>Ga0114919_10000681_pt1 | contig 26724 bp, 29 predicted proteins | sample BlataG_FD_88682 | JGI IMG/M metagenome (GOLD analysis project Ga0114919, IMG submission 88682) | Deep subsurface microbial communities from Black Sea to uncover new lineages of life (NeLLi) - Black_00105 metaG | ecosystem: Environmental > Aquatic > Marine > Oceanic > Sediment | place: Atlantic... | reverse complement strand
GCCTCCACTCCGCGTTTGCGAAGCTTTTTGGCGAGCCCCCGCTCGAGCAGGATCTCCTCCTTGGCCAAGAGCTTCAACACTTTTCGCGCGACCTTCAAGGCCTCCGGGATTTCTAGGCGGGCGACGATCCCTATCCGCAAGTTTTCACCAGCTCAAGTTTTCCCTCCGAGGATTTAACCTTAAGTGCTCAGATTTTTAAGCACACACTCAAAAAACACTCAAGAGGTGTTTTAGTGGCGAGGGAGATGACCGAGATAGGCAAGCTCAAGGAGGGGCGCTTTGTAGTCATCGACGACGAGCCCTGCCGCATCGTGGGTTTCTCCACCTCAGCACCCGGAAAGCATGGGCACGCGAAGGCAAAGGTCGACGCGATAGGCATTTTCGACTCTCAAAAACGGAGCATCGTTCGCCCCACCAGTGCCAAGGTAGAGGTGCCAATAATCGAGCGGGGCGGCGCCCAAGTGCTCGCGATCATAGCGAACAACGCCCAGCTCATGGATTTGACGACCTATGAGACATTTGAGCTTCCTATTCCCATGACCCTCCGCGGTGAGGTTCGCGAGGGTGTAGAGGTCGAGTACATTCAGGCATTAGGTCGAAGGAAAATTGAGCGAGTAAAAGGTTAAAAAAGTGAAAAAGAGGAAAAAGTAAAAAATCAGAAAGCGGTTAGACGTCAATTCCTCTTAGAGTCTTCCTACCATTCCCTTTTGCTCTCTCTTTAGCTCTCTTGCACCTTCGCTGTATCAATGCGTCCAGTTCCTTGAAGAAATCTCCGCTTGCCCTCATTCCTTTAATCAAACCCCTTACAGCGGACTTTACGATATAAGCCATTCATACACCTCCAATTTCTGGTTTAGTTTGAATTTTTGATGTATTTAAACATAGATATATGGGCACTAATAATGCTAGAAATGCCCTCTTTAAGGCACTGCTTTTCGCACATTTGAACGGAAAAGCGGCAACGGCCTTAACTCACGACAACCAGCCGCAGGTCATCTGCTGAAACAGTCTTGCGTCCAGCTGCTTTCGCGGACTTGACCGCACCCTTCGCTATCTCTACTACGATCTTGTTGACTACCTCTGCGACATCGCCCGATACGCGGGCCGCGCCTGCGTCCTTAAAGAGCTTTATGACCGTCGCTTTCGGCAACTTTACTGCCATCATTTTCACCTCCTCGATTTTTACGAGGTTAAACTCAGAAATAAGGGAGGTCTGATGGTCTATAAAATGCTTCATCGCCGCCGCTTTGACTTTTTAATAAGCCGTCTGAGTTCTTCTGCGGGCATTTCGTAGCTATGCTCGAGTGTGGGGAACTTACCCGCTTTGACCTCTCGCTTGAAACTTGTGAGCGCGTTTGCAATCGTGCTCTCGAGCTTCACGTATCGCTTGACGAACTTCGGCACGCGCTGCCCAGAGAGCCCTAACAGGTCATGCAAAACCAATACTTGCCCATCGCAATAGGACCCTGCGCCGATGCCGATCGTCGGCACCTCGACGCTCTCGGTGATGCGCTTTGCCAGCTGCCATGGAACGCACTCGAGCACGAGGCTGAAGACGCCGGCCAGCTCCAGTTCTTTCGCATCCTCAAGGATCATGCGCGCGGTCGCTTCGCTCTTTCCTCGGACCTTGAAGCCGCCAAATTGGTGGATCCATTGAGGAGTCAAACCGACATGCCCCTGCACTGGGATTCCCGCTCTCAGGATTGCCTCGATCTTGTCGAGGACGCTTCGGCCACCTTCAACCTTCACGGCCTCCGCGCCCCCCTCCTTGAGGAAGCGCCCCGCGTTGCGCACGGCATCCTCGACGCTGGCTTGGTAGGAGAGAAATGGCATATCACCTATTACTAAAGCTCGCCTCGCCGCCCTCGCCACGGCCTTGGTGTGGTGTAGCATCTCCTCCATCGTCACCGCGAGAGTGTTTGGATAGCCTAGGACGACGTTACTCAGCGAGTCGCCGACCAGGATCGCATCTATCCCCACTTCGTCGATCATCCGCGCAGTGGGGTAATCGTAGGCCGCGAGCATCACTATCCGCTCGCCTCGTGCTTTCATCTCGCGCAGGGTAGCGGTCGTGACCTTGGTTTTCTCCATCACCATTCCTCACAACGTGAATTATGTAAATGTAATTGGTTTTGTTATTTAACCCATCCAGTAAAGCGTACGTACCTGTATGTGACTTAATGTGCCTTATGCTGTGAAAATCCTGCACGAGAAGCTGAAGTCCGGATCGCTGCCACGGCTTCACGTGCGGCACGAGTTACGTCTTTTGCTTTGGTAATCGCACCACCGACGATAATTATCGATGCACCGCGTCTGACCAGTTCGGGCGCTGTTTTAGCAGTTATCCCGCCTGCCACGGCTATTGGTATCCTAACCGATCCGACTATGGCTTGAAGTTGCTCAATTGGGTCAATTCCGAGCTTCTGCTGGTCTATTCCAACGTGTACACCCAAATAATCAGCCCCGAGCTTTTCGACTTGCGTAGCCCTTGCACGAAGATCATGGACTGCTAATAGGTCAACGAGCACTTTAACGTTGCACTTTCGGGCCGCTTTGACCGCTTCAGATATCGTGGCATCGGCTGCAGCTCCAAGCACGCACACCACGTCGGCCCCCGCCTTTGCTGCCAGCTCGACCTCAAGGGCGCCGACATCCATTGTCTTCATGTCCGCAACGATTGTCTTATCGGGGAAAGCTCGCCTTAGTTGTCTGACTACTTCCAGCCCTGCCGCCTTGATTAAAGGAGTGCCAGCCTCCACCCACTCAACGCCGCCTTTGACCGCTAGCTTAGCTATCTCTATCGCTTGCTCGATCTCTACAATATCCAGTGCAACTTGGACGACAGGTTTCAGGTCCCTCACCTATATGAGAAATGTTCCAGATGTTCATTATAAACCTGAATATTGTTTCCAAGTTGCTCCGGTTGGATCGGTGCGACACAAAAGGCGCGTTTTCAAAAGGACAACACATGTTACCATTATGGATTAGTCCTTCAGTCCAAGCTTCGCGGGTAGATACTCCTTGACCACGTAGTTCAGGCCATATTTGGAAAAAGCCTGTTGTTCCGCCTTCTTCCCGAGCTCAAGCATCTTCTTTATCTCCCCCTGCCAGAACTCGGTGTTATAGCGCGGGTCCTTTTGAATCTGCTTCAGGCGGTTGACATCGAGCTCCCTGAGCTTGTCCGTCGGCAGCTTGTAATCTACGATGTCGCTTGCAGTGACCCCTATGAACTGCGCGTCGGGCACAGCCAGCTCGTGGTTGATGTAGGCGAGCTTCGCGCTCCCGGAGATGATGACCATGGCGATGTGGAAGCCGAACGGGTCGCCATCGCAGAAGAGGTGAATGGGCAGCCCCAGTTCCTCGTGGGCTCGCTTCAAGAATCGTCGCGTGGCGCGTGCGGCCTGCCCCTTGAGTCCAACGATGAGCGCGTCAAACTTTTTCCATGCCCTCTCCTGCACGAGGCGGTGGTACATGCCCATGGTTTCGATTGCGATCACGCGCTTTGCCTTGCACCGGGCGAACTCGACATCATCTATGGTGGGTGGGATGGTGTACCCCCCTCGCCCCGCCTTCGTCGCATCGATGACCACATCCTCCTCGTTGACCACGAGCCGGCCGTAGACCGCAGCTCCGTCCTCCTCGGGCGTCAGGCCCAAGTCCTCGCGCTTCAGCCCGAAGGCGACCTCGAGGTCCTCTATGATTGCGTCGGACTCCCCTTGCTCGTGGAAGGGCCCCGCGTCCCAGCCCTCGGCGGTGTAGTACATCTCCCGGAGGGTCGCGAACGTTTTACTCTTGATGAGCTCCTTGGAGAAATCGGCGGCGCACATTAACTGGGCAAATTTTTTCACTTGTTTCATGCTCCCAGCTGAGCGCACCCCGTGGCGTGGCCCGAGCACGAAGTAGCGGTTGGTTTCGTCGTAGATGATGTTGGTGGTGCTTCGGGACGGGATCTTAAGCTTGGGGGGGCGGGTGTGCAAAATATCCTCAATGACGTCCTTGCCAAGGCCAGTCAGCTTCTCGTTCGCTTTCCATTTATGTGCCTCCTCTCGCGCCCTAACTTTCTTCGTCATGCTTGTCACCCGTTACCTTCTTTAGTAGGGGTTTAATATCAGGCTGTTTCTTACCCGCTAAGCTCGCCGCCTTGCGGGCGATCACGGGCAGGTATTGCTCGAACACCCCAGCCCGCTCCTGCCGCTCCTTGATGCGTATCTTCCGGTTAAGGAATCTCTTCAGCTCCCTGGCCACCTCCATGATCGTGCTTCGGATCTCATCGAAGACCTCGGGTTCCTCCGCAATCGATTGTTTGCCTGCCGAAGTGTATGGGACATGGGCCGACACGACGTTGACGAAAAGTGTTAGCGGCGCTGTCGAAACATCCACACTGTAGTTGCGCCATTTGATGCTCCTGGCGGCGGAGGTTATCGTACATCCCCCCTGATCGAAAATCAGCGGCGCGCGGTTCGCGAATCGGATGAGATTCATTCCAGCCTCGGTCTCGATTTCATCGCCCTCGCCTTTCCCCTCAACAGTCTTGCCCGCGCCCCCGCCATAGGCTATGCCAGCTTCCACGATAAACGGCAGGCCACCGCGGTACACTTTCGGTGGACGGGTCACGGCGTACGTGAACTCCGGCATTAGGATTTGGCGTAGGCCATTCTCGATGTCTGAAGCTCTAATTGGCTGCAGGCCGGCGGTGGGTGGAGCCATGAGTTTCACTTGTTTGAATGCCGAGACGATGTGCTCTGCCTCTTCCCAGGTCAACTTTTTCGGTTTCTTGTTCGCGTCGACCCCCGAGAGCTTCAAAACTTCTCCTGCTTTTCGCTTCGAAACGCGCGAAAGTTCGGTCGACAGAAAGCTCGCCACGGTTCGGCCCTTCGTGTGCTTCGCCAACACGAGTAAATCGTCGGACATTATGCCCCAGGGATGCAAGGGCATAGGCTTGGGGCGCTCGGGCACCTCGTCGGTAGCGTGATCGAAAATGGTGAGCGTTCCATCGGGTTCGACGAAGGTTATGTGGACGTGGGGGTTAGCAATCGCAGTCATTCGGAGGTAATTGAACGGGCCGTAGCGGGAGCGCATGTAAGTGACATCCTTCACCTCGACTTCGACCCGTGTGCCGCGCCACTTCCCCTCGAGCTTCTCGACATTCATCACTTTACCCTCGTTTCGGTCGACATCGATCATCACATCTGCGCGGATGATTTCCCCGTTGCCCGTCGAGGTAATTACCGTTGCTGGCCTGCCGCTCGTGATCTGCCCGAACATCACGCTGCCCGAAACGCCAATCCCCTGCTGTCCCCGAGACTGCATGTGGCGGTGGAGCTTGGTGCCCGCGAGCATCTTGCCGAACACGTTGGGAATATATTCTTCAGGGATGCCGGAGGCGTTGTCCTCGATTACCACCTTGAAGTGCTCGGATTCCTCCTTGACTCGCTTGATCGCGACGAAAATCTTCGGTAGCACGCCGGCCTCCTCAGCGGCGTCGATGGCGTTGGTGATGCCCTCATGGATAACTGTGGTGAGCGACCGGATTTTGCCAGTGTAACCCAACATCGCGGCATTTTTTCGGAAAAACTCGCTGACACTATGCTCTCTGAACTCTTTGAAGAGTTCTTCTGCCTTAGTTTTCAATCAAGTCACCTTACAACCTTTATTTTACTGTCTTATATTTTTCTGGCTTATTTATCTCAAAAGTCTCCCTTTGCCAATATTTCTCGATTTTACCCAATTTTTATAGATTTTTAGGTCCAAAAGGCTCGCGCTTAAGGAGTTCACCTCTGCCTGATAAATCTCCTCTTCATCTCCCTCCGCTTTCGCTCGAGAAATCGGTAGACCGATGAGTGCATGGCTCCTCCCAGCAACCTCTCGATGGCCTCCCGAGCGACCGCGAGCTGCTCGGCCGTCCCGATGAACGCGATGGTCTTCCCGTAAATCGACACGTGGGCACCCGTTGTCTCCTCCAGAATTTGTCTGGTCTTCCCCTCCTCTCCTATCGCCCGCCCCTTGAGTCGGACGAGTGCTCGCTCCGAGCGCCCAGCGAAGTCTCGGATGTCAATCACCTCGAGAAACTGGTCGTCCTCGAACAACCGAAAGGCCCGCTCGGAGCTGAAGCCGCGAGCGATGGCATGGAGCACCTCCCTCGCCATGAGCGCCCCTAGCGGATCCTCGCCGGGCTCGATCCGTACCTCCCCCGTCTCGCTGTCGAGGGTTAGCTTCGTACCCGTGCGGCGCTCGATCTCCTGCTTCACCTCGCCGCTCGGACCGATCGCGACACCTATGCGTTCATTCGGCAATCTAGCGTACATCAGCCGCACCGTAACTAACGCGGGCTCAGATTATCTTTAAACACGCTGCTACCCGAGGGTTCGAGCTTTCCGGCGTACTTCCCACCGAGGTCGTCGTAACCCACGCGCACCGCCTGGTCCATGGTATAAAATAAGAGCTGGCAGATTCGCATCCCCGGGTATAGCTTAACAGGCGAGGGGTTCATGTTGAGGATCTCAAGCGTGACGGGGATTGGGCCCCTTGCCCCGGAACCTGGGTTGACGTGGCCCGAGGAGATGTGGATGAAAACCCCCATTCGCGCCACCGAGGAGCGTCCCTCGATGGAGGCCACGAGGTCGTTTGGCACTGCGATGCGCTCGCGGGTGATGCCCAAAACTAGCTGCCCGGGCTTCAGGACGAACGGCTCTCCCCCCGTCTCGACGAGCTCGGTATTTCGCTCGATCGACTTCTCGTCGTGCGGGTCAACGAGCTCGTTTTCTTTGAAAATTCTAAATTTGTTGCCGAGGCAAAGATCGACCTGACTGGGGCCTATTAGCTTTTCATCAAAGGGTTCAATTACGATTTTACCCACCCTAATGTACTCACGAATCTGCTCCCCTGATAGAACAACCACGCCGACCCCAAGACCTTTTTCGCGCCCTCACAAAAAACGTTGTGGTCGGTTCCAATCCTATTTTTTACTCACCTTTGACCTCTGAGAAAAGCTCGACCGGTTCGGGCGTTTTTAAACCCAACTTGCGGAAATAGCGCACGAGGTTGCCTAGGTCGCGCATCAACAATTCATCACACATCGGGTTCGCGATATCCGTGGCCATCGAGAAATCGATGAGCACGGGCTCGGGCGTCAGCAGCACGTTGTACTCGCTGAAGTCGGCGTGGATGAGCTCGGCCCTGCGGTAGAGCACTTTGATCGCTTCGAACAGCCTCTCGAACGTCCGCCTCGGTGCTCTCGGTGGGACATCCTTCATACGGGGGTATGGGGCACCTTCCTCCCCTATAAACTCCATCGCCAGTACATTTTTCTCGCAGTCGATTGGTCTAGGTACCGCGACACCAGCTTCGTAAGCGCGCTGCAAATTCTTGGACTCCCGCGAGGCCCAGGAGTAGATGATTTGTCTTCGCTCGCGTTGGATGCGGCGAAATCGCGGGTCTCCAGCTAGGTAGCGGTACATATTTCTGAAGTTGGAAGTGGAGATACGATAAATCTTAGTCGCGACGTAGTTGCCTCGCTTGTCAAGAGCGCAAAAAATGTTTGCCTCCTTGCCCGTGGAGACAGCGCCGTAAAAGACATCGAAGACGCCCCGATTTATCATGTGGTAGAGGGTGAGCAATGTCGAGCTGTCGAAGACGCTTGCCATTATCTTGTAAGTTTCGGAGTCCTTTTCAAGGCGCTCGGTTTTACGTCGCTCGAGCTTGCTGAGGAGCGCTTCAAAATCGACTGGCAAACGCTGCCCTCTCTATTCCCAGATACCTTTTCTCCTGAGCCACGCGACTTGCGTTCTCGTGTAGCGGTAGATGACGTCTCCCTTCTTCTCGCTTTGCACCACCCAGGGACGGACGATCACCACGTCGTTCTCCCGAACCCAGAGCCGCTTGCGAATCTTGCCCCGGATGCGGCACGTGCGCACGTGCCCATCCTTACACCTGACGCGCAGACGATCAAAGCCAAACATTTGCTCGGAGACACCTAAAACTTCGTCCTTGCGAGGCATCCGAATTCGCTCGATTTCTTCACTTGGGGTCAGCTTCTTGCGCTTGGGCATCAGGTGCCCCCTAGTTTGCGATCCCAGAGCAGTCGGTTTACCCCATTCAGCATCGCTTGGACACTCGCCATGATGATGTCCCCGCTCGTGCCACGTGCAGTGACTATGCGCTTCCCATCGGTCAGCTTCACCACGACGCCGACGACGGAGTCAGTTCCTCCAGAGATCGCGTCGACGTGGTATGCCTGCAGACGAATATTTGACATACCTTCAACGACCTTGCGGATAGCGTTCATCGCTGCATCCACTGGTCCCACACCTAGTCCCGACTCCACCACTTCCTTCTCGCCGAACTTAACTCGAACGGAGGATGTTGGAGTGACACGGTTGCCGCTGACTACCGTGAGCTCTTCCAGCTTGACTATCCTCTCCAGCTCGCGTCCCATTACCGCATCGACGATCGCGCGCAGCTCAGTATCGGTGACCAGCTTGCCTCGATCACCCAATTGTTTGACCTGCCCGAAGATTTCTTGGACCTGTCCCTTCGTGGGCTTTAGGCCCATTCGCTTGAGTTCGCTTTCAATAGCATGAGAGCCGACGTGCTTTCCGAAGACAAGTTTTCGGTGATGCCCCACCACTTCGGGCGAAATGGGCTCGTAGGTTGGTGGGTAGACGAGCACCCCGTGGGTGTGGATGCCCGCTTCGTGTGCGAAGGCGTTTTCGCCGACCACGGCTTTCGTCGGTGACACCGGTAGCCCCGTGTGGCGCTCCACGAGCTTCGAGATGTCGTAAAGCTTGTTCAGCTTGACCCCAGTTTTGATTGCGTGAAAGTGTGCGAGCCCAAGCACAACCTCTTCGAGCGCGGCATTCCCCCCACGCTCACCCAAGCCGTTGACGGTCACATGAATCTCTTGGGCTCCAGCTTGGACCGCGGCTAGCGTGTTCGCCGTCGCCATGCCGAAATCGTCGTGGCAGTGGGCAGCGACGGGTACTTTTACAATTTTTGTGAGTTCGGAGAAAAGTTCGCTCGCTTTCTCAGGGGTGAGCACCCCAACTGTATCACAGGCGCAAATGCGCTGCACGCCCGCCTTGGCAGCAGCTGAGAGGATCTCGCGAAGGAAGGTGGGGTCGGTTCGGGTAGCGTCCTCAGCGGAGAATTCCACCACCAGCCCATGGTCGAGGGCATAGCGCGCAGCGTCGAGAGAAATCCGCTTTATCTCTTGTCTGCTTTTTTTCAGCTTGTGCTTTAGGTGGATGTCAGATGTGGGGACGACGAGGTGCACGCTGTCGACGTTGCATGCAAGCGCGGCATCCACATCGCTTCGAAGTGCCCGGACGAAGCTACATATCTCCGCATCCAAACCTGCTTTTGAGATGAGCTTTATCGCTTTGCGTTCACCCTCTGAGGTTATAGCTGCCCCTGCTTCGATTATGTCAACGCCAAGGTCATCCAGGGCTCTAGCTACTTCGAGCTTTTGTTCGGGGGCCAAAGCTACACCGGGGGTCTGCTCCCCATCGCGCAGGGTCGTATCGAGCACTTTTACGGCGCGTTTTTTCATGGCCTCGCCTCGCTGCTAATATAAGCAACGTTATTATTTAACCACATAGATTAGTTGTTGAGGTAGCGGGATGCCGAAAGAGGCTTTTGTAAGCGATTTCATCAAGCGGGTGAGCAAGGGGGTAAAGCTCCCGAGGCGTGTCAGGGTATTTGATACTACCCTCCGGGATGGCGATCAGACCCCAGGGGTATCGTTAACCACCGATCAGAAGCTGCTCGTCGCGCGGCAGCTCGACAGACTTGGTGTGGACACGATTGAAGCCGGCACACCGGTATCGTCCGAGGGTGAAAGAAAGGCTGTGGCCGCGATAGCGAAGGCTGGCTTTAACGCGGAGATCTGTGGACTAGCTAGGCCGACTAAAGAAGATGTGGACGCGGCGCTTGAGTGTGGGGTGAATTGCGTTCATGTGTTCATCAGCACGTCGGACTTGCACCTTAAACACATGCTCAAGATGACACGCGAACAGGTGCTTCAGCGAGCGGTCGAGTACGTCAGGTACGCCAAGGACCACGGCGTCATCGTCGAGTTTTCCGCCATGGACGCCACGCGGTCCGACTTGGGATATCTCAAACAAATTTATCAAGCGACCGTGGAGGCGGGGGCGGATCGCATCAACGTTCCGGACACAGTAGGCGTGATCACCCCTCGGGGCATGAATTACCTAATCAGCCAGCTGAAACCCATCATAAAAGTGCCGATAAGCGTGCACTGTCACGATGACCTCGGGCTAGCGACGGCAAACTCGCTCGCAGCGGTAGAGGCTGGGGCTGAGCAGGTCCAAGTAGCGGTCAATGGTCTAGGTGAACGTGCGGGCAACGCATCGCTGGAGGAGGTAGTCATGGCTCTTCGAGCTCTTTACGGGGCAAAACTGAATATTCGAACCAAGTTGATCGCCGAAACCTCTGACTTGGTTGAGCGTCTGACGGGGATACCGGTGCCGCCAAACAAGGCGATCGTGGGGGAGAATGCGTTTGCCCATGTTTCAGGTATCCACGCGCATGGGGTGCTTGAGTTCCCGGGCACCTATGAGCCCATCTCGCCGGAGCTGGTCGGGCACCATCGCCGTCTGGCCCTGGGCAAGCTCTCGGGAAGGCACTCGGTCGAAAAGCAGCTCAGGAGCATCGGGGTGAAGGCAACCAAGGTGCAGTTGGCGGAGATCACGAGGCGAGTCAAGGACCTCGGGGACAAGGGCAAGCGCGTGACAGATGTCGACCTTCGAGCGATAGCGGAGAGCGTGATCGGGGCGCTGCCTCCAGAGGAAAAGGTGGTCGAGTTGAAGGAAGTCACCGTGACCACCGGGATCACGATAACTCCAACCGCTTCGGTGCGGGTAGCTGTGCGGGGCGAAGAACGAGTGGGCTCTGCGACGGGTGTTGGCCCAGTGGACGCCGCAATTACCGCGATCCGAAACGTCATAAAAGAGATTTCCGCGCTCAGGCTCAAGGAGTACCACCTCGACGCTATCACGGGCGGGAGCGATGCCCTAGCCGAGGTAACGGTGAAGCTAGAGGACGACCAAGGCAACCTCTACATCGCGAAGGGTGTTCGAGAGGATGTGGTGATAGCGAGTGTGGATGCGATGATCAACGGGGTAAATCGATATTTTACGGGTAGGAAATAGGGGGCTCAAGATGGAGGACCGAGGAGCTAACTCTTCAGCACCCTCCATGTTTTAACCACTTCCGCAATAGCAGGCCTGCCCTCGACAAAGATCTCGATTGCCCGATGCCGCGAGGTCCACTGGACCAACCGCGGTTTCGAGACCCATCTGCCAACGCATCGTATTTTTTCACCCTTAATCACGTTATTCTGGCTCAACCCAACCCTCCTGCCAGAGCTTTAGCAGTGTCTCATTAACGAGCGTCATATCAATCCGTAGTGTATTGCTTATCTCATCGGCGCTTACCCTGTCCTTGTTCTTTAGGTACTTCTGAATCTCTCTCTTCGCCTGCTCTATGCTTATCTTGCGGTAGGTGATAACCTCTAGTCCACGGAGGTATTCAGCATAATACTTGATGGCCCCCCTTATCGCCTCAGCCTTTGAAGCTCCGAGTTTCTTCACAATCGTACTTAAATCGCCTACACTATCACTAAGATCGACGGGGTAAACGTACCTTCGCGCCCTAACAGCCGACAATCCCTCACCATGTATAACTTGTATATGGTTTGTATAAGTATTTAACTGCTTAATTTTGTGCATGTTTTTCATGATTCCCGACTAGCCTTTAGGTGGGGTTATTTATGTGGGGAAAAATTGCAACGCTGAACCCTCATAGGAAATACCTCAGGCTCAACGCCGCTAATTTACTCCTGCCTCTTAGCCTCGCCGATCCTCAACGAGGTATAGAAGCCGTGCTCCCTCGAAACGCCGAAGTTCACCCATAGGCTCCTCGTCTCGTCTATCGTCACCCTAATGGAGTCGGGGTAGGGTTTGCCATCCGGCCAGTTGACGTACCCGCTTGGGAGGACCAACGAAAACGTGTCCCCCTTTACAGGGATCTTGGCCGTGTACGGCTCCTTGTCCCCCTGCCTCTTCGCGACGATCCTCAGGGTCGAAACCTTTCGCGTTTCGGCTTGGGCTTCCTCGATTTTTTCTGCCATAGTTTTCACCTCCAACTTTTCCCGCCAAGGCTTTGCGCGGAGGTTCTTTATAAGCAGAAAAAATTCCTCATGATTCAAGGTTTTGTACAAAATTGTACAGTAAAGTCTTAAATAGTACATAGGATAAAGATGAGGGTGAGCTATCGCTTAGGGTGAGGGCTTGAAGGTATTCAACATCCGAAAGGTCGAGAAGATAGCCGATGGGCTCGGCAGACCATGCTTGCTTCCCGTGATGGAAACCGTCAAGGGTTGCGTTGATCCCGCGGGTGCATACTGTAAAATGAAAACGAGTTCCCCCTCTTACTTACTTGAGTCAGCCGAGGGCGCTGGCAAGCGGGCCAGATACAGCTTCATTGGAACCGACCCGCTCCTCACGTTGGAAGTAAAGAACGAGAAACTGAAAATCGGAGGAAACAAGCGACTAGTGGAGATTGCAAAGAAAAACATCGGGAAGATCAGTAAGGATACAGATTCGATCGAAATCGTACGAATGGCATTTTTAATAGGTAAATTGTCAATCCCGAGGATTGATTACCCAAGGTTCATTTGTGGACCTGTAGGCTATTTTGCCTACGATGCGATTAGACGCCTTCTGGACATCGGCGAGAAGGCGAGCGACGACTTACAACACCCCGATGCTGAATTCACGCTTGCCAAAAATGTCGTGGTTTTCGATCACGCGGAGAAAAAGACGTTTGTTTACTCAAACGCTTTTATCTCGGAGACCTCGGACCCAAAAGCTGTGTATGCAGACTCGTTGAATGAGATCAGGAAAAAGGTGAAACAACTCGAGAAGGTGCAACGGCCCCCACGCATGCGGACCGATGTGGAGCCAAAAGCGGATCTGATGTCGAACATGACCCGTGATGAATTCGTAATAGCCGTCGGGCAAGTCCAAGAACACATCGATTCAGGGGACGTGTTGCAACTCGTGCTCTCAAGGCGTATGGAAACCAAGCTAAAGCGCGATCCCCACTTGGTGTACCTTGCCCTCCGCAAGATAAACCCATCGCCTTACATGTACTACTTAGATTTCGGACGGCGGAAGATAATCGGCTCAAGCCCCGAAACTCTGGTCAGGGTTGAGAATGGGGAGGTTATGACTAGGCCGATCGGTGGAACTAGACGTCGAGGAAGGAGTATCAAGGAGGATAAAGAAATAGAGCGAAAGTTGTTGAGCGACAGAAAAGAGCGTGAGGAACACATGATGCTTGTACACTTGGGCCGGGAGGACATAAGCAAGGTCGCGAAAGTTGGCTCGGTGAAGGTTAGGGATTTTATGACCATTGATAGGTATAGCCATGTCATGCACATCGTTTCGACCGTGACTGGAGCGCTGCGGAAGGATAAAGATGAATTTGATGCGCTAAGGGCCAACTTCCCCGCAGGCACGGTGGTTGGGGCCCCGAGACTCAGGGCAATGGAGATAATAGAGGAGCTCGAGCCAACGCGAAGGGGGATCTATGCGGGCGGCGTTGGATATTTCGATTACCGACATAACATGGACTTTGCGATTACCATACGAACGATCGTTGTTGAAGGTGGTAAAGCCTATGCTCAGGTTGGCGCCGGGGTTGTTTCTAGGTCTGTTCCTGAGCTTGAGTTCTACGAGACAGGGAATAAAGGGCGGGCTCTCCTCAAAGCGATAGAGATGGTAAAGACGTTAGGTGAGTGATGGGATGGAGGTCATGAGGCGCGTCATATCAGAAGTAGTTAAGAAAAAGGACTTTACAGGGGCCGAAGCCGAGACAGCCATGAAGTGCATCATGTCGGGCGAGGCGACGCAGGCGCAGATAGGGTCCTTCCTGACGGCGCTCCGAATGAAGGGCGAAACGATAGAAGAGATTGTAGCATTTGCTCGGGTTATGCGGGAATTCGCCGCCCGGATAACCCCGAAAGTGGATGATATCTTGGTAGATACTTGCGGTACGGGAGGCGATAAAATTAAAACGTTCAACATAAGTACGGCCGCGATGTTTGTGGCTGCGGGAGCTGGAATTCGGATCGCGAAGCACGGCAATCGCTCGGTGACCAGTAAGGCGGGAAGTGCAGATGTCGTCGAAGCTATGGGGGTGCGGATCGACCTTCCGCCGGATGAGGTTCAGCGATGCATTGAGACGATTGGGATAGGTTTCATGTTTGCCCCTCGCTTCCACGGCGCGATGAAGTACGCTACCCCCGTACGACGGGAGATGGGCATCCGTACCGTTTTCAATATCTTAGGCCCCCTGACGAATCCCGCGAGCGCCCAGGCGCAGGTGATGGGAGTTTATGATGGAACGCTGACCGAGAAGCTCGCGCACGTGCTCCGCAGGCTCGGGTGTAAACGGGCAATGGTCGTGCACGGCTTGGATGGGTTAGATGAGATTTCCACGTTAGGTGAGACGCAAATTTCGGAGTTGAAAAATGGAGATGTAGGGACATACAAACTTAAACCTGAGGATGTAGGAATCGGGCGGACGGGTACCGAGGCAATAGCGGGCAAAGATTTGGCAGAGAACGTGCGGATGTTGATTCGCGTGCTGCGGGGTGAGCAAGGGCCGAGGCGGGACATCGTGCTTTTGAACGCCGCGGCAGCCGTGGTCGTGGGGGGGAAGGCTCGTGACCTGCACGAGGGCTTGGCGGTGGCTGCGGATACGATAGATTCAGGCCACGCGTACGAGAAAGTGGTCCAACTCGTTGGAGCTTCGGGTGGTGACCCTCAAAAATTGAGGGATTGGGAGGCGAGCATTTGAGTGTTTTGGCAAAGATAATCAAAGGCGTTCGGGCCAGCGTGAAACGGCAAGCCCGCTTGAGGCCGATTGAGGCGATGGTTGTAAATCGTTCTCCAAAACGAAGTTTGATCGCAGCAATAGAGCGGGCACCGAGGGCCCCCTTGATAGCCGAGGTCAAGCGGGCCTCACCCTCGGCCGGCGACATCAGCCCCGATGCGGATGTACTCGAAGCAGCACGCGCTATGCTCAGGGGAGGAGCCATAGCGCTCTCCGTGCTCACCGAACCCAAGTATTTCAAGGGAGATCCGAGTTTCTTGCGTGAAATTCGAAACATCGTCGAGGTACCGGTTCTCCGCAAGGACTTCATCGTGGACGAGTACCAGCTCCACGAGTCGGCTGAGCTCGGGGCTGATGCGGTCTTGCTCTTAGCGAGGGTGCTAAAACAAAAGCTGCCCAGATTCATGCGTTTGGCAGAAGAGCTTGGAATGGAATGTTTGGTGGAAGTTACAAGCGTGGATGAGGTAAGGCTAGCCGTTTCAGCCGAGGCAAGACTTATCGGGATAAACAACCGCGATTTGGAGACATTTGATGTCAATCTCGATCACACGAGAGAGTTAGCCCCCGTAGTCCCCGAGGACGTGGTGTTGGTGAGCGAGAGCGGCATCCGCTTACCCGAGGATGTGCGAGCAATGCTGAGGGCCGGGGCCGATGCAGTGCTCGTGGGCACCGCTTTGATGCAAGCGGGTGATATAGAGAGAAAAGTTAGATCGTTAGTGGATGTAAGGTGAGCTTGTGGTCAAGGTCAAGATATGTGGATTTACGAACCTCGAGGATGTCAAGGTCGCGTGCGAACTCGGCGTCGACATGGTCGGGGCGATCATGGTTCCAAAATCCTCTCGTTACGTGACAACAATGCAAGCGAGGCAAATTTTAGATGCTGTTTCTGGCGGCATTGCCAAAATCGCGGTAATCATGCCGAAGGATTCAAGTGAGGTTGAAAAAATGGCGCGGGAACTGAAGCCGGATTACCTTCAGATTCACCTCACCTTTCCAGCTGGCAAACTCCTCGAGCTCAAGGAGCGGCTCGATACTGGGTTGATCATCGTCACTCCAATTCCTCGGGAAATCGAAAATCGTAAGAAAATCATCGATCGAGCAATCGAGGTGGCAGAAGTTGCAGATTACGTTTTGCTCGACACGAAGGGACCTAGCGGGGGTGGCACCGGTTTCACCCATGATTGGAGCTTAAGCGGCGAAATTCGTGAGGCAGTTAAGAAACCGATTTTCCTTGCTGGCGGCCTTAATGCGTCCAACGTTGGACAGGCGATAAAAATCGTACGACCGTATGGTGTCGATGTTGCCACCGGGGTGGAGTCCAGTCCAGGCAAGAAGGACGCGAGGCTCATGCGTGAGTTCATCGAGGCAGTGAGGGAAGCGTGATGTACGTAGACAAGTTTCCCTCGAAGGGAAAGTTCGACCACTTTGGCGGGCAATTCGTGCCCGAAACGCTGATGCCCGCGCTAGAGGATTTGGAGAGAGCTTACACAAAGCTCAAGGACGATCCAAAATTCAAGCGTGAGCTCGATTATTACTTGCGTGAGTACGCTGGTCGCCCGACGCCACTTTACCTCGCGGAAAACTTGTCGAAGCGAGTTGGGATGAAGGTTTACCTCAAACGCGAGGACCTTGCTCACACGGGCGCTCATAAAATCAACAACACGATGGGTCAAGCCCTTCTCGCAAGATATATGGGAAAAACTCGTGTGATTGCAGAAACTGGGGCCGGACAGCATGGGGTCGCCACCGCTACAGCTGCCGCGACGCTGGGGCTAAAGTGCGATGTTTATATGGGCACCGTGGACATGCAGCGCCAACGTCTCAATGTATTTCGAATGCGTCTGCTTGGGGCAAGGATGATTCCGGTCAAGAGTGGTTCATGCACGTTGAAGGATGCCATTAACGAGGCCATCCGAGATTGGACGACCAATGTTCGAACCACTCATTACCTGTTAGGCTCAGTAGTTGGGCCCCACCCCTACCCCACCATCGTGCGCGATTTCCAGCGGGTGATCGGGCGGGAAACCAAGGAACAAATTTTGAAAGCCGAGAAGCGCTTGCCGGACGCGATTATCGCCTGCGTAGGTGGCGGAAGCAACTCGATCGGAATTTTCTACGATTTCCTTGACGATCCTGTCGAGCTCTACGGCGTTGAGGCAGGGGGCAAGGGGCTCAAAACTGGTAAGCACGCAGCGCCGCTCTGCGATGGGTCTGAGGGGGTGCTTCACGGGTCCAATAGCTTCGTGATGCAGGACAAATTCGGGCAGATCTTACCAACCCACAGCATCTCCGCTGGGCTGGATTACCCAGGAGTTGGCCCCGAGCATGCGTTTATGAAGCTTCGGGGGCGCATTCACTACAACAGCGTTACTGATGACGAGGCAATAGACGCGTTCAAATTGCTTTCCGAGACCGAGGGGATTCTGCCAGCGCTCGAGCCAGCACACGCCATCGCCTACCTAAAAAAGATGCCTCCAAAGTTCAGAGGGAAAATGGTGATAATCAACCTCTCGGGGCGCGGGGACAAGGATGTAGAGGTGGCTGCGGAAGCGGTGGGGGTCGAAGTTTGAGCCGAATCGGCGCGAAGTTCGAGGAGCTCAGGGGCAAAGGGGAGGGCGCGCTTATAGCATTCGTGACTGCCGGGGATCCAAAGCCAGAGCTAACGCCGCGGATAGTCCAGACACTTACCAAGCACGCGGACATCGTTGAGCTTGGAATTCCCTTTTCCGACCCAATCGCAGATGGCCCCACAATCCAAGGGGCGGCCGACCGAGCACTGAAGGCAGGCACGACTCCCGAGACCGTGCGGGAGGTAATTAGACAAATCCGTCGCACTAGTGAGGTCCCACTGGTGGTGTTGACTTACTTTAACATAGTGTTCAAACGCGGCGTCGACAAGTTCATGCGAGATTTCACGGCAGCAGGAATGGACGGCATCGTAATTCCAGACCTACCAGTGGAAGAGGCCGGCGAAGTCCTGAGGGCGACGAAAAAGCGGGGGGCCGATCTGATTCTCTTGGTCGCACCTACAACGACTCCCAAACGCCTCAAGCGCATATGCGATGCATCAAGTGGTTTTCTCTACGTTGTTTCCTTGCTCGGAGTGACGGGGGCTCGAGAACGACTCTCTGGGTTAGTCAAACCGTTGATTGCCGATGTTCGAAAGATCTCACGGGTGCCGATCGCTGTTGGGTTCGGGATATCAAAACCCGAACATGTTAAAGAGGTTATAAAGGCTGGGGCGGACGGAGCGATAGTCGGCAGCGCGTTCGTTAATTTGATTGCTAAAAATTTGGAGAATCCACAAAAAATGTTGCGGGAACTTGACCAGTTTGGAAAAACTTTGAAAGCAGCCGCACGTTTAACTCGTTAATCTAAGTATCATTTATCCAAGTTGGCGAATGTTTAAATCCAATGAGTTGTAAAATAAATTTCCTGATAGCATGAAATCCATACCTTTGAAAGCGAAGCCGCTCGACATGGAAACCGGGCGACACATCGTTGTGCTCCACGAACAGGATGCGGAGGAGCTCGGACACTTCGCGGGAGATAGGGTGCAGCTGGCAGCCCCGAAGGCTAAGCTGGTCGCGATCGCCAACACGACGAAGCGAATGGTGCGGCGGGGCGAAGTAGGCGCCTTCATCGAGGTAGCTGAGGCTCTCGGCCTTAAGCTAGGAGATATCCTATCCGTCACGCTTGTTCCCCGTCCTCGGTCGGTTGATTTCATCAAGAAGAAGATGTCAGGACAACAGCTAACAACCGAGGAAATCTACGCGATAGTCGATGACATCACCGCGATGAACTTGAGCTCCGCGGAGATGTCAGCTTTTGTAGTCGCAGAAGTCATTCAAGGGATGACCACAAGCGAGATCGTTGCCTTGACTCGGCGAATGGTTAGCTCCGGCGACAGGCTCGAGCTGAACATCAGCCCTGTGCTCGATGTCCACAGCATAGGGGGTGTTCCGGGCAACAAATACGCTTTGATTGCAGTTCCGATAGTGGCTGCAGCCGGTTTGGTGGTGCCGAAGACGAGCAGCAGGGCTATAACGAGTGCAGCTGGAACCGCGGATGTGATGGAGGTCCTCGCAAACGTTACCCTCGGCATGGATGAAATCAAGCGGATTGTGCAGAAGGTCGGTGCGGTTTTGGCTTGGGGTGGTGCAGTCAGGTTAGCTCCAGCGGATGACATCATCATCGGCGTCGAACGCACGCTTGGGGTAGATCCACGCTGCCAATTGCTCGCGAGCGTGATGACGAAGAAGCTAGCAGTGGGCGCCGAGCGAATCTTGATCGACATCCCGTCCGGGCCGGGGGCAAAGGTTAACGCAATGGATCAAGCCCGGAGCTTTGCCCACGATTTTATGGAGCTTGGGCATAGGCTCGACGTGCAAGTTGAGGTGGCCATAACTTACGGTGGCCAGCCCGTGGGTTACGCGGTTGGCCCGGCTCTCGAAGCTAAGGAAGCGCTCGAAACACTGCGCGGCAACGGACCAGGGAGCTTAGTCGAAAAGGCGACGAGTTTGGCTGGCATAATGCTCGAGCTCGGCGGGGTCGCTGGCTCGGGGATGGGCAAACAGATGGCATCTGAAATACTGAATTCGGGCAAGGCGAACCAAAAAATGTGCGAAATCATCGAGGCTCAGGGAGGCAACCCGGACGTGAAGCCGGAAGAAATCCCAATCGGCGATAAAAAGGAGGTCATACTCGCGTCCCACGATGGGTACGTGGTTAATATTGATAATGCGTGCATCAACGAGATAGCTCGTGCTGTAGGCGCTCCACGTGATAAGGGAGCTGGGTTAAGAGTCACGCTCAAGGAGGGGCGGAAGGTGAGTAAAGATGAGCCAATCCTTGAAATTTATGCGAAACACGAAACGAGACTAGACGATGCATTACGTATTGCCAAACGTAACCCACCGATAACGATAGGAGGAATGTTGCTCGAGAAGATGACGCACCGTCCTCGCATAGGATGAAATCATGTGGGATGTTCCGAAGGAAGCTGCTTTAGTTGCGGCCGACGCAGATGGACCATTCGAGTTGGTGGCGTTTGACAATGCGCTCAGCAAGGCGGGCATCGCCGAGCTCAACCTTGTATCAGTTTCGAGCATTTGGCCGGTAGGATGTAAAATCGTCAAGATGCCGAAGCTCGAGCCGGGCACCATCACTCCAATTATCATGGCGAAAATCTCCAGTTCGACGCCAGGTCAGAAGATTGCCGCCGCGGTCGGTATTACGATGAGCGAAACCTCACACGGGATAGTTTCAGAATATCATGATATCGGCGTTACCCAGAAGATGGCTGGCATGACTGTTGAAACGATGGCAAGAAATATGATGGAAAGACGTGGACTCAAGCCGACGAAGGCAACTTCCATTTCATCTGGGCACATCGTTGAGAACCATGGGGCTGCGCTGGCAGCGGTCGTGTTCATCCGCTAGCGATTACTCCTCACCCATATCCCCTTCTCCAGGGGGTCCCATCGGCGGCGTGATCCCCTTTTTAGAAGAAGATATCACGTCGTCAATCCGGAGGATCATTATTGCGGCTTCACTCGCCGATTTTATCGCTTGGGTTTTTGTGCGCAGAGGTTCGATAACCCCAATTTTCATCATATCCACGGTTTCACCCTTGTAAACATCAATCCCAAAGTTTTTACTGTTCGGTTTCTCATGCTTGGCGCGAAGGTCAACCAAGACATCTATGGTGTCGAGCCCAGCGTTTTCTGCCAAAGTTCTCGGAACCGTTTCGACAGCATCCGCAAAGCCGTTGACCGCAAGTGCTTCACGTCCGCCAACGGTTTCCGCGTACTCCCTCAATCGCTTGGCGAGTTCGATCTCGGGTGCACCACCTCCCACGATGATTTTGCCGTCCTCGATTACTGCGGAGACCACGCTGATCGCATCGTGTACAGAGCGCTCGACCTCATCGATCACGTGCTCGGTTCCACCCCGCACAAGTATGCTCACCGCCTTGGGATCCTTACACTCCTCTACAAAGGTCATCTTATCATCACCTATCTTTCGTTCCTCGATCAACCCAGCTTTACCCAGATCGGCACTCGTTAGATCCTCGATGTTCGTGACGACTTTTCCCCCCGTGGCGCGGGATAATTTCTCCATATCTGATTTTTTCGCCCGCCGAACCGCGTAGATGTTTGCTTTCGCGAAATAGTGTTGGACGATGTCATCAATCCCCTTCTGGCACATGACAACATTTGCGCCAGTAGCGATAATCTGATCCACCATCTTTTTGAGCATGCTTTCTTCTTCGTCCAAGAACGCGCGAAGCTGTTCAGGCCTCGTGACTCGAATTTCGGCATCGGTTTCAGTTTTCTTTATCTCGAGGGCGCAGTCGAGAAGGGCGATTTTAGCATTTTTCACCCGTTTTGGCATCTCTGGGTGAACGCGCTCCTTGTCGATGATTACCCCCTGGATGAGCTGGGAATCGTCGGTGCTCTCGCCGGGTTTCTTCTCGATGCCGATGTAGTCTATGTCAATGACGTACCCCCCATCCGTTTTATCCGCTATTTGTTTCACCGCCTTTACGGCGAGATCGGCCAGTTTCTCTCTCGCGCTTTCCGCTTTCTTCCCTGTCATCGCGGTCATTGCCGTTTGTTTGAGGAGTTCCTCATTGTCGATTGTCGCTTTATCGGCGAGTCCATTCAATATCTCTTGGGCTCTCTCAGCGGCCATCCGATAGCCGGAGGCGATCACCGTGGGGTGGATGGTTTGGTCAAGCAAGCGTTCCGCTTCGTGCAGGAGCTCGCCGGCGATTATTACAGCAGAAGTTGTTCCGTCCCCGACTTCATCGTCCTGCGTTTTCGCCACCTCGACTATCATCTTAGCCGCAGGATGTTCGACTTCTATCTCCTTAAGAATCGTAACACCGTCGTTCGTAATCACGACATCCCCCAAACTGTCAACTAACATCTTATCCATGCCGCGTGGCCCAAGGGTTGTACGGACGGCTTCGCTGATTACACGGGCTGCGAGGATGTTCATACGCTGGGCATCGCGTCCAATTAACCTTCGTGTGCCTTCGGGCAGCACGAGCATAGATTTTCCTCCCATTACCGCGCTCATCCAACTACCTCATCAGTTTTTGGGGGTGCTCCTTGTTTATAAGCTTAACTTCTCCCCCGAGGAAGTCAAATTACCTAAGGAGGTCAAATTAGATAATCTTTTATCGGATTTTAAATCAATGATTATGCTGGAGGTGACCTCGTGCATAAGAAGAAAAAGCCTATCTCTAGGATGTCTAGGGAGAAAGGGGCCATGCCTAATGAGAGAAAGGCTGCTCGCCAGGGCAAAGAGCTTAGGAGGCCTAGAAAGGCCCCAGCCTTGGAGCTCGAGTCCCTAGCGGGTAAGGGTGGAGGATTTCTCTCGGATCTTCTAGCGGAGGCACCGCCAAAGACGGCCGAGGCCGTCGAAAAGCCAGAACCGGGGCCCGAGCCCGTGGTGCCCACAGCAGCTATCAGGGAGATAAAAGCCCCCGAAGCCGGAAAGGTGCTGGAGAGCTATGGCCAAGTTGATATCTTATCGGTGGAGGGTGAAGCTCTACCTTTTTACAAGCTGAGACTGCCTGAACTGACGAGGCAGGAACAAAAGCTCCTTGACGTGGCAAAGGAAACAGCCGTTGAGGAAATAAAAATCGATCCGGATAAGATTCCGGACCCGGCTGAGCGTCGAAGCACCTTCATGCGCGAGGTCCTGAAGATAATCGAACGTGATGGTAAGGGCTTACGCCTCTCGCCCGGGCGCATAAAGCATCTGGGCGAGGTGGCGGTGCGGGACATGCTGGGGTACGGCCCGCTTGACCCCATGATAGCCGACGATAAGCTCGAGGACATCATGGTGACAGCTGTCCACAAACCTGTTTATGTCTATCATCGAAAGTATGGGATGTGCTTTTCAAACGTGGTTTTTGAAGACGAGGAACCAATCAAGTACATCATAGATAAGATGGCGCGCGTTGTGGGTAGGCGAATAGACCAACAGACGCCTTTACTCGATGCACGGCTACCCGATGGGAGCAGAGTAAATGCTACCATCCCGCCGGTCTCCCTCGGGGGACCGACGATCTCGATACGGAAGTTCCGCAAGGACCCGCTCACGATAATTGACATCCTGAACGTTGGTACCTTGTCGACGGGTGTTGCCGCTTTCCTCTGGCTAACCGTAGATGGTTTCGGTATCAAGCCTGCTAACATCCTCTTCGCGGGGGGGACAGGTTGCGGGAAGACTACCACCCTCAACGCTGCTACCACCTTCGTTCCCGAGCGGGAGCGCATCATCTCGATCGAGGACACTGCCGAACTCCAGCTGCCGCACAAGCACTGGATTAGACTCGAGACTCGTCCCCCCAATGTTGAAGGACGGGGGGAGATTATTATGGACGATCTTGTCAAGAATGCGCTCCGCATGAGGCCTAATCGGATGATTGTGGGGGAGGTCAGAGGTCCAGAGGCGCAGACGCTGTTTACCGCGATGAATACTGGGCATGATGGCTGCATGGGCACCGTGCACTCGAACAGCGCCGTTGAAACAATCGCCCGTTTGACCGAGGCCCCGATGGCTGTCCCCGAGATAATGATCTCGGCGCTTGATGTGATCGTCATGCAGCAGCGCATCTACCATCGTCAGAAAGGACAGATTCGAAGGGTCACGGAGGTCGCCGAGGTGACGGGTCTGGAGGGGGGTAAGCCACAACTCAGCCGCGTCTTCAAGTGGAACCCCAGAACGGATGTGGTCGAGCCAACTGGTGTTCCCAGCAAGATTAAACGCACGATAGCCGAGTTTAGCGGGATGAGCGGAAACGACATCGAGATCGAGCTCGAGAAGCGTGTAGCGGTGCTCGGGTGGATGAAACATCAGGGCATTCGGAACATCTTCGAGGTTGGCAGGGTCATCCAAGAATATTACCGCGATTCAGAGGGGACGCTGAAACGCGTGCGGGCCGAGAAGGGTGCGAAGCATCGTTAGTGGTCCCATGCCAAAGAAACAAACTAGAAAGTCGGGTTTAGCAAAAAGATTTTTCTCCGCTGTTGGCGGCGGCGTGATAAAAATCGGAGGAGCAACGCATCGCGTGGGCCAAGTTGCCAGAGTTACAAAAGGTCCGAGAGGGGAGAAGGTCGATGAGGTCACGCGGAGGCTGCGTGAGCTCAAGCAGCTCGAGAGTTTGCGTGAAGAGGAGAGCGCTGAAAAGCGCAAGCTGAGGGAGGAGAAAATCTGGGAAGAGCGCGCGGGACTAAGGAGGCCGCTGTCAGAGCGCCTCTCCGATGTGTTGTATTCTCCCCTCAAGCGCCCTGCACAGCGATTGGCTAAATTCTTCAAAGGGCTGGATGAGGACCTCTACAAGGCCAACCTTAGGATCCCCCCTGAACGTTATGCGGCGCTTATGATCGGGATGAGCATCATTGTGGGGTCCTTCGCATTCATCCTGATGATTCTGTTTTTACCCGTCCTCTTTGCTCTGGCGGGCGGGGTGTTAGCGTCCCTGCTCGCGCTGGTGTTCGGGAAGACCCGGCCGGGGCGCATGGCCAAGGCGCGCGTAGTTGAGGTAAATCGCATGATCCCATATGCCCTAAGACATATGGCGACGCATCTCTCCGCGGGCATAGGCCTCCCCGAAACGATGACTTCGATTAGCAAGGCGGATTACGGCGCCCTCTCGGAGGAGTTCGGTAGGGTCATTCGTGACATGAACACGGGCATGAGCACGGAGGAGGCGCTGGCAACGATGGATCGAAGGATGGACTCCGAGCCGCTCCGCCGTGCAATTCGTCAAGTCCAGCGTACCCTACGGACGGGCGGCGATCTCGCGAATATTCTCAAGATGTTGGCAGACGAAACGGCATTCGAGATGCGCATGAAACTCCGTGACTACACCCAGTCGCTCAACATGCTCACGATGATGTACATGTTCGCCTCCGCGGTCATCCCAGCTATGCTTTTGGTCATGATAACGGTGGGGAGCAGTATGGGAGGGGCAGTATTGACCCCGACAAGTGCGGCTGTTCTCTTTCTGGTTATCCTGCCATTCATGTTGTTTTATTTCGTGATGATGATTAAACGCTTCGAGCCGAGGTTGTAAGTATGGGATTGGTCAATCGATTAGCAACATTTGCAAAGCGCGTGTTTCCAGAAAAATTCCTGCACAACCTCGACCACAGGTTGGAGTCGACGAAAATCGTGCTTGCGGCGGAGGAATACGTGGGCTTGACCCTCCTAGCAACGATAATTGTGGGCGTGACGACGGGTTTCGTTGGTATGTTTCTACGGCTCCCGATTCCCTTACCCATACCCATATTTGCCCTTCTCGCGGCTTTTATCACCTTTTCAGTGCTGACGCTTGCAGTGCCTTATTACTTAGCCCAGCGTAGGGCTATCGAGCTGGAAAGAGAGTTACCTGATACTCTTCGCCAAATGGCGAGCACCCTACGGGCCGGCGTGGGAATAGACGCGACGATGGATGATATCGCGAAATCTGGGTACGGTGTGCTTTCGCAGGAGTTCGATCGGGTAGTGAGGGAGATCCGTAGGGGGAGGACAATCGAGAGCGCCCTCTTGGCACTAGCGCGGAGGTCTAATTCGTCCCTCTACACGCGGGCCTTTCACCTAATCGTTGAGGGAATAGAGCGTGGCGCGGCACTCGCCAACGTGCTCGACTCCGTCTCCACAGATGCCAGAGAAGTGCACGCGATTCAGCGCGAGCGGCAGGTGGCGACGACACAGCAGGTTCTTTTCTTGTTCGTCGTAGCGCTCTTCGCAGCTCCTTTTATAATAGGCCTCACGGTGGCGGTGGGCGGGATTCAGATAGGCGTTGGCCCGATGGCGGCTGCAGGCCTGCCACCGGAGATGGGCACGATTGCCATGGTATACATCATGATTCAGGCGCTTATCTGCTCGCTCGCGGTCGGGGTAATTAGATACGGCAGAGTGTTGAAAGGTCTCACCTTCGCTGTGCCCTTCATGGTCGTTGCGACGATCGCCTTCTATGTGGCTCGGCTCGTCGTTGGAATCATGACACCGGTCTAGCGCTCGATGCCGAGTTCTTGGAGGTCCTTGTAGAGGGTGTCGCGCGAGACGCTGAAAATCTTGGCCACCTGTACGAGGTTGATTGCTTTCGGGGTATTGCCGAGCAAGCGAAGCACCACTGCCAAGCGTTCTCGACGTTCATCCGAGCTGAGTTTTCCCATTTTTTCAGGCACCTCTTCGTTGATCGCGACAATGAGCGTGGCGTAAGTGCGTTTTGGAATGGGAGGGGTGATAAATTTCCAATAAAATCCAACAATCTCTCCATGGAGCCTTGCGAGTTGTGCGTTTATTTTTTCACGAGCTCGGCTGAGGGCCCTCTCCTCATTCCTGCCCGCCTCGTTTGCCCAGAGGACGCTTTTTGGTCTGACGTTGCTTTCATCCACAACAGTGATTATCCGCACTGTTGCTCCCGCTATGCCCGAATCGACGCTTGCATCCATCTTGGTTATGTAGCCCCGTGTCTTCTCGAGCCTTTCATTAAGTTTGGCCACAGCCTGTTCAAGCGCTTTTCGCACACTCTTCGCGCGTTGGACGCAGCTTAGAACTTGCAAAGCTTCACCATGATCGATTTATCGTGTGTCGATTTAAGTTTGCCTACAAAAATGTCGACTTTTACTCAGGAATGTGGCGGCACCTTTATAACTTCATAGTTTAACAGGTTTTTCCATGGAGGTGAAAAAGAATGAGAATGTGTAAGAAGGGTCAGGGTGCTACCGAGTACCTGTTGATGTTAGCTGCAGTGTTGGTTATCGTCGCCATAGCGGT
>Ga0114919_10000680_pt1 | contig 26741 bp, 18 predicted proteins | sample BlataG_FD_88682 | JGI IMG/M metagenome (GOLD analysis project Ga0114919, IMG submission 88682) | Deep subsurface microbial communities from Black Sea to uncover new lineages of life (NeLLi) - Black_00105 metaG | ecosystem: Environmental > Aquatic > Marine > Oceanic > Sediment | place: Atlantic... | reverse complement strand
CTCCGCCCCGCAAATTTTTTTAATTGGGGAAGAGGGAAGAAGAGGGGGGGGGGAAACCAAATGGGCCCCCCCCCCCCCCTCCCCCCCCCTACTACTAATCCACTGTTGTATACTTCAATATCATAAATGATCAGAGGAATAAATCAAACGCGAAGAGAGAGATAAAATGGAAGGGGGAAACAGACCCTTCATGTATGCCTCAAAAGAAGGGAAGAGTCAATCAAAAAAAGGCAAAAGGCAAGAATAACAAAGTGTTCCTACCTGTTCTGAAGTATCAAAAAAACAACAAATTCAAATCGTACGTTATTGATAATGGTTATCTGTACAAAAATATCAATCAAGTTGCTACTGCTATGTATACGCATATGTCGCTATTATTTCTTCTCAAAAAAAATGAATAATAAAGAAATGAGGATACTCTCCATCTATCTACGCGCCTACATTTCTTTCGCTTTTGTCAATTGACGCCATTCATCTCCTTGAGCGGCGATGGAATGCTCACTACTGGTGGCTCATGAGCAAACATCTCAGCTGCTGCTCTTGAGATAGCATGGTTATCTTCTCCAATGCCATTATTCATAATATCAGTAATACTACCATCATGAACATCATTTCCCAGCATAACACCATTGCTAGCATCATTCCCATTCTCATTCCCTCCTCCTCCTACTACTGTATATTTCAAAGGCTCGCCGGAAGGCAGAATTCCATTCATACCTGATGGCAGATCAAAATTCTGATTTAAATCTGGCAGGAGATGCAGTTGCGGTTGTGGTTGTGGTTGCTGCTGCTTGGATGTGCTGGTATGGAGATCTGGGGCTGCGATAGAGGAAGGGGGGAGGAGGATACCATTTCCATCTAACGCTACCCCTCCTCCTCCACCACCACCATGTTGTTGTTGTTGATGGTGGTGGTGGGGATGGTGATGCACTTGTGTGACATACACACCAGCTACTTGCTGCTGTTGAGCTTGGTGTTGTTGCTGTTGTGGGATGGATTGAGCTAGTATGAGAGGGGCTGGGGGAGGAGGAGCAGTGGATGCCGTCATGGCGACTATCTGGGCCAAGGCTTGCTGTTGCTGCTCTGCCTCTGCTGCTGCTTGTTGCACGATGGATGCTGGTGGTTGTAGTGAAGAGAGGTAGGTTGGTTGTTGTTGTTGTTCTATAACAACAGGGGCACTGGGAGCAAACAGAGCTCCTCTGCTCTCTCCATCCATGCTATGAGCAGTTGGAGGAGTAGATACTGCTCCTCCACATGCTTGTTGTTGACCACCATTGCTGCTTGGAGGTACCACTACTATATTATTACCACCGCCAGATGCAGATGTTGTTCCAACTGCCATCTCTGCCTCTATTTGCATCGCATGTGCATGCAGTGAATCCGCGTGCATTTGTAGCACATTAGCCTGCTTGATAGCCTTCACTTCTTCCTGTTCATGTAACTTGGCTCGTACTTGTAAGTCTCTTGCTTCATATACAGCTACATGTGTCTCATTTGCATGCAGCATTGCAGCTTCTTCCAGCTTGACAACCGTCGCATACACGTCTCCAGCTTGCTGAGTATCTGTCAAGTTGGCCATTTGAGCCTTCAGTGATTCTGCTGTGTTTGCTGCCTCCAGTGAGGCTCCTGCATGTTTCTCTGCCACTGCTGCAAGTTCTGAAGCTTTGGTTTGAGCTTCAGCCTTGGCATGGGAATGCAGAGATGCATGCATGGCTAGGTTTTGGGCAGCATGTTGCATCATGGTGGCTGGAGCTGTTGTTGCTGTTGGAGCAGGAGGAGGAGGGTTTCCAGACACTATGGTTGCTCCTCCGGCAGATGTAGGCTCAGGAGTCGGCCCTTCTCCTCCAGATGCAGCACCATGGCTGAGAGTGGTGGTTGTTGTAGTAGCAGGGAGGGGAAGAGGGTGCGTTATGGTGACAGCTGGCAGCAGAGGGGCTACTGATGGTGGTTGGGAGGAGATTGTGATTGGTGGAGTTGGTGCTGCTTGTGGTTGAGGCATCACTACCACTCGAGGAGCCACAGGAAGAGGAGCAGATAGAGGGTTGACTGAACCATTACCTGCTGGATTTAATAGTTGAGTACTAGCAGTACGGTGCATGAGCATTCCTGTTGCTGGCTGAGCAGTAGCAACATTAGTAGTAGCAACTGTCACAGTTGGCATCGGTTGCTGCTGCTGTTGCTGCTGAGGCTGGGCCATCACTAATGTTCCTTGTGGAATCGCCATCCGACTTGGGACATGTTGCTGTTGCTGTTGCTGCTGTTGCTGCATAGCTCCCATCTCTACCTGATGTTGTGGCATTTCTATCGACGTATGATGCACAGCTGCAAGTCTAGACTGCAGATCCATATTCAGCCTATTTTTATTTTCCAACTCGGCTTGTAAACCACTAATCTGGTCTTGTAGATTCAGAATTGTATGACCATCAGTCGTAGCTGCAATATCTGCTATTCTCCTCTGCAAATCGGTAAATTCTGCATTCTTGGCTTCCAAGTATCGCCCAACATGGCCTGCAGCTATCCTTCTAATAATAACAGCCAGCGTGGATGTCTGCCTCTGTCTCTTCTTTTCACCGCCACCAGGAGTGGTGTCACCGCCGCCATCGTCAGCATCAGCTGCAGCACCGCGACCCATCCCTGTTGTCGTATCTTCGACCCCAATGCCCAGGTATTTTCCAATTTTCAAGCACTCGTTCCTCAGCTTTACCTCATCTTCTTTACTACCAAGTCTACCGCTAAACCGCCCTGTCATCATAGAAGGAGGCCTACCATTATTGTTATTATTACCACCACCACCAGTGGCATTATTATTATTATTATTATTATTATTATTATTGTTATTTCGACGTCTTTTGTTCCCGGTTTGTCTAGTAGCAACGACACGTCCAGAGCTGGCATTATCTTCCTCATCATCATCTTCATCTTCGTCGTCGTCATCGTCGTAATCTTCATCAGAGAATGGAGCAGATTGAGGGTCGGTGCAGTTGGTGTTGGCTCCGCCAGCACCTCCAGCAGCAGCTGCTGCAGCTGCTTGAGCCCTCGTTTGAATAATGGGACAAACCCCTTCTGCACCGCTATTGTTTTCACTCTTAGGAGGAGGTAGGTTGAGTGTATCTTGGGTCGTTTTCATGGCAGCATGGCCTGTATTGGCTAGAAGGTCACCAAGGCAAGGACCTTGGGGAGCTGGAGGTGAAGCTGTAGCGGCGCCGTTACCATTATTGGTGAGCATGGGTGAGACGTCTGCCATTGGTGGGAGGGAGCTGGGTCCTTCCCCTCCCCCCAAGATGTGCTCAACACCTTCCTGGATCAAGGCATCTATCTTATGCGTATTGTCCTGGAGAATGAGAATGGAAAACGAGGTAAGCAACCGGTAAAGTCTCAACTTGGCATGATTTTGGTTGTGCAAAATATATTCGCTGGAGGGTACATTCTTTCCAATGAACAGAGTAATCAATTCTACATGCATCGATAACTTCACGGATGCAAAGACATGCCTAAAGCCCCACAAAAAACTATCTTTCAAAATTGTGTTCATTTCCCAGTCTTAGTCTTACCGTGTTCTGCAGTCCCTCCATGATGATAGCATCCAAGTTAACCTCCATTATACATATATTTGCATCAAATATTATGGCTCAAAAGCTTCTTAAACCTATGTCAGGTATAAATTTTCCAGGTTTCAAGAAGAATTATATTTCAGGCTCTAATCTAACGAAATGAGATGCATACATACAGATAAAATGATAATCGGTACTGAAGAAGTAGTAATGAACAACGCGCTGTGTGTCCAGACCCGTATATAGACAGGACATGCCTCAAAGGCTCGCTGATCAATGTGCGCTCAACATGAGCACACGCCCTCTCTCTATAATTCCTCCTCTACATACCCTCCCTCCCTCTCCCTCTCCCTCTCTCCCCATCTCTATCTCTTCTGAGCAGTCATCAATATAGGAGCAGATGGTCTATTCAATGTCTGTACTTGTAACGTTATCCACTCATAAGTGGGCAATTCCACCATCCCTCTCTTCACAGCCTCATACTCCCTCCTCCCCTCCTCATGACCAAGATAGGACAGCACACTCACCATTCCACCAGGCTTGAGGAGCTGCTGAGCAGCTTGGATGGCTTTTAATGTTGTTTCACACCTTGTTGTTATGTTTTTATCTCCTTTTCCTGGCAGATACCCTAGATTGAAACACACCAGTGCCACACAACCTTCAATATTACTACTGTCATCATCATCATCATCATCACCATCACCATGGGATGATGACAAGACTGCAGTTATTCGTTGCGTCATCTCACTATGACAGCCTAGAATATAATCTATACTGGGCCTCGAATTTTCATCAATATTGTCTTTAACAGCAGATTTAGTTGTTTCCAAGGCCTCTTGCTGTACATCAAATGCATAAATGTGGCCTGTAGGACCTACGAGGGAAGCTAGCAATGTTGTGTCGATGCCTTTCCCTGCTGTTGCGTCTATGCAATTATCGCCGGGTTGAACTACATTTCTCCATAGATCATGTGATAATGATGTTAGACGGATGTTATTATCTTTGAGTAGGGTGGTTATTGAAGAAGCAAGGTGTTGTTGTTGACTGGGTGCTGAGGTGACGATGGTGGAGGAGTGGCGGGAAGGGAGGACGGGTTTGATTGAGGGAGAGCAACGCCAGACCCTTGCTGAGATATGGTTGTGATAGACTCTATGCAATCGTTTCATCCGGTTCTAAGGTCACAGATTATCAGATAATCATATAGCTCGCTTCTTTTTCAAATCTAAAATCTGGATGTTTCTCCAAGTGATTAAATCAAAGACCCTGCTCAATAACTATCCATACAATTCATTCTCTACACAAACACCATCATATATCCAACATATTTTACAACGCACCATTGTCGAATTCTAGCACATATACAGAATTACCGGCCCTACGTCTTCACTCCAAACCTGGACCACAAGGCATTTTCTTCCACTGATTGCATCATCTCGTACATATCAACACCACCTCTACCCTCACCATACATAATATCCCTAACCATACCAATATTGATACTACTACTACTACCAAATCCAAACAAATCTGTCAATCCAGCTCTCGGTGGCTCACTACACAGCATAAACTTAGTCTTGTCCCCGAATTCCTTCTTCATCACTTCTTCCAAGGACCCCAGACCATCAATTAGACCTAATTTAACTCCTTGATTCCCAGAAAATACTCTACCACTAAATATCTCCTGCATATCAGTTGATGTAGCAGCAGCAGTTAGTTGCTCTCCTCTTCTCTCCCTGACAACATTTTGAAATGTCTGATGAATTTCGTCCATAGTTTCTCTAAGTTGAACTATTTGATCATCTCTAACTGGTAGCAATGGATCGAGTTGTTGTTTTGACTCTCCTGATGTGAATACTCTTCTCTCTACTCCAAGTTTCTTTGCCGCTTCAACTGCTCCCAACGAGGAATGAATGACACCGATGGAGCCAACGAGGGAGGTTTGAGCGGCGTAGATCTTGTCACCAGAGAGGGCTAGCCAATAACCGCCTGAGGCAGCAACATCTTCTGCAAAGGTGTATACAGGGATCCCTGTCTCTTGTCTTAGAGAGCGGATGAAGTTGAATATGAGCTCGGTTTGGACGGGAGAGCCACCTGGGCAATTGATGGCAAGAGCGACTGCTGCAGGTCGTAGCTTGGGATGAAAAGCACGTTTGATCCACTTGGCACAGCGATCGATGTTGATGTATCGACGTGCTTGAGGGGAACGAGGACCTCCTAAAGATGACATAAGGAGGCCAGAGAGCTTGACGACAGAAACAAGAGGGGCATTGTAGTTTTTTGAGCCCATGATCAGCCACCTTGCAAACGACATACTGAATGACTAACTGTACAGATCAATTTACAACTTTGCGACAGTTATGTGGACTAGTGTGAGATTTGAATTATGGTTTTAAGCAAGCTGCTCGGGAGCATGCTTGAACAAGAGCTCAGAACGATGCCTTCGTTGACTGTCGGCCAGCTCCATATAAACCCTATAAAGATTTGCATTGATCAATAAATACAACTTATACTTGTATATACATGATACCTGAAGATCATTATATTCCATTAATCATGCAGAACTACGTATTAAACTACCGATTAATGTGCAATCGTCGATTTCAATCACCAACCTCCGCACTCCAGCACAAAACTAAGATTCAATCTTGGAAGCTACACTGTGCACCTAATTCACAACCAATCATCACCGATAACACGGAACTGGACGGCACCATCCTCTTCTCATTCTCCACTTCCCCGACCGCCGCCCACCCTCCCACACACACCCACGAACCAGAAGAAGAGCTTCTATCCGACGAATACAGCGACGAAATGCAGAAAAGAATGGGCAACACCTCTCTAGTATACCGCCACGAGGATGGTATGAACTACACTCGCATATTAGATGATCTAATCGTAGGCTCTTGTCTTCAAATTGCAGATGATGTTGACTACCTGACTGCCAATGAGGATGTCAGAACAATCTTATCTCTCCAAGAAGACTGCGACATGGACTACTTCTCTCTAGATCTTAACCCCATCATAACCAGGTGCAACTCTAAGGGCAACAGTGTGGACCATATCAGACATCGTATTCGCGATTTCGATCCAATCAGCCTCCGCATTGAGCTCCCAGGTGCAGTAGCAGCATTCGCCCAATCTGCATCCAAACATGGCGGTACTTCCTACGTCCACTGCACTGCTGGCATGGGCAGAGCTCCAGCTGTTGCCTTGGCCTACATGTGGTGGGTCAAAGGCATCCACTTAGAAGAAGGACATGCTTTACTGACTGGAAAGAGAACATGCAGTCCCCGTCTCGCCAGCATCAGGGCAGCAACCGCTGACTTGCTCTACGGAGGGCCTCCCACTCCAGTAGAAATAGAAGTTTACAAATTTGGCACTGCGTCTCAAATAGAGATAGCAGGTCTTGATGTCGGCTGGGGCTGCAAGGTGCAATTACAAAGGGATATCCCCAGGGCACGATTTTTTCTCCACCGTCAACTCCTCCCCGGAACGTACCAATATAAGTTTATTGTCGACGGTCACTGGACTTACAGCTGTGATCATCCTATATTAAACGATGGAGGTAATTTGAATAATTATGTGACTGTTGAGTTTGAAAATGAGGATAGACAGGTGATGGAGGGGAGGGAGAGGTTATTGAGTGAGGGGGGGAGGTTGACTGAGGAGGAGGGGGAGAAGTTGAAAGAATTGATTTATAATTCAATTAAGAGCGATGGAGGTGTAGGAATGCATATGTAAAAATAAAGATAACATGATTGTTTTAATTTTGCAGTACTATTACTATCTGTCTGTCTATATTACCTAAATTTACTATTATTTATTGTTGAGGCATGACATCTTCAGGTTTCACTTTATTGTCCTTGGGTTTAATCTTAACTGAACTATCATTTCTACCACTATCCCAATACGAGTAATTCAATACAGCTGCTGACTGAGGGACTCCACTATCTCCATCTTGTTTAGTTTTATTATTGCCGCTGCTGATGCCAGCCTTCTTGCCTGTAGCAGCAGCTTCCTTTTTCTGTGCTCTTCGTTCTTTTTCTTGCTTCTTCCTGGCCTTGTTCTTCTTATTGTTTCCAGCTTTGTTTCTAGGTAAAGATGATTCTTGTTGTTGTTGCTTCTGTGATGAGGATTTTGATGCAGGGAATTTGAATGTGCTGCGAGATGGTTTGGATGTGTCTTGGGTTTGCCTCCATCTCCAGTAGAAGAAACCGCCGACAGCTGCGACGGCGGCAAGGAGGAGCGGTGTGCTTACTCCGTTTGCTCCCGATCTGCAAAATTGGATGGTTTTTTTGAGTTAGGTGCTGTATCGACAGCGATTATAGCGAATAACAGCCACTTACTTCTTCGTTTTTTGTTTGGTTGAAGACATTATATTTTGTTTTGATACGCGAACGTTCCCACAATATAGCGCTACTATTATCAAGGTGAACGCGCTCTAGTCAACGAGTAGCTTACAAGTGCAAACACGCAATAATAAAGTAACTGTTTACGCAGCCTAAACTTATACATTCTGCCCGCACTCCGATCGTCGATGGCAAGCACCCAATCATCATTGCCCATTGAATGGGCATCCACAACTATCACACCCTTCCTCCCCTCACTACCTATCCTGAAAAAAACCAGAAAACCTTATATTTCCATCCATAATATCACTACTCTCGGTCATAGATATACATGCCAACTCCCTCATCACATACTTCTCCAACAATTTGGCAGATGCCATCTTCCCCTCCTCCTCATTATACACATTCCTATGCAGAGCAACCACCAAATCTTCCTTCTTCTCCTCTTCCTTCAACTTCACCAGGCCTGCTGCTCTATCATAAGCAAATGAACTACCATAGAACATCTTTTCTAACTCTGTTAATTGCTTACTAATTCGTACCTTGACGCCAGCTTGTCTGACCCGTGTTTCGACGTCTTCTTGAAAATTGTCATAAAATTCTTGGGCTAATTTCTTTCCATCTTTGCCCTCTGGTCGTAATCTGACCAGAACTAGCCATACATGGAGACAAAGGAAGGCATAACGAGGATGGAAAGTCTCATTTGTTAGATCAAAGGCGATTTGAAGACTGGGGTTGTCTGCCTGCTCTTTAACTGCAGAGTAAAGGTTTTGAGAGGCTTTTATTAATTGTACTTCCTTGCTATAGTACCCAGTGGCTTTAAGGATGGCTCTTTTCCACCAGGTGCTTTCGTCTGCAATTTTATCTGGGAGACGCGGAAAGGCAAGGGAGCGAGGGGGGGTGTTGCAGAGGCGTTGGTAGAATCCGTCCTTGCTGTCAGATTGCGTGGCAAAGAATGATTGTTGGTGTAGTGGTGTGAATGTCAGGCTAATGAGGTTGGTGAGTTTGTGTTCTGTGGAAAATAACGAGCTGCCGAGTCTGATAGTGCTTGTTTTCAACATCTCTGATTTCTAATTTGGGTGGACAATGGAGTATGGTCTGTCTCTTGGAGTAGTATACTTCAAAATCAAGGATTTATATGATGTAGACAATTCATATAATGTACTAAATGTGGTTGCACTCACCGCCATCTTGATTTGCTTTTAATATTTCTTGGCCGGCCTGCTGCTGATTGGCCATTTCCACTCGATTTCATACAAATAGAGGCAGGGTATGCAATTGAAAATACAAATGAACATTGTATTGAAGACGTTTGATGGGATTATTCCAGAGCAAAGGCACCTGATTCACGGACAGACAACTTGAGGCTGCAATCTGTGAATAGATTTAGTTCAATTTTTATAATAGTACCCAGATAGGCCATGAAACTACCTCCAGGACACATAGCTGGCCAAGGAGTTGTTCAAGCTACCGCATATGGAGGCTATGGCGAGCGTCTTCTCCGCACCATGGGTTGGGGCGACGGCCAAGGTCTCGGCCTCGATGGCACCGGCATCAAGGAAGCCATTCAAGTCAAGAAGAAAGATGACACTGTAGGCATTGGCAGCAAGAGCACTTGGAATTGGGAAGAGAAATGGTGGGAGAAGGCTTTCGATTCTGCTGTTCAGACAGTAAAAACTGCAGACTCTGATTCCTCCTCCTCCTCAGATTCCGACTCTGACGACGACGACAACACCAATCACCACCATGCTGCAGGAAAGGTCAATAGAGACGGTACTATGTCCTCGGCATCTGTTGATGAACTCAGACTGCTCAAACACCTATCCAAAAGAGGTAGCAGCAGAATGGCAGCTGGTAGATTTGGAGGTAGAGGTGCGAAGTTGGAAAGAATCAGAGCACAGGAAGCAGATATGGCTGCTCAAGCTGCTGCCAAACTGCAAGGCAAACATCACCAGTTGAAGAGTTCATCTGCTGCTACAAATACTACTGATAATAACACACCTGATAGTGAGGAGAAACATAAGAAACATAAGAAGAAGAAGAAGAATAGCAATAAGAATAAGAAATCTGATGATGATGATGACGACGATGACGACCAACAATCAGCTGAAAATAATAATAAAAAGAAGCAAAGAATAGTCATAGAACCAGTCATCAAAAACAGTATAATGAGGCAAGCCGCTTTTGATGCATTCATACAGACCCCTTCCTCTGGTTGGTGGGGTGCAAATATGTTCAAATCTGTCGGTTGCTTAGAGGGCTTGAAAGATCAGAAGAAACAGAAACGAGGGTTCAATGAAGATGACCAAACTAGGATATTTAATGCAGCACATGCAGGGAAAACACAGGGGAAAGTAGGGCTGGGTCAAGGGACTGGGACTGTGAAAGTAGCAGGTGTGAAGTGGGAGGGGAATAAAGTGACATTCAGTGATGACAATAATGGTGGTGGAGGTGGGAAGAAAAAACAGAAGAAGGAAAAGAAGAAGAAAAGTAATAGTAACGATACAGAAGTAGATAGCCTGAATAGTATTAAATGGAAGAAACTGATAAAGCAAGCTCTACAAACTGCTCCAGATGGTCGCTTGAAACTGAAGCAACTACAAAAGAATATGATGGTCCACCTTGAGAAGAAGAATATTACCAGTAGTGATGATGTGGAGGAATTTAACAAGGTGAAGGCCATGGTGGTGGAAACAATAGAGAGGAATAGTAAAAACTTTGTCCTTATAGGCAAAAATATCCAATTAATGTCATCTTTGTAAATTTATACATGTATCTCTTTACAATCCAGCTTTATTCATTTTAGCAAGTGCTCTATCTTTGCGATGATGGTTACCGACTGCAGCCTTGTTGACATCTTTCCTTTTATGTTGCAACCACTCCTTATCTTTACCTCCACCTCCATCGCCACGTCCCCTCCCTCTTCCTCTTCCTCCTCTACCAGCCCCTCTACCACCATCTTCATTCATAGCAGTATCGTCACCTCCAGCTCCACCTTCCTCCTCTTTACCACCACTACTATCACCACTTGAATTCCTAAATCGTTCAGAAGGTCCTCTTCCATGAATAGCTTGAGCAGCAATCTTAGCTTCATGAACTGCATGCTGGACTGATGCCATTCCTCCTTTCACCTCTGTTGCTCCTGGTTTAGCATAATTATACACCTTGCCATCTAATACCCAATATGGCTTTGTACCTCCCTTTCTCCCTCCTTTTTGATACTGCTTCTCAGATGTTGCTGAAGCTGATGTTAGGGAAAGCGTTGCCATTTCTTGACTCATTACTGATCCCTGTTGTTGTTGTTGTTGTTGTTGTTGTTGGGGGAGGGAGGAAGGAGGAGGAGGAGGAGGAGAAGGGTGGGATGGTTTGGATACTGATACTGTCGTTGGCATTGTCCACTGCATTGCTCCATCCCCTCCTCCTCCTCCTCTTTCTGCTATTGCTATTGGCATCGCAGTATCAATTCTTTCCTTTCCCTTTGACTTAAAAGCCTTGAATTTCTCCTCTCTTCTCTTATGATACGCATCCATACCAGCCTGCTCACCTCTACTACCAAGCTCAGCAGCCAGGTCGGGGGGGTAGGCCTCTTCTAACAATGCAGCAATCACCACCTCAGCATCACTATTCATCTCATCAAGACATGCTGCTACAAATCCTTCCCCATAATGAGGCAGTAAGTCTCTTACTTGGCTGATGAGAGAAGCTCGGAGAGCAGGATCCATACTGGGTGGATATGGTGACGTTGTTGACAACGAAAGAGAATTATTATTGTTCACAGCAATACTACTATTCACTTGTGGATACTGTCCCCCGCTACCTCCAGGTACATATACAGTAGTGGATGTGAATGTGCCAGATGATACGTTTAATAATGATTCCAAGTACTCAGACTGAGTCTCATCTAGTTCTACATTCTTGGACACAACAGCTGCCTGAATAGATGGGACTAGATCATGTATAGCTGCCAGTGACACTACCATAGTCGTCGTCATCATAGCATTAGCATTATCATGATCATCAGTTGTGGTAAAATCAATGTCGTCATCTATAATGGGAGTGGTAGCGTGGGCTAATTGCATTAAAGCGTGTAGAAGGAGCTCTCCTTTATCATGGGAACTTTCACCTCCTTGTTGTTGTTGTTGTTGTTGTTGTTGTTGTTGTTGAGATGCTCCACTAGGCCCAGCTGCACCACCACTACTACCACCACCACCACCACCACCACCACCACCACAGCCGCCGATATTATCTTCCTTTTCTATCATCATATCATCATCATCATTAGTGTGATTATCTAATATGCCTAATTGTAATAATAACAGCGCAAATCTCTCTGATGTTAGCTGTACTTGAGCTAGCATGCCCACATTTCCATCCATCTCATTACCATTATCATTATCACCACTTTTCTTCTTCACCATCACTATTCTTCTCAGTTTGGGTATCATATCGTCATGTACTGTTCCCAATGCTTCAAATATGCCAACTTCAGATTTAATCATAATAATAGCACATCTAGGATACACAGTGATGAGGGAGCACAGAGTGAGGAAGGTGTCTCTTAGGTATGACAACGTATCTAGCACTGATGATGAAGATGATGAAGAGAGTGCAGCTGCTTGGACATGTTGATTCATGTTTTCTGTTATAACTGAGGTAGCTACTCTAAGGTCATTGTGTAATATGGATGGTTCTAGGTTAAATATAGAGTGGATGATGCCTGAAAGGTATGATTTAGAAGAGGAGGAGGAGGAGGAAGCTGCTGTTGCTCCGTAAAGGCCACACATGTCGAGAAGATGAGGGAGATCAAGCAGAGGAGATAGGAGTTGTTTCTTTGTGTTTGAAGGGATGGCGGTGTCTGTAAAGAGTCTGTGGAATAGCTGTAGTATGGAGGTCCATAATTGGAGTTCATGAGGAGGTTGGTGAGAGAAGCCAGTGTCGTAAGGTCGCTTGGCGTACTTGAGGTAGGTGCAGAGACATGTTGTTAGGCTGCTGGCGTTGGCGTTGGAGAAGCGGAGATGGTACCATAATTGTTGTGAAGATGATGACAGTAGGTAATTGACGTCTTCGAGGATGATGTCTAGTGCTTCATAATCGCCTTCGTCCGGGATGTAAGGTAGGAAGCCATGGTCTGCCATCTTTTTGCCAGACTTATTCTCATCCGTTGATTAAAGGGGTATTCATGAGTCTTGATCAAAAGCTGATCATTGTAAAGTGTACCTTACGTATGAAACCGTTTGACTTATTAGAATTACAGCCTTTAACGCAGCAACTGATGAATATATATCAGAAGGTGACGCATGTCTGTGTCGGAGGCCTCACATGGCCAGGCCTCACTTCTGTCAATGATGGCCCCCCAACTTGACAGACTGGTTGTGCAATTGTGGGTCTGTTGGAAAGCTTGTGTGGATCATAGCTGACAGGCAGGATGTATACCTTGATGGGAGAAAGGGAAGTTGGTTTCTATTATTATTATTACCAACCAAGAGATTCAGTTTGCACAGACAAGGCATGCAGATCTAGATGAGAGCTCTCTCATCCGCAAATTCAAAATAACGAGAAGAAGGAATAGGCCCACAGCTGTATTCCACCGCTTAATGTTTCATAAAATGTTAGAATCGATTTATGTGGCATATTTCTACAGCAAAATCTATAAACTGCTTTTATCCTTGTTCCCAAAGAGTTTTTGAACTAGATCATTTTGCCACACATGGTCCTGGAAGTTGAGAATGAGAAAGGGACACTGACTTCTTTCTTTAGCAAAAAGCACCCATCCTCTCCGATGGATTCAAATATTAAAAGAGACGAAAACCCTCAAGACGACGATGTGATCATAAATGATGACCAACCTGCCTTGGTAGAGCCTATGGAACACACTCCTCACGTTCAGCAACCAAACCTAGTTCTTGATGCTGCAGGTAACCCCTCCAAAGCAATTCAAGTTTCGAAACAACCCTCCAATAGCAAGAAACGCAAGGGGAGACCGTCTATCCTCGACACCGTCACAGAAGAGCAAGCTGCAGCACTGGAAGTCTTCTACTCTTCTCATCCCAAGCGTGGCAGCATCAACAACACCAACAAAGATGCGTTGGCTTCTCGTATAGGTCTAGATACATCTAAAATCGCAATATGGATTGAGCATCGTCGTAAGAAGGCAAAAGCTGAAGCCACAGCCAGCCCAACCGTACCAATTCAACAGCAGCAACCACAACCTGCTGCACCACCAAGTGCTCCTCTTCTTCCTCCAACATCTGTCCCTTCTTCCACTGTCATAGCGCCTTCTCTTCCAGCTGCTGGTAATAATAGTATTCAAATTCTATTAGAACCAAGCACAGAGGTAAAGAGGACAATTGTAGATGCTGGTGGGACAATCATCACTCCAGCTCCAGCTCTGGCTGCTCCCCACAGTATTAGCAGGCAACAAATCCCTGAACAACAAGCACCACAACAACAACCACACCACCAACACCACCACCACCTACAACAACAACAACAACAGCCAGTCAATCCCCACTCACCTCCAGCAGCAACAGCAACAGCAGTCGAGCTGCCTTCCGGGTTCCCCACAAGTATAGATCAAATAGAGCAGTTCAAGGCCGATTTCTGCATAGAGATTGATAATCTCAAGACAAAGGGACTATCTCCTCCTCTCATTTCTTTGGATTCAGATGCCTGTCTGTCAGTACAGCCATTCACTGATGTATTACTTGCAAAGCATGTCGTAGGACAGAGGATGCCGCGATCTGCTCTCATTGCTGCATTGCGCCCTCTCTTCACCATTGCGGTACAATCTGATACCGCTGCCATTACTGATGCTGATGATACAGACAATGGACAGAAGCAGCAAGCTTCTGCCATTACTAACACGGCAGTGCCAGAAGACTTGTTGCTTGCTAGACTTCTCGACATTGCTACCCGCCGTTCATATGCCCCCAAGAGCAACAACACCAACAAAGGAGGTAAATCCAGATTTCTTGGTGGCATTGGTGGTAGTGCTGCTTCCTCTTCCTTCTCTGCTCCTCTGACCAAAGACCCCTTGGATGACGACTCTCCAGATATGCTATGGCAATGGGAGCTCAGAGACGTCAAACTGCTCGCTAATAAAGACACCCGGTTAGAAGCAGTAGCAATAAAGAAGAGGGCAGCCAAAGTACAAGAACGTCTGGGTGCCCTGCAATTTGCATTGGAAGTTTTTGAAGAGTTCAAGCCACTACCATCAGACAAAAATGCAGGCAAGGCTGTGAGGGCATTCACAAACTTGGCAAAGACGGTGTCGTTTGAAAGTATGGAAAATGAGATGAAGACTGAGGAGAGTGCGGTGGTGGCGAAACAGCAGGAGACAGAGGAGGCAGCTCGTCAACGTGCATTGGTCAAAGCTGAGAAGGAGGCTGAGAAGGAGCGTCTTAGAGTCGAGAAGGAGGCTGAAAGGGAGAAATTGAAAGCCGAAAGGGAGGCTGAGAAGGAACGTCTTAGAGTTGAAAAAGAAGCTGAAAAGGAGCGTCTTAGAGTTGAGAAGGAGAAGCTGAAGAGAGAGAGGGAGCAGTCCAAGCAACAGAAGGATGCTCAGAAAATCATCAAGCAGACTGGTTTTAAAGACACCAAGCAACTGGAGCGCTCTAAAAACAAGTTCATGCGGTTCTTCGGGAAAGCTCCTCAAGCTGGGGCAGCTATTACCACCACCAACACCACAGACAACAACAACAACAGTCAAGGTCAAGATGGACAACAACAACAACAGCAGCAGCAGCCTGCTAGCCCTCAATCGCAAGGGACAGGGTCAGCCAGCCGCACTCGTCTCCCCAAGAGAGAAAGGACCTACCAAGACCTGTTCCTCAAACCCACACCAGATACCGTCTTCCCACAACCTACATTCTCTTCTCTAGTGGACTCCATGGACTCTGCCTTGTTTGGCAGTACAAGCACTGACATGGTTGTTGATCTGACTGGTGGGCAAGAAGAAGAAGAACAAGAAGGACAGCAGCAGCAAAAAAAGAAGGAGATGATAGAGTTTGTTATCACAGAAGAGAGAACAGTCCTCCAAGAATGGCAGTTCACTGTAGACCAATGGAAACAAAACAAACGCACCACTACAGAACACAAATCCACCTCCATCCCTCTAGGCCTCCCCCCCACATGGTCCAGAATCCCTGGCTCAGAAGGCCTCCAACTGGCTTCTGCAGCCGTTAACCAACACCTCGATTTTGGCTTTAACCACAGCACCATTAAAACCTACCGCCGAAAGTTCCTCTGGTTTGAATCCGACTCCAAACGCCCCCCATTCTACGGCTCCTTCTCCAAGATTAACAAAGACATCCGCCCCCGCCACTACTGGGGTAGAGATGATGAGCTTGATTATGAGGTAATGAGTGATTTGGAATGGGAGGAGGAGCCCGATGGATCTTCATTGTCAGAGGCTGATTCTGAGGAGGAAGAAGATGAAGAAGCAGGATTGTTTGGTAGTGGTGGTAGTGCAGCTGGTGAGTTGGAAGATTCAGAATTTATCAAACCTGATGGATACTTGTCCGAAGATGAAGGTGTGGGGTTGGAGGAAGGAGATGACGATGATGATGCTGGTGGGTGTAGTGGTGGTGGTGATGTGACCGCAATGATGGTAGATGATAATGAAGCTGGTGCTACTATTGGTGCTTATATGGATACGGTGGGTGGGATGAGGCAGAACAAACGTCTTGGATTAGAGATGCAGATGGAGAGAGCTAGGAAATGTCATAAACCACTCTTCATCTCCAGACTTCGTACTACTACTACTACCACCACTCCTCCTATCAGTGAACAACAACAACAACCTCAGGTTCAGGCTCACAGTGCCTCGTTCATTGAAGGAGACGTCAGTCTATTGGAATGTATATGCTGGGAGGTCTTGGTCCCCGGAGCAATCATTGAAATGCCACCAGATCCTGCTCAAGTGGCGGCTGCTGCAGCGGCTGCAGTAGCTGCTCAGGCACAAGCCAGCATTGCTGCAGCTAAGCTGCATAATGGTTCATCTCTTCCAGTTGATACTGGTATTGCCCTGGGTGCCACTACGGCCAACACCACCACCAACAATGCATTAGGAGCAGGAACCGCAGTAGTAGGAGGAGAACGAGGTCCAACTGTGACCAACACGACCAAGACAACAATGGAACGTCCAGAAGAGTTGGTCCCCTCCCTCCTTTTCATCCTACAGTCAAACCCCAAGAGGGGAGGTGATAAGATTATTGAACAATTCATAGCGGCTCACCAGGGTAGGAAGATTGTGAAGAAGTGGGCCCTGACCAGGTTGAAGGAACATGCTGCATATGTGAAGAATCAATGGCAATTGAATGACAAGGGACTGGCTTTACTTGGTTTAATGTCATCAGGAGCAGCAGCAGGAGGAGGAGATGGTATAGAGTTACATCAACAACAGCAACAACCAGCTACTGCCACTGGACCTCTGGTGGCAGCCTTCTTGAAGAGCGCTCCTCCCACTACTGCTACTGCTCCAGCTAGCACCCCCATCAAGAATGATGCCGCTAATGTTGGGATGAATGAGCAAGTTCCCCTATCATCATGGAAGAATTACTGGCAACGTATAGTTAGATCTATTGAACATAATAATGCTGATGATTGTACTCATAGAGAAGAGGAGTGTGATATAGATATGAGAGTGGCCTCTGCATTTGCTCCTAGAGAGAAGCTGGTCAGTATCATAAGAGACATTCCTGCATTTGTAGTCAGTGCTCTGGTAGTGTCATTGCTGCAGCATCCCAGAGGTGTGGTGGCAGAGAGTTTGAGTAGCATTGTTGATGTGTTGGTTGGTGATGGTGGTGGAGGTGGAGGTGGAGGTGGAGGAGGAGGCTTGAATAATAGTAATGACGGTGATAATGCTGCTACCACTACGACGACAACGACTACCATTACAGCTCCAAGTCAGCAGCAGGTATTTGCGCAAAGAACAGGGCCAGCTAGAGTGAGCTTGTCAGGACTGTGCGGAGAGCCTCTCTTGATGGACGCACTTGTGCGTTGCCTTGATGTGGACGCATGCAGGCAGCCAGCACTGATGATGGTGAAGAAGTTGATGCTGCTGGAAGAGGTGAGGAATGGTGTGGTAGGAGTAGGTCAACTGAGCAAGGTAGTGGAAAAAGTGCAGAAAGAGCAGTCGTTGATGGTCTCTCAACGGGGAGGTGAGAATAATAATGGGTTGGATTTGGAAGCAGCAATGTCGTTAGCAACTGAGGTTGTAGATCTGGCTGGGAGCTTTGGAATTCTCTCTTCTTCTCCGTGATTTTTTGATATATATGTAACAGTAACAATGCAGATGGACCATTTTAGTTGCTTACAAATAACACCAAGGTGATTGGAATAAACAAAAGAAAACAGTCATGTTTTATGCAGGGGTTGAAAATCGGCCATAGGCTCTGCACACTGAAACCGCCCCAATTTGTTTTACTTGGAAGTGTGGTATAGAAATTCTATTCTCTCTTTTATTTCTCAAAATTGTTGCTTCTCCTTGAGAGGGTCATATCATTTGATTGGTAGATCAATGCATGGGCTTCAAAGGAGGAAAACATGGATATTGGATCATCATATTCAAAATTGTAGTGCTGTTTAAAAACATAATTTTTTTTTTTTTTTTTGTCATTAGGGTACATAGTACATTGTTGTATAGACACCAAAAAAAGTGATGAAACAGAGGCAAGTACATAGCAGTAGAAGAGGAGTAGGAGCACTCTTTTTGCCACTACATTACTACCACACTGTTCCTCATTCACCTGGGGTCCATTCCACCGCCACAATAGTACTAGTACATTTAGGCGTCAATGTCCCAGTCCTTCTCAATGCGAAGGGTTGGCACCTGCTTGACAGCTCCACCATCCATAGCAGCGGTAGCAGTCACACGGAGGTTGCCACCACCACCAAGAGCACCAGAGTTGGTCCAGGTGAGGGAACCGTTGTTGGTGTTCATGTCAAAGTGAGCCTTGAGGGAGTTTTCATCATCGACTCTGTAGGTGACAGCGGCGGAGAGGGACTCGGTGCCCAAGTTGTAGGATGGCTCGACAGTGAGGTCATCGTGGCGGTGGACCCAGCCCAAGGTCAAGTTGCGGTGGTCGGGGCTGTAGGGTGGGGAGGGAGGGGGGGATGGTTGGGGTTAGAAATTGTGATTGGGAGAGAAGAAGCAGGGAGCTGTCAGGGATGACACTCAAGAATAACTTACGCATCGAAGCCGCTCAGGTTGTAGGTGATTCTGGCATCGTTGTTATCATCAACACCAACGGTAGCGCGGACATTGGCATCTGTAGGGAAGAAAGAAGCCGGATAATGTTAGAAATCTGGTTTCGTAGTTTGAAGCACGTGACCATTGATGTCGTAAAACTTACCCCCAGATTTGATGTGGTGGGTGTAGCGCTGTGATAAATCATAAGTGGGGTGTTGGGAGTCAGTAAGAGGGAAACCGGGAGCTTGTTATAGGATAGAAGGGGAGTTGGAATAATGCACTCACAAGTCCAACGTTCTTGTCGCGGATATTGAGGTTGTCGTTGAAGCGAACCCATGGGTCATTGTTGCCTGCATCAAGGTTGGGAGGTTGAGGTTAGAGAAAGTAACAATTGCAGCGAATTAAGCAGAATTGGACCTACCTGCATCATAGACGGCCTCAAGGCCACCTGCACGGCGAATGCCGAAGCTCAGCCCGTTGGAGTTGAAGCCATTACCATCACGAAAGCAGCTGTCAGCTACACGGACCTGTAAAAATGAAGGAATAGGAGGAGCAGGGGCATCATTTGTCAATTCTAGATCGGTGTCGGAAAAGTATATATCAGCCTATGCAAGCCTGTCAAAACTTATGTTTGCCTTTTGACGTACATGGATATCATTATCATTGTGCTGGAAGCGAAGATTCACACTGCCGGTAACATCATCCCCTCCATTGGAGACATTAAGGCATGGAGTTGCGCGAATAGAACCGAAACCCATGTTGTTTTTGAGAGTCTAAGTACTGAGAGAGAGGGAAAGAACAACTTGGTAATTTTTTTTGTTTTTGTTGATAAAATTGCCGACCTCACTCTAGATAAACGATTTCGACAGCAGACCCACACAGAGTGTCTGACTCAGCATCGTGTCCTGCATGCTGTGTGGTAGATTTTAGAGAAAAAGGAAGGAAGTCTTTACATGATGGTTTTCAACCACCAATCAATCAATAAATCAATCAATCAATTCACAAGATCACTAATAGGCTGCCTATCCATAGCCCTAAGAGCCTTCTTACTACTCTGCCTCACTGCCGGCAACAACCACTCACAATATGACACCTGCTTCAAGACGTCCACTGTCCTCATCAACAACCTCGCCACATCCCCATCATCGAGCAAACAATCACCCATCAACTGACTCCAACTCGCTCCAGAAGCCCAAGCCTCCACCAAACCAGCAAGTCTCAGATCTATTGCAATAGGCATGTCTACTCCTGCCTTGATTTGCAGCGCAAATAATGCCAGTCTGGCGTCCTCCAGGGCCTCCACGGCATGCGCTACCGAGTCAGAGGGGGGATAAGAGACCAGCTCTTTTCCAGGACGGGCCGAAACTGAGTCGGGGGCTACTATTGCTGAGAATACAGCTGCTAGCTGGGGAGGAGGGATGTCAGTGAGCACTGGGTGGGTTGCTACCAGAGCCAGCCATAGTTCGTTGGAACCATTCAGCTCCCGAGCTACATGACCCATGGCCGTGAATTTCACTTGTTTGGAATGGAGGAGGCCAAGAGACGCAGAAGCATTCATATCACTAGTTACGGTAGAAGTACTGGTGCCACCATTCATATCATTAGTATTGCTATCTATTAATTCTAAAGCCCCTGCTGCAACTAAAATAGCAGTCTGATCAGCGAATGTCCTCCAGTTAGCATCCACTGAAGAATCAAACAACTCCTCTCTCAACGCCTCTGCTCTCTCCATCAATGCTGCTGCTTTTTGAGCCTGCTTGTTAAACTTCTTAGATGCTTTGATAAACGCTCCATCCGCTTTCATTTCGTTGATCTCTTGTTTTACCATTCTTATACGCCCTCTTTGTATTCCCAGAGCTTCCATACCACCACCACCTCCTCCTCCTCCTGCTGGTGGCTGTATGGGCTGTAGTTGGTGGCTGGCAGGCATTTTGGAGGCCAACATGGCGGTGTAGGCTGATCCAGAAGCTACTTTCACCCCTCCAGCCAGGTTTCTCCATGCATTAGGTCTCAGAGATTCCACATGTTCAAGAGCTAATTGAATTTGTTCTTCATTGGGTATCACCACACCGCCTATTTCTATGGCATTCCCTTCACCTTGCTGTTCATTCGTATTTGAAAGATGCAGCAATCCAACAGATCCAATGTGTCTCCCCTCCACGAGGTACCAACAATTGTCACTTGCTAGACATAGAAACACATGACCATTAACATCATTACCACTACCACTACCACTAACATCATCATCACTACCGCCCACAGCAGCAATAACATCGTCAGACAACAACTCCAGTGAACTTGGTGGCATTGTCCTACCAGAAGACAGAGGTCTAGGGGTAATGCATTGCAAAACCATAGCAGGTAGTCTATATGCATTCTTCTCTACATTAAATGCTGAGATATCCAGGCCTACAAACACTGGCGATGGAGAAGATGGAGAACTTTCACCTTCACCCCCACCACCCCCACTACTACTCGTCATCGTCATCATTGACATGATGTGCTTGGTAGATAGCCGGCCTCTTTCTTCTGATATTTGTATTCTCAACGTCTTAGCTGCTCTTTTTTCTTCTTTCAAACGACCCTGTAGCTTTTGATACTTGGTCCATAACGACCCTGCGCCTCCGTCTCCATTCTCCCCGTCTCCATCATCAACCGCAGAAATACCCTCTAATATAGCCCTACTCTTGTTCTCTAATTGCTCAATCTCCTTTGCCCTCTTCTGTCTCCCCAGCCCCCCCATGTACCTACTGAAGGATTTATCCAAAAAGGCTTGTGCTTCAGGAACACTCCTTGTGTAGAGAAGATTCAATACCATTCCGTAACCAGTGGTAAACTGCGATTTCAAGCTCTCAGGACCCTTTTTTATGATATCCCAAGCACTTTCAGCGTCCTCCCATTTACTCTGCAAGACCACACAGTTACCAGTGGTATCAAAACCTCTCCTACCAGCCCTTCCAGCCATTTGGAGAAGCTCATTATGCTGGAGAGTGACAATGCCAGCATCACGTCGTCGGGACAAGGCGGTGATGATGGTGGTCTTGGCGGGCATGTTGATCCCTGCTGCCAGTGTCTCAGTGGCAAATACCAGCTTCAACACGCCTTGTTGGAATAGCTTCTCTATGAGAGACTTCCAAGCAGGAAGACACCCAGCGTGATGAGAAGCAATACCTGCCAACAGAGCTGGAACCAATGCATGTTTCACTGCCTCTGGCTGCTCAGCACGCAGTGCATCCAGCTCTTTCTTAATCAACTCCACCTCTTCCACACTTGTCAGCTTGCATCCTTTGTTATTCAACATCACAGCATTGGCATCACAGTCTTTTCTACTGAATATAAACCAAATAGCAGGCAGCATCTTGCGTTGATTCAGTATGGTCACTGTCTCTAGTACTGAAGGTACTCTTCTCCATCTTGGCTCCTCCTCCCAGTCACACCTCACTCCTCCTCCTTCACTCTCATCATCGTCCTTGGTATCTAGCTCAGTTAACAATCTATCAATGGTCTTCCTTGAGCTTGTTAGTATACCAGCAGTCTGTCTTCTCATTCTACTGCTCTTGCTATTACTTGAAGAGGCATCTTGACGACCCCATGCAGCTGACGCTCTCTCTAATCTTTCCAGCAACTGTCTACTGGCAGGCAGCAGCGCAGGGTTCATCTTCATCCTCTTCTTTATACTACTCATGTCACTGTCATTATTACTTCTACTACTACCACCACCACTGCTACCATCATCATTCTCCAACAAAGGCAACATCCTCGTCTTACCTTTAGCAGCAAAACAAAACTGCCATTTCAATGGTACAGGTCTCCAGGTCGTCTTCACAGTCTCACACTCACCATGCACCTCTGTTATCCACCCACCCAAGTCGTCCGGGTTTCTAATAGTCGCACTCATTGCCAGGATCTGGATATCTGGCGGAAGGGCGATAATAACTTCTTCCCATACACTGCCTCTCCCTGGATCCCCAAGGTAGTGTACTTCATCCAGTACCACCAGTCCTACATCCGATAATCTTGTTATTGATGGTTGAGGTGTTGTAGTAATAGTGGTGGAGGTTGAGCTTTGTTGTTCTTCTGTCGATGCTGCCTCCTCCTCTTCTTCTTCTTCTTCTTCTCTACTACCACTACCATCACAATCTGTCTCTCCTCCTCCTCCTCCTCCTCCTCCTCCTCCTCTTCTTCTTCTTCCATTTTGTCTGTACAAAATGTTCCTTAATATCTCAGTAGTCATCACCACAATAGGAGCATCAGGGTTGACTGAAGCATCACCAGTCTGAAGACCTACATTATCAGTTCCAAATCTTTCCCTTAATTCCAATAACTTTTGATTGCTCAGTGCTTTCAATGGCGTTGTGTATATCACCCTCTTTCTTCCCCTTTCTCCTTCTCCTTGTCTTCCTCCTCCTTGCCTTCCTTCTGCTTCTTGTGTAGGGTTCTCCTTTTGGGAAAGAAGGAGTTGATATTGCTCCTTTTGTAGCTCCTGGTCCTCTATACCATCCCTCTTCTCCCACTGCATAAAATAAATAGCAGCAGCTTCAGCAATAGCGGTCTTACCAGCTCCAGTTGGGGCGCACACAACTACTGATCTTCCCATCAATACCCGTCTAACTGCTGATATTTGGAATGGGTCTAGGGGGAAGGAAAAGTGCGATAATAATGTGCCCAGGGTTGACTCTATGGTGGGGGAGAGGCCAGCAAGCTCGTCATAGTCGGGGTGTTCATGAGGGGCAGGGGAGCCTACAAGCTCCGCTGCTTCTGTGTCGGAGAGAAACATATCATCTAGTCGATTGTCATCTTCCTCATCGTATCCATCTAAATCTTCTACTAAGAGTCCTATTTCTGATTTAATACCGCCACCATTACTACTGCTAGTTTGATTACTAAATCTTTGTACAGTTATGATGTCACCACCATTGCCATCATTATCAGCAGTATCATTATTATTGGTAAAAAGGGATCTCCCGCCAAAGCCTCGTTTCTGAGCATCTCCCTTTTTGAATTGCTTGATTGCAGTTTTGACATCTTTCCTGGCATTTTTCTGAGCAGGAGTGAGCCTGCTGCGTCTTGCTGCATACGTAATGATAGTTGTCTGCCTACTGGTGGGTCTGGTACTACTAATACTACTACGATGAGGGTGAAGAGATGGTGGAGATGGGTGGTATGATGATGATGATGCTGATGATGAAAAGAGGAGGGGCGGTGATGGTGTTATAGTCATAGTTGTTTCTTAGTGTTCTTGTTAGTAGCCTTTATTGCCTTTTATGCGGCTGCGTGGGTCTAATTGGTTCCGTTTGCAGGTGAAATAGGATACTCTAAGACTGGCACACTCTTCTGCTTCCCTGGCACACACTTTGATGTCTTTATGCTCTTTCTGTGTTGGTATGAGAGGGGGAGGGAGAGACGGAGAGAGGGAGAGAGGGAGGTGAGAGATGAGAAAAGAGATGAATGTGAGGGGAGACACGAGGTGCAAGGGAGACTTGTCGTTGGATGAACTAACCTTCATACATTCCGATTCCCGGAGACATTTGACGAAGTCTCGTAATAAGCCAGAGCAGGACTTGCTCATCAGAATTCAGTGAGTTTTTATACAATCCTCCAAGGTTTTGTAGTGGGATGATTGTGTGCTATAACCAAGGTCAAATTGATCGTGTTATGTTCAATTGTCACATAGAGAAGTTTGGCTGAAGGCTGCATATGTGGTATTATTAAATGGAAGGCTTCAGTTGACCACCGACATTAATATTTTTTTGGTTCGGGAGCTTCCTCAGATTGCAGAACCTAAGAGAGATGGTACTAGTTATGTCAAAAAGTGGATAGGACCCTGCTCATAACACTATACAACTGCAATCTTTGACGTCAGCAGCACTAAATTTGGTAACTTGATCTAAATATACCCTAAATCAACCCTAAAAAAAGGGGTGAATTGATTCTAAGCTACATTTCCTTTTTGTATTTGTGTCATTGAAATATGCCTGGACCTATTGGTTTCTTAGTGAGGGTAAGATAAGAATACATCAATTCAATAGCCATCAATGTGGTATTCACGAAAAAAACGAACCAAACACACTCGCAGGCTATTAGAAATGCTGCCAAACCCAAGGGAAAAAAGCCTCCTCAGGCTTCAAGTTCAGGAAATCAAGAAAATGCTGAAACTGTGTCTAAAAGGTACGTAAACTTTGAGAAGTTGGGTCGCAATTCAGTTTTTATTCACGTTCCTCCTTCATTTACACCCAAATGCCAGCAGCGACCTGGAGGCAACCTCACCCCCTCCTACACCCGAAGAAGAGAGCATTGCTAAATCAAAGGCACAAAGTTACATTGCTCTGTCAATCATCGGATTCGGGTTGGCAATTGATTACACCATGGCTTTGATGTCAATTCAGCCGCTATATTACATTGTAGGTGGACATGACAACCTGTACGGCCTTGTCTATGGATCCTACGACCTTGCTGGAATGCTCCTTGTCCCTGTTTTTGCCTATCTTACCATCCATGTTCTGAAAAGTTTCAAAAGACCTTTAGCACTTGGTGGTATTGTTAATGCTCTTGGAAACTTATTGTATGCTTTTACAATGCTCATCGGTAACTGGTGGCCCATGTTGGTAGGCCGATTTATCGCTGGTGCGGGGGCTTCTACTCTGGCCATTGGCAGCGGTTACATCTCAAGGACTACCAAGCTTGAAGAGAGGCAAGACAAGTTGGGAGCCTATAGAATTTATCAGAATATTGCCAGAGTCATTGGACCCTTTGTTGGCTATTTCTTTCTCGGGCTCCCGGAGGTTGACTCTACTTCTTCTACTGCATTGAAGCTCTTCAATTGGTACACGATGCCTGGATGGTTGGCATTTGTTGTTGTCCTCTTCATGACAGCGATCTTTTTGTGGTTTTTTGTGGAGCCAACAAAAGAGAACAAGCACCTGCTAGAAGAGCAGCTGGTACCACAGGAAGATGCCATGACTGAGGAGCAGATTCGCCGACTTTCTAATTTTCAAAAACTCAGATATTGGTGGTTACCACTCAGTTTCAGTTCCCTGTTCAGCTCCACAGCTCAAATGAGTAACCTGTTTGCTCTGTTTGCCGCCACATTTAAAGGTGTGGCCAATCAGCAAGACAACTGGAAGACCTACATTGGAGTTGGTGTTGGAGCGATTGTTGGTGGAATGTCGTTCAGAATCGGCATCCGCAAGTTTCCAAAAATATTCGACGAGCGCTACATTATTCTTGTCACCAATTGGCTGCTCTTTACTAGTTGGATGCTGACTATCCCTTGGAATGGGCTGACATATGTGCCATCTGAGGCTCTCTATTATATAGCCACTGGACTGTTGGCCGCCGCAAAGTAAGTTTTATATATACTATTATTGCTCTCTTGCTAAATTTCTCTTCTCCTGTTGCTTCCGTGGATGGTGCGCTGTTAAGTATCGAATGTAGCTATACGCTGATAGTTGTGTTCTTAACCCCCCCCCCCCCCCCCCCCCCTCCCCCTTTTTTTCTTTTTTTTTCTTTTTTTTTTTTTTTTCCTCTTTTGAAATTTTCCTTCCCCTTTTTTTTTCGGGGGTGGGGCGCGGTTAATGATCGAATTTGGCTGGTCGCGGGAATTTTTTTTTTTTACCCCCCCCCCCCCCCTCCCCTCTTCCCCTTTTACTT
>Ga0114919_10000677_pt1 | contig 26768 bp, 25 predicted proteins | sample BlataG_FD_88682 | JGI IMG/M metagenome (GOLD analysis project Ga0114919, IMG submission 88682) | Deep subsurface microbial communities from Black Sea to uncover new lineages of life (NeLLi) - Black_00105 metaG | ecosystem: Environmental > Aquatic > Marine > Oceanic > Sediment | place: Atlantic... | reverse complement strand
TCCGTCATTTATGACACCTTTTTGGACTAAGTCTGGATAAATATTCTCAAGAAAATATTTCGAACTGCGCTCTAATTTCTCTTTATTTGTTATTTCATTACCATTTTTATCGTATTTCAGAAAGTCCCATCGCCCTATTTCTATGTTTGGTTTTAAATCTATGGAAATCATAAGGTCGTTATGGAGGATTTTATTTCCTACCATAGTGAGTGCTGGTACAAAACCACTATAACCTCCTCGTGAAATGTCATGACTTCTAGGGGTGCTTCCAGGATTTATAATACTTTTTTTTATTAAATCGGGGATGATTGTATTTTTCATGATATTTCGTGCAACAGAGAGTTTTTGCTCTAATGTGAGTAGTTTTCCATTTTGATCATAGTTTAGGAACCGATATTTATCATGGTCGATGTTGACTTTAAAGCCACATGTTTCGACTAGAGTGTTGTAGCTTATTTTAGGTTCTTTCTGAGTGAGAGGTAAATTAAAACCAGGGTGTCCATGATTTTTAATATCATCGACGGAAGGGGGATTGTTTTGGAGCAATTTCTGGTGAATTTCTGGGATTTTTTTTAAGTCAGGTAGGATGATACTTTCAAAGTGATTCTTAGCAACTTTTAGTTTCTGGTCATAGGATAATCGTTGACCATCCTTGTCAAAATTGATGAACCGATACTTTTCTTGATTTACATTTATCTTAAAGCCGGCTTTAGTGAGTAATTCATTCCAGGTGATTTTATGACTCTTCTTAAGATTATGAATGAACATACAATCCCCATTATTTTGCAAATCTCGTACCGTGATGAATTTTCCTTTTTCGAGCTTTTCCTGAATGGCAGGGATTTTTTTATATTTTGGAAGCAGATTTTCTTTAAGGTATGTAACACTGACATTAAACTTATGCTCTCGGCTTAAGAGTTTACCATGCTTATCATAATTAAGGAAATTAAAATCAATCTGAGATTGAGATTTATATTTTCCGGTAAATCCAAGCGATTTCTTGAATTCGCTCCACATAATTTTATTTTCTTGACCCATTGCTCTTACTAGACCGCTAAGACCATTTCCTGTGAGATCATTTACACTAAGCGCGTTATATTTTTCCATTTTTTCTCGAGCGAGTGGATTTTGTAATAGCACGGGTTTAACATTAGTGATAAAGTAGTTCGTTAACGCTTCTATTTTATCTTCTTTGGAAAGCGCCCGACCATTTTTATCGTAGTTGACGAAAGCCCATTTAGATTTGCGTTGATTTCCCTTGGGTTGGGTTTCAGGTTTAGCTTTTATTGAATTTACGGCGTTCTTGGTCTTATTTTTATTTTCAACTGGTGTATGCAGCCTGTAAGGTTGGATTTTATTTTTGGATTTCTCGGGTGTAAACCGTTGATGTTGAATTCTATTGATTGGTTCTCGACTGTGGTCTAATGTCGGGTGTATAATTTTATTTTTAGGTTGAGTTTGAGGGTTGAATTTAGGATGTTGTATTTTATGTTTCGTTTCCTTCTTAGGATCTATCTTTCGGGGCTCAATTTTGTTCTTCGTTTCCTTCTTAGGATCTATCTTTCGAGGCTCAATTTTGTTCTTCGTTTCCTTCTTAGGATCTATCTTTCGAGGCTCAATTTTGTTCTTCGGTTTGTCTTTCGGCTTCTGGCGCGATCCCTCGATTTTATTATCCTTATAGTCGTTTTTGTTATTTTTTGTTTTATCGTCTGGTTTCGAAGCGATTTCATCCTTTTCGGCTTTCTCAGTATTGGGTTTTTCGAATGATTTTTCAGGTTCCGAATTGGGTGAGTTGAGGTTCATTAGTAATACTTTTTTTTAACATTTAATATTTTAAAATTTTTTAATAAATTTAAAAATTAAAATTATTTAAAGAAAAAATTCAGCGTGATTATGAAATTCAGTGATAAATTTCTAGAAAAAGTTCTCTTAATTCTTAAAAAATTGAAATTAAAGGAATAATGGCGATTGATTGTGATTAAAAAAAGAGAGATTATCATTTACAATGTATTTCAAATAACGTATTTAAATACTACAGAATAAATTAATTTCCTAATGGCGCTAATTTCTTAAATAAATTGAAATTAAGAATTACATTATAAATTATTAGATATAACAACTAAGGGATTAAAATGGATTTTTATGTTTTTTTAGTTACAGTTCCAAATATTGAAGAAGGTAAAAAAATAGCAAGAGTTTTGGTTGAAAGCAAGCTAGCCGCATGTGTAAACATAATTCAAAATATACACTCAATTTATTCGTGGAAAGGAAACATTGAAGAGGACAACGAACATCTATTAATAATTAAAACAAAGGAAAGCAAAGGAGAATTAATAATTCAGAAAGTTAAAGAGCTTCATTCCTATTCTGAACCGGAATGCATTGGTTTGAAGATTAAAAAGGGATCTGAAACGTATTTAAATTGGATTAGTGAAGTTGTAGATTAATTAAAAAAAGTTGTATAAATATTATGGCTTTCGATATCTTTCGAGTAGATTGGATTTTAGTTGATACTATCATAATAATCTTGCTAGTTTTACTTCTAATCGGCGTAAAAATATTTAAAGAAGCGTATAGATGGAGGTTTTCTTTGTCAAACGAGTTTTTGACGCGAACCACGGCTATAGCTCTTAGTTTTAACTTAGATCGCTCCTCAATTTACATAAAAAAGTGGAATTTGACTAAATCCAAAGTAATTCAAGAAGAAATCTCATCTAAGCCCTCAATTTTTATAATAAGAACGCATAGAAAACAAATGTTATTGAAAATATTGACGGAAGGTTTAAGTACTTACGGTTTTAATGTAGTTAACATCTGGCTTAAAATAAAAGCTGATCAAGAAAAAAGTAAAACAATTAGAGATATTGAAAGAGAAATACAACAAATTATACCTTCATTTCTCTCGATTTATAACCAAAATCTTCATTTTTTGAGTCAAAGATATGTTGTCGTGAATATTGATAAAAATATTATACCCTATAATTTTATTACAAAAGATTCAAACAGTGTTAAACTAATTTCAATTAATCCACAGTTAAATTTGGTCAATCTTAAAATTATGCAAACTTTAGAAACTGTTTCAAATCCACATTTTCAGTTATTTTTTATTTTTAGTGAGCTTTTAAATCCATTTTTTAAAAATAGGAATTTAGACAAGAAGATTTTAAGCGATAAAACCCTGAAAAATTCAAATAAATTCAAATACCATACCATACAAAAAGCAAAAAGCACATTCAAATATTACGAAACGGTACTTTTGAGCATATTAATAAAAAATTTAGATAATAAAATTAGATAAAAAAGAATAATTTCTGATGAAAAAAGATACTATTTTAAGAGATTATTATAATACCGTAGCATACACTAGAGATCATTTGAGTCTCTTAAACCAAAAAAGAAAACGTTCTATAGAATTACTGGAGATGTTTGCTAAAGAAGGTTTAAACCCGTTTATCTATGGAAGTGTTGCTCGTGGAGATGTTCATAGGGATAGTGATATTGATATTATCTTTTTACAATTAATACCACCTTATCAAATAGAAATTATTCTTAAGAAATATGGTATCAACAATTACTTTAGAGAAATTATAATGGCAACGCCAACGGATACATTAAAATTGTACATATATTTAAACGAGTTAGAGAGTATTACTATTCCATTATCTAAGTTTGATAAAAAATCAGAGGAATTTTATGATTTTGGAGGAAAAATCAATCTAAACCAATTAGAAGATAATCTCAGAGTTCCTGGAATTGACAAGAGATTAGTATTAATTAAACCTACCTTAGAAGGCCATGAAGAATATTCAATAATTGGAAACGAACATTTGGTAGCAAAACAAGTTAATGTAAGTATTGATTTAATTAATGAACGAAAAAGAGTTCTTTTAAAAAGAGAAAAACACGGTAGAACTGGTGTATTTCTAAAAAGATTACTGGATCTTAACGAATCTACCGAAGTGGTACTAAAAAAACTTGCAAACAAAAAATCCTTTGTGAGAAAGAAGTTATTTCAAAAATGAGCGAGACTGATATAGTAGAATCTAAATCAAATACATTTTTCATTAAAAGTAGGGGAATTCCCAAAGGATGTCAGCACTGTTTAAAGGGCACTAAAACAGTGTTATTCCTAAACGGAATCTGTCAGAATCCAAAACATTGTTATTGGTATTGTCCGATATCTGAAAAGAGAAAAAATAAAAAATTAACCTATGCTAACGAAATTCAAATTAGTTCTAAAGCGCAGTTATTAGACGAGCTTAACAAAATTAAAGCAAAAGGTATGAGTATCACCGGAGGAGATCCCTTATTTGAGCCCAACTTCGAAAAAACTTTAGAATTTATTAAATTTGTTAAGGCAAAAAAAGGGAAAAAGTTTCATGTTCATCTTTATACAAATGGTCTTAATTTTAACGAATCAAAAGCAATTAGTCTTGCTCGAGCAGGTTTAGACGAAATTAGATTCAACCCACCAAAAGAAAATTGGAATGTTATAAAATACGCATTGGATAAGGGTATGTCTGTAGGCGCTGAGGTTCCGGTAATTCCAGAAAAGGAATACGTCGAAAATCTTGAAGAATTGATATTTTATTTAGATGAAATAGGTGCAGAATTTATCAATTTGAATGAATTTGAGTATTGTTCACCAAATAGCCAAAGCTTAAAAGACCGCGGTTTTAAATTGAAAAAAGGTACAATAGCTTCTGTAGAACGTAGTAATGAAACTGCAATTACTTTAATAAAAAAAATCGCTCCTAAAGTTAAGATAAAACTTCATTTTTGTACGATTATTGCCAAGGATTATTGGCAATTGAGGGAAAGGTACTTAAGGCGTGCAAAAACTATAAAATTACCTTATGAGGAAATAAATGAGGATGGTTTGTTAATATTCGCTCAAATAGAAGGTGATAAATTAAAAATAAAAGAGTTTAAGAATATTTTATTAAATCAATTAAAAGTTCCTCGTAAGTTTCTATCTTATGATGGGTTAAATATAAAATTGCCTTTATCATTCGCAATCGAGGAAGATCTGATAAAAATAGTTACCCAAAATAATTTAAAAGGCTATATCATAGAAATAACACCATTTCGAGAAGAGCAATACCAACAAATAACCGAAAAAACACCTATCAAGGTATTTAAAGAAGAGTTGGGGTTTAATGAATATTAGTAAGGCTAGTATTAAGGATTTAGATGAAATATTCAAATTGGAAAGTAATACTTTCAAGAAAGAAGCTTTTTCTAAAAATTCAGTTCTCAATCTTATCATAAGTAACACTTTCTTTTTTAAGTTGATAAATGATGGTGATTCAAATGAACTTGTTGGATTCATTATTGTTATTCAAGATCGAGAAGATAGAGTAAATTTAATTAATTTACTTATTAATAAACAATATCAGAATAAAGGTTATGGATCGCATCTATTAAAATATACTTTAAACAAAATAAAAGAAATGAACAATATCGAAGTAATAGTTTTAAATGTGAACTCTAAAAATGAAGTTGCCATTTGGTTGTATCAAAAATTCGGGTTCCAAATTGTACAGAAAATAGAGAACTATTACCGGCAAAAGAAAAGCGCTTATTTAATGATTTTGAATATTTAATATTATTTAAAAACCAAGACTTATAAATAAATTCTATTATAATTTGTGTATAAAAAGTATTGAAACTGTGCCCAAAAAAGGAATTAAAATAAAAGGTGTTGAATAACAATGACGCCATTAGGTAAAGAATTAAAAGAAGAAATTAAAAAAGGTGTTTCGCTCCAAAAAGTTGATGATGAAGAACTAAAAAAACGTGAAGAAGAGAAAAAGAAACGAATGGAAGAATTAGAAAAGGTCAAAGAAGCCTTAGGAGCAAAATAATAAATTTTTTATTTTTGTCGTATTTTATTATTTTTTTTCTTTAATTTGTCTAGAATGTTAGAACCTTAGACAGTTAGTCTTTTGATTTATACTATACTTAATTATATATTCATTAATTATACAAATTTAAAATTTGGAGTATGATAATCTATTTGAAAATTCTGGAAATAGATAAAAAGAAAGAAGTAATTACTGTTAAAACAGAGGACTTAAACGATCTATGGACTCTCTATAACATAATCGCTAAAAATGATTTAATTTCAGCAAGAACATATAGAAAAATTGTTTTAAAGGAAGGTTCTAAAGGAGAAAGAAAACCAATGTACTTGAAATTAAAAGTTGAATCTGTCGCTTTTCATGAATTTTCAAATAGATTAAGAGTAAAAGGTACTATCTTAGAGGGCCCGGAGGATTTTATCACTTTTGGAAAATATCACACTTTTAATATTGAACCTAACCAAAAACTAACAATAAATAAAGAAAAATGGTTAAAGAGCGAAATAAAACGCCTTAAAGAATCGTCAAGATTCGAAACTGATTTTATAATGTTAATAATTGCAATTGAGACCGGGCTAGCTAATATAGCTCTAATAACAAATTTCAGTCATAATAGATTAGCCACTATAAAAAAAAATATTCCTGGTAAAAGATACGAACAATCTTATAGAAATAAAGCGTACGAAGAATTTTATATTGATATTCTTAAACTTATCGACGAAAATATAAAGAATATAAAAATAAATACAATCGTTATATGTGGTCCTGGAAGTACAAAGGATCATTTCAATCAATTTCTTAAAGAAAAAACACAATCTACATATCTACCAAAAATCTATAGCATTCAAGCCAGCTCCGGAACTGAAAGTGCCATATTAGAGACTTTAAAATCAAAAGAATTAAAAATTATAAAAAAAAATGTAAAAATATTACAAGAAACCGAAAAAATTGAAGAAATATTACACTTGTTTAGTACAAACTCAGATTTTATTGCCATTGGTTTTGACGAGATTTCTAATGCAACAGAAAAAGGTGCGGTAAAGGAATTATTTTGTGCCGATATTTTGATTAGAGGTGCTTCAAAAGAACAAAAATTAAAAATCGAACTTATTATTAATGGAGTTGAAAAAATTGGTGGTAAAGTTCATATTTTAAGTAGTGAACACCCAACAGGCCAACAGATTATTGATTTAGGATCTCTGATTGCTATTTTAAGGTATAAAATGTAAATAAGTAAAATTTCGACAATGAATGAAAACATAAAATATATCGATAGAACTTCGGAAATTCCACTAGCAGGCGTTGATTTTCTAGGGATAATTGACAGAGGGACCAACATTCTTGAACTTAAACCCTTAACACAGTGTAATTTGCGTTGTAAGTATTGTTTCGTCAGTTCTGGCGATTACGACACTAATTTCGTGATAAATTCAAATTATTTAATAGATAAAGTTAAAGAAGCCATAGCGATAAAAGGAAATTATAACATCGAGATTCATCTGGCACCCTACGGTGAAATGTTGTTATACGGGGAACTATTTAATTTGGTAAAAAATCTCTCAGATATCGAAGGTGTAACAACTATCTCAATGCAAAGCAATGGAATATTACTCTCGAAAAATATTATTGATAAATTGAAAAAAAGCAACCTGACGCGAATTAACATAAGCTTAAATAGCCTAAAGGAGGAAACCGCTTGTTATTTATGCAATTGTGCTAAATATGATGTTAATAGACTTTTAAATAATATTTATTCCCTCTTGGATTCTAAAATTCACGTTTTAATTGCACCAGTTTGGTTTCCAGGAGAAAATGACAAAGATATAGAAGATATTATTAAGTTGATCACTAATTTAAGAAGCGAAGGTTATTCTGAGAAACAAATTCAAATCGGTATCCAAAAATATTTAATTTACAAAACAGGTAGAAAATTAAAAAAAATTCGACCGAAATCATGGGGTTATTTTTATTTACAATTATCCAAATTAGAAAAAAAGTACGGTATAAAACTAAAACTTGGGCCTAGAGACTTTGGTATTCATAAAAGAACTAAAACCTCCATGTTAGATATTAAGAAGGATGACCTTATTAAATTAAAAATCGTTTCCGGGGGAAGATGGAAAAACGAGTGTATAGGGAAAATCAACGATTCTCTCGGAATAAAAATATTATTGAAAAAACCACTCGTTTTCTCCGAAGTACTGATCGGAAAATATATTGAGGCTAAAGTGATAAAAGCAAATTATAAAGATAATATTCTTACTGCTTTTTTTCCTTATAGATAGTAAGAAATAAAAAGACTAAAAATTAAAATAATGAATTTACATAAGAAATATATCGTAATTTATTATAAATCAATATTATTTTGATTTGATTGAAATGAGTCCAATTATAACACATGAAGATGAGCTTGAATTAGCAAGCATGGAAAAAGAATTAGTAAGCCAAATAAAAAAATTAGCGAAAAATCAGACTACATTAATCGATTCTCAAAAAAAATACGCTGATAACTTGAGAAAAGTAAATCTTACACGAGCTATGGTTAATAGGATGTTTAGAGATGTATTAAAGCAAATGCAAACTCTAGTAAGAGAGAGAAGATCAAATATCAAAGACGAGGAGGTAAAATATTTTCAGGAAATCATCCATAAAAATGATGAATATATCGAAATAAATAAAAAGTACATAGATTCGATTAAAGACCTCGCAATAAAAAAAGATTATTTAGTAGAAAAAAAATATGAGTTTGCTGCTGCGTTAGGCGAAGTAGCTGGTAAAAGAAGCGTAGTTATTAAAAAAGCGTTATCTGTCGAAAAAAAGAAAAACGATTTAATCGAAGGAGAAAAGATAAAAATATTGGAATCTGAATTGAACGACTCCCAAAGAGATTTTGATCGTGCAAGGGATGTACTATTAAAAAAAATTAATCAATTTTTACAAGTTAGAAATGAAGTTGATGATCTCTGGGCTAATTTAAAAAATTCTGTCAACAAGGCTAGTTAAGTAAAAACCTTATTTTTTTTTATAATTTTTTTTTAAATTAAGTTGTAATTTGTATGAGCTTAAATTTATTAAATATTTCAGATATATTATTAACAGAAAATTAACAAGAAAGTTCGTTATTAATAAAATTAGAGAGAGTAAAATGGCCGAAGAATTCGCAAATTTCATGCAAGAAACAAAAAAAGCTCCTCTTGAAGAAAAATTAAATACATTTGGCGATATTGTTGAAAAAATGATGTCAATGATTCTAAGGATACCAGATTTAGTAGATCAATCTTTAGCGATTGTCGGTCAAAGAATGTCAACATTAGAATCGCGAATCAATTCTATAAATAATGATATTTCGGCACTTAGAACGAGAGGAATTGGGGCAAGTCCAGTCATTGCAGCACCTACAGCTCCAAGTAGCGCCCCACCACCACCCGGCGGTCCACCTGGCGGTCCACCTGGCAGTCCACCTGGAGGCCCATCACCACCCGGAGGTCCACCTGGAGGCCCTGGCGGACCCCGTCCAGCCAGCCCTGTAAGTTTAAGAGGGGCTATTATGGGTGAGTTAAAATCTTTGTTCGCTAAAAGAAAGACCGAATGAAAATCAATTTTAACTTTAAATCCATTTAATTTACTTGGGAATTGGGATTAAAAAAACATCTCACTTTCACTTTTTAATAATTTAATATAAGAATAGTTAAAATCAATTAAAATTAAAATTGATAAACAAATATATCAAAGTAAGAAATTAATTGTTTTTAATTCGGTTAATTCAGTGCAGCAATCCTCAAATAAGAAATCAGGAGTTATTAGAGTGAAAGTAGCTCATGATCTTCAAAGACAAATACTAGAAATTACTTCACTTTTTAGAGTTCTGAATAATTATTATTATAAAAAAGCTGTAGTACAAAACAAGAAAAAACGATTGTTAGTAAAAAGGTTTAAAAACGGTTTAAAACATTTAGAAAGCAATAAAGATTGGCTCTATGCTATTCCAACTGCGTTAAACACATCGAGAGACGATTTCTTAATTAAAAAAGATTCATTCAAATTTCCTCACAGCATAATTCTATTTGAGATGTGGATGAATTTGGGTTTGGGAGCGCTTTATCCCAGATTAGCTTTACACTATAAATTTCCCGGATTTCTAAAAGGTGAGAAAACAAGGAATGTTTTCCAATTTACATTTTCAACGTCTCGAGGTTTTGGATTCCCGATATATTTTGGACCAGAATTTTATGGATATTTATTAACAATTGGGAAAATATTAGAACCATTGTTTAGGTGGTCTCATACTGTATGTCATAGAGCTAATCAAGCAATCTTTCTTGTGGGTAAACGGTACGGCATTAAAAGGCATCATCCTGGTGAATTTGAATCTGTTATAATTTCAAAATATGAAAATAATATGTTTAAAGGAATCGATACTCTCTTGCATGGTTATTTCACACATGATCCAAAAAAGTTAGGTGTATATTCCAGTTTAGAAGAAGCTCTTGAAACAATTACATTTTCATATACTATAGGGGATCACGCAATGAGTATTGAGACTAAAACCCAAAAACAAACAATAAGCATTCCTTTAATAACGCACGATTATATTGTAAAAAAGTACAATGTAGATTTCTATATCTATATAAAGAAGTTAATATCAATAAAGAAGTTGCTAATTGAAAAGATTTTAATAAATAAAAAACAAAGAAAAGAACTGATTAATAAATTAAAAAGAATCAATAGATTTAAATTTAGAATCGATCAATCTAAAACCTTTTCTATTCCTAGTTTGAAACGAGCTCAAAAATTTTCAAAAATTGAAGAATATACACTCCATATTCGACTGATGGAAAAAATTTTGAGAATGTTATGGACAACACCATTATATATTCATACTATCCATAATAAATCAAATATTGAAATTGATCTCCAAGAGGTTAAGGAAAATAATAATTTAACTAAATTTGATAAAATCTCTATTTATTCAATATTTTTACTATATATAACACATTTCGAGAAAAAAAACTCATTTTCTTTTAAAGAAAAGGAAGTTATAGATGAGTTGGCGAAATTAAGAGATACTATGGGAACTATGTGGTTTTATTTTAAGGAACAACAATTTAATCTTGCCTTAAAAAAATTAAATGAGCTTTCTGCTTTATCGTTAGAGAGCACAAATTATAATAGAATTGTAAATGAACATTTAGATAATCTTATACCTATTTTTTCAATTTATGAAATTTTCAATAGACCTCTATCAGAATCAGTATATCCTGAATCAATCCCGCAAACTAAGCGATTAGGTGCATATTTAGCAAGTTTTCTAACTTCAAGATATAACCTATTTGGTGTGAACTTAATGAATCTCTTTAATAAATTAGCATTTTACAACTGGAGTTACTTTATTTTTAAAAAAAAATTGAATCGAACTCGCTTTTTCAATTTAATCTTAAATCTTCCTATCTGGAAACATATTCCGCTGAACGTTAAAAAGAGAATTTTAAATCAAAGTGCTTAATTAAAGAAATCAATTTATTTAAAATTCAAGAAAACCTGGATCGTCAAAAATATCTTCAATTTTCTTTTCTTTTTTCATGTCACTCTCATCATGCTCTGAAAATAAAGATTCTTCGTCTGTTCTAATTCCTTTTTCCAATTCAAGCGTGTCTAATTGAAGTAGAGCATCTTTTTCATGCTTTTTATATTCTTCAGCTTTAATTTTCCATTTATTTACCTCTTCAAGATCTACTTTATCTTCGTCTTCTAAAGCTTGAGCAACTTTAAGTTTACAAATATCCGATAAAATTGAGTAGGACAATGCAAGTTCGCCCCATTCGTTTTCTTTTTTTAATTTTCCAATACGTTTTTCTAATCTCTGAAGTTCTTGATCAGCATAATGAACATCGATAAAATCTCCAAATGCATCAACAGGTTCTGATATGGAATTAACTAGAACTTCCTTTGTTAAACCACAATGACCACATTTCACTGTAGCTATAATACTTTTTCGTAAATTTTCTACTTTTATTGCTTTTTCCCCACAATCCAAGGTAAATGGGAAAACCATAATTACCTGTTTGGGCAAGTAAAAATTTTGGGGACTGTTTTGACTCTTTTATAAGATTGTTGCTTTCTTTTTCTTCTTCCCATCGAAGTTCAAACTCAAAATAATTGTATATTATTTGATAAATTTCTTAATCAATAAGTAATTAGAAATCAAAACTAAAAAATTTTCGCTTTTTTAATTGTAGAATAGAGGAAACCGAAAGATTTTTTAGGAATGATTAATTAATTCAATTACTCTTTTTGATTGAAATAAATTACTCATTTTAAATATAGCAAGTGGATTTTAGGCATGGAACATACGGATTTGTCGATGGATTATGATAAGAACTTGATAGAGACGGTTCTTGACGACATTGATATGAGATATATCATTTTGTTTTTATATGTCATCAGAAATGATTTATTCAAGGATTTAAGTAATCATGAACTCATAAAATCATATGAGAGGGTCCTAATATTAGATGAGATATATAAAGATAATATTTTAACCTTTTGGAATAAAGAATTTATTGAAATTGCTATTGATTTAGGTTTAATTAAAAATATACGAAGCTTAAGAGAATTTGAACAAAAAGACGGTGATTATATAATCCGGTTAGGAGAAGAGACAGTAACGCTAGAAAATAATACAATTTCAGTGCCAGATCATACATTATTTTTACTAATAAATAAAAAATTTAAATTCCTAACCAGGCGGAATTTTAATCTGGCTTTAAATAAATTAAAAGGAGTTAGATGCGAAAGAGGTAACATTATCCACCCATTTGTTTTTGAAATAGGGGACCATGATTTTAGAATATCAGATGATCTTTATTATATTTTAGACCAGTATGGAAATATTTTTCAAGCTATTAAAATTGAGATTACAATCGAAGGGTTTTACCAAAGATTTTTGGAGATAAAGGACAAAATTGATGAATTTATTGAAATTTTTGAGCCTAAATTGAAAAATAAAATCGTTTTAAAAAAAATAAATAAAGCTATTGAAGAAAATAAAGATATTATCCAATTTCTTAAAGATGAAAAAGTAGAGCTTCCAGATAAATTCAATTACGATGGAATTGATAAAGAAAATCCAGTCTTTAAAAATTGGAATTCTAATTTATTATCTCTATTAAACTATAGATTTCAGTTGAAACTTATTGAAACTAAATTATTAGAAATTAAGCTACATTATTCAGGAAAAGGTAAAAGGTATAATTATCTTGAATTCATCGAGAAAGTGTCTTTTAACGAAGATAACATTGTAAATAATATTCAAAATGCTTTAATCGATCTTAGAGAAGATTTGGTTGAAATTAATAGTAAGATTACAAGATTTACAAAGAAAGAATTAAAATTATTAAATTTAGATTATGAAAGGTATATCATAACCAGTATTGATGACTAAATATGAAATGTTCTGCATGTAATGTTGAAATGGAACCCCTAATTACAGGAATTTTTCAATGCCCACAATGTAAGAAAATAATTAAGGAAAAGAGCATAGAGGTAGAAAAAGAAGAAGAAGAATCCCTTAAAGGAAATTTACTAGATGGAGAATGGTTTCATAAAAACGTTTCACTTAATAAAGCTTATGAGATTGCGGAGTCTGGGATTATCCTCAATAAAAGCGATACCCGTTTATTCGCTGTCTTGATTTGCCATAGTGCTTACTTAAAGAATGAGAAATACGTAAGACTTTCTTGGTGGAAAAGTTATCAACATGCTGGGATGTTTAAAATTTATGATAAGGACGTTCTGAAAAATGTTATTATCACATTAGAAAAAATTAATGACTCTTTCGACGAGATATGGACTTGGAAGGGGAAGTACGGAAAACGAGAACCTAAAACAAAAGAAACCTTAGAAAAAGAAAAAAACTTAGAAATTATCAAATATAGAATTATTGAAAACTGGACATGCCCAAAATGTCAAAAAAAAATGAAAAAAATGAAAACTCATTATGAATGCCAACATTGTGGTGAAATCGTCGTATTAGAAGGTTATAACCAGCCAATCTTTAATATAATTTCTAAAGATCTCGATTTAAGTTTTCAAGCTAATTTTCCCATAAATTATTATTTGCCTATAAGCGGTGTTACAGTAAAGTGGTTGATGGGAGAATGGAAAGCTTTGGCAGTTATTCATTCTAAAGATAATCCAAATAAAAAATGGTTAAGATTTTATTGGTGGATGCGAGATCTAAGCAAAATTTTAAAATATGGAAAAATAGAAATGGGGGAAGGAATACAAATGGGTTGGAAAGCCCAAAGAGGAGTAGGTTCTCCGAACCTTTATGATAAAAAGCTCATAAATCCATTAATTGATGCCTTAAAGAAAATAGTAGTAGAATTAAATTGGTAAATAATAAAAGAACTATAATATTTAGTGAAAATAATGGCAGAAATTCAAGATCCTACTTGGAAAGAATTACTTCAGCAATTTAATAAAGGATTAGAAAAAGCAATCGATGAATTGGAAAAAAGAGATGCGGAAAACATCCCAGGAGCAAAAGAAGCTCTAGTACAAAGACTGAATAATATGAAGCTCCACTTTCCAAAGAATAATGGTGAAATTTTTTTAAAATCAATAAATGAAAAAATTCAAAACGCATTTTTTCCAAATACAAAAAATTTTTCTGAAGCTTTTGATAAAATATTAAAGTCTAGAACTCATGAACAAGATTTTATTATAAATGAGTTGTTAAATGGATTTGTAACATCAAAAGCGAAAGCAATCGCTTCAGGAACACAAGGACCCATAATAAATAGGATGGTAGAAGCCTTTAGTAAAAGAAATGATTTTCATATTATAGATCATCAATTTTATGCCATGTTTGGCGATCCTAATAAACCTCGTCATTATATAAAAAACCAACTTGAAGAACTTGTTAAAATGTTTGGTTTGATTTCAAAAGAGTTAGTTGTAAAAAAGGATGTTAGAAAAAGTGAAGAGAAGGTTTACACTTTTTACACATTTCCTGATGATATTATTGAAATCCTTGAAGAAAAATATTTAATAATTAATAAGGAATTAGGTTATACTTATGTGTCTGAAGCCTTCGACAGAAATGTTTTTATATGTATGTTTTTAGCTAATGTTTCAATAAATAGAGACGATATTAATAAGATTGGGGGTTCTTATACAATAAACGGCATCTCTGCTATATTTGCTTTAATTCTATTATTAAGTTTTATGCCAAAATTATCTGTTGATGAGACAAACCCCATTCTCAACGATCCTAATTTTGACGCAGATAATATGAGTATCATTCCAAAATCGTGGATGATGAGACAAGTCTTAGAACCTCTTTTTGAACCATTAATAAAAATTATCGCTTATAGGTTAGGAGGAGGTTTATGGTTAACCAAAATAATAGACTCTGAAATTAATAAAACAATAATAAATCAAATACGTTTCTTGTTGAAAGATGTAAATAAGTGGATTCTCGGAGAGTTGGTGCGTGTAGAAATACCAATTTTCGTGGAGATCGCTAATATATTCACAGAAATAGTAGTAGGATACGATGAAAGTTAATATAGTTAAAAAAAAGTGTGAAAACTATGAGTTACAAAAAAAAATCTACTAGAATGGTAAAATCAGGTAGAAAAAGGGAGAAGTGGACTGATATTCTACCTAGATATCTAACTTTTATTAGTCATATGCGCCCAATTCTTAGAGAAACAAGGAGAAAAATTATCGATTTAGACGCTGACTTACTACTAGATATTGAAATCCTGGATAAAATTCGCCGAGAAGAAGAAAAAAGAAATATCCGAAAAGTAAGAGCGTTATCAGAATTTTATACGATGTACAGATCAAATGTTTATGATATAATTAAAGGCTTTATATTAAAATATCGGGAAATCATTCCAATAATTGATATAAAAGATTATATTATTGAATTTTTATACGAATCCATTGGTGCATTGAATGTTTTACGGCATATTACCAATCCAGACGAATCGAGTTTAGAAAAAACATTTTTATATGTTTTAACGAAGTTCATAGAAGAAAGATTATTTTCGCGAGGAAGAAATATAATAATTATTTATAATAAATTACTAGAATACTCTTCGGATTTATATGAGTGCCAACGACATATACTCCAACCTCATACTTATTACAGGGAAAAATTAGAAAGATCAGATTTTTTTGAAATTCCTGGTATGTCTCCAAAAGTTTATCATTTAGTCAACAATATAACTTCTCTTTACAATTTAGATCCAAATTTTGGAGAATTCCCTGAAAGAGGAAATCAAGAACTTCCTATGATTTTAAAGATCGAAGTTTTTAACCCATATATTGATTCAATCGCTAATGCCGAGGAAGAAGCTATAAATCAAATTGCGGAACGCATTGGACTCCGTGTTATTGACGAAATCTTCCTTGCACCAAAAGAAGATTTAGTAGATATAATGTTAGAAAATAATTTCATACGTGAGAATAAGCAATCCGATGGAAAAATAAGATTATTACCACAATTGAGCAATGAAACATTAAATTTGTATTATTTAGCGTTTGCTTCACAAAGAAGAGGATTTTTATCAAAAGAATTGATAAATTGGATTTCAATGAATTTTGCCTTTCTAATTTACATGGGAATTTTAAAATGGAAATTATCTGATCAAAATATTTTTTATCCAATATTCAAAGATTTACAAACAAATGAGAAAGTACTACCTTATTTAATGAAGCTCATATGTTTTCCTAATTATTTAGGTTTAGATAAACTGAAGATAAGAGATTCCCCTCAATATAGAAAAGAAATTTTTAACTTTATTGGTTCTCAAATTGATAATCTTAAAGAACTTATTAATGAAATAGCAGATTATTGTGAAAAATTTGATAAAGAAAGAACAAATAATTAAATTACAATAAAATGAGATGAGAAAAATTAGCAATTCAAATGAAGAAGTGGAAGAAATAAAAACATATACCGACGAGGTAATCAAGAATAGGATAGGTAAATATGGAGCAGTGTATTTTCCTTTCGACATTCAAGATAATATTGACGATATTTTAGGAAACGAAGTTAAAAAAACAATATTACATGATTTTTTCAAAGCTTTAAAAAAATATAATGAATTTACGGAACAGTTAAAAAGAGCAAAACTTAATCCCAGTTTAACAGTTCTTTTATATGGTCCTCCAGGCACAGGTAAAACTTCCCTTACGAGAGGATTTGCAAAGCATTATGAAATTCCAATATGTGTAGTAGAAACTGATAGATTGGTATCACCATTATTAGGAGATACAATTAAACAAATTAGAAATGTTGTGGATTTAGCAGCTGAAATCGCGAAAGAAAGAGGTGCTTTTATATTATTTTTCGATGAAATTGATTCTATTGGTTCTGAAAGATCAAATATTCATGAAGTTGGTGAAATTAAACGCGCGGTTATATCATTTTTACAAGCAATCGATAGAGTAAATTATCAAGGCGTACCTTTAGCGATATTTGGAGCAACAAATCATCAAAACCAATTAGATTCAGCTATTTGGAGACGATTTACGTTTCATTTTAGCTTTGAATTCCCCGATTTTCATCTAAGAAAGCAGATCATTGAATCTTTCCTTAATAAGGTAGAAAATGCAAAAATTGGCGTTGATAAATCGATTTTAGCTAATTTAAATGATGAATACGAAAGACTTAAGGCAATTACAATAAGTTTAGAAAGTAAATTAGGTTATACCATCACTGAGTTTAACGATGATATATTATGGAATGAACTCAACAAAAAAATCAAAACAAAGGGCTTACTTGAATTAACTTTTGGATATTCTGGCTCAGATATTGAAAGGGGTACAAAAGTGTCTTTATTAAAGGCTATTAATTCTGAACGTTTAACTTATGATCATTTTTACAATTCATTAAAAATAGTTGGAGGCACTGCAATTCACGTTGAGAGGCAAGATGTTTTAAGCAATCCGAGTAAAAGGTTTACAGGATCGAAAAGAACTGAAAATGATAATAAAAGATTATTTAGTCCACCAGAGATATAATATCGTATTAGAAGATTTTAATTTCGGAATATAATTTTTAACTAAAAATGATGGAAAATCAATTATTTAACCTTGAAAAAATTAGAGAATTTACATCTCCCATAGAAAATCTTCAAGGAAAAGTTAACCAAATAACTAATATCGCTGAGAAATTAGAATCAGAAAAACGCTTAATATCCCAATATTTCGACGATGAATCATTTATTAATCAATTAAATGAATTAACCAAAATTCTAAGTAATATCTATAAAAACTTGGAAAACATCTCAAACAATAACATAAATAGATTTCTAGACCTACAAAACAAACTTCTTAATAAATACAAAAATGACTATAAAGATCATCTAAAATTAATTAGTTTAAATGAAATTAATACTAAAATTATTGGTTTAAATTTAATTGAAAATAGAAAAATTAGTAAAATTATTAGCCAAACATCTTATATTTCTTCCATTGGAATAAATCAATGGTTAGAATTAATAGATGCTCTAAACCGAAATTCTCTCTTTTTAAGTTCTGTCGAACTATTAAAAATTTTTTATAGTAATTTAATAGATAAAAGATTAAAAGACGAATTAAGTGGAATTCCTGACAGTATAGATTCTTCTTTTCTTAAAGAATATGAACAACAATTTTATTTAAATCCTGAGTTAACTTATGAAGAATTCTTACAAACTGTTGAGAATAAACTGACGAAACAAGAATTACTAGTTAGAAAAGAATATGTAAATAAAAGAAAAGAAAAACATAAAATCGAAGAATTAAAAAAAAAACAAGAAGAACAAACAGAAACCTATAAAAACTATTTTAAATTCTCAGATAAAGAATTTGAAAGAAGAGAACGAAAAAGAAAGCGTGAAAAATTAATTAATGTTATCTTAGATGGAAATCAAAAGAAATTAGAACTTTCAGATGAAGTTTCAGAGAAAATTGAAAAGTTTAAATCGCAATTTGATAAAAATTTTAAGGAAAATTATTTGAATCAAAAAGATGATGATAAAGACCCTATCGAATTAATCAGAGAAAGAAAGAAAAAAAAAAGAAAAAGAATACAAAAAGTTCAAAAATCATTTTGAATCTTCATAAAAAAAATTCAGGAGTGAATTTACCTATTAGTCTAAATAATTTTAAGCTTACTGTTGGAACGAAAGAAATATTAATAGAAGATAGATTCACGTTAGTTATCGGTAAATTCAAAAAAGATGCTCTAAATCTATATAAGAGTCAAGATTTCTTAGAATTTATTGACAATTTAGAGTTAATCCCTGTTAAAAAATTTATTAATCTTTTTCAAAACCAAAACACTAATTTATCTAACTTAGATAAATCTCTAAATATATTAGATTACTTATCTAACTATCGCAAAATTATGGAATATAATTTAGAAGTTTTTTCTGACTTTAACTCGCTTACTGAAATATTATTGAAAATTTTCAAATATATCTTCTTAACGCAAAAAAAGAATCAGTTATCTGAAGAATTAGAATTGTCAAAACTTTAAAAAAAATCAAGCGATCTAGCATCAATTATAGACTTAATTAAAAAATTAAATGAGGCTATAATAAAAAATAAGAAAGAATTGAATTATTTAGAAGAGGATTATTTTCAACAAAAAAACCAGGTTGATCAAATAAAAAAAGAATTAAGAAATTATGATCTACAGATTCGAGATCTAAACGAAACTAAAAAAGAATGCTTTAGTCAAATTAATAGAATTACACTACAAATCGAGGGTTCTTTAAATGATTATAAAAACGACTTAATTGCGAAATTAGGAATTGATGTAAATCTTACTAATGCCGAAAAGATACGAGCTCTTCAGAAAAAAGCGAAAGAATCTCAATACGAAATTAAACAAATTCAATCAAGAACAAATGAAACTAAAGTGAAACTAGAAAATCTTACTCCTCATTATGAAATATATAAAAATGATTATGAGGAACTCTTAGAAACAATAAAAAAAGACGAAAAAAGAATAAAGGAAGTAAAATCTAATTACGAAAAAAAAAGAAAAGACAATAAAGACACTCCAGATGAAGAACTTGGAAATTTAATGTTAAAACCGGTACGAACATCAGTGGAGATTGAAGATGAGATTGGAAAAGCGAAATCAGAGTTAGATAAAATTTCGATTCCAGAAGATACATTTAAGGTTCATAATTTGAGTGACTTAACTCTAATAATTGAAAAATTGAGAGAGTTTGATAATATTTTGAAAATTGGTAGTGAAAAAATCAATATTTCTACTAATGAAAAAAAAGTTGTTAAAAGCTTTGAAAATTTTAAGAATTTTGAGATTATTATTAACGATCTTGAAATTTTATTGAATAATTTCTTAAAAGAAATTCATTTAGAAATTATATATCAGCTCGTTGTTAGCAACGATAACAAGGCTTTTCTAATCCAAACAAAATTTATTCGAAATTACAAAGAGAACGTTAATTTCGAAGGATTAACAACTCCCGAAAAAATTTATTTCATAATTACTTTTTTCCTCTCTATTAAAATTCTTTCGAAATCTGAAAATATCTTGTTTTCAAATTTATTCATTCCTAATGTCTATAATAAAGGTGGTTCCATTTACAGAACTATTAGAAAAATATTGCCATTATTCCAAACTAATGATAATCTAATTAATTTTAAACTAATCTTTCTTATGTCAAATTTAGAATTAAAAAAAGAAATTGAGAATTTAAAAGTTTTAAAAGTTGAAGAGAGTTGATAAGAAAAAATATGGAAATTACAAATTTTGAAGAAACGGTAAAAAATATTACTAAAATTATTTTAACAAGCCCTCAAAAAATGATTAGAGAAAAAGATCTCAGGAATTTAAGTAAAAATTTCGATTTTGAACAAATCATAGGCACAGTTTATTTAAATTTAAAGAAAATTGGTTTTGAATTCATAAAATCTAATTTTTTAGATCAAAAGTTCTATGTTTTAACCTCTGAGGGTAAAGATGACAGCATTACACCTTCTCAATATGGTACTTTGGCTTTGATACTTGCCCTTAGCAAGGAAGTAGACGAAAACATAAAGATTAGTGATCTAAAAGAAATCTTCAAAGAAGTCTGGGCAACTGATGTTGAATTCCTAATTGAAAACGACTATTTAAGAAAAATAGAAGATCTAGATATAATTAAAATTACCCCGTTAGGAAAAGCAATACTGAAAAACATAATTCAAGATATAGATTTAAATAACTTATTAAACGCATTTAAAGGAAAAGAATCTACTTAAAAAAATTTAAAAAAATAAGGATATTAATTAGTCCTTTTCTAAATCAATATTAAATTGATCGTATATCTTCTTTACTCGATCAGCAGAAGGACCAGTTCCTCTCACTCCGTTCTCATCTACTATAATTTTCCCATTCAAAATGGATATAATATTTTGATCGTCAATATAGTTCACATGTCCTTTTGAAAAAATTGTAGCAATTCTATCTGCCAAAGCTTGCATAGGAAACGGTTCTTCTTCAACTGTTACAAAATGATAATAACTACTTCTTATCAAAATTTTTGGGAATGTCTTACCTTTTTCATTTTTCACATTATTTAAAATCAGGTTAGAATCTTCTGAAACTCCCTTTAATTGACCAACAAAGAATTTGTCTTTTTCTAGATATACTTTAACAATCTTATCTATGAGCAATCCTAATTCCGTATTGTATTGTCTTAGACTGATATATCAACACCTTCAATAAATTTTTATTATTATTAATATTATAGTCTTTTCCTTTTATTTTTAATTTAAATATTACATTTCAATTTTACACTAATTAATTGGAGAACAATATTTCTACTAATTCTTGAATATTTTCACCTGTGATAGTACTTGTTTTTATGATTTTAAGATTTGGATTTATTTCTTTGGCATCGTTTACCATTTTATTAATATTAACATCCAATACATCTAATAAATCGATTTTATTGATTACAGCAATATTGGACATTTTGAAAAGCATTGGATGTTTTTCGATTACCCATTCACCTTCAGTAATGGAAACTACGACAATACGCTTATCGGTTCCTAAGACAAAATCAGAGGGACAAATAAGATTTCCTACGTTTTCTATAAAAACGACGTCGTAATTGCTTAAATCGTGATTTTTTATTACTTGAGAGATGTGATAAGAATTTAGAGCGCATTCTCGACCTGTATTAATTTGGATGGTTTTTACACCATGTTTCTCTATGCGATCAGCGTCAATTCTTGTAGCTACATCTCCATTTATTACTAGAACCCTTTTTTTTTTAGAAATATTCTCTGATATCGATTCTAAAAGGGCTGTTTTTCCAGCTCCTATAGCTCCAACAATATCAAACGAGCGAATATTATACTTACTAAAATCTTTTTTATTTTTGGCTGCTAACCGCTCGTTGTTTTCGATTAAATCCTCGTTTAATTCTATTATTTTTGACAATCCTTCTTCTGGCATTTTAAATCGTTTATTCTCATCGATTCTTAAATTTGTAGTAATGAACAAGGTATGACGCTAATATACCTCCTAAATCGGGAAGATAAACAAGTAAATAAAGTGGCTCACCGATTGCAAGTAATAGACCTGGAACAACTTTTAATAAAATTAAAAAAATTATTATTGTCCTTCCCTTCATCCTTATTGGAAGGAAGAATATTAAAAATGTCATTTCTCGGTTCCAGTTCATAAAAATCATGAAACAAATGACACCTAATAGAGCACCTGAGGCTAAACCGTATGGAACAACAATTACACTTCCATAAGGCACGTAAATCAATTGTAACAGGAGCAATAATAAAAAATAAACTAATCCCGTAAAAATAGCGCAAATAAAATACAATTGCAATAAAAATTTAGTTCCAAATACGCGTTCTATATTTTTAATTATCATATAAAAAAATAGTATTAAGATAAATAGAAAAAACAATCCAAAAAAATCAGAAGTATAGCTAACAAAAAGAGATGTAATAAATGTCCACAAATATAATTCTAAAAAGCTATAACTACTCAAGGTCAAATATAAAGGATATACCATAGAAGCTATAGACATGATAATAATCGAGATAATTAAGAATTTTATACTATTGGTTTTTGTTGTTTTAGTATCATAACTTTCGTAATATTTAATTGTTCTTTCCTTTTGTTTTTCTTGATTTTTTATATATTTCTTAAATTCTTTAGAAGTTCCGTGCGAATTAACCCTTTTTGAAGGGCTTTCTCTCAAATTTAAAGGGATAATAGGTCCATGTTTTAGTTCAAAAGTACATTGATGATTTTCTGGCAGTCTATGTTTTTTACAATAAACTCCGCCACAATACTTACATTTAAAAGGTAAATAATTGATCGGTTCGCCACAATGTTCGCAAAATGTCATGGGTTATTAACTTTAATTTTTCTATGTAAAATATTAACTTATTAATATTTTTAGACTTTTATCATTCATAATTTTTTTTAAAATTTTACTCTTGTAACTGTAATAAACGTTAAATATTAGGAAAAATAGATGTCTGTTCCTAAGGGCGTGTAAATAATAACAATTGTTATAACTAACAATACTCCCAGTGAACCCATTAAACCTAAATAAACTTTCTTTTTCCATTTCCAAATATTTTGACCATCTAGAATCCCTACTGGGATCATATTAAATGCACCTAACATGTAATTCAGGTAAGCAGCAAGTCCAAAAAAATAATTTAATGGGTACAAGGTTTTTGGAATTAGTAAAGACACAATTAATAAAATTGACCCATACACAAGATTAACTAATGGTCCTGCAGCTTTGCATAAACCTGTCTTTCTATCTATTTTTTCTAAACCTAAAACAACAACAGCTCCAGGTAATGCTAATGAAGGAAAAGCTTGTGAATTAGTTAACAATCCCATTAACCCAGAAATTAGACCAAACACCGTTAATACCATTCCGAAAGTAAGGAGTCTGAATTTTGTTTGTAGACCAAAATGCATAGCTACCTGACGGTGCCCAAATTCGTGAAAAAGAAACGCAGTCATATAAAAACCTGATAGCATAAAAATAGACCAACCATAACCAGAATTAATCAACATAGGATCGTAAAAATTAATTAAACCTATGATAAAAATTAGAGCAGAACCAATTACAAAGTGAATTAATTCTGATTTATGAGCCCACAATATTCCTTTAAATTTAATTCCTGAATCGGGGTCAAAAGCGTTTTCGGGGACTGATTTTTCTTGTCGATACCATGTATAAGTCCCATCTGTCGTCCCTCGCACTTCGCTTGGAGTTAATTGTTGCTGAGACATATGCTCTTGTTGAGAAAACGGAATTTGAGAGCTTTCAACATAAGTAGGAGGTGATTGTTGATATTGTTGCAAATTTTGACTTTCGATTACAATATTACATTCGTGATCAATAGGATTTTTATGTAAAGAACAATAATTTTGACCACATTTAGAACAATGAAATACATCTGGAACATTTTCTCCACAATGATTACAAGTTGGCATTGCTAAAACCTTTTCTAATTTGTTTTTATTGTTAATTTGAAAAATATTATTAATGATATAAAATTCAACATTAAAAAAATTGTGGAAAAAAAATCAAAAACGACACCTGCGAACTATTTTTTAGCAATTTTTTTTTATTTCAATATAAATTAATAAAGTGGAAAAATGAAGAATAAATGGCTTTTTAGCTTTAATTTTGAATTTTTCAATTATACCACAAAATAATTAAATTAACAATTTACCTATCTAATTATATAAAATAACAAAAAACGGTCGATTATTACGAGGAAAAAAATAGTTTATTGTCCTACATGTGAACAAAAAGTCGTACTAAGACGCAAGAATTTTGAACACATTTACCATGAAATACTTTGCTTCGCTGTCGTCCTAACTTGCGGGTTAGGAATTTTCCTTTATCTCCTCTTGAAATATAGTAAAAAGAAAGACCGATGCCCCAATTGTGATGCTCAATTTGATCTCGAGAACCTCCCAGATAAAGATATTTTAGAAGAAGATATTTCTAATTAAAATTTACTTGATTTTCATTATACTTTTACATCTAGGGCAGATTTTATCCCTTTCTGTTAACTCTTTCTTTCTTATCGTCTTTTGATATTTACATTTTGCCTTTGGACACACTAAGTAGAATTTTAATAAATTTTTTGGTCCTATTGTACTTTTTATTTCTTTAGACTTAGATTCAGTCTTTTTTGGTTTTTTAGTACCATCTTTTATCTTTGGCTTTTTTTTAGTTTCTTCTGGTTTTATCCACTTCTCTAATCCCAGACTTAACTCACATCAATTTTAATTTATTTAATTTCTTACACAAAAATTTCTAGTTATTTTTTACTATTTAGTTCTATTATTTAATAAAAAAAGAATAAAAAAATTTTACTATTCTAAACTTAAAAATTAAAATACTTGTACTTTCCCTGCAATCAATCGCTTCCTTAGATCAATCAAAGATTCCTTGCTTAACATATCTTCAGAAACTTCTTTTGCGATTTTTTCAATACTAGCAAAATTTACATTTTCAGCGGGAATTAACTCTATTGATTTTACCCATGGATCCGTAATTGGGCGCCCGATTTGGGATAAAAGCTTCACATGTGCCTCTAAAATGTCACCTTCTCCTCTTTTATAAATTTTTCTGGCGATCTCCGTTCCTAGAATGTTGTAGATTTTTCCTACGTGATTAATTGGATTTTTTCCACAAACAGCCTCTAAACTCATAGTTCTGCAAGGTGTTATTAGACCGTTGGACCGGTTTCCACGCCCTACTTCACCGTCATCGCCTGCCTCAGCCGATGTGCCCGTTATGGTAAGAAACAAAAGTTCTTTCTCTAGGTTATCTGCTACATTTACTTGGCAAGTGACTTCGCGTTCTGGGATGATTTTAGCCGCTAAATCTAATACAGCGTCTTCAATTTGATTTGTATAGTTAATATACTCATCAATGTCGTTGATGTACTTGCTGACCATTGCAGCCGCAACGGTGATTCCAACCTTGTTATCAATTCTTTCAACCATTACCTTAACATCTTCACCAGATCCCTTACATTTATCCTTGAAGCTCGGAGAATTAATAAGGTATTCTGCTTCTAATGTTATTTTTTCTACGTCTGAATATGGGGCATATCCTACTCCAAAACTTGTGTCATTTGAGAGAGGAATATCTTCCGAATGATGAGACTCATCAAAAACTCCGGTTAAATCTATTGACCCTGGTCGAACTGCATAATCGAATTGTATATCTCTAGCTAAATCAAGGTTTCTAAATATTTTTGCGAGTACTTGGCGTTGTGTATCAAGACAAATCGTAGCAACGGGTATGTATTCCAATTTACTCTCAGTTCCACATTTTGTAAGAATTTGATGTATAGCTCTTCCTACTATTAAAAAATATTGTGGTTGAATGATCATACCTCCTCCGAATTCTGGTTTGGCAACACCACCAACCAAAGCGGCCTTATCAACGTTGTGATGAAACACTCTATCGAAATGTTCCAAATAGTAAACACATAACGCTCTAGAACAAGCATCAGCAACGGCGTCACAAACGCTATCTGGGTGTCCTATTCCTTTCCTTTCGCAAATTTCAGGAAATCTGCTTTTTTCAATAGGTAAAAAGTCAGCCCGTGTGATTTTCAACATTTTAATTAAACTCTTTCTTAATTATATAAATAATTATTTTATTATGTTTTTTTAAATTAATGATATTTATTAATAATTATTGATAATAATATGCATATATTGCATGAAATATGCACTTAAATTATACTAAATAAGTTTAACGCATTTTAAAATGGAAGTTTTGCCAAATTTATCTCGAATCAAATATTTAAGAAAAAAATTAAACATTAGCCAAAAAGAATTGGGTGAGAAATTAGATATTT
>Ga0114919_10000676_pt1 | contig 26780 bp, 27 predicted proteins | sample BlataG_FD_88682 | JGI IMG/M metagenome (GOLD analysis project Ga0114919, IMG submission 88682) | Deep subsurface microbial communities from Black Sea to uncover new lineages of life (NeLLi) - Black_00105 metaG | ecosystem: Environmental > Aquatic > Marine > Oceanic > Sediment | place: Atlantic... | reverse complement strand
TGTACCAGAACCCCCCTCGTTATGAACCCTGAGCTCCTCCAAGATCTCACTGAATATAAAAAGTTTAGAAACAAGGAAGTTTCTCTCCCCCACAGATTACCGTCGAACTAAAAAATGACCTTGCAATAACTGGCACCCTCCACTCAGTAGATCAATACCTCAATGTCAAGCTCAATAACATCAAGGTAGTAGATGAGGAAAAGTATCCTCATATGATGTCTGTTAGAAATTGTTTCATCAGAGGGTCTGTTGTCAGATATGTACGTCTTCCTCCTGGTAGTGTCGACATTGAGGTGTTGCATGATGCAACAAGAAGAGAAGCCAGAGGTGGATAACTAGTTAGTTCGTTAGTGACTTGATATTGAAAGATTAGAAATGATCAATGTAATTATAGTACACCCTATTTCTTATTGGTTGAGATGGAATATCTATACTAATGGCCAAGTATAAAAGTATAAAATCGACAACATAATAATAGTACACTTCACTCAGCCTTTGTTGTTGTACGGAATCTATCTTGAAATTACATGCGTGGTATACAGAGAATGGAATCGTAAAGAAGTAGTTGTGAACTGGGATTTGTTCTGGATAAACAAAAATGAACAAATAAAAGGACACGCTGAAGGGGTTGGTTCCCCATCGTCTGGCCAAAGTAAACAATAAAAATTCAAAGAAAGCGAAAAGGGGGTGGCAATCATTCTGCTCTCATACGTTTTTAATAATTTTAATACTTTTAATGAGTGGATACTAATCTCAGAGGTTTCTCTTCTACTTCTGCCATCAAGATGGAAGAAGGAAGTGTGGACGGCGAGGAGGCAAGGTTGTACATACCACCAGAGGAGGAGGAAGAGGAGGAGGAGGAGGAAGACGCCAGTTCACCCTTCTTCGGAGAGAGAGGGAGACCTAGCCCCTGGGCAGTAAGGATGAGATCATAATACCTCTGTAAATAGTCTTCCATGAACATCTTATGGAGGAGGAGTTCATCATATTGGCGTCTTAGTTTGGGCTGCCGTAATACCTCGTAGGCGGCGTTGAGTTGCTGGAACATGCCGCCGGCCTCTGCTGGGTCGTGGAGATGCTTGTCGGGGTGCCATCTAAGTGCTAGCTTTCTATATGCGCGTCTAATATCTTCGTCAGATGCCTGTGTTCGGAAGATTGGGTGGAAATTTTGAGAAAATTGGAGGGAAACAAGGAAGGAATTGACCCACCAAGAAAATGATAAAAGATACAATTGCTTACCTCCATGCCTATATTAAGAACGGAATACAGTTCTTGATAGTTATCTTCGTCCCAAGAATCCATTATTGATATTTCTAGTGGTTGTTATTCGGACAAAGCCTTTGGTCGAAAATAAGATTGTCAATTTATAATAGGTACGTCCACTAGATTGGTATATGTATAACGTGTGTGAACGAGCATTTCTTAATCTACCTAATAAATGTAAAATTAACGTCTCGGGCGAACCTGCCCAGCGTTTTGAAGGAAGCTGAGGCCGTCCCCCACTTATGAGATTTCGACGTTTCCCAAGAGGTGGATTAAATAGGGCTGGATATCCTCCAGTAACATGCATTGCATTGTGAGTCAACAGTAATATATCAGTGAGCCTTAGAGGTATATTATACACAACACAATCACTCAAAACGTAGACGGTACAACTCTAAAACCAGTAGAATCCAGGTGGTGATTCTTTTTCAAGAAGTTGGCCATTCTTCAACTTAAAACATCTCCACGCAATTTCAACTTGTTAAATATGAAGGTAACAACGCTGCAAAATGGCGCATATGCTACTACGTGGGAACAATCCAGAATCCACCTGCAATCGCACCACCAACAACGACTGGCCCCACTTTCGCAACCTCAACGGCAAGGTCTGGCCCCATCGTACAGATCCCTCACTATCTCTATACAAGCCAACGTAGAAAAGAGCAACACAACAACTAAGAAGAGAACTTCAGGCCCGCCTAAGCTCCCACCAATTAATGACAACAGCGGCGGTGGTGGTGGCGGTGATGGCTGGGATAAAGGCAAGATTGCACGTAATTTGGTTCTTAATGGTGCACTTTTAGGTGCTTACTTCTTATTTGAAGAATTTAGTAATGGTGGAGGTGGAGGAGGCTTTTTTGGAGGCGGCGGGGGAGGCGGAGGAGGAGGCGGTGGTGGTGGTGGAGGCGGTAATTCCGCTCGAAACATGGACAACAACATGATACGTGAGAGGTCCCTGGAATCTGATGATGATGAGGAAGATAGACGGCCTAGACGGCCTAAGACTGCTGCTGCGGCTGCAAAGAAAAAGAAGAAACCAGCAAGTCAGCGAAGAATGCAACCTGCTTAGTGTGGGGGTGGGTGGAAACACTGGTTGGGGAAACCATTCTTTCAATGCTGCTCCTCTCTTAGTGTCAGTCACACCGACGACAACGCTTGGTTATCATGAAAGGTGCTGCTCTATTGGGAGAATATTTCATATCATTATCAAAATGATTACATCTGTAATTTAAATAAAATCCCTTATGGTTGGTTTAGCAAGAGAGTGTTTGTGACAATCAACACTAACATCACATGAGAGCATCCAATGTTGCATCTCCCAAGAAAGGAATGAGCGATTCAAGCACACCCACCGACACCTTGATTTTCGAAAATCTCGATCCACGAGTAACCAAGCAGCAGATCGAAGAGATATGCGTGCAGGTAATAGAATGTTGGCCAGCTCCCCCCTTTCCTTTGACTACACCCCTAAACCCTTCCAACATTCAACGCTCAACCTCCTTCCCCCTCTTTGTCTCCTATTGTTATTACTTCCAGGCATCTCCAGTAATGGACATCCACATGCCACTGGACTCCACTGGACAATACAACCAAGGCTATGCAATTGTCAGGTACCAAGATATAGAAGCAGCTGCCTATGCATGGCGATTGTTTCTTGATATCGTGTTTCTACATGGCAGGCCGGTTAATATAAAATTCTACTCCTTGTCTCCCCATCCTCCTCCTCCTCCTTCTTTTTAAGACAACCAACTAATAATCACATTTTCAGTAGTATTACATCTTGTACCATTTATATGATCATCATCATCAACAACAACACCTCCTCCCCCTATTCATCATCATCTTCTTCATCACTGCTACTTTCCTCTTCACTATCACTCACATCAAACTCAATATCCAAATCAGGATTGAGAGCGAAATCAAATGCTGCAGATACTGGCTTAGCTTGTACTACAGGTTTAGCTGCTTGAGCTTTACTTTCTTCTACTACCGCAGCAGCAGCAGCAGGTGCACCTTTGCCTTCCTTGTCGCCCTCAATAGTAGGGGACACTGGAGGGGGTACTGCGGGAAGGCCAGGAATGGGTTGACCAGGTTTCCAATCTTTAGGCATTGGAGGCAATTCCTTTAATGCTGCTTCTAAGGTTTCTATTTCTGGCTGTTTTTGTTTTTGTTGTGTTGTTTGTATTGATTCTGTAGTAGGAGGTTGTTGTTGTTGTTGTTGTTGTTGTTGTTGTTGTTGTTGTTGTTGTTGTTGTTGTTGTTGTTGTTGTTGTTGTTGTTGAGCAAGAGAAGAAGGGCCATAAGCAGCAGCCGCCCTTCCTGCCTGTTGCATCTCCTCCCATTTCTTTTGCAATTGATGAAGCTGAGAGGCTCTCATTTCTAATTCCTGAGGAGCTGGAGGTTTGAAATGACGTAATTGTGTTTGACCAGGGACAAATCCTGGAGGTGCGAATGATGTGTAGGCAAGACGGTGTGAATAGGAGATGACGGATTTGATTTTTTCAGGGGTATCGAGGATGAAGGTGTTGGAAAGAGGGGAATATTGGTCTATGGCGGCTTGCAAGGATACAATCGATTCCTGAGTGTGCATATGTAGGGGGAAGAGGGTAGTGTGCGGAGGGGTTGTGAGTGAAACAAATGAAGGGGAGACGGGGCAGGAAGGCATTGTCTCTCCCCCCCCCTTACCTGAAGCTCGTGAAGCCAAGCGGTGAGAACATCCGTTGATCCTTCCTCGTGTATGGCGTTGGAGAGATCTTTTATGCGGTTGGCATCCCATGGTCTATCATCCTGGGCTACTAATAACGAAGCTAAATTTGATAAAGCACCACACGTACATTTCTTGTCATCAATTTGTTTTGATCTGCGAGGCCTTTTCTTTGGACTTTCAGGAGGCATTATTGTTTCGATATCAAACTACACCCACACATTCACTTGGTATGAATAACTTAAATCTTTACACAACTCTATTTCCAATCCAATCACTTCCAATTCAAACCCAATGCTCATCGCCTCACCCGCTCTCTTCTTCACTTCCAGCCATCCCCACCCCCACTGCAGCCCCTCTTGACCCACTCATCTCTGACCCACTCCCTCCTTTATTACCACCATCAATAGTAAGGCACACTTCACTAGGCAAAGGCATCCACTCAGATCTATACCTCTCACAATCAGGATCATAACATCTCTGCGCATACCCTCCATTGTTCAAATTGGCAATATAATATGCAAAATTACTCTTATGGCAGCTCCCTATATTTCCACAATAATGAGCACCTCCTCCTCCCAGACCATATGAAACATTGCCATGCTGGCCACATATGGTGATGCTTCTGATGAAGATGTCCATTCCGGATGATCTTTCAGAAGCTGCTCTGGCAATGATGGGAGCAGCTGCCAGGGCTAGGTGCTCTATTTCTTTGGCCTTGTCTGGATTCATAGGGCCATCTCTGGAATCTTTCTTCCATACAACCCTCACTGTGTTATTATGATAATGATGATGGCGGCCGGTAGATGTAGTACCACCAGTTACAGTACCTGTATTATTATTATAAGTAGTAGTAGTAGTGTTATAATATCCAGCATCATGATGGTGAGAAACCACCAGGAATGGTTTGATCCCAGCTGCCACATCAGCAGGAGACATACTGATTAATGCCACATCATCATCTACCTTGGTGATGAGGGAACCCAGTAAGACAGCCCCAGGAGAAGCTCTCGTCTGGGTTGCTCCTGCTTCTGCGGCAGTGTTGGCCAGTAGGGCGCCACGCATGACTGGACGCAGGACTGCTGATTTGCCTCCTTTGCAGCAATATGGTAATCTGAAATGACGATTACGGGAATATACTGCTGTGTCTACCATACTGGTCCTTCTCATGGGGAGATCTTCTGGAGGTGGTCCTTCATCTTGAATATTATTATTAATGTTGATATTATTGTTGTTCCCATCGGCATGCATAACACCAATCCCACCACTATTATCACTGCTCGTTGCTTGTCTAGGTTGGTTATTATATATATACCCGGTATTAGCATTACTAATTCCTGCTGGTAATGGAGTATTGATCAGAAACTCATCTCCATACGAGCTCAGCACCTTCTTCACAAACTGCCCTACTGTCATATTGTTTACCCATGCTACTTTAGGATGCCTAATCACCAGGTGCCTAGAGAACTTCCCTCCGACACCAACAGTAGAATCCAGCTCCCATACATGTTCAGGCAACAAAGGCGAATGTTCAGTCAGGCTAGGAAAGCATGCTGTAAAGCATTGTACCACTCTATCTATTAATTTAGACACAAGAGAATGTCCATCTACACCGGGATTGATGTCTTGCTGGAATTCAATATCGAAATAGAGATGACAGGGGTGCCCTTCTCGGATGACTTCATACCAGTGTCGTTTAGGTGGAGGAGTGCAACGAAACTCTCGCCAGAGAGAGGTTATGGAAGCAGCCACAAAGGAACGGTAATACCCTGGAGGATCATTATGGTTGTTGCTTATTCCATCACTGTTCTTCTTGTAGATTGGTTTTTCGACACAAAAGACGCGGACAGCTTGATCATGGAGTTGAGGGAGTTTGGGCTCTTCTTCTGGAGGAGAAGGTGGGGGATGGTGCTGTTGAACTTGCTGCTTCTCCAGCTCTGTCTTTGCAGCTTCAAGACTTGAAGTTAACGCCTCATATGCTGCCAATACAGCTTGTGATGGTTGTGACTTGACTTTTGGCTTTCTAACTCCATCTTTATTGTTCTGAGAAAGACTGTTGCTGGCAGTTGAAGATCTCTTATTAGTCCCCGTATATGTTGCACCTCTATTTAGGAACGTTCTTGGTTGAAGGGATGCATTGCTTTTGTTATCAGTACCAACAGCAGCATTCCCATCTTCTTCTTCTACATCTTCTCTTTGAGCATTATGGCCACCCACTAATCCATGACCACCACTTGCAGATGAACATCTCCTATCACCGTCACTAGTAGTACCCTTGGTAGTAATCACAGCCATAATGACTGGTTGCCTTTCAGGAATGATATTCAACTGATTATTAATACCATCAGCATACTCAAACGCATCTTGTTGAGTTTTGAAAGTTCTATTGATGTGTCTTAGATCGTGCCAGGGACATGCTGCTGCTATGAGGGAATCTTCCTTTGTTATTGCATCCTGGGAAACAACAAGCTGCGATAATCGCTTCTTTTGCTTTTCAGACTGTGTTTGTTGTTGTTGCTGTTTCTTTTGAGATGGCTGACCTTGAGATTTATTATTATTATTATTATTATTATTATTCTTATTCGGTAGGGTGTAGTACCAAGAAGGGAGTCCTGAAGGCAGATTATCAGTAGTAGTAGTAGCACTAGCAGTGGCAGCATGGTCTATATTAAGATTATTTTCATCTTGATCCCTACCATCACCATCACCACCACCATTATTATTATTATCATTATCATCAAGCTGAGTAGCAGTGTAGTGAGCAGCATATTGACTCCAAGGATCTTCTTCTGAATGATCCAATACATATTGCGTTGCATCAGATGGGTGGTACTGAGCTCTTCGTTTCATAATGCTAGTGCTGTTGCTATCACTGTCACTGTTGCTATCACTGTCTGATGATGGAGATGGGGGTGAGAAAGCAGGAGGAGGATAGGTGTTGCTATTGTCGTTGTTATTGTCTGCCTCAGAGATGAAGAGTTGATCTAATGGTGAGATATCTCCTATGTCTAGTTTTGAGAGTTGGAGTGCTAATAGAGCTTCACACTGCTCAAATTTGGACTCTAAGAGGGAAGCTTGCTGTGGTTCTGTGAATTGAGGTGGGGTGTGAGATCAGTGGCGGAAGAGAGTAAAACATAACAAGTTGATTGATCGAAGACTTACTAAGTAAGGCAGGGTATTTAGACCGTCCCTTGTGCTTTGAAGACTTGGATATACGGTTTTTCTTGGGTTGGTTTCCACTCTTCACTCCGAGTTGGCCCTCTGGGAGCAATTTTCGCAATGCTTCACGTTGTTCTTCATCCATATCAGGGCTCTAAAGCATTCTAGACGGCTCCTCATAGTTGAATAAATTAGAACATTTTAATTTTTCTGCTTCACGTGACAGCAATGCCATATTTTTATGTCTTTCACCCCTCCACCACGCTATGCCCGTCAAGAGATGGATGGGAGCGTCACTCTCTTCACTCACTTCACCGACCCACTGTAGGCAATATCCCCCCCACGCCACCTCTCGTATTATACTCCCCCATACTAGATCGCATTCCTCCTCTTTCTTCCCTCGTGGATGAAGCCCCTTCCCTCCTCCTCCTCCTCCGACCACCACCATCAGCTCCCAGTGAGCTGATACCGACATGCATGTGGTGATGACCTTCAGGAGAGAAAGAATGACTGGTTGTACAAGAATACTCCCTATAATTACTATTACCACTAGATCGCCTGGGTCTAGGGGGAGGCGAGCCAGGTGTCCATCTCACTGCATCAAAAACTGTACTGTTGTACTGTTGGTGACTAAAAGTACCATTACGATGATGAAAGGTACACAGAGGACGGGGAGGCCCTCCGCTCAATGATCTAACATGATTGAATACATTACTCCATGCAGGTCTTTTATCATCACTAATATTATTACTACGATTATCAGTATCGTGTAGCTGAGATGGTGATTTCCTAGTACAAGTATTGTCATTGCTAATATCAGTGTCGTCATTAAATTGTGCGGGTGGGCATCTAGGGGTGAGAAGTCTTTGTAATTTGGGAGTAGTACCTTTTCTAGTGGCATTATAAGTATGTCTTGGAAAAAATGTTGTCGTACTAGTTAATGTGGTAGCAGGACTATTGCTTATTGTATGCCTACGTCCACTGCTGCTGCTGTTGCTGCTGCTGCTACTAGTGGTACGGGTAAGTCTAGGTGTAGTAGTAGTAGTTGTTGTTGTGTGTAGTGCAGTACCTGGTGTAGTAGTTTCTTTTGTGATAGGGGAGTCAGTATCTATAACAGGAAGTGGAATAGGGAGTGGGCATGCCGTATTGGAGATTTGATTATCAGGAGGAGCAATGTGTTGGTGAGGTGGTGGTGCTGTGAAGGCCAGAGCTTTGTTATTGTCTCTACATGAGATGGGATGTAATAATGGTGATGATGTTGGGTTTGATGATGGTATGCACTCTTCATTAGAGCTGTGTTGATGTGGTGGGATCATAGCAGTATCACCGATATACTGGGGGGGAGGAGGAGGAGGAGGAGAAGATGGGGGAGGGTTGATGATGGGGTCATTATAGTAATGGTAATCTGTCTCCAACTGATCCTCATCTTCATAAGCATTCCCGTGTGATTCATATCGTTGTTGTTGTTGTGGTGGTTGTGGTTGTTGTGGTGGTGAGGGTGTGTTATCCGATGTAGAACAGGGCTGGAAGGGCTGCTGACAATGATGATGAATGGTGGGCAGAGAGTGGGGGCTGTTGTTGTCGTCGTTGATGTTCAGTTGAGTTGACTGGTGAGGGGTGTCCGAGAGGATAGAGACATGAAGCCAGGGGCCATTGATATTGTAGGGTGTCATTGGATCTGTCGATCGAGAAACTGTAACGTCCCAGGCGGTGTTGGGGTCATTTGAGAGTGATCCTGTTGAGATTGTGAACTTGGTGGGATTCCACTCCATTTCTGGGAAATGAGCCATGGATGTGAAGTTGTTTGGCAAATTAAGACATCCTGGATAATATTTAAGCTCGTAGAAGTCAAAATTGATTTGAATTAAAGGGTTTTCGATCTATTCTTATTTGAACGCCAACAGGTGGGCTGTCTTACCGTCAATCCTTTGTCGTCGTTGTCTTACTCTTACACACTCTACGACATATCAGCTAGTTTAACTCAAAAACTACTCTGCATGCATATCAATTGAATACAAAAATCAATAAAGTAGAAGCACACACAAAAACATGGTAGACTTGTATGCATGAAGGAATGGACGGGATTGGATGGGGGTTGTCATCATTGAACTTGATTGATTTGCTTGGCTGGGCAAAAGGGGAACTTGATCTTAATGAAGGACATCATATGCATGAAACAGGAGAAGAAAAGAGGAAGATGAGGTGAGAATGTTATATCCTTATCAAATTAGTGGCAGGTGACTGGTTATTGTTGCTGGTGGGGACGCTAATACTGATGATGATGTTTTATTGGTGCTCTCTCTACTTTCTTTTGGAATTAATCCAGCGTCTCCTCTTGGATAAAGTATGACTAAATAGCTTGACATCAGCTGTATTTTTGGAAGAAGATAATCCACCGACTTTATTATTATGGCCTCGTTTATTAGACTTTTGTATGACTCTAAATCTGTTGCGGAGCTTCTTTTTCAATGCAGAAGCAAAGCTTCCACTTCCAATTGCTTTTTTAATATTAGCTCCAGCAATAATAGGTCTATTTGCATCAATGGCCATTGTAATGGTCAGTCTTGAGTTTTGTTTTCCCTTCAGACCCACTGAACATGATACTTTGATGTCGGAGACTGGTGTCCGAGCGAGTTTTTTAGCGGTTTGGACGAACGACTTCTTGCCGTTGTCAATGAAATCTTGGCATGATGATCCAGCAACAGTTACTTTGGCTCTAATCAGCTCCTTTATAGCTTTTCCAAATTTGGGAATGGTGGGCTTTTTAGTGGTAGTGGTGGTGGGCTTGGAGGCAGGAGTTTTGGGAGCTGGGGGCTTTCTTTTTTTAAATAAGAAAGGACGTTTCCTACGCTTCTTGACAGGTTTAGGGGCGACTGATAATGAGTTGGATGGAGGTGGAGGTGGAGATGGCAATGTTGCTAGCTTTACTAAAGCTCTGTCAACAGCATTCATGGCGGCATTGACATTTAGCAGCCCGCCTTTGATCTTGGGTCTGAGTGCGGCCAATGGGGCAGCAGAAGAAAGGATAATATCTCTAATCTGAGCATTCGTCAGCTTACTACCTGCTCTAGACTTCAACAAAGCAGCAGTACCAGCAACCATCGGAGCTGCCATCGAGGTACCAGAAAGATACGCCAACCAATTACCAGGGTAAGTGGACAGGATATCATTTCCTGGAGCAGCAATGTGGACAGAGCTCTGACCGTAGCATGAAAAGGAAGCCAAATTGTCTTGCTGATCAATAGCTGCCACTGTAATGGAACCTGGGACGTTGAACGCTGCTGGAAACACTGGGCTCAAATCATAATCATTGTTAATCCCTTTATTTCCAGCTGCTGTGACAAATAGGTGGCCCTTCTTGGTAGCATTATCAATGGCTGTCTTCAACACTGATGACCTTCTATCCAGCCCATACAGCCCATAGCTGTTGTTGCTAATGGTAGCATTGTTCCTCAGACAGAAATCTAAACATTCAATAATCCCTGATATGCTTCCAATTCCCTTTTCATTCAGAAACTTGCATGCCAGTATCTTAGTGTTCCAAATCATACCGGCCACTCCAAGATTGTTGTTTCCAATGGCTCCTATAATACCAGAAACGTGAGTACCATGGCCAGAGTCATCCATTGGGTCATTGCTTTGAGTTATGGTGTTCCAGCCTATCAAGGGGTGGATGTTGTCTTTGAGGTCTTGGTGGGTATAGTCTACCCCGGAATCTATGACACATACGGTGGGGCCTGGCGTGGCAGAGGGTGGGCCGGTGGTCTTGTCCCATGCTGCGGGAGCTTTGACTCTTATTGGGCCCCATTGGAGGCTCCATCTTCTGTCATTGGGGATGAATTGGGATTGTACAGGTAGATCTGGTTCTACAACAAGGACATCTGTTGAAAATGGTGGGGAGGAGTGGGGGGTTATTATTTGAGGAGAGAGGGGTGGTTGGAGTGAAGAAGAGGAGGATGTTAACATCCAATCAAGCTACTTACCGTCTTCCTGCTCTAAGCGTTCTAAAGCGTCGTCCATACTCTCATCGTCGTCCAAATACTCGACGGCAAAGTCATCTAAGCCAACTCCATCATCATCTGGTCCACTGTCTGAACGCAAACGTACAATCACTCGGTTGGGCTGAGTCCCAAAATTCTCTGCAGGCTCGAATGACTGGCGAATATGTGGCAATATTGGTAGATCTTGGTATTCGTCTGAGTATGGTTGAGATTCAGCAATCACGCTCTGTAGTTTTTGAGAAGATCGAATCAGGGGGTCAGAGGATCTGAAATCGTTGAGCACAGAAGTCAGCACAAAGTGATGTATCTTTCCGTTATGTATGCAAAGAGGGCATTCTTAAGACCTTTACTTACCATAGAAGCTAGCAGAATGGGTACTACAATGCACAGGAGTAATAAAAACACTGGTTTCTTCTTGTCAGACATTGTTAACAGGTAGCTTTTGCTTGGAATTTATTGATACCTATCCCTTTTGAATGAGCTCAGTTAGATATAGACAACCTCAATAATTTATTAGCACTTTAAGAGAGAGAAACGCGGTGAGTAGCCTCTATGATTAGTTCCCCAATGGTGTGAGATTGCGATTCAAAACTTCACTCAGAATCCAATTGACACCGTTATATTGTAAACTTTTTCATTCGTATGATAAAAATATTCAAATTTAATTATGTATCTAACTCTCTACACCATTCATATTTGAGCTTCCTATGTGTTGTTGGCCCGAGGCAGCAGCCCTGCCTCGGTTTCCTCCCCCTCCCCCGCTCTCTCTCTCTGCCTCCTTTTCTCCTCCTCTTCCACTATAGCCCATGCCACATCACCCTTTTATTTCCACCAAACTAATTCAAGGGATCTATTGTAGTATCCTTATATATTATATACCTAGATTCCTCAGTTCCCAATGCAGCAAACCACTGGGGCACATACGGCGCCATCCAAATTGCATCCCCGGCACTCACTGGCATCCAACTCTCTCCCAGCCTATAAATGCCCTTCCCTCCCAACAACAACATACCATGCTGGTTATAATGCACCTCTTTAACATTAAGGTACTCCCCAGGAAGAAAATCCATCACGTGGATGTTGAAATCATACTCTTCAGTTTGAGGGAGGAGCTTTCTGAGTCGGAAGACTTCTCCATCCGCTGCAATGAGGGGCTGGTCGTCTGTTGATCCATGTTGAAATCTAGGCAATGATTGTTTATCTCCACTTTCGTTTGTTGTTCTTGTTATGGCGTAGTACCTCTCGTAGACAAGAAGACCGGCTCCTTTTGATGATTTAATGAAAAAAGAATCTGTACTTGTAGTAGTGGTGGGAGGAAGGTAGGCAAAGTCACCAGCATGCAGCTGTCTAGCATCACCCTCTCCTCCTCCTCCTCCTCCTCCTTCTTGTCGAAATGATGATGGTTCTACTGTGACTACTCCATCTAATACAAATATAAATCTCTCTATACCTTGTCCTTGAGGTTGTGCTACACTGTTTTCCCTCATTTTGGCTAGATACATTGCAAACTTGGAATTAATAGGAGCAGCAGGAGATATGAGGTGGGCAGTGGTGGCATTGTGCCATGCTGGGTTGGCTGAAAAAACATGGCTTTCTGGGGTAACTAAAGCCCAGTTTCTTTCATAGACACTGCGAGTGAATCCAGGGAGGCTGTCAAAGGTGATACCACTGTATTTAGGTGGAGCTAAGAGGGCGGAGTAGTCCCATGAAGATGACTTTCGTTTGGTGGTAGTGGCCTTGGTGGTTGTGGCAGTGAGGAGGAGAAGACCTAAAAGAGAGATGGAGGGAAATGGTAGGAGAAGTGAGATGATGAGGATTGTAAGTGGATGATGTGGTTCTTTTCATGTGATATATAAACGTACATGCTAGTAATGACGATATCACGTGGTACAGGGAAAGATTGTTGTTGGTTGTCATCTGGGATTTTATTTTCGAATGTCAAAGTCACTGTGTACGATAAAGAGCTATCTATCGTGCAAATATGCAATCTATGATACTTCAAAAATAAATCAACTCTTATTATTTGGGAAAACTGATGGCTTTAATAAAGAAAACCATCCATTTTGAAAGAGGCCGCCCCGACCTCTGTCACAGTGTTGATGCCAGTCACACCTCTCCACTTTCAGTCATCACTGTACTTTTCATTCAGCTAGAACCTGTATCACCCTATCTACACCAAATATGCTTTTAAAATTATACAAACACACAAAACCTAAAAATCGTCATCATCAAAAGCACGTCGTCGCTGTATGGTCACCCTCGTTTTTGATTGTGTTTGTTCATTTACTTGCTCTAGTAACTCTATAAGCCTCTCTTCTGATACTTTCTCTTGTATTTGTCCTCTCTTAGCTGCTCCCAATAACATATCTTCAATGGCTCTTGCCTTATCTGGCTTCACTAGTGCTATTCTTGATACTGTGAGTGTTAGGGGGAGAGGGAAGGAGAGGAGAATTGATGGAAGAGAGAGCGGGATTCCGTTTTCAATGAGTCTTCAAGGTATTCAAATAATCAATCTACACACAACGTACATCTTTCTCTAGCTGGTGGTTGCATGACAGCTACCAGCATAGCTCGTCTTTGCTCCTCTGCTGCCTGTTGTTGCTGGGCTTGCTGCTGCATTTCCTCTTCGGAGGCGGGCATGTTTTGTCCGCCCCCACTGCCACCGCCTTGCTGCCCCATTAGTTGGGCCATCCGGCGTTGCCTAATAGCTTCAAGCTCTGGATCGTCAGCCTGTAAGGACAATGAGTTGACAAGGAAGGGGGAGTGATCAGTCAAAGAAACAATTGAAAATCAGTCGAAAATAGACAAATATGTCAGGAATGCTGTAAGTACATACCATATTATTATCAAATACTTGTCTCTAGAAAGGTTTATACGTTTTAAATGTTTGAGAAATGCATTGTTGCTGATGAAAACGTTGGGTTTTCAAAACCGCCGCTCGTCGCCAAATAGGAAAAAAGCTCTTATTCAAGACAATTCCCACTGCACCAGCTCCATATCTTTGTAATATCTTTTCAATGTTGAGAATAAACTTTCTGAAAGACGAGAGTACTCGTTACTTGTTTGCAGGCTTACTAGATTCAAGTTTTCTGATCAAACCAAATAGGGATTTCCTGAAAAGAACTCTTAATGTATTGCGTTCTTCAACCATATCAACCGCTCCGACAACTCATTGGGGATGCATCCAGAGAACAATATCGTCCGGTTACTCCTCAAAATCATATAACGAAGACACATCTCCAACTTTCAAGACGTCACGCCGCCCAACCTCCTCCTCACACCCATCCACCAAAACCAACACACAGACTGTTCAAGTAGGCCCTCACACGTGGCACTTTGAAACCACATCATCACCCACTACACCAAATGGTTCTATCACACTTAAAATAGGCGACACAGTGGTCTTAGCTTCAGTATCAACAAATCTCCCCCCACCACCACCATCATCACCATCATCATCTCCATCCCTACAGAACTTCAATAACAGAAGAAGAAACCAAGGCCACAGACTCCAAGTCAACTACAGAGAACCTTCGTATGCCTCCTCCAAGATCCCCCCCATATATGCCCGTAGGGAAGCAATCCCAACACACCAAGAAATGCTCCAATCTTGTCACATTGACAGAACCATTCGACACTTATTCCCTTCTGGATTGTCATACGACACCACAGCCAACATCAACATCCTCAGCACCCCTCCTCCCACTACTGCCACCACTATAGAATCATCATCATCATTATCTAGCGATGTAGCAGCTCTTAATGCCATCTCAGCAGCTATAACAGCTAGTAGTGGTACGATACCTTGGTATGGACCAATTGCAGCAGCCAGGGTCTGTCTGGTGCCTTTATTATTGTCTGGAGATGCAATACAAACTAGGATTAGCAAGAATAATAAAACAACAAAGAAACAACCATATATGTATAAAACGGTAGTAAATCCAGACCAAGATACAATAGCTCAATCAAAGGTATCGGTCCTAGTGGTGGTCAATGCACACGGTGAAGTAGTGTCCATGCAGATTCGAGGTGAACAAGTAGGGGAGGAGGAGGTGGAGATGGTTTTAGAGAGAGGTATACAGGAAGCTGGTAAATTAATCCTCCCCCAACTAGCTCTACTACATAATGCTAACCGGGGTGCTAGTAATGCTAAACGACAAGAAGTAGAATTGTCAGGGGCAGATGCAGAGGCTAGTGCTGTTGTTCATCAACTGGCAGGTCCCCGTATTGCCACCATCCTTTCTTCCACCATCACCACCACCAACTCCCCCTCGTCGTCTTCTCTATCTACATCCAGTGCTCTCTATAATGCAAAGCTACAATTGATAGAAGACCTGAGAAGAAGAGGAGCATGGCGGACTGATTTTGCCAGGACACCCGGATCTGGGTGTGTCTCACCTGATGATTTAGATCCAGCCTTTACGTCTGCTGTGCATGCTGAGCTCAGGAAGCTCATTATACACAAAGGGTACAGACCTCCAGATGGAAGAGGACTTGGGGATGTACGCCGTGTATCTGCTCAGCTCAACTTTCTCCCTGTTCCACATGGATCTGCACTTGTTAGTTGTAGCAGTAGCAGCAGCATGGATGCCCAGGCTCTTGGTGTGGTGACGGTAGGAGGAAGAAGAGATGCGGCATTAATGATGGGCAGTGGTAAACTTTCACCTTCAGTATTTGGAAGCACTGCTACTACATCATCTTTTATTGCAGACACAAGCAGCAGCAGCAACAGAAGTAGTGATAATAATTATTCTAGGTTTACTACTTATGTAGCCACCTCCCCTATGTCCACTCCCAATGCCAGCAGCAGTGGTGGCGGTAATTACAGGCCCAATCCTAGGGAGCAATTGCAACAAGATGCAGACCATGCTGCCTTCCTAGAAATAGCTCTCTGTCCTATACTTCCATGCTCTGCAGAGTTTCCTTTTCCTATGAGAGTGAATGTAGAGCTCCTTCCTTTTTCATCATCTTCATCAACAATGTTTTCTCTGTTGAGTGCTGGTAATGATGCATCGACAATAGCATCCTCTTATTCGTGTTCATCATCATTGGTAGGGTCGGCATCGTTGGCTCTCGTAACCGCTGGTGTTCCTATTAAAAGTCTTGTTGCTGCTACGACCATAGGCCTGGTGGCAACTGATGAGGAAAGAAGATGGTGGCGTGGAGAGAAAAGGATGCATTTCATCAATAATGACGCAGATGATGATGTTGATGATGGCGATAGGTCTAAATGTATGTCACAGACACGCTATGAAATGTTGACCGACATGAGTAGCATAGAAAGTACAGTGGCTGATGTAGAACTGAAAGCTGCCGGTACAAACCAAGGTCTGACAGCTGTCCAGTTGAATGTTAAACTGGCACATGGAAGGGGAGTGGGTGCAGACGTCATTAAAGCTGCATTGAAAAGAGCTAGGAAGGTTCATCTTGATGTCTTGAGAGACATGGAAGATGCATTAAGGCAGCAGCCTAATATGAAAATGCCAGTGGTTGACTATGTGTATGTTCATGAAAATGCCCTTCCAGCTGTTATTGGTGTCCAAGGGAGTAAAATACAAAATTTGGAGGACGTCACTGGGGCTAAAGTTTGGGTGGACTTCACATCTCCTCATGAGGTGGGAACATCAAGTAGCAGTAGGAGTACTACCATGGCTACATCTCCCTCCACTTCTACCACTCCTACTGCCAGTACTACCACCACCACTAGTAGTAGTAGTAGTAGTAGTAGTATTCTGGTATATGCTCCATCCAAAGCCATCTTCAACGCAGCCAAACAAGGTTTGCTGGCCTCTTCAGGAGACACACTCATAGAAGGACGCATCTACCCAGCTCAAGTGACCATGGTCAAAGATTTTGGTGTTTTTGTAGATGTTGGCCCAGCCCAAGTGAGGGCTCTCCTTCATATAAGTGAGATATCAAATGAAAAAATACGGTCAGTGCAGGACTGTCTAAAGGTAGGGCAGAAGCTGGAGGTGATGGCATTGGGGAGGGGGAGCAAGGGAGAGTTGAGGGTATCTGCCAGGAAGGTGGTAGGTGGTCACAGTAAGAAAGAAGAAGAAGATGGTGATGGTGATGTTGGGGAAGGAGTTTTCATTGTCTAAGAAAAGAACAACTGTATGATCTAGGTTTAATTTGAATTGAAAGCTTGAAAAATTACAAAGTAGTGTGATGTGAACAAAGAAAGATCAACGCTTAAGAATGTTCATTTTCATTCCCTCAAATTTATCATCAATATTTTCCCTCCACCAATAGTTAGGTACTATTCTCTCCTCTTTATCTTTAATCAATTTTCACACTAGCATAGATACTACGTACAAATCTATCACAAGCCAAAAACCCAATAGTCCCCGTCATAAAGAAGAATGCCAACGATGCAATGGTCATATAGCCAAAGTACATCAACGCCGGCACCAGCTTGGTGATGTCCAATTTAGTAGCAAAATAGAAAGCAGAGTACATGAAAAGATAAATCGCAGAAGATCCTGACGTCATGAATGCCCTCCACCACCAGTGGTAGTCTTCACTGCACAGTTGGAAGTAGCACAGAACGATTGTGATTTCAGCACAGGTGACGACGAGGATCAAAAAGACGAGGCCTAGGAAGCCGAAGAGATAGTAAAATTGATGCAGCCACATGGAGGTGAGGATAAAGAAGAGCTCGATGAATACTGCTCCAAAGGGGAGGATGCCTCCAATGAGGACGGAGAAGACTGGGTGCATGTACCATGGTTGTTCTGGGACTTGTCGAGGAATTTTGTTGGTGCGTATTGGTTCTTCTGGAGCTGGTCTGCGGTAGCCAAAGTAACTGCCAACAAAGCATAGAGGAATTGATACTCCAAACCACAGGAAGATCATGTATAAAATCTTGACAAATGGAACAGCTCCACTGGAACGCTGGCCCCAGGCCATGAAATTGAGGAACAAGAAGATGCAAGAAACGACACCGGGGAAGAAGAAGGCAGTTCTGAGTGTGTTTCTCTTCCAAGCAGCTCCTCTAAATCTTTTGTACAGCCTGGCAGAGTAGTATCCTGCCAATGCAGCCATGAAGACAAACAAAAGGAGCATACTGCTCATCAAGCCACCCCTGTTGGCTGGAGACAAGAAGCCCAGAATGGCGAATATCATGATGACAACAGTCATACCCAGCAGCTGCACACCAATACCAACAAACACAGCCAGCCATGATTGCCCTCTTGGAGGCCTAAACACATCACCATGCACCAATTTCCACCCACTCTCCTCTGCAGCATCTTCTGCAGTCTCCAGCTGATTGTATTTCGAGATGTCTCTATGCAGTGTGCGCAGCATGATCATCGCCACCATACCAGACAGGAAGAGCACAATCATCAGAGAATTGACAATACTGAACCAATGAATCTGATCATCAGTAGCAACCAGATATGTATCCCATCGTGTAGCCCATCTAATGTCACTGGATTTGTAGACAATGTCGTAAGTGAAGATCATCTCGCGACCGCCGTCGACTCGAGCAGGCTGCTTATAATCCAGCTCACCATCCTCAGAGCATGTCTTCAACTTCATATGACCATCGTCATTCCAAGATCCATGGTACTTATGTGCAATGGAATAAGGCTCTACTTCAAAGCCTACAATACGGGCCAAGTCTGTCTCAGCATCTCTGTGGTACAAGATGGTAAAGCGGAGGTGATTGTTCAAGTAGAGCATGTTGGCCTCATCTTGAAAACCAACTGGGAAGCCGCGTTCATAGGATTTGATTTGTTTGCCATTGTCTTCTCTGATGCGGACCATGCCCACTGGGAGGTTGTCCAGGATCATGTTGACTCGGTATTCATCTGAGATTTTGAAAGAAAACTTGTTTGCTTGAGGTTTGGTGAGTCGGTCAATTCTGCAGGCGACTTTGCAGTATTCGTCTTGACGGAAGCTTCCCACAAAGGGGGAGTTTTCTATTCTATCGCCCCGGAGAACTTCTCCTAGGTTTTCAGCAGAGTTTATGATTTCATCGGGCTTGCAGTAGGGCAGGGTGTAGTATTCAAAGGGAAGGTTTTTGACGGAGCTCAATTTATTCACTTTGATTGTAATCGGGTCACCCTGTGGAGAAGAATTGAGTTAAGTTGGAATAGAGTAGAGAGTATGTAGTGTGTGGAATGTAATGGTGCTGATTGTAGCGAGAATTGAAGTTGTAAAAGTTGGGAAGAGGTGATTTGGTAAAGAAGAAAAATGGGGGAAATTTACTGATCTGTACCTGTTGAAAGTCTAAGGGCGCTACTCCTGGCAAATAAAATGCATTGGTAGAACCTATCAGCAAGACTGCTGTCAAGAAAGAAGCTAAACGCCAATTTTGAGCTGCCATTTTTGCAGTTATCGTTTTAACTACCAATCGACTTGTCTTGAAATAGAGCAGATTCGATCAAAAAGAAAGCCTGTTCACTTTGGACTCAACTATACTTTTTGTTAAATTTTAAATGTTGAAATGGCTCCTGAATTGAAGTAAATGTTGAATGGAGGGGACGTCCCACTCTCTCGAAATTCCGAATTTCTCCATTCCAAGATAGGCGGGGGCCATCAACTATATATAAAGCTTGCAGTGTTGGTGGTGAAACCATAGTTATAAACTTATCACTCATTGCGGGATACACATTATCACAGCATTACTATCATAACAGGAGGACAGCTACTACAGGAAATCAGTATCTGATCACCCACATCTTCAGTGAACAAAAACTCTTCATTCAGATTTGTATTTACACAGATCAATCGCCCATCACACACTCTTATTAGTTATATACCAATGTCTGGCCAAGGAGTTCTCCTCTTTGTAGTTGTGGGTCAGAACGATCAACCAATCTACGAGGCCGACCTCAGCAGCGGTCGAGCCATAGAAACTAGAGATGTCAGTGATATATACATATTAAACATCTATGGCACGCACACATACCCTATTAACCCCATTTTCACCCGTCCCCCTCATCTATCATCTCTCTACTAATATACAGGAACGACCCCAATATCTCCACCATTTCGTCCTTCATGCCTCATTAGATGCCATAGAAGAAGCAGAGTGGAACAGTAGTAGTGCATATCTAGGAGTAATAGATAGGTTCAATATGCTGCAAGTGTCTGCCTTTGTTACACCTTCTAGGATAAGGCTGTTGTTGTTGCATGACGGTAGGCCGGATGATGCTATCAGGACGTTTTTCAAAGATGTACACGAGTTGTATTTGAGGGTGGCACTGAATCCGTTCTTTACGCCTGCGGGTAAAATTACATCTCCATACTTTCATCAGAGGGTGAAGGGTGTAGCAAAGGCCTGCTTTAGGTGATGCAAAGTGTATAGCAGTGTTGTCTAAGAAAAGATGAGAAGGTGTAAAGTGTTGCAGCGAGAGAGTCGGGAGCTCCTCGAGTTTGACTTGAAAAGGAAGAAAACTAAACTCCTGTGGCAATGTGTGAAAATAAGCACAATTAAGCTACTTTATGGTTTTCCTACATGAAGAAAGAATACAGTTTGCGTGCAGATGTGAAGTAAATTGTCCTTACAACGGCGGGAATCTTTTAATGATTGAACCCTAATGTGTGTGAGCGTGACTGCAAGATAATGTATGCCTGATAGAATAAACACAATGCAGGATCCTCCTCCTACACGATCTAGGAGGCAGCGGGTCCTCAATTTCAGGGTAAGTCACGACATCCAAAAGTCCAGCCCGCTCCTCTTTCCCTTCACACACCCCCTGCTCTCCCCCCCCCACCACCACCCCTTCAACAGATGGATGAACTCCTAGAAGAAGCTAGATTACACCGCCAACACCAACTTGAGGAAATTCCAGAAGCCAGAAGAGATCTCATCGCTAAAATCCTGGCCAAATATGTCAAAAACCTCCAATTCCTGTTCAATCTCCTCACCACTCTCTTCTTCGCCACCATTGTCCCTGCTCAGGCATGCATTGAGCTTACCATTCTGGCACTCATCTACACTCTGGCATCCCCCTGTCCTTGGTGCTATTATCACCACCACCACCACCATATAGCCTACAACATAGCCTACTCTTTTGAAGACATCCTCCTCCTATCTCTCCTCAGAGACACAATATTAATCTTCGCCTACATTTGGGGTAACGGGGCAGCCCGCCAACGTCCCTATCTCAAGGCAGCCTACTGTCTTGCCCCCATCAGTATACTATTAGCATTATGGAAGGTTGATATTGTCTCTCAATCACATCTACTTCCAAGAAACTATTGGCCAGGGTTGGTGGCGGCATGTATCGTACATGTCGTGTTTGCTGTGACGCATGTGGTGACGGCAAGAAAGATGGTGGCTTGGGCGGAACGTAGGTGGGAGGTGGGTCTTCCTACCAGTGCTGGTTATGAAGTCTTAGAAGGAACAGGTGGAAGACGAGGTGATTATAGTAGTGGGGGGAGACTGAGGAGGGTCTTCAGTTACAACCAACCTCCTCTTGTATCACCGCCATCATCATTGCCATTATCAGAGAGGGATGTTGAGAGAAGCAAGGATGGTAGTGGCAGTGGCAGTACTGTTGTGCCTAGAGATACTAGCCATCTGCAAGCGAGTGCTTCTCCCCTTACTATTGATGATAATGTCCTGACTATTGAAGAACTAGCTGATGACGATAGTAAATGGCTGAGTAGCTGCCTGTGTGGTAGTTGTGGTGGTGGTCTTGCCATAGATCGTGTGCATTACAAAATAGCCTCTCCCTCCACTCCTACTAATACTGATACCAAATCACCAATAAGTAGTGGTACTAGTGGTGGGGAGGGTGTAGTATTAATTCATGGGTTTGGTGGGGGGGTGTTCAGCTGGCGAAACATCATGCAACCATTGGCTGATGCATGCAACATGTCTGTTGTGGCATTTGATAGACCAGGGTTTGGTCTGACTTCTCGACCACCTAGCCCACATATTCATGATAATGCCGGTGGTGATGGTGGTGGTGGTGGTGGTGGGCATTCTCCATATACAATTCAATCGCATGTGGCACTTGCTTTACACGTAGCCCGACGACTGGGAATACAAAGAGCGGTCTTTGTTGGAGCAGGGGATGGGGCTCTGGTTGCATTAATGGCCGCAGCTCAGATAGTCCACAACCTTGATCTACAGATGAATTTTCCCCCTGGTTCTTTGGCAGATATTGGATCTGTGCCTTCTCACACTCCTCCTCCTCCTCCTCCTCATCATCATCATTATGCAAATGATAGTAGTAGTACTGGTGATGATGTACTACAATATAAAGTAGGAACATTTTCAGAATCTTTAGATGCAGCATGGATAGGATCTTTGCCAGTTAGGAGAGCATGTATTGAAAGTTTGTTGAGGGGAGACTGGCCTGTTGCCATTCAGCCAATTACTACTATTATGAGTGGCAATATACCTGCAGCTACTTTTGATAGTAGTAGGAGAAGTAGAGATAGCAGTGGAGAATATAGTGCTGCTGGAAATAATGGAGTAAACTTTGCATTAAAGAAGCAAGGTTTACTGGGAACAGCTTTACAAGAATCACCATCAATAATCAGTAGTGGTGTGCTGACATGCACCGGCCTTGTGTTACTTCACCCTGAGCTTAGTGGTAAGATAGGACCTAATTACATTAGAGTTCTTCAAAAGAGCAGTATAGGAAGACGAGTGTGTCAGCGATTGTTAAGATCAGATATTCCTGGTGAAATGATAACAATAGATAGGAGAAACATAGACACAGCTGCATTTAACAGCAGCAGCAGCAGCAGCAGCACCACCACCACCAGTCACAACAACAACAGGGGAGGAGATGTTGGTTCAGTTGCAGAGTTGTACAGGCTGCCATTGTACCTCCCAAATTGGGATGATGCATTGATGGCTATATCAAGTAGTAAGAATGGTATAGGGGAGCTGGAACGAGCTCAGCTGCTCAAGACTGTGAATGTCGGTGGGTTGAGGACATTGGTGGTGACGGGTGATGTTGACGGGAAGACTCCCCCACTATCCTGTTCTAAAGTTGCTGCAAGTTGTGGAGGGAGGTTGGGGGTGATAGGCGACTGTGGTCATCACTCATATGAGGAGCAACCAGGGGCTGTGGTTGATTTTCTGAGGGAGTTTGTTTTGGAATGAGTTTGGGAGGTGAGGAGAAGGGGAAAGAGAAAGATGAAGATTGGAGGATGCAGTGGCGGATGGCGGTTTGGTATAAACTGAGGAAATATTTTCCTTGTAAGGCAATTGGCATTCTAAACAATCATTTTCTTCATTAGAATAGGTTCTAGTGGAAGTGATATCCAATTTCCAGCGACCCAAAGGGTATATTACGCCAACTTGTCACAGCAAGTTTAAAATCAATCAACTTCGGATTCTTAGTGGAAAGATTTCGCCAGCACAGCCCTAAGAGCTACTCTATTACAAGGTATACTTGAAGAGCAGGCTGATCACTATGACTAGCGGGACTAAAACCGCTACTTCTCAAAACGGGGCATCGAAAGCAATCCCTGTTGCTAATTCCAACGGGACCAGCAAAATAGAAGTCTTCAGCAACGTATCCGACCGTATGAAGTTCATTTCTACCATTTTACTCGGCTACGTTGTCCACATTAGAGTAAGTTGAGATTGAATGATTAAACGATCCCCAATTGTTTGCTTGCTTCACTTTGCTCCGATTGACACCTCATTCCTAGCTACAACCGCTAGCATGCATCTATTTAAACCCCCCAAATTGATTTCCCGACACTACCGGTTCTGACCCCAATCCCATCCCCCAATTCTTAACAACAGGTCAAGAGCGGCAGAGAGTATGAAGGCGTCTTCCGCAGCTTTAGCTTGGAGAAGCCTAAAGACCACATCATTCTCACCATGGTTCGCTTTGTCAAGGACCCATCCATCCCTGGCCCCCTCCCACCACAGAAGCATGTTGCTTCTCTACTTGTCCCAGCCAGCGATTTGGTCACCATAACCGCTGCCGACATCAGAATGTCCCCCGAGGACCTCAGCTCCCGTCTTGTTGCCTCTGGTGATGAAGCCACTACCGACGGTGATGCAGGTGGATTCGGCACCGATGCGGCAATCTCAAAGGGCCGTGGAGCCCAAGTTGGGCGTGACTTGCAACGCTGGGTGCCAGACGCGGCTGATGCTGCTCTCCACGGCCTTGAGGAAGGTCACAACAAAAACAACAAGTATTCCCGCGGATCCAACAACACTTCTTGGGATCAATTCGCCCTCAATGAGAAGCAATTTGGAGTCAAGACTGACTACAGAGAGGAGTTTTACACCACTGAACTGGACCCCTCCAAATCGAAGATCTCCGTGGCTGAGGCCAACCGCATCGCTTCCGAAATTGAAAAAGGAGGCCACTCCACCATCACTGGCAACATCCACTTGCTGGAGGAGCGTGGTATGGAGGTGGAAGACTATGATGAGGAAGCTCGTTATGGTGCTGTCATTAGAGAAGAGCCAGCTACCAAAGCAGCTCCACTACAACAACAACAACAGCAGCAAAAAGGAGCTGGATCTCCACCACCACCACCACCACCACCATCCGGGTCAAGAGCTCCAGCTGGTGCTTGGGGACGCGGTCGCCCTGGAGGAGCAGCTGCCACCACCACCACCACTAGTGCTCCCATCCCCATTGATTCACGGAAGGATATCAACAAACTACGTGCTCACATGACCAGCGGTCCTACGAAGAAAGTATCCCCCTATGGCACCCCCAAGGGAGGAGGGCTGAGCTCCTCCCCCCTGGTGAATGATGCAGCACAAATGGAGGCCCTCAACCTCAACCCAGGCACGTCCAAGATAGATGAAGCTGTCCGCCGAGACTTTGAGCAGTTCAAGTTGAGAGAGAAGAACAATAATAACATCAACAATAGCAGTGGCACTACTACTAACAGTAATAACACTGAAGAATTGAAGCAGTTCTCAGCTGATATTGAAAGCAAGTTGCCCAAATCAGCCGCTAGTGCAGCAGCTGATGCCCCTAGCAGTAGTAGTAAGGATAGACCTAGTAGTAGTGGTAATGATGCTGATGCAGCGGCCAAGAAGCCTTCCACCAGTCTTAATCCATTCGCCAAGGAGTTCTCCTTCAACATCAATGCTAAAGAGTTCAAACCAGTGTTTAATAGTAGCAGTAGCAGCAGCACCACCACCACCACCACAGCTCCTAGCAGTGGTAACATAGCAGTAGTAGCAGCAGTAGGTAGAAGCCCATCATCATCTGCGTACTACAACAATAATAACGGCCCCATGAATGGTGGTGGCAATAACAACTACCGCCCTCAATCTCAACCTGGAGGAAGAGGAGGAGGGTACGGCGGCTACAACAACTACAACAACAATGGTGGTAGAGGAGGAAGAGGTGGAGCAGGCATTAGACCCCCACCACCAGGAGGTTTGGACCCACACCAACACCAATACATGGCGGCAGGAGGCCGACCTCCACCAGCAGGAATGCAAGGCATGGGTCCTGGAGGAGGAGGTTGGCCAGCTATGATGCAGTACCACCACCCCCCAGGAGGACCAGGGATGATGCTGCCTGGACCACCTCCCCCACCAGGTGCAGGTGGTGGTGGGTATGGATACATGCCCAGACCGACGGGGATGCCCTACCATCCAATGCCTTATGGTATGCCTGTAGGAGGAGGAGGAGGAGTGAGCCCTATGAATAGTCCTCCAATGATGCCAATGGCAATGCCTGCTGGTATGATGATGCCTGGTGGTGGAGGAGGTGGTGGGCAATGGCACCCAGGACAACATCAACATCAGCAGCAGCAGCAAGGGCCAGGGGGGGATGCTTTATCAAGCAATAGCTAAAGTTGGGAGCACTCACCCAGACTGACTTGACTGACTGGCTTGACTGAATGGGTAGGTAGTAGTGGTATGTGTATATCAAATGACAGAAAAGAAAAGGAATGACTAGACTGAGGGGGAAAGCGGGGGAAAGGAAAGTGGAGGTGGTTGGCTTCAGTGGGAGAGATTGATGACGCACTCTTTGTGGCAGCTGAGTTGATGGATGATGAATGGGTAGATGGATTTAACTCCTTTGGTTTCATATTACAGAAAAATTGAGAAATGTAAGAGAGAAAATAATAGTAGAAGGAGGTGGTGCTGCGTCACGGCTGTCAGTGATTGTGACGCCATGATCAGATCGTCGACGCTCAAGAGAGGATTTGAAAACATGAGAAGGGGAGGGTCGTTGAAACACGCATTGGATCCTTTTATTCGTCAATCAGAGTGATCTAGCAAGAAAGTGACAATTTTGAGAAAGACCCCCCTCCTCCAACTTGCTTTTAGATAGATTTCAGTGACATAAACATATAGTTGAGGGATTTTGAAAGAAAAGATGGTAGATACTAGGAGTCAGGCTCAGAATGGTGGTACCCGCCATGATCGCATAGATGAAAACATCACAGGTAATGATCCAGTACTGCTTTAAATTTGCGCAAAACTCAACATCTTGGGAACATTTTTCACCTTTTGGCTTCGCTCCCACCTCCACCTACAGATTATAGAAATTCCACCGAGGTTGCCCTCAAATATGTCAAGAGAGGTACGTCACAATCCCCAATCTCACCCATTTCTACACCCTTCACACAATCCAACTGACCGCCCTTGCCTTACCTCCATTCATCCCTCCTGCCCCCCCCCCCCCCCCCCCCCCCCCCCCCCCCCCCCCCCCCCCCCCCCCCCCCCCCCCCCCCCCCCCCCC
>Ga0114919_10000674_pt1 | contig 26785 bp, 36 predicted proteins | sample BlataG_FD_88682 | JGI IMG/M metagenome (GOLD analysis project Ga0114919, IMG submission 88682) | Deep subsurface microbial communities from Black Sea to uncover new lineages of life (NeLLi) - Black_00105 metaG | ecosystem: Environmental > Aquatic > Marine > Oceanic > Sediment | place: Atlantic... | reverse complement strand
GCCAGCAACAGACGCTTGCGGAAAAGACTTAAGGAGGAAGCCGAGAAACGACGCCTTAAGGTGTTCCTCCCGTCTCCCATTCTGTGCACGGATAATGCCGCCATGATTGCGGCGGCCGGGGATTTTCGCCTCTCCAGGGGAGAAATATCTGCGCTTGATCTCAACGCTGTTCCCTATGCATCGCTTAACCCCGTCGAGTGATTCTAATCTAACACATCGTGTTTTTGTGTACCCAACCAGCTTCCTGGTGGCAGAGAGAAAGGCGTGAGTTGAGCCTGGACTATAACCCAAGCTAAGAATCGGGAGGGTAGGCCAGCTAGCCCTCCAAGCATCCATGAGAGATATGTCAGTCACAACATCGCATAATCAGCGATTTCCTATGGGATCACCTCTTGCCCGCCGATAGAGAATTGATTTGATTCTCGCAAACTCGGATCCTATTTTTGGACTTCTTTCTCGGAGAGCAACCAAAAGGCTTGACAAAATCCCGATTCGCATTATGATATATATGTGAGAATCGCGAGACTACCCATATGCCTGCTGGTGACGATCATCGGGCTTCTCTTACCCGCCTGTTCAGGTTTTGCACAGTCCCTTTACTCAAATAGGGCTCTGGATGCTCGATACGCTTTCTCCGATTCTATCCTTACCGCCGGAAACGGCATTTTGAGCCATCCCGGATTTTTTGAGGAATCAAGCCCCTCAACCCGGTTATCATTGCTTGACCCCGCCGGCTCTTCGCCCAGCCATCCCTTTAGCATGAGGGGAGGAAGTCCTCTCTCTCGTGGGCCGGAGGAGAAGCGAGTCAACTATAGGAGGGCCTTGACCCTCTGCACGGCCAACGCCGGTGCCATATTCCTCGGCTTCAAAGGTGCCATAGCTTCGTGGGGGAAATCCAAGGGCGCCTTCCATTTCAAGAACGACTGGAACGGCGACAAGCTAAAGCAGACGGACGAATTGAGCCACCTCCTGTGGGGATATAAGATGACCCAGTTTCTTTTCAGCGCTTACCGCTGGTCCGGTTTTTCGACCGGAGCCAGCCACGCCATTTCCGTTTTTCAGACGGCCTTCGTCCTAACCATGGTCGAGTATCCCATAGACGCATATAATCCCCAGCAGGGTTTGGGCGTTTCTGATTTGGCTTTCGATTACGCAGGAATAGGTTTGGCCTGCGTGAAGCGACGTTTCAGTGTACTGGAGGATTTCGATTTCAAGATAAGCTGGAAAAGGGATATCTTTCTAGCCAATCAACCCATGTTTGCCCAAACCTCTGAGGAATTCGACAACTTCATCTACTGGTTCACATACAGGACAAAGTTATTCCTGCCGCAAAAGATCGTTTGCCTGGGCTTAGGCTACAGTGCCACTCGCCGGGCAGGGGAGCCGAGAAGGCAGTTCTTTGCGGGGATTGGATTATCCTTGCCGGACCTTGTCGCCTTATTTGGGAACAGGCTCGAAAGACACGCTAAGTTTCTGGAGCTCTTTTATCCTAACCTCCGCCTGGAACTGTAATGCTCGGTGAGCAGAGCCAGCCAACCTTCACAATAACCAATCTTCTATTCACAAGAATGAACCACCACCGGTGAGTGATCAGTTCAGGTTTTTTCGACGATGTCTGGCAACCGCTGATGAGGGAAAATTCCCACGTCTGTTCAACTGAGATAGATCCAACCACCGACCCATCCTGTCGGGAACCTGCAAACCGCTGGTCCGTGCGCAAAAGAAGCACAGGCGAATGCTCAACCCTCTTTAGTTTCCGCCGATAGAGTTTCTGTAAGCGCATCAGCTAAAGGGGCTTTTGGTTCCTTGACTTCCCATCTCTTCTCTTGGATGAACCGAAATCGCATTTGAAGGGGGCACATGAGCAGCAAGGTCAAACAGGGCTATTCCTCCGCAAGGGACACCACTCTGGATTCAACTCCGGGCAAGAGGATGAAACCGTCTGCCCGATCTTCGACCACGACAGAAACCGAAGATGGAAGGTCATCGCGCCAAAGCGTGCCTCGCCTTCTGGTGGTGGATGACGAAGAGTACATCTGCGAAGTGATACGCGAGATGCTCTCGAGTGAAGGGTATCACGTCCAGACCACCAGTGATCCCCGGAAGGCTTTGGACTTCGTTAAATGTCAGCCGGTGGACTTGGTCTTGACCGATTTGATAATGGGCAAGATATCCGGGGTGGAGGTGCTGGATCAGACCATGAAGTTTCATCCCGATGCCGTGCTGATTCTGATGACCGGACAGCCCACCATAGAAAATGCGGTAACGGTGCTAAAATCGGGCGCCTACGACTATCTGGTTAAGCCCTTCTCCATGGACACCCTCAAGGCGGTGATAAAGCGAGGACTGGAGAAACAGAGACTCTACCGGGAAAACATACATTTAAAAGAGGCTGTATCTCTTCATAAGATCAGCGAGGCCATGGGCTCCACCATCCGGTTGGATTTCCTTTTGAATCTGATCCTGGAGACCGCCATAAAGGAGCTGGAAGCCGACATGGCCTCCGTGGCACTCTTAGACCAAGAGGCGAAACGATGGGTCCCCAAAGCCTCACTGGGAGTTCCGCCCGAGATGCTCAGAAGCGGGCTTCTCGCCGGGCAGGATAACGTCTCCAGGTGGGTCATGAGGCACGGCCGCCCGCGTGTTCTTGACAAGGATGAGATAGGCCAGCGCTTCCTCTCCAGTCATCTAAAAAAGAACATCCGATCGGTCATCGTTCATCCCCTGATGGCAAGGGGAAAGGTCATCGGGATTCTGATCCTGATCAGAACCAGGGGGCGGATGTCTCCGTTTACCACGGGCCAGCTCCACTCTCTTTCCATCATCGCCTCCAAGGCGGCCTCGGCCATCGAAAACTCGAGACTATACGAGGAGTTGAAGGAATCCTACCTGCAAACCTTGACCGCCCTGGCCAACGCGGTGGAGGCACGGGACATATACACCCGGGGACACACCGAGCGGGTATGTTACATGGCGGAATTCCTGGGACGGCAGCTGAAGTGGAGTGAGGAGCAACTCTGGGAGGTCAAGATGGGTGGGATCCTGCACGACATCGGAAAGATAGGCGTGCCCGATGCCATCTTAAACAAGGCCCAAGCCTTGACCTGCGAGGAATTCGAGATCATGAAACAACATCCCATCTGTGGAGCCAAGATATTGGAGGGGATACCGTTCCTGGCCCCCGCAATTCCTTACGTGTTATATCACCATGAGAGGTTCGACGGCAAGGGATACCCTTACGGTTTGAGAGGCGAGCAGATCCCTCTTCAAGGACGATTAATGTCGGTGGTGGATACCTTTGACGCCATGACCAGTGACAGACCCTACAGAAAAGCCAAAAGTTTTAAGATGACCTTGAAGGAGATCAAGGACTGCGCTAAGACCCAGTTCGATCCTCACATCGCCAGCGTATTTCTGGATGCATGGGAAAAAGGATTGATCGATAAAAGAAGACTCAGAGTGAAGAGAGTATCGTAAAATTCTGCGACTCCGACTTCCATCGGGACATATACGCCTTTGTTCCTTATTTGCGCTTTAATTTTCGCACCCTGGTGGTTTTTCTCAAATAACTGGAGTGAGGATTTTCGTATTAGAGCGGTAAGCATCAATGAGTTCCCCTATCACCCACCAGGAAGAATAGCCGGGCCTGTTCATTTCTGGGAAAAATTGTTGAAGGTTTTGAGAATATTGTTGACAGAGCGAGAGAAAGTAGTATATTAGTTCACTCGGTTTTTCCAGTTCTTTTCGGAAACTACCAAAATCTCTTCATCGCTTCCGGTATCATCAGCGGGCAGACGACTGCTGAGGTGTTGGCGGGGGATGTGAGCAGGGTTTCCAAAGGGGCACAACAAAGTCAGAACTGAAATAAGGAGCTGTGATGAAGAAAGCAGTAGACAAGGTGGATTATGATATCAGCGGGCTTAGAACGGTTGCAACATTCCCCTTCGTGGATGGGCTTCGTTTCCCTCTGGTCGGGCAGACGGTACTGATTGGCTCGGTAAACAAGGAGGGTGCTCCCAGCTTAGGAGTCCAGAGCTCAATCTCGATTTTCTCCTCCCAACCTGCCATTGTAGGTTTCGGCTGCAAAGTGAATAATGGGATAGCCAAGAACATCCTGTCCACCGGTGAATTCGTGATCAACATCCCCGGTGCGGATCTCGCCAAAAAAATCTGGCAGATCGTCGAGGTGGTGCCGACCGGGGAGAAAGAGATCCAGGAACTGGGATTAACCCCTGTGAAATCGGTCAAGCTCACCACCCCTCGCATCGCCGAGTGCAAGGCCCACCTCGAGTGTTCGCTGGATTGGACCAAAAAATACGGCGACGAGATGGTGATATTCGGAAGGGTGCTTTTGGCATCCGTGGACAGGAACGTGGTGGAGGCGGAGCTGTCGGAAAGATACAAACAGCTAAAGCTGTTCGCCCAGTTGGACAACGGGCTCTACGGGGTGATCAAGGAAGCAAAGCAAGTTCCTGCCAGGTAATGCCCATTTGTTCCCTCCCTATGGGAAAAGGCCGCACAAGATCAAATTAGCCCACTCCTTGTACGAGTTCTTGCCCTGATAACCAGGTCTTATGGTTTTTTCCGGTTATCCCCGGGGGATTATTGCGCGCCGGGAATTCTCCCCGAAATTCCAGACAAGCATTGAGCGATTCTCTAGTTTTATGCTCGGGGAGAGAGCCGATTTCTATGGATGGAAATGTTCGTAGATATTTTCCGCCACCCGTCTGTTGATCAACTGAAGTTTTGACAACTTCTCTAAGTCTGCCTCTTTGATCTTGGCCACGGAGCGAAAGCGCTTAAGCAAGCTTTCTCTCCTGGCGGGTCCCACGCCGGGGATCCGATCCAGCTCGGACCGTATAGTTCTTTTCTTTCTCAACTTTCGGTGATACTCCACGGCGAAGCGATGTGCCTCATCCCTTATCCGTTGAAGAAGCTTTAAAGAGGCAGAACCTTTTGGTATCATCAGAGGATCAGACCTTTCCGGTAAGAAAACCTCGTCTAATCTCTTCGCCAAAGCCACCACATTCTGCTTCTCTGCGCCCAGGCTGCTCAAAGTCTGAAGGGTCGCTGAGAGCTGACCTTTTCCACCGTCAATTAAGACTAAGTTCGGAAATTCCTCTTTCTCCTGGGTCAGACGGACGAAATGCCTTCGTACCACCTCCGCCATCATGGCAAAGTCGTCCTGTCCTTTTACGCTTCTGATTCTGAATCTCCGGTATTGGCTCTTCTTGGGACGACCGTCCTTGAAGAACACCAGGGATCCCACCGCATCCGTCGGTCCTAAGTTAGATATGTCGAATGCCGCTATCTTTCGCGGGGGCACGGATAGGTACAGGTCTTTTTTCAATGCCTCCACCGCGGGCGGAACCTTACTTGCAGCTTCCGATCTCTGAAGCAGAAGTTCATCTAACGAGAGCCTGGCATTATAGCCCGCCATCTCCAGAAGCCTGACCTTCTCCCCCCTCTGGGGGACGATGATTCTCACCCGGCCCTCTCTCCTTGAGCGCAGCCAATTCTCGATCATCTGCTGATCATCGATCGCCACCGGGAGAATGATCTCGGGCGGAATCGCTGCCGAGTGCATATAGTATTGCCTCAGGAAGTTGGACAGGACCTCGGAATCGGCACTCTCCTTCAGCCCGATAAGGTGGAAGCTCTGTCTTCCCATCAAGACTCCCTCCCTTATCTGCAGGGCCACCACCGAGATATCCTTTCCGTCGCGGGCGAAGGCAATGATGTCTCGATCCGGTTGTTCAACATCTACCACCTTCTGGTTTTCGGTTACGCTTTCTAATGCATTGAGCTGGTCTCTGGCTTGGGCCGCTCTCTCGAACTCCTCCCGGGCGGAATACCCTCTCATCCTCTCCTTCAACTGCTCCCTCAACAGGCTGTTTTTCCCGGAGAGAAAGAGCAGAACGTCTTTTGTGATCTCATGGTACTCCTCCGGCGATACCTCCCCTTCACACGGTCCCAGACACCTCTTAATATGATAATCCAAACAGAGCTTGATCTTTCTGGATGAGGGAAGTGCATAGTTGCAGCTTCGAACGGGGAAGACTTTCCTCAGCATCTTCAGAGTATTCCGCATGGCCTTTACGTTGGTGTAAGGCCCAAAGTATTTGGCCCGGTCTTTCTTCACCCTCCTCACCACCAGCACCCTGGGGAATGGTTCGTCGGTCACCTTCAGATAGGGATACCTTTTGTCATCCTTTAAGTTCACATTGTACCTGGGCTTGTGTTGTTTGATCAGATTAGCTTCCAGGATCAGAGCCTCCATCTCCGAGTCGGTGGCCAGAACGTCAAAATCCGATATCTTTGAGATCAGCGCGGATATCTTGGGATGATGGGGAGAGGTGTTGTGAAAGTATGCCCGCACCCTGCTTTTCAAGGACTTCGCCTTCCCCACGTAGATTATCCTTCCTGACGCGTCCTTCATCAAGTAGACTCCGGGCCTGGCAGGAAGGTTTTTAAGCTTGGTCTTTAAGTCCATAAGCTATTGAAAAACCACTTGGGCGAGGCTCTCCTGCGAGACATTCTCAGACAAGCAGGAGCGTTCTATGGGATGACCCTTCGGGCGCCTCTGTATCTTTTCCGATAGTAATTCTCTTCTAAAGAGGATACGATCACCCCGGAGCTTTTCGCGGAGTGCACGAATTGGCCGTTCCCGATGTAGATCCCCACGTGGGAGACCGAGAACCAGCCGTCAGAGAAGAAAACCAAATCTCCGTATGCAAGATCGTCCCGATCTACCTGCTTTACCAGTTGGTAGAGCTTCTTGGTGGAACGAGGGAGGCTGAAGCCGGCATATTTTCTGTAGACCTGCGTCACCAGCCCGGAGCAATCCATTCCGGATTTGCTGTCACCGCCGTATCGGTAAGGCACTCCTAAGAACGACTCGATTATCCTGTCCATCTTAGCCTTATCGATCTTGCTTTTGTTTTTCTCGCCGGATTGCTCTTCCACGACATCCCGGCTTCTTCTCTCCTCAGGCGTCGCCGAGGTGAAGCGGGGCTGAGGGCCGCAGCCCATTAAGATTAAACCAACCAACACAGCTAAAAAACGATATTCAGAAAGTCTCTTGGTGAATATGGTAGAAAGGGGCTTGGGGCTTGGGACTGGTGAAATGCCTGCTTTGGCGTGCGAATTGTTCATTTTATTTGCAGCCTCTTGATTAATCCTCTGGTCATCTTGCCTATTGCATCCATCTCTAACAAGGATTGATTCAATTTCTCTTCTTCTAAATAACCTAATTTCCCGGCAATAATCAGTTGGGTCTCAAGTTCAGCCAAAGAACCCAAAGCCACATACAGAGATTGTCTGAATTCCTTCGTGTGCTGCCTGCTGTGACCTTCAGCGATGTTAGAAGGTATCGAGAGTGCCGCGCGCCGAACCTGATCGACCGAGGCATAAGTTTCGGATTTTGGAAAATCTTTTGTGAACAAGTAAATGTTTTTTACAAGCTCGACACCTCTCTTCCAAATCTCTAAATCCTTATAATTTCTTATCATCTCTTCTCCCACTAGCCTCAAGCCCCTAACCCCTAATCCCTGACCTTGATCACTATCATGGTCAAATCATCTTCCTGGTGCGAAAGCCCGGTAAACTCCTTTACCGCGTCATAGATATTTTCCTGAATCTGGCTGGCACCAAGCTGGTGTGAATCGCCTATCGCCTGCTTCAATCTCCTGGTTCCGAATTCCTCCTCCTTATCATTCTTTGCTTCTGTCACGCCATCGGTATAGAACACTATGATCTCCCCGGGACTGATCCCTAACGGCGTTTCTTCGTACTTCGAATTCTCGAACATCCCCAGGGCCATTCCACCTTCGGTAAGATACTTCATCTCACCGTCGGCACGTCTCAAGATGGGCGCATTGTGCCCGGCATTGGAGAAGGTGAATATCCTGTTTTTCGGATCCAGAACCCCGTAGACCGCGGTCACGTAAATGTCCGACGCCGTGCTCTCGAAAAGAAGATTGTTCACCTTGGCCATGATGCTTCTGATGGCATAGTTGTTCCTTATCTCGGCTATCAGGCCGGCTCTGACCGAGGCCATGATCAGGGCGGCAGGTATGCCCTTTCCGGAGACGTCTCCGATCACGATCCCGATCTGATTCTCGATTATGGGAATGAAATCATAGTAATCCCCACCCACCTCCTCTGACGGAATGTTTATGCCGGAGATGTCAAATCCTGAAAACTGAGGCTTCTCCCGGGGGAGAAAGCTCTGTTGGATTCTCTTGGCGATGGAAAGCTCCTCCTCCAATTTCCTCTTCTCCAAGATCTCCTCGTGCTGACGTGCCCTCTCCAAGGAGATGGCGGCTAAGCTGGCGAAGGCCTCCAGAAGCTCCAAATCGTCATGGGTGTATGCATTCGGTTCGTCGCTCTCCAGGCTGAAGACGCCTATTATTCTGTTCTGGGACACTATCGGCACCACCATGCCTGACTTAGTCTCCACCTTAGCCTCGATGTAACGTGAATCGTCTTTGACATCGGGAACGATCAAGCTCTTTTCGGTTTTAGCTGCCCAACCAGCCAGACCTTCGCCTATCTTGAGTTGCAGATCCGGTTCTAAGGCAGGATCAAATCCTCGGGCTTTAATGTGTTCGATCTCCTCCTTGCTTTCATCAATCAAAAAGATGACCACCGCATCATATTCGACTACCTTTAGAAGGGAATCCAAGATGAGCTCTAAGAGCTCATTTAAGTTCAAAGTCGAGCTTAAGGACTTCTCCACCTCCAGCAGGGTCTCGGTCTCAAGGGTCTTCTTCTTCAACTTGCCAAAAAGATAAGAGTTGTCCAGGGCGATTGCGATCTGGTCGGCCAACGAGGAAAACAGCTCTAAGTCCTCCTGGTCGAACTCCTTTCCATCCATCTTATTCAGGACGGTCACCACGCCGATCAACCTCCCCCTCCTCAGGAGAGGAATACAGATCAGAGAGTCAATGGAAAACCCTATCCGCTCCTCCAGTTCAGGGCAGTAGCGCGGATCTTCCTTAACCCGGTTGGAGAGGACCGGCTGAATATGTTCTGCCACCCATCCGGCGATTCCCTCTCCCATCTTGAGCTCCAGCTTTTTCTTTCCCTCCGCCTTTTCCTCAGGCGAGACGTGAAGCCTCAGCTTCCCGCTCTTCTCGTCGATGAGCAAAAGCGAGCTGGCCTGAGCCTCCATGATCCGGGTAGAGAGATTCAAAACCAGATCCAGAAGTTCGTCTAAATCCAAAGTTGAATTTAGCAGCTTGGAAGTCTCAACAAAAAGCTCATTCTTGGAATGGCGAAAGGCTCGTTTTGTCATCATTCTTCCTCGTATCGGTCTGAACAAACATATCACATACGGATGAGGCGGTCAACATGTTTTTGCCAAGCTGGCCCTTGGATCGTTATGACAGGGAAATGCGCATGCGGTGGGTCCCCGGACCTGCACGCTTCCGTCTCCACGCATCCGAGACTGACTAAGGTTAAGGATCGCCATCACCCTAACACCTCTCTTCGGCGGCCACCCAGGACTGGCATATTCTGCAGCGGCATTATCTGTCCGGGCTGGATGTGCCGCACTGATCAGCCTGCCGCCATCCATATCTTCAGTTTTTCGAGGGCGGCGGACCGTCCTTTGGCCAAAACAAAACCGCAGGTCTTTCTTAAAACCTGCGGATCATCGTCACTTAAGCTTGGTGAACCAAGCCGGGATTCATCGGACCTGCCTATCCGGACCCTTCCCGGCCGGCTTCTTTAAGCTCTGCCCCTTGCTCCTTCTTGGATTCATCTGTTTTCTCGTCCGGCTCCTCTTTCTCCTCAACCTCGGTCGTTTTTGCCTTGGCTTTTTCTTTCTTCTTCTCTTTTTTCGGCTTGGCTTCCTTTACTTCCGCCGGCTTGGCCTTCTTTTCGCCCTTGCGCTTCTTGCCTTTCTTCTCTTCTTTATCCGGTCTTTCCAGCATAAGCTCAACTACCGACACGGGAGCGCCGTCACCCTTTCTCGGCCCCAGCTTCGAGACTCTGGTGTAACCGCCCTCTCTGTCTGTGAATTTAGGGGCTATCTCGTCGAACAGTTTCTTGACCAGCTTTCGATCCTTGATCACGTCGTATACCTGGCGATGAGCGTGAAGGTCTCCCCTCTTTGCCAGAGTTATCAACTTCTCGGCCAGCTTTCTCACCTCTTTGGCCTTTGTCTCCGTGGTCTTGATCACCTGATAGGTCAACAGGGAAGCGGCCATGTTAGCCAGCATCGCCTTTCTGTGGCTTCTGGTCCTTCCCAGCTTCTTTACCCTTTTTGCATGTCTCATCGCAGCAAATCCAACCTTTCACCTGCCCCGTGGAACCTTCCGAAGCGCCGTCGCTCAGTCTTCAGCCTCTCTCACGCCGCCTTTACTTCTCTTTTTCAGGTTCTTTGTACTTGGACACGTCCATGCCGAACTGAAGCCCCAGCTCATTCAAGATACTGTTTAATTCGGTCAGAGACTTCCTGCCGAAGTTACGATACTTCAGCATCTCCGCTTCCGTCCTCTGCACCAAGGCCTCCAGCGTCTGTATGTTGGCAGCTCTCAGGCAGTTGGATGATCTCACCGAGAGCTCCAACTCGTCCACCCTGGTGCCCAAAAGGTTGCGGATCCTCAAGGTCTCCTCATCCACCACCTCCTCCTCCACTATCTCCAACTCCTCCTCCAGCCTGATAAAGAGCTGGAAATGATCTTTCAGAATCTTGGAGGCGAAGCAGAGGGCATCCTCAGGCGTTATGCTTCCGTCCGTCCAGATCTCCATAATCAGACGGTCGTAATCCGTGCGCTGCCCTACCCGGGTGTTCTCCACGTTGAAATTGACCTTCTGAACCGGGGAAAACATAGAATCCAAAAAGATGGTCCCCACCGGAGCGTCCGTCTTCTTATTCTGCTCGGCCGACACGTAACTTCTCCCCACGCCGGTGTCTATCTCCATCCTGAATTTTGTCTTCTCCGTGATCTTCACCAGATGCATATCCGGGTCCAGGACCTCAATCTCGCCGTCAGTCTGTATGTCTTTGGCCGAAAAACTCCCCTTTTTGTTGGTTTCCAGGACCAGGGTCTTGGGCTCGTCACCATTGAGCTGCAACCTTAATCTCTTGACGTTTAGCACTATCTCGGTAACGTCCTCGTACACTCCCGGGATTGTGGAGAATTCATGCACAACCCCGTCGATGCGCAACGCAACCGGGGCGATTCCCTGAATGGATGAGAGAAGGGCTCGGCGAAGAGCGTTCCCTAGGCTGAGGCCGAATCCTCGCTCCAGCGGCTCCACGACAAATTTGGTATACCTATCGGTCAGGGTGGTCTCCTCCGGCTTGACCTCTTTGGGCATCTGCAAATTCTTCCATTTCATCCCTCAATTCCTCCTTTCGAGGAGAAGAAATCTTTTCATACACAGTTTGGGCCGCGTAATAATCTATCCTTTTCTTACGTTCTCACTGGATCTTAAACCCAAGCCCTCAGCAGGCTACTTGGAGTAAAGCTCGACCACCAACTGCTCCTGAACCAGAAGAGGAATGTCCGTTCTCTTGGGATACTCCAGAAGCTCACCGCGCAGATGTGCCTTGTCCAGGCTCAGATAGGGAAGATCTCCTGCTCGTCCCTCTCTTAAGGCCTGGTGAATGACGTCTAACTTCTTGCTTTTCTCGCGCACGCCCATCACATCGCCCGGCTTCACCTGGTATGAGGGGATGCTCACCACTCTGTCGTTGACCTCAAAATGGCGATGCAGCACTAACTGGCGGGCCGCCTTTCTGGAAGGAGCAAAGCCGAGCCGGTATGCCAGGTTGTCCAGCCGGCATTCCAGCATCCTCAGGAGGTTTGCGCCGGTCACACCCTTTTCTTTGGCGGCCTGATAGAAGTAATTCCTGAACTGTTTCTCCAGGATTCCGTAAATGCGCCGCACCTTCTGTTTCTCCCTAAGCCTGAGGGCATACTCCGATCCTCTCCTCCTCATGGTTCGCCCGTGCTCTCCCGGAGAATAAGCCCGCCGCTCGAAAGCGCACTTGTCACCGTAGCAGCGACTTCCCTTCAAAAAGAGCTTCTCTCCTTCACGTCTGCATAGCTTGCACTGTGCTTCTCTGTATCTTGCCATCTATCCTCTCCGTTGAGTTACTCTCAATACTGCCCTTCCCCATCCGCTCCCGTGGAAGGGGGGCATGCTCCACTGACCCACCCGACCGCCGCTTCCTCTAGACTCTCCTTCTTTTGGGGGCACGGCAGCCGTTGTGCGGAATGGGAGTGACGTCTCTTATGGCGGTGATCTCGATGCCGGCCGCCTGCAGGGATCGAATTGCCGCTTCTCTTCCCGACCCCGGACCCTTCACCCACACCTCTGCCTTTCTCACCCCGCGATCCCGGGCTTCCCTGGCAACCGCCTGAGCGGCCAGCTGTGCTGCAAAGGGAGTGCTTTTTCTTGACCCCTTGAAGCCCAGCCTGCCTCCGGTGGACCAGCAGATTAAGTTTCCCTTGGTATCGGTGATGCTGATGATGGTATTATTGAAGGTCGCCTTTATGTGGGCCACCGCGTGAGAGTCCACCGCACCGTGTTTCTTTTTGGTCTTCTTCTTGGAAGTTTCCGCCAATTTGCTCCTCCTTGCTCGTTCCGCTCAAGCCTCAAAGTTTAGACGACCTGGCAATATACCCTAAAGTTAGCCTTTTTTAACTCTCTTGCCTCCTACAGTCCTTTTGGGACCTTTTCTGGTTCGGGCATTGGTCTTGGTCCTCTGTCCTCGCACCGGCAATCCTCTTCTGTGCCTCAATCCACGATACGAGCCGATGTCGATTAGCCTCTTGATGTTCATGGAGACCTCCCCCCGTAAGGCTCCTTCCACCTTGTAGTCCGACTCGATCACCGAACGCAGTTTGGTCACGTCCTCCTCGGCCAGTTTATTCACCCGGGTATCGGGGTTCACCCCGGTAGAGGCCAAAATCTTCTTAGAGGAGGATGGACCTATCCCGAAAATGTAGGTCAAACCTATCTCTATCCGTTTGTCTTTGGGCAGATCGACTCCCGCAATTCTTGCCAACTCTTACCTCCGCTTCTTCTATCCTTGTCTCTGCTTGTGGCGAGGATTCTTGCAGATCACCCGCAATATCCCCTTCCTCTTTACGATCCTGCACTTCTCACAGCGAACCTTTATGGACGATCTTACTTTCATTGAACATAGTCCTCTAATAAAAAGTACCCAATTATCCCCTTTACTAATTCAGCTTCCACTTCCAAGAAACTTTTCAATTTCTGCCTTTTTAAGTCCGAAATAAGTTTCTTCTAAACCCATCAACTCTTCTTTTGTATACCTCTTTACAGGCGGCAATTGCCACACATCAATCGGTGGTCCAATCCCACCAGCCACAACATCAATGGTCTCAACAACTATTTTGTAAGCGAGAACCGCCGCCAGGTCATTATCAAGTCCTGCTGGGATCAAATCTTGATATTTCCGGAAGAGGGTGAAGGCAAATGTGTCGCCTGATCCAATGGCAAATGGAACATCTTCTAACATAAATGACACCGCATTTGTGTCCACGACAAGTATATGAGTTAAAGTTTCATATTCGGCAAAAATGAACTGTCCATAATATGGTTCTGACGAGGGATGCAGATTTTGAACGCATTGTGGTCCAATTTCCGATAATTCCCGGCGAAGGTCCAGAAGATGTCGTTCTTTATCGGACAATTCAGCAATACGCCCTTCTACGAGCTGGGTCAGGGGCAAGTCTCCAGCAGCACCCCAAACACAATTCTCATTTAATTTCTTGATCTTCTTAGCCTGTGTTTTTACCTCTCCTAATGTAACCTGTCCATCTGATGCCATTATCACACCTTCCTTAGATGGCATAACAAGGATAAGCGTCATTTGATCATTCCTCTAAACATCGAATTGACCGCAAAATCTGGTGCTTCCGCGTAGACCTTTCGTAGTAATTCGCTGAAGTCCAACCGAGAAGTCTCTTCAGCTACTTTTTCAATAAGCTCAAGGGTTGCAGGGGAAACTGTTTTTGTTGTTGTTTCAACTTCCTTTTTACCTTTCTCTGTTAGATAATAATTGACCCACTGTGGTACCGGATGTGGCGGCTGAATAATCAGGCCCTCGGCCTGCAAATCCGTTAACACAGAGTATACTTCAAAACTGCATGGTCCGTAAAGATACGGCTCGAACTCGAAGTAATCTGGGATATTTCTCCCCGACTTGTGCCATATAAGAAACAGAGTCTTCATTATATGTATCCTGTCCAGAGGCGTTTGTCTCAGTGTTAATAAAACCCAGTCCTTTTTGGTCAACGACATATCAGAATCGCCTCCTTTTATGACCACGGACATCCTATTACTGGACATCTCCAATTTGTGCCGAACGGCGCCGCAGGATGATTCGAGTTGTGCGGCGGATTATATTTGTGATAATACTCACATTCTTTAAGATAAGCATCTTTGGAGGACGGTGTCCGCTCAAGCCAAAAATGCCTGTAGCCATCTTGCTCACTCAAAGATGCCTTAATCCGGGCACCGACATCGGTGTCTGATCTCCCCACATAAGCTGCGGTTTTGCCATCTCTAGAGAGCACGTACACTCCCGGGCCTGTTTGTCCCACGTGGAGATCCACTTCGTTTATTGGGTATGGCCCTGCTAACACGATGAATCACCTATTCTTGCTTCCTTTGACTTCCTACTCTGCGCATCTCCGAGGCTCTCCGTATTCCTTCATCTTTCCTGATCCACGATTCTGCGTCTCGGAATGCTGCGCAAACTGTTCGTTCTCACTTATATCGATACACTATCCGTCCTCTGCTTAAATCGTAAGGGGAAAGCTCCACCGTGACCCTATCGCCGGGAAGGATTCGGATGAAGTGCATTCTCATTTTTCCGGAGATGTGCGCCAGCACCCGATGTCCGTTCTCTAGTTCCACCCTGAACAGGGCGTTGGGCAACGGCTCAATCACCTTTCCTTCGACCTGAATGGTTTCCTCTTTTGGCATTCAATCCACCTGCCTTAAGGTATTTACGGATCCTTGGTTAATATCTCCGCTCCATTCTCGGTAACCGCCACGGTGTGCTCAAAATGGGCGGAGAGAGAGCCATCACGGGTCACGATGGTCCAGTGATCATCTCTGGTATCTATCTCCCAGGATCCCGCATTCACCATGGGTTCAATGGCAAACACCATTCCTTTCTTAAGCATCACTCCCTGCCCCGGTTCGCCGAAATTGGGGATCTGCGGCTCCTCGTGCATCTTCTTTCCGATACCATGCCCAACCAAGTCCCTCACCACCGAAAAACCGTTCCGCTCAACGAAAGACTGAATGGCATGCGATACATCCGAAAGACGCCTTCCCTCCTTCACCGAATCAAGTGCATGTTCTAAAGCCTCCCGGGTGACGTCGATTAGCTTCCGCGATCTCTCGGGGATTTCTCCAACCGAATAGGTGCGGGCCGCATCCGCGTAATAACCATCCTTTAAAACTCCGACGTCCACCGAGACGATCTGTCCCTGCTCCAAGGCCCTTTCTCCCGGAATTCCATGCACCACCTCTTCATCTATCGACACGCAGATAGACGAGGGAAACCCTCGATATCCTTTGAATGCGGGATATGCTCCTTGTCCTCTGATGAAATCCTCCGCCAGCCGGTTCAGTTCCTTGGTTTTCGTTCCGGGACGAATCCTCTCTTCCACCAGCTTCAATGCCTGTGCCAGTATCTTCCCGTTACGCTTTATTATCTCTATCTCTCTGTCTGTTTTCAACTCTATCATGTGCAAAATGTTTTTTAAGCTTGAAACTTTCGTGCTATCGAATCCCCAGCACCTTCAGAATCTCTTCGAGGACCACGTATGGATTCGATTCACCATCTATTCTTGTCAATTTCCCCTGATGGTCGTAATATTCTTCGATGGGCCGGGTCCGGTCCCGATAGACCTCCAATCTGTTGCGAATCACCTCTTCTTTGTCGTCTGCCCTTTGAAATAGCGATCCTCCACAAATGTCACAAACATCCTTCTTCTTGGGAGGTTTCCCGTAAAGGTTGAAAAGGGCACCACATACCGAACAGGTCTGCCTTCCTGACAATCTCTTCATGGCGGTCTGTTCAGACAGCTCAAATTTCAACACGAAATCTATGCTTCCCTTTGACCCGGCCTGCATCTGGTCCAACTTTTGTGCCTGAACCAGGGTGCGGGGAAATCCGTCCAATATGAAGCCTTTTTCATTCTCCGGCGAGCGTAGTCTCTTTTTCATCACCTTCAGGATGACCTCGTCCGGAACTAATTCTCCTTTCTCCATATAAGGTCTGGCGATCTCACCTAAGTGACTTCCTATCTTCAACTCCTCCCTTAGGATATCCCCCGGGGCGATGTGCGGCACTCTCAACTCAGAGGTCAAAAGTTCTGACACGCTCCCCTTTCCGGAGCCCGGTATCCCAAGCAATATCAGCTTCATACTCTTCTTTCTACATCCTTCCTCTTATTCTTCCTTTCTTCATGAATCCGTCATAGTGCCTCATCAAAAGATGAGATTCGATCTGCTGAAGCGTATCTAAGGCAACGCCCACCACGATCAACAGACCGGTTCCCCCGAAGTAGAACTCCACACCCATTCCCCTCATCATGAAGTAGGGAAGTACGGCGATCAGGGCGAAGAACGTGGCTCCCGGCAGGGTTATCCGGGTGAGAACCCGGTCGATGTACTCGCTGGTTCTTTTTCCCGGCCGGATTCCGGGTATGAAGCCGCCATATTTCCTCATGTTGTCCGCCAGATCCACCGGGTTGAAGACGATGGCGGTATAAAAGTAAGCGAAGAAGATGATCAAAAGCCCGAACATGAGCGAATACAGAATGGTCCCCGGCTGAAACCACAGCGAGAAGTTCTGCATGAAGTCGCTGTTGGGAAAAAAGGAGGAGAGGGTGCTGGGCGCGAACATAATCGACTGGGCGAATATTATGGGGATTATGCCGGCGGTGTTGACCGACAGGGGGATGTGGGTCGATTGTCCCCCGTACATCTTTCGCCCGACCACCCTTTTGGCATACTGCACCGGTATCTTCCTCTGAGCCCGGGTGACCAAAACGATGGCGGCGATCACCGCTACCATCAAGCCGACTAAGAAAACCTCGGAGAAAAAGTTCCTCTGCCCCAGAAAAAGCATCCTCACCTCGTCTACCACCCCGCTGGGCAGGCGTGCGATGACCCCGATCATGATGATCAGCGAGATTCCGTTTCCGATTCCCCTTTCGGTGATCTGCTCGCCCAGCCACATGATGAAGATGGTCCCGCAGGTAAAGGTGATCATGGTCAACAGCTTAAAGCCTATACCGGGATTGGGAACCACGAATATTCCCGGAGAGGGCTGAAGGCTTTCTAAAAACACCGCGGTTCCCAGGGCCTGCATGGCGGCGATCATAACCGTACCATAACGGGTATACTGGGTGATCTTTCTCCTTCCCTCCTCCCCCTCCTTCTGCAGCTTCTGGAAATACGGAATTACGGCCCCCAAAAGCTGCATGATAATGGAAGCGGAGATATATGGCATTATGCCTAAGGAGAAGATAGTCGCCTTCTGAAAGGCACCTCCCACGAACATGTCATACAGGCCAAAGAGCGAGCCCTTCATTCCGCGGAAAAACTCTCCCAAGGCTTGGGCGTCGATGCCCGGGGTGGGCACGTGACCCCCAATGCGATAAACCACCAGGATGGCCAGGGTAAAGAGGATTCTCTTCCGGAGCTCCGGAATCTTGAAGATACTTCCTATGGTACTCAGCATTTAACTACCTCAATCTTGCCACCGGCCGCCTCAATCTTCTCCTTGGCCTTCTTGCTGAAAGCGTTTGCCTGCACCAGGGCGGGTCCTTTTATCTCTCCGTCACCTAAGATCTTCACCGGCAGGTCCGCCTTTTTGATCAAACCCATCTCCTCCAACCTTTGTGGAGAAACCACGTCTTCTGCGGATGCCTCGCTCCTGTCAAGAGCCCGGGACAGGGCGGACAGGTTCACGATCTGAAATTCTTTTCTGAATACGTTGGTAAATCCTCTCTTGGGAACCCGTCTCTGAAGGGGCATCTGTCCCCCTTCGAACCAGGAACGCCTCTTGGACCCTGAGCGAGAGAGCTGCCCTTTGTGTCCCCGGGTGGAGGTCTTTCCGTGACCCGATCCTGGTCCTCTCCCTACTCTCTTTCTTTTCTTCCCCGATCCGGGGGGAGCAGGAAGATTCCCGATCCGGACCGTTTTCATTCCTGCAGTCGTTTTCGTCAACTTACACCTCTTCCACTTTGACCAGGTGCTTCACCTTCTGGATCATCCCTCTCACTGCAGGGGTATCCGCGTGCTCCACGCTCTGGTGAAGCCTCTTAATCCCCAGAGCCCTCACCATCTGCTTCTGCTCTTTCACGCGCCCGATGGCGCTTCTGATCTGCGTTATCCTTAACCTACCAGCCATTTTTTTCTAATCTCCGGTGAAAGAATCTCCCTGCTGAGTTTCTTTAAAGAACCTATCGACCTTCAGAAAATCGACTCCCAAAAAAGCGCCATCAGTTTTGCCGGAGCGCTGTGATTTCCGTTCCTGGTACGATCCCTTCTATATCTAAGGCGAGCGCTTCAGCTCTTTGACTCCGTCTCTCTCAACCGAGCTTTCTGCTGAAGTATCCCCAGACTCACAAGACCGTTGACCGTGGCCTTGACCACGTTATGGGGATTGGCGGAACCCAAAGATTTGGTGAGCACGTCCTGAATCCCTGCTGCCTCCAGAACCGCTCGCACCGGACCGCCGGCGATCACTCCGGTGCCGGGCGAGGCTGGTTTAAGAAGAACTCTGGCCGCCCCAAATCTCCCCAGGACCGGGTGTGGAATGGTTCCATCCACCATGGGAACCGACATCATGTTTTTCTTGGCCGCCTCGGTGCCCTTGGAGATGGCCAGGGAGACCTCCCTGGCTTTTCCCAGCCCCACCCCCACCTTTCCCTTCCGGTCTCCAACCGAAACTAAGGCGGTAAAGGAGAATCGCCTACCTCCTTTTACCACCTTGGCCACTCGATTGACGTAGATCACCTTCTCCGCAAACTCTGAAGCTCGTTCCTGGTCAAATCTTGCCAAGAATCACCTCTTTCTCAAAAAACCGTGTTGTTCTCTTACCACCCTGCTAATCTCTTTCCAATGCCAAACCATAACGCCTGGCTCATGCCACGCTTCAAAACCTCAATCCTCCCTCTCTGGCTCCTTCGGCCAGAGATTTGATCCTTCCATGGTACGGATATCGGTTCCGGTCGAACACCACACGACCTATCCCTCTCTCTTTTGCCTTTTGAGCCAGACGTAGTCCTACTTTCTTGCTCACCGAGGATTTAGAATCCTCCGGTTTGATTTGGGATCTGAGCTCCGCGGCAAGGCTGGAAATCCCGGTCAGGGTTCGGCCACCCTGATCATCCACCAACTGAGCGTATATCTGCCTTAGGCTTCTGTAGACACACAGCCGGGGTCTCTCCGGGGTTCCGAATATCTTCTTCCTCACTCTTCTTCGACGCCTGGTCAGTCTATTCTTCTTTTGTCTCTGTTGTCTGAGCATGCCTCTCTCCGCTTAGCGAAACCGCGGCAGCAACGCCTTAGGTTGCCGTCTTACCGGCTTTCTTTCGCACCATCTCGCCTTCATACCGTACTCCCTTGCCCTTGTATGGCTCAGGTGGTCGGAAGGATCTGATTCTTGCCGCCACCAACCCCACCAACTGCTTATCTATCCCGGAGACCCTGATCTTATTGGGCCCATCCAGCTTCACCTCAATGCCATCAGGCAGGCTTAACAGCACCGGATGTGACAGGCCCAGGGAGAGGTTGAGCTTCTTCCCCGCCATCACGGCCTTATATCCGATACCCCGAATTTCAAGCGACTTCTCGTATCCGCTGGTCACGCCGGTCACCATGTTGGCGATCAGCGACCGGGTCAAGCCGTGCAGCGACTTGTGAAACTTGGCCTCCGACGGCCGGCTGACCACCAGCTCGCCCCCGGCCAACTCCACCCTCATGGATGGATGGATCATCTGGCTCAACTCCCCTTTAGGCCCGGTCACCGTAATACGGCTCCCCTCGATTTTGGCCGAGACCTCTCCGGGGATGGGTACTGGCTTTTTCCCTACTCTACTCATTGTCTCCTTTCGACCGCCTTGAAGAACAGCTGCTTAAAGGATCACCAGACCTTCAGAAGGACTTCTCCTCCCACCTGGGCCTCGCGGGCCTGACGATGGGTCAGGATCCCCTTGGATGTGGAGAGGATGGTCAGCCCTACCTCTCTTTTCATCCTGTCTAAGTCCTTCTGGCCCGCGTAGATCCTCAAGCTGGGCTTGCTTATTCGGCGAAGCCCGGTGATGAAGCTCCTGTTCTGGTAATCGTATTTTAAGAAGATGCGCAGGAGGTTCTGTTTGTTATCCTCCACCTCCACCAAGTTCTGGATGAAGTTGTGCTCCAGAAGCAGCCGGGCGACGTTTCTCTTGATCTTGGAAGAGGGTATATCCACCTTCTTGTGTTTGGCCCTGCAGGCGTTCCTTATTCTGGTCAACAGATCAGCCAGAGGATCGGTACTCTTCATGAACGGGTCCTTCCCAATTTCTCTAAGACGGTTAAAATCCTGACTTCTAGGGCTTGCCTTTTTGTCACCAGCTGGCCTTCACCACGCCGGGGATATCCCCATTCAGCGCCAGCTCTCTGAAGCAGATGCGGCACAATCCGAAATCCCGCATATATCCCCGGGGCCTTCCGCAGCGACCGCACCTGTTATGCCTGCGCACCGGGAATTTGGGCTTCCTTTTGGATTTCTCAATCAAACAGGTCTTGGCCAAATGTTCTCCTTAGCAGCTTGGGCTTTTCTAGTCTATAACTCCGAGAGGTCGAAAGACCTCATGCTTTCTCTGAACAACTCCTTACCCCCTGAACGGAACTCCCAGATTCTTCAACAACTCGAATCCCTCCTCGTCCGTTCTGGCGGTGGTGACGATGGTGATGTTCATTCCCATAATCTTCTCCACCTTATCGTAGTCTATCTCCGGGAAGATTATCTGCTCCGTGATTCCAAGATTATAGTTTCCTCTTCCGTCGAAAGAGTTGGGCGAGGTCCCCCGGAAATCGCGGATTCGCGGGATGGCCACGTTCACCAATCGATCAAAGAACTCGTACATCCTTCTCTGGCGCAAGGTGACCGCACAGCCGATGGGCATGCCTGCCTTGAGCTTGAAGTTGGAGATCGCTCTTTTGGCCCGGCGGATGACCGGCCTCTGCCCGGTCACGGCGGCAAGATCGGCCGAGATGGCATCCAGAAGCTTCATATTCTGGATGGCCTCTCCCACCCCCACGTTGACCACGATCTTCTTCAACCCGGGCACCTGCATCACGTTCTTGTACCCGAACCTCTTCATCAGAGCGGGTACCGTCTCCTTCTCATACTTCTCTTTAATTCGCGGTATGGCCATGTTTTTTTCTCTTCTTTCCTGCTATTCACAGATCTTAATCCAGAAAACCTCCCAGGAACCTGACCTGCTTTATACCAACTCTCCGCACTTTCGGCAAATTCTAACCTTGTTTCGCTCTCCGCCCTCCTCCCCTTCCAGAACCTTGTGGGCCACCTTGGTGGGAGAGGAGCACTTGGGACAGAAAAGCATGAGATTGGAGACGTGCACCGTCCCCTCCTTCTCGATTATGCCGCCTTTTTGAGCTCTCTGAGTCTGCCGGGTGTGCCGCTTGATGAAGTTCACCCCTTCCACGATGACCCGGCTCTTGTTCGGAAAAACCTTGAGCACCTTCCCGGTCTTTCCTTTATCGTCACCGGCAATAACTAAGACCGTATCACCTTTCTTAATTTTCATCTCATCATCCGTTCAGGTCCTGTTAGTACCCCAAAAGCCGACAAACCGAAGAGCGTGTGCTGCCAGCCTCAAGCTTCAGAGCACCTCCGGAGCTAAGGATACTATCTTCATGAAGTGTTTTTCTCTCAATTCTCGCGCCACCGGCCCGAATATTCTGGTACCTCTGGGCTCGTTGAGTTCGTTTATGATCACGGCCGCATTATCAGAGAACCTGATATATGATCCATCCCTCCGTCTGGTCTCGCGGGTGGTCCTGACCACCACGGCCCGGCAGACATCTGATTTTTTTACGGCTCCGCCGGGGATGGCGTCCTTGACCGTCACCACGATCACGTCGCCTACCCGGGCATACCTTCTTTTAGTTCCTCCCAACACCCGGAAGCACATCACCTTCTTTGCGCCGGAGTTGTCAGCAACAACTAAGGTTGAATACTCTCTGATCATCTCTCATCATCCCTTCGCCGGCTAAAGCAGCTGACCTTCCTGCTCATTTGGCTTTCTCCAGAACCTGCACCAGCCTCCACCTTTTGAGTTTGGAGAGCGGTCGGGACTCCATCACCTTTACTTTGTCTCCGATCCTGCATTCGTTCTTATCGTCGTGAGCATAAAGCTTGGAGGTTCTCCGGATGATCTTCTCGTACCTGGGATGCCGGAAACGCCTCTCCACCGCCACCACGATGGTTTTATCCATCCGGTTCGAGATCACCCAACCCTCCCTCACCTTGCGCTTGTTCCTCTCCACTGTCTCCTACTCCTGTTTCTGCTCAGCGGAACCGGCGGTCTTTTCCACCTGGGCTAATGGGCGGATCTTCAACTCGTCCTCTCTTAAAACGGTATTTATCCGCGCCAATTCCCTTCTCAGTGCCCTCAGTCTCAGGGGATTGTCCAGTTCCTTACTGGCCCTCTGCAATCTTAAATTGAACTGCTCCTCCCCCAACTCCAATTTTCTCTGCAGGAGTTCCTCTTTAGTCAGCTCTCGCATCTGTTCTTTTTTCATGTCCTTGTGCGACGTTCCTTCTGAACTCTCAGATAGAAGTTCTGGTGACGAATCTCGTCTTTATGGGAAGCTTGGCCGATGCCAGATCCAGCGCCTCCCGGGCAAGTTCTTGAGTGACACCTTCCAGTTCGAACAGAATCCTTCCCGGCTTCACCACAGCCACCCAGTGATCGGGAGCACCTTTGCCCTTTCCCATTCGAGTCTCGGCGGGCTTGACCGTGACCGGCTTATGGGGGAATATGCGAATCCACACCTTCCCTCCCCTTTTTATGTGCCGGGTGACGGCCACTCGGGCCGCCTCGATCTGCCTGTTTGTTAGCCAGGCCGGCTCCAGGGCTTTTATGCCGAATTCCCCGAAGTTTATCTCGGATCCCCGGTAAGCCTTGCCCCTTCTCCTGCCGCGCTGCTGCTTTCGATACTTGACTCTCTTGGGCATCAACATGGAACGTGCTCCAGTTCAATCGGTTCTTCCGCAGTTAATCTTCTTTCTTGGACTTCCTCCGACGTCTCTTCCTCTCCCCCTTTTTCCCCCGCCCTTCAGCCGATCGCGCTTCCCTGGATGGTTTTCTTTCCGGGGCTTCCTCCCTGGGGGGAATCTCCTCTTTCGATGTCAGAACCTCTCCTTTGAAGATCCACACTTTCACCCCGATGCACCCATAAGTCGTGTGGGCAGTGGCGGTGGCGTAATCGATATCGGCACGAAGGGTATGCAGCGGGACTCTCCCCTCCATGTATTTTTCCGTGCGGGCTATCTCCGCACCGCCCAATCTTCCTCCACAGGAGATCTTTATTCCCTGAGACCCTGATTTCATCGCGGAGGTGATGGACTTCTTCATGGCCCTCCTGAAGGAGACCCTTCCCTCCAACTGCTTGGCGATGCTGCCCGCTACCAGCTTGGCGGAAAGCTCAGGTTTCTTCACCTCTATGATGTTGATGGCCACTTCCTTCTTGGTGATCAGCTGGAGTTCCTCTTTGAGCTTGTCCACCTCCGCACCCTTCCTTCCGATCACGATCCCCGGCCTGGCAGTGTGAATGTCTAAAGTGACCTTGCGGGGAGCCCTGACGATGTCGACAGCTGCTATTCCGGCGTGCTCCAGCCTCTTCTCGGTGTATCTCCGGACCATCAGGTCCTCCTGGAGCAGGTCAGAGAACTTCTTGTCGGAGAACCATCTGGAACTCCAGGTTCTGATGATACCTAACCTCAGTCCTACAGGGTGGGTCTTCTGTCCCAACTACGCCTCCTTCGAATTTGCCTCTTAAATCTCGCTCTTTCTCCTCATTGTCCTTGGATTACTCACTTCACCCAATATTCTCTGTTCAGGGGCCTGCTTGACCAAGAGTTCCAGTTTCTTAGCCTGCTTTCCACCTGTCGCTTATTCCTCCTTGACATCAGACACCACTATGGTAATATGATTGGTTCTTTTCCTTATTCTATACGCTCTCCCCATCCCCATGGCTCTGATTCTCTTCATGATGGGGCCGCCATCAACCAGTATCCTTTTTATCCTGAGGTCCTCCGCCTTGAGTTTCGCCGTCCCTTCCACGCTCAGGGCATTGGCGGTGGCGGACTTCAAAGCCTTCTCCAAGACCAAAGCGGCCGCCTTGGGAGTGAAGGTGAGAATGTTCAGCGCCTCCTCCACGTTCTTTCCCCTGATGAGATCCGCCACCCTTCTCACTTTACGGGCCGACCCTCTAACGAACCTTGCTCTGGCTGTGGCTTCCATGATCTTTTCCTCGAGGCCTCTTCATTTCACGCCCGCTCGTTCTTTGAGCAGACTTACTTCAAGGTGGTGGACCTCTCCGTGATCCTTCCGGAGTGACCCCGGAAGACCCTGGTGGGAGAAAACTCTCCCAGCTTGTGTCCCACCATGTTCTCCGAGATATAGACCGGAATGAACTTGTTGCCGTTATGAACGGCTATGGTATGTCCCACGAAATCCGGGGTTATGGTGGATCGTCTGGACCAGGTCTTGATTACCCTTTTCTCTCGTGACTCGTTCATCGCCTCCACCTTCCTGGAAAGATGCTCATCCACGAAGGGACCTTTCTTTAACGACCTTGCCATCTTTTAATCCACCTCCGGTACGGTTACGGTTAATCTTAAGGCTTCTTTCACCCCAATCTTCAACTACCTACCTTTTCCTTTTTTTGACGATCAGCTTATCTGAGGGCTTCTTCTTTCTGGTTTTCAATCCCTTGGTGATCTTTCCCCAGGGGGTGCATGGATGTCTGCCTCCGGATGATCTTCCCTCTCCTCCTCCCATGGGGTGATCCACCGGGTTTTTTGCCACTCCCCTCACTTTGGGCCTCCTGCCCAGCCACCTGGACTTGCCCGCCTTTCCGTAACTGATATTCTCGTGATCTAAGTTGCCCACCTGCCCGATGGTGGCATAGCACTCCAGCCTCACCAGCCGCACTTCTCCGGAGGGAAGCCGCACGTGGCCGAATTCTCCCTCCTTTGCCGCCAGTTGGGCATAGGTTCCCGCTCCTCTCGCAATCTGTGCACCTTTTCCTCTCTTCAACTCCACGTTGTGGATCATGGTGCCCTGCGGGATCTTCCCCAAGGGCATGGCATTTCCCGGCCTTATCTCCACGTTCTCGCCCGACATCAGGACGTTTCCCACCTTCAGATCGAGGGGAGCTATGATGTATCTTTTTTCCCCGTCAGCGTAATGCAGAAGTGCTATGCGGGCAGAGCGATTGGGATCGTATTCGATGGTGGCCACCTTTGCCGGGATGTTCAGCTTGTCTCTTCTGAAATCCAGTATCCTCAGGAACCTCTTGCTGCCCCCGCCCCGGTGTCGACAGGTGATCCTCCCCTGGTTGTTCCGGCCGCCGCGCTTTTTCAAAGGAGCCAAAAGCGACTTCTCCGGAGTGGTGCGGGTTATCTCCTCAAAGGTCGAAACGGTCCTGAATCTCGAGGACGGTGTGACCGGTTTGAACGACTTTATGGGCATCTCGTTTTACCTATAGTAACTTGAAAATCTCTTCTCAAAATGGCTTCGCCGCGAACTCTGATCGGGCGCGCCTACACGTTCTCAAAAAGCTCTATGATTTCCCCTTTTTTCAGCTTGACCACGGCCTTTTTCCAATCTGGTCGTCTTCCTTCAAATCTTCCCATTCTTTTGGGCTTACCGTACATCCTCATGGTGGTAACGTCCTCCACCCTGACCTTGAAAAGCTCCTCCACGGCACTCTTTATCTGGAGTTTGTTAGCCTTCATGTCCACCCGGAAAACGTACTTATTCTGGTCGGCACGCAGATTCGAGTTCTTCTCCGATACCAGGGGCATCAATATGACCTGTCTCGCGTCGTTCATGCGGCGAACACCTCCGTCAGGCTGTCTAAGGCTTTCCTGGTCATCACCAGGAAATCGCAGGTGAGAAGGTCGTAGGGGCTGACCAGACAGGCTCGCTTAAACATAAGATTCTTCAAATTTCTTACGGACTTTTGCAGATTCTCGTCTTTTCCTTCGGAAAGGAAAAGGATCTTTGCCCCACCGATTCCTATCTTGTCGAACAATTCGGCCATGACCTTGGTCTTGGGAGACTCCAGGCTGATCCCTTCGACGATCTTTACCCTGATCTCAGAGGCTACGGACGAGAGCACCGAGATGAGTGCTTTGCGCTTCATCTTCCTGGGGATCTCCACGCGATGGTCGCCCGGCCGGGGAGGAAAGGCTCGTCCTCCGCCCACCCAGAGAGGAGAGGTATTGGATCCCGCTCGCGCACGCCCGGTTCCCTTCTGCCGCCAGGGCTTGGCACCTCCTCCTCTCACCTCCATCCGGGTCTTCTTCTTCACCGTGCCCTGCCTCTGGTTGGCCTGATAGGCCTTCACGTACTGGTGAATGGATGGGAGATGCGGAGTCTGCCCGAAAAGCTCCTCCTTTAGAGCCAACGTATCTTTTTCATTTCCTTCCTGATCAAATACCACCGCGCTGAGCATAACCTTCCTTTAG
>Ga0114919_10000673_pt1 | contig 26800 bp, 50 predicted proteins | sample BlataG_FD_88682 | JGI IMG/M metagenome (GOLD analysis project Ga0114919, IMG submission 88682) | Deep subsurface microbial communities from Black Sea to uncover new lineages of life (NeLLi) - Black_00105 metaG | ecosystem: Environmental > Aquatic > Marine > Oceanic > Sediment | place: Atlantic... | reverse complement strand
CCTTTATTGAATGATAAGGAAGAATTGCCTGGACAGGAAGATCCCCGTGCTGAAAAATATATGCATTGTAGTGGTGTAATGGGTATAGTGTGTGCTATCGCTAATTTATTCCGTGCTGTATATAATGGTTCAGAGGCTGTAGTTAGATTTGGTTTGGCTGCTGGTGAAACCGTTGGTTTAATAACGAAAAAGATAAAATCGTTGATATCAGAAGATAAGATTAATAGCACCGTTGATAATGCTGTTAATGATTACATCAATGAAGACAAAACAGTTGATGGAAATGCTTTGCGTTTGGCTGCTGAAGAATCTAAAAAAGAGATTTCAAGTAAATTTATGGACTGGGTTGATAGACTAGATTATGAGATGGGAACTTTGATGGAAAAACATGTAGTTTCATTGGCATAATTTATGATTTCAAAATATAGAACCATTTTTGTATCAGATGTTCATCTCGGGTTAAACACTTCAGTAGAACTTATTGATGATTTTTTGAAGAATAACACTTCCCATTATCTGTATCTTGTAGGAGATATATTTGATTTTTGGAAATTTGATAGGTCATTTTATTGGTCAGCCAATTATAACAAGTTTTTAAGAACATTGATAGATTATGGGGAAATAGCGAATATACGTTTTATCCCCGGAAATCACGATCTAACATTAAATGATTTAGCTGGCTTGGCTTTTGGAGGAATAGAGGTATGTACTCAAACCACGTATACAACATTATTTGGGAAAAAATTGCTTGTTTGTCATGGACACGAGTTTGATTCTGTTATTAAGAGAAATGTTCAAATAGCTAAACTCGGTTGTTTTTTTTATGATATATTGGCAAAAATTGATATTATGATTGAAAAGGTTAAAGGTTGGTTTGGTAATTCAAGAAAATGGTCTTTGGCTTCTTTTCTTGCCCAAAAAGTTACAAACATGTTGGTTGATCTCGATAAATTCAAAAAAAATGCTGTTGAATATTCGTTGTTAAAGGGGTATGATGGTATTATTTGTGGACATACTCATTTTGCTAACATAGATATTTCTGATAAATATATATATCTCAATTGTGGAGATATAATCGATAATCAGACAATCTTGGTTGAGCATTTATTAGGTGAATTTGAAATAATAAAATTATCTTGATTTTTTGCCGAAAATATCATTTCATAGCTATAATGTAGTAAACGCTCTCACAGTATGATGGTCATACGCTGGTTTTGTAATCCAGAGATGGGAGTTCGATTCTTCCTGGGAGCTTTAGAAGGAGACAAAAAAAATGAGTCATATAAACGATGTTATAAGTGCTTTACAAAGAGCGGTTGATGCTCAACATTCTCACAATAAGGCCATGGCAGAAGGAGATGGCGTTTCTTGGGATTATTATGGATATTATTACATCAAGGATATGGAAAACGCACAAAAAGATTTTGAAAATGCATTAACTGATTATATTGATGAAAAAATCGATGAAAAACTGAATTATATTGATGAAAGAATCGATGAAAAACTGAAGGAGAAAAAAAATGGCAATGGATAGTGATATGAAAATGCTGTCAATATTTTTTATATGTTTGGTTGTTATGATGGTTGGAATGATGTTATGTGGAGTTTTAGGTGATTGCGTAAATCACGATGTTATTTTAATAGAAAAGCAAATAGAATTAGAAAAGTTGAAGCAGAAAAATCCCGTGAAGGAAGTGAAAGAAAATGACACACAAAGGCAAGACAAAAATAGACCGACAAGTAATCCTACGGGCTTGTAGAGAGGCCAAAAAATCTTCTGTGAAAAGAGGAAAAATTGGTGCTGTTCTTTTCACTGATAAGGGGCAGATTATTATTTCCGCACATAATTCCAGTTTTTGGGGAAATAAGAAAATATTTACAATTCATGCTGAAGAATTTCTTCTTGCCAAGGCAGCAAGAATGAAGATTTTTGAAAGATTTGGAGATACTAAACTCAACATGTTGGTTGTCCGATATAAACCTAGTAGCAATTATATGGCAAATGCGAAACCTTGTCTTAAATGTCAAATTTTGTTGAAAGAATCAGGTATAAAAGTTTTTTATTCGAATGAAAAAGGTTTTATTGAAATGCTGACATTTGAGTGCTATAATAGAGTGGCAGGAGAAGTTGTATGAAAGCCTACGAAATGACAGTATGGGGCGTCCTTCCCAATGATAAATTCGATTTTCCTCCTGATAGGGATAATCCCGGTCAATTAATCGGGCTTCTTTCAAAAGAAAATATACCGTGTGTGGCAGTTTTTCCTTCTGCCGATGCAGCAATTGAATATGCGAAAGAGAGAGTTAAACACGAAGAATACGGAACGGTTTTTCGTTTTTATCCTGCTGACAATATAGAGTTAACTAAAATGGTTGCCGCTGCAATGTCTCTTGTGCCTAAGCACGATAGAGTATATGCTATCTTTATTGATGTTTGGTTTGAGATTAAAATTTAATGAAATCTATAAAAAAAATTCTCAGTTTTATCAGTGAATATACCTTTTCTATGTTCGCATTGATTATGCTTATTGGGATATATATGTTTGGTGAGATTAACAGTATTATGGGAACGAAGACTGATGTTCGTGAAAGATTTTGGGATATTTAAATATGGCTCGGTAGTGTAATAGGCAACACGGACGTTTCATGTGCGTCAGTTTGGGGTTCGAGTTCCCACTCAGCCATTTTTGATGGTAAAATAATATGGACTTTAAAATTGGTGATAGGGTGCGTTTTGGAGAAGGTATATATAAAGATATATATATATTGGAACTGTTATTGATTTTACTGTCAACGGATGTTTACTTATTGTAAAATGGGATGATGGTTCTGATTTTGACCTCCCCATAGCCTATTATCACAGTGAACTTATTTATGCTGGATGGAATGATTTCAAGGAACGAATAAAAGATAGGATTTCATGAGTAATAGAATGGAGATTGGAGATACGGTCACTTTTGATATGTCTAATTCTGTGGAAATTGGAGTAATAACAGATATAGATTATCAAAACGTAAAAGTGCATATTCGGTGGAATGATGGTCGTGAACGGATGTATACCCGCTATGATAATTTGTCAGGCTTGATGCGTGTTTCACGATATGGGTATTCAGATTTCCAAGAACGAATAAAAGATAGGATGTCTTAATTTTTTGCGGAAAAATAAAATGGAAGAAATATCTGAACAAGAAAAGTTAAAACAAAAAGTAAATCCAGTTATCGCTGTCCTTTGTTGGATCGCATTTTTTCTTGTGTGGTTTATTCTAATTGGAGTTCAAGCAGTTTCAATGGCCTTATAAAGGAAATAATAAAATGACTAAAAGCCAGAGACATCAAAAAAATATTGTGCTGAAAAAACTTTACACTATATCTGTGTATGATGAAAAAGGTCAACCTGTCCAGTGGACAGGGAATACCATACCGAAGAATCCGAAAAAAGATCGGAATTACGAGTTCGAAACTCATCCTGCTTTGGACTACGACAATGCAACACTTGATCTAACAAAACTTCTTACTCCTAGTTTTCTTATGTTAATTAAAGAAAACAGAAGCAAGTATGATAAGATTTTTATTGATTTTGATACATATGACGACCATTACGTAGGATATGCTAAGGTGATAGGCCGTCGTTTGGAGACTGATGTAGAATATGAGAAACGCTTGAAAAAGGAAGAAACAATTAGGGCTTTAGAAAAATCACGCAAAGAAGAAAACGAACGAAGTCGTAAAGTACAAGCCGAGCAAAAAGAATTTGCGGAATTTCAAAAATTAAAAGAAAAATATGAAGGTGAAGAATAAAATGGTTAAGAAAATAAGTGGAACATTAGAATGGGCGGCAAAAACGGCAAATTGTTGTCTCGGATGTGAGCACAACTGTATCTATTGTTTTGGGAGATATAATGCTATCAATCGCTGGAAGACTGTTGCCAATAGAGAAGAATGGACGAACATGACTGTTATTGGTAACCAAGTCAATAAGAAATATTTAAAGTATAACGGAGTGGTGATGTTCCCGTCTACTCACGATATCACCCCAGCGGTATTGGTCGATTGCCTGAAAACAATTAAGAATATTTTGTCTCCAGGGAATAATATTCTTATCGTAAGCAAGCCTCATTTGGAATGTGTAGAAAAAATGTGTTTTGAATTAAAAAAATATAAGGATAATATTCTTTTCAGATTTACAATTGGAGCATTAGATAATAAAATTCTCAAATTCTGGGAACCTGGGGCACCTACATTTGGTGAGAGATTTAATTCTCTTCAACATGCTTTTAACGCAGGATTTAAGACAAGTATTAGCTGTGAACCTATGCTTGATTCTAATGGTATCCTCCAACTCTTTGATGTCCTTGTACCCTATGTAACTGATTCCATTTGGATCGGAAAAATGAATAATATTCGTCAACGAGTCATGGTCAAAGGTGATAAAGAGTTGGAAAAGCATATCAAAAAGATAGAACAGGGACAAACGAACGAAAGAATTTTCGCAATATACAATGAGCTAAAGGACGCACCTAAAATTAAATGGAAAGAGTCTTTCAAAATAGTTTTGGGACTTGAATTGGCAGAAGAGGCAGGATTAGACGAGTGAAAAAAGAAGTAGTCACATTGACGGTTAAAAAAGATATCTATCACGATGATAATGATATAAGTTATCAAAGAGAAATCAGAAGATTAGTGAATCAATTACAACGACTCGGCTGGGATGTCGAGCAAAAGAAAGAAGGAGTAAAGGTATGAGCAAAATGAGAGTTAAGCACGTTTCACCACAGGATGTTAAAGGACTTCTCGATATGTCAAATGGCAGATTTGTAACAGTCAAATTTGTCAAGAGAACGAATTCTGCTGTTCGCGTTATGAATTGCAGGACTTTGGTTTCCAAGGGAATAAATGGCAATGGAAGAAAATCTCGTAAGCCTGGGCTGTATAAGGTTTATGACGTTTCCAAGTCTGCTTGGAGAACAATTAATTTGAGTGGAGTCCATCAGTTGAGCATGAATGGCACCACCTATAAAATACGGGTTTGACAAATTCTCGTTTCGTTGTTTCTTCATCTGGGGGTGTCCTTTGCAATGAGGGATACTCTTTTTTGCGGCAAAAAAGATGTGAAAAAATGATGAATTTTGCCTATAATGTAGTATGCCGGAATTAGCGGAAAACTTTTTGAAAGGAAGAATATAATGTCAAAAACACTAGAAGAAATTAAAACCATTATCAAAGAATTGCAGGCCGAAGCCGAGGAATTAGAATTGGGTGTCCTAAATTCAATTCCTAAAAGTGTCTTGAAGGATTTGCAAAAGAGATGTGATGCACTTCTGGAACTTGCTGACTGTGAGGCTTCGGTTGCGGAGTTGGAACTTGTTGTGAAGAAATATCCTGTTTATGTTTTTTATAATGTAGCTAAGGAAGGTGCGGGATATTTTGATGTTGCAGATTTGGAACCTGTAAGCGAATACATTGTTATAGAGACCAAGACACATGTTCATGATTTTGATGAGTATATAGAGGCTCACTCTGATGTGAAAAAGGCTATCAAGGATAAGAATAAAGAAGCGGCTGCATTTTTCAAAGAAATCAAAAAAGTTGCCAAAAAATATGGATGTAGTGTAGAAATGTTGTTGGATAATTTCGATCCTGGTTATGTGTTGCATTAATTTTCCGCAAAAAAGAGGAACAACAAAATGGGTTTATTGCCAATAGTCGGAATTCTTATCCTAATATTAACTGTATTGGGGTATATCTGTGGTACTCTTGGGAGACATCACAAAGAAAAAATACAATTATTAAAAGACCAGGAATTTGCACGATCAGAACAAAGCCAACATCATTTTAGTGAGATGATGGAGATATTGATGGATATTCGAAATAATCAAAGTTAGGAGATTAAAATGTTTTATGGTAAAAAAGTTCTTGTTTTAGATACAGAAGCGGGTGATGACTGGGAGAGTCAAGGCGATCAAATTGTCATTGAAACATGTTCTGATATAGAGGGAGTCCTCAATGCATTGATGGATGATGTTTGTAGTGATGAAGCAATTAAAACATTATTGACAAATGATAATTTTACAGCCGCTTTGAGGAAACAAGGATGGATGGACGAACAAACTGCGAAAAATTTTGGTAATTTCAAAGGAAACAATCGTTTTTACACATCATTATTGCAATATCACTTTGATGAGGTAGATGTCACCCGTCCTTCTCTTCACAGCATTCATGCATTGGCTGATAAAAAATGTTTGCTTTTACAGGAAGTTGACAAAAATTGTTTGAAGGAAGCTGCACCTGAGTTGTACGGAAAAATTACACTTAGGAAAAAGCAACTGTCAATAGCAGATAAAAAAAAGGCAGACAAAAAGGCTGAAAAATCCGCACAGAGTAAGAAAAAAGCCCTGGTTGAAGCAAGAAAACTGTTGGAAGCAGCAGGGGAATTACCAAAATAATGAGATTGACAACAAAACAACGAGAAGTATTAAAGTTGGCTTTTCATGTAAATATTCTTCAAGGTGGGGCATCGACCGAGAATGTCCACCCGCGAACGCTTGATTCTTTAGAACGACGTGAATTGATTTTTTTTCTATCACCTACTTTTTATTCTCTTACATATGAGGGAGAACAGGCTATAGGATATCATAGAACAACGTTAGAAGAAAGAGATAGAGATGATGCTTGGAGATACCAACGTAGAGGGCCTTTTGATTACAATGTATTTATAGACATTCAAAATCGAAATGATAGAGAACGCAAAGAACGTTGTAATTATCTTTCAGATTTAAGAAGCGGGATGACTTTCCCAAAAGGAAGTAAAAAAGAGTAACTATGGGCATAAGAATCCACAAAGTAATGGGTTATGGTTTGGTAGATGTCAAGCATAACGATGATGATTGTATCGTCGATGATAGATTTAACCCAAAATCTTTTCTTATTGATTATAATCAAGAAAATATTTATTCTGCGAAAAAATATTTGTCATGGTTACAAAAAAGACATGAAAAAACGGCTGTGGATATTAATAGTCAAAAAACAGATGATAACACAACAGTTGATTGGTTTAGAGAATTCGATTTGACATGGGAAATCGGAAATGTAGAAAAATCAGAATTTTGGAAGCCAGATGACAATTTTACTTATGCCAGCGAATTTGGATTACCAAATGTTGTGACTGTAACTCCACTATGTAGTTTGAAACAATGGCAAAGATATGATGACGATATAGATTATGTTGAAGAAACACTGAAATTACATGAAGATGAGAATTTCGAGGCCAATCATGTAACACTTTGTGATTCTCCTATCTATCCGTATACAAGTTGGATGGATAAAAGAACTGGAAAAATATTAAAAGATTATTCTTTTGAATATAATAGACTAAGATTGGTAAAATGTTTGGGCAAACAAGTCAATCTACTTCCAGCGGCTAAAGCAATGGGATTCGATTCTGTAGAAGAATGTGAAGAGAATATGAGGTGTGCTATTCCTGGTTCGATCCGACTGCTTTGTGAATTTTGCGAAATTTTTGTCGATGAAAAAACAATCAATGAACTTGTTCCAATGATTTATGTATATTGGGGGTGAAAACTTGTGAACTCACGCTATAATGTAGTGAACCGAAAAATGTTGTAAACAGAAATAAGGAGAAGCAAAATGCGGTTTAAGATGGATGGTAGAAATTACGATGTGACGTTCAGGTATATCCATGCTGTAAGCAAGAACTCTGGAACCCCAGTCAGGGAGACTCACTGTATTATCTCTGAATATTATCCGGACGAGACAGATCGTTACAAACGGTTTGTCGAACTCTCAACGGGTATTGCTGTCCAGAACCCCAAGGATGCCTTCGTGAGGGCCGTAGGTCGTCGTAAGGCTCTTACTAAGGCTCTGGCGACAGATAAGATCGATGTGAGGTATGACAGGCCAATCGCTAATACCAAGGCAAAGAGATCCTACATCTGGGATTTGTATTTTCAGAATCATAGTGATTTTTGGGATGACAATGCTGATAAGCGTATTGCCAATTCTATCATGGATTTTGCTGATTTGGTGCAACTTCAAACTCCCAAGGTGGCTATGTGATGAATGTCAGATGATGTTGGAAAAATCGTTTGTGAGAATCAGATTGCCACTCAATGTCCATTTTGCGAAACAGTAAACTGGGTATATTGTGGTAGACCAGACGACGTGACAGCAATAGACATCTATTCCTGTCATTGTTATGGTTGTAAAAGATATTTTTGGTTGGATGAAAATGCACGAGAATTCTATGCAGAAATCAATGCTTGTGTCGAAGATGACCTCGATCCTTCTGAAGCCGATTATGAAGATGGCGAACCAACACCAAAATAAAGGAAGTGAATATGAATTGGGATATGCTAAGTGAAAAATTGAGCAAAAACAATAGAACTGTCATTATTTTCCATGACAAAAATGATGCAGATGACAATTGGCTTGTACTACGCATTAAGTCGTATGAAAATAGGGGCATTCCCGTTATCACACGACACGCGAAAGCAAAGCAAAAGTGATAATGGAGAATCGTTATGAATGTGACAATGAGATTTTGTAAAAAAGATAAGAGTCTTGCCCAATTGGCTGAACAATTGAAAAAGGCCAATTATAAAATTACAATTTCCCATCCATTCCATGGCTCTATCCCTATAATGTGGGTAGACGAAGCATGTTACACTGGCTCAAAGAAGATAGTCAAAGCCGTATCTGCATTATTGGGAAAGTAAATAATATCAATGCCATTTTGTGAAAAGACGCAATATGTTCAAGGAATATTCGATGAGTCAAGTTCGAATCTATCGAGCTACCGAGTTGTGTCCTGACAGTCCTGATAGGCTTCAAAGCCTTTTCACAGAATTAGATATGGCGTATGGTAGAAATACAATCATTGACGAATACGGACAAACAAGTCCAGGTGTTATGGGGTTGCCTCGCCATAAAGTTTCCTTGTGGGCTGGTGCCGGTGGTACTGGCAAAAGCAGGGCATGTTTGTCGATTTGCAAAAACATGTGTTTTTACGGACTGAAAGCTCTCTATATTCTCAACGAAGATGATCCAAATGCCGTTGTTGGTTGGGTTGATGGAATTACTAATCACTCCAATTTGTTTGTGATTGGTTCTTCTGATTTAGAAGATCATCGGCAAGCAATGCAAGAGGCAAAACCTGACATTGTTGTCGTCGATAGTTTTACAGGTATGCCTGGGATTACCTCTCCAATTGAAATCAGAAATATTATGATTTCATATAAAAATTGGGCGGTTAAATACAATTGCCATATTATTCTAATTGCCCATTTGAATAAAGAAGGAGAGATAAAAGGGAATAATGACATTATTTTCTATCCTGACCATATTTGTATTTTGAGGCAATTCGATAAGAAGATTATCCCACCAGATATGTATGCTTTTCTGGAGTGTGATAAATACGATTATACGAATGAGGGATTTTTTCTTTTAAGTTTTGAAAGGAAAAATCGTGGTGGAATAATAGGTCATATGTTGTGTTTTAAACACGTAAATTTGGGTGTACAGTTAGTATATGGTCACGTAATTGGATATAATGCGTGAGAAGGTATAATTATGGAAGTGAACTACCCCACACTTAAGTGTGGGGCTTCCTGGCTCGACGACCAGAACTTACTAATAAGTAATTAATGTTCGATAGAACATTAATTACTGTACTAACAGAGGTTCCAATCTCCCCAGGCGTGAATTCCCTACGTCCCGTAGGTATTTGCAAAGTTTTTAATCCTTCATCACGAATACATACCGCTGCTTTTACATCACGATCTTCTTCATAACCACACTCACAATAATAAACTCTTTGCCATCGTGGTAACTTGTTTTTCTTTGAACACTTCGGGCAAAGTTTAGTAGAAGGAAAAAATTTATCAACTACTATTGATGTATGAGATTTGTTCTTCAAATCTCTTATTATTCCACCAATAGAAGTATGTTGTATCTTTTTTCCGTGTCCACCAGTATGCCAAGCATGTATGCTTTCGTTCTGAACGATTACTGTTTTGTAATTGTTTACTAAAGTTGAAACAATTTTATTTCTAACATCTTTTTTAATATTAGTTATTTTGTTATATGCTTTTTGTCTTTTAATTTGATCTTTATATTTATTATGAGATTTTTGTCTGTCTCTCTTCATTATTTTACGATCTAACTTTTTAACCCTTTTTGAGATTGGGATTTGATATTTTATTTTAGTTCCATCTGAAAGTGTGAGTTGAGTCTCACAACCAAAATCTATTCCAACGACTTTATTAGGAATGTTTTTCTTTTGTTTTTTTGAGTAAGTAGTAATTTGGAAGTAGTAATCACCACATTTTTGTATTATGTGAGCATTAGCAATTTCACAATTTTTAGGTATTTGTTTTAAACCATTTACATAGATAGTTTTTCGTAAACCTTGAAGTTTAATTCTATTGTTTTTGATTTTGTAAGTATTATTATATTGTTTGAGTAGAATAGAGTTGTATTGTGAAGTGAATTTAAGTTTACCTATTTTTCTTCCATTCTTCTTTAATTGTTTAAGAGATATCATTGAACAAAACATTGTATCTCTTATTCCTTGTTTCATTTGAGAAGAAATATGTTCAAGTTTTCTGTTTTCGTATTGTTCTGGAGTTTTGACTTGTACTTCTTTTATTGTAGTTGTATAATTTGTGAGTTCGTTATCGTTTGACATATAGTTTAACATATCATTATATAACCATTTTGCTTCATAGAATAACATTCTCAAATGTTTTTTTTGTTGTTTATTAAGTTTAGATTTATTTATTTTAATCGTGAATACTTTACAAGATTGAGATACATGTCGAGCACGAGTTTGTATTCTCGTTTTCATCATTTGTTGTATTTTAGCATTCATATTATTATATTACATAAGTAAGAAAAAATTCCTTCTTTATTATCGACAAAAATTGAAAAAATATTTTCAGTTGTGCTATAATGTTATAAGTAGTTAGCTTCAATTCATCTGCGTGCTGAAGCACGCAGCTTTCTTGAAGTATCGATAACTAAATAAACGGAGAAAAGTTATTAAGTTGGAAGTAAAAACTACTGGATACAAAGGAAGAATAAAATGAAAACTGTGTTTGATTTGATCGGGAAGTTCGTATGTCTAATTATTTTATCGCTTATAGTTGGAGGCGTGGCTGGTTATTTCGTCGCTATTTCACTACATGTTGCAGGCTTGACTTGGAGTTTGTCGATTGTTGTAAGAGTTACGATTATCATTGTATTTGTCCTGTTTTGCATAGGTCATATAGTTTTTCGCAAAAAATAAGAAAAAGCGGTATAATGAGACATAGCAGTTGTCCCCCAGAATTAAGGAAGTGAAATGATAGATTATAAAACAAGGACATACAAATTATTAGAAGCATTGGCACTCGGAGACTCAATTGGAGTTACTACCGAGTTTTTCAGTGGATCAGAACGAGTCGTTTCTGTCTATGATAAATTCAGTAAATATGGTTGGCCATTCGTTTCTGTAGGAAAGAAAAAATGGAACCTGAAACCAGGGGATCATACTGATGATACTGACATGGCCTGTTGTCTTGTACAATCTGTACGCGACAAAGTAGGCAACGATATGTCTTGGGGTCCAGATAAAATTGACCCAGAACTCGTTAGTAAATATTTTGTCGAGTGGTTAAATACCAATCCAAAAGACATAGGAAATACAACATATGCGATTCTGACAAAACTGCGAGATAGAGTCGCTTGGAATGATGCCGGATACGAAGTGTGGAAAACCAATAAGGATGGTGCAGCCAATGGATCACTAATGCGTAATGGTGTCATGTGTGGCTTTACTAATGATTTACAGGAAGCCTTGGATAATACATTCATTCACGGCATTATTACACATTACGGTGCGTTGCCAGTTCTGACATGTGCTATCCAAACTTGGATTATACATAAATTGTTCAATGAAGAAAATCCTTTGAATGATCCATTGTGGCTTAATTCCTTTTTGTCAGATTGGGAATATTGGATTGTTGAAACAGATATTCCAGAAGTTGATGAATGGATTAGAAGAGTCGGAGAAGATCATATTGATGCGGGTATTGACACTCTAAAAAAGACAGAGTGGAGTCATTATGATTTCAATCCGTTCACACATAACATCGGCAGTTCTTCCGGATATTGTGTTTTGACATTACAGATTGCGATATGGGCATTACAGTGGTCATTGGAAGAAGAATTTATTTTTTCTCCACCGAAAAATTTGCCTCGTAAAGTTTTTGAGAAACAAAAAGAATATTGTCTGGGATGGATTCCGATGATTGGTTATGATGCCGATACTTATGGAGCAACTGCTGGTCCAATGTTTGCCGCCGCACACGGTAATATGCCAACAGAAATGACAAAAAATCTAGAAATTCATAGTTGGTGGAAAACGGAATGTGGAGTTGTTGGAGTATAGAAAAAAATAAATAGTGACTATATTTACCCCGATTGATGCTATAATGAAGTGAAAGGATTAGAAAAAAATGGAAAAGAAGCAACCTGAAAAAGAAGTGTCGCCGGAAAAAGCGGCATCGGACATCTTTTTGGCGGAAACAGCTTTAATGAGAAGGTTAAAGGTGTATCTCCAGAATAATAAAAATGTTTTATTCGTTGGAAAAAAAGGTGTTGGAAAAACTTCCATCGTTACTGCATTATGGGAAGACGCAGGATTAAATTACAAATTCTTCAGTGCGGCTACCATGGACCCCTGGGTCGATTTCATCGGAGTTCCTAGAGAACAAATAGGGGACAACGGAGCAAGGTGGCTTGAACTAATTCGTCCTAAAGAGTTCCAAGATGATTCTATCGAAGCATTGTTTTTTGATGAATTCAATAGGGCTCCAAAGAAGATCAGAAATGCCGTTATGGAATTGATTCAGTTCAAATCTATTAATGGTAAAAAGTTCAAAAACTTGAAGGTTATTTGGGCTGCGATTAACCCTGAAGATGATGAAGACGAGGAATACGATGTCGAGCCACTTGATCCTGCACAGAAGGATAGATTCCATATCCAGGTTGCCTTGAAATATGAACCCTCTCAGGCATATTTTGCTCACAAATACGGTTCAGAGACGGCGGAAGTTGCTATTACGTGGTGGCATACGATTAAGGACCCAACGATTCTTAACGAAGTGTCTCCGCGTCGGCTTGACTATGCTTTGGAAATTGCTAATTTGTCAGGTGGTTCATTGGATGACGTGTTGCCAAAGGCATCAAATCCCTCTGCTTTGAAAAAAGCATTGAAACAAAGACCTGCTTTGGCGATGTTAAGAATCCTTAAAAAGAACAAAGATGTGGCCGGTGCCAAGGAATTCTTGGGAAACGATAACAACTTCTATTGTGTGGCCCCAGAAATCATTAAAACCGATGAAGATATGGATTTCTTTTTAAAGCTTCTTGATTCGGAGCGTCTTAATTCTTTGATTGGAAAGGAAAGTTCAGTACAAAATTGGTGTTACAGAGTTTATAAGACCAATAAGATTATTGCCGATGCATTGGAGGAGATTGCTAGGGTAGGCACTAACAGGCTTCTTACGCAGACTATTAAGAAGAAGTTCCAACAGGCTAAACTCCGTGATGTTGCCGCTATGCCAGACAATCCTTCCATTAACCCAAAACACGCAGATATCACTATTAATGCCAAGCCGGAAAAAACTGATTATTCAGCCTTTGTTAGGGAATTAAAGAATAAAGAATTGAAGAATACGTATATGAGGGCACAGGCGTGTAAGGAACTTTCAGCAAACATCCCTGCCGATTTTTCGATAGACGACGCAAAAGATACATTGGCGATTATCAATGGTATTGCAGGTCAAACCCACTCCAAGTATATTAAAGAGTGGAGTAAATTTTTGATGGGTGTTATCAATGCATGTGTCAAAAAACTGGCTGATGATTCTTATAAATTCAGTACGTTTAAGGATAACTATGGCGATCTTTTGAAGTACGTCATTAGTGAAAAAGGCTTCTATTTTAAGATTGAAGAAACATGCAAGAAAAAAGTCCAAGTAATTACGAACTAGACAAAAAATCCGTTCCGATTATTCGTTTCACGGATGATGATTTTATAAAAATCGCCACCCACCTAGAAGATCGTCACGCTATTTTCCATAAATTTTGGGAAGTTGGCGTTCCGATTTTCACTACGAAAATTGCGACGGCTGGTGTTGGGTTCAATCGTAGAGGCAAATATATCAATTTTCTTTTCAATCCATTTTTCTGGAATTATTTGGATGACTACAATAAGAGATTTGTTATTTGTCACGAGATGGTTCATATTATTTTGAATCATGGAATACGAACCAGAAATGCCAACGCATTGAATCATGGGGCTGTGAATAACTGTCTCGATATTGTTGTAAATCATCTTCTCGTTGATAAATTCGGTTTCAGTCGTAAGAAACTTCAAGGATTTAACAAAGAGATTGTGGAAAAAATTCGTGAGTATATGCCGAAACCAAAAATTCCTATAGATCCTAATGATAAAAATAGTAAAAAAAAGAAACCGACAGGTCCAGAGCCAGAGAGGCTTCCAGATACTGATCCTCACGGTGATTATCGTGATTTGTGTTGGGTTGATACAATTTTTGATATAAAGAAGCATCCGCATTTCAAAAAGACAATGAAAAAAATTCCTCCTCCCAACAGGAGTTTTGAATACTATTATGATTTGCTTCCTACAAACGAAGTAACTGGTGGTGTTAAGGGAATCATGGGAATGTTTGATGACCATGGAGGTCTCCGAGATATAGATGACTTTGAAGACCTTATGAAAGAAATTAATGGAGAGTTGTCTGAAGAAGAGAAGGCAGACCTGAAAAATGTAATCGAGAAGCATTTTGAGGAGAAGCCAGAAGGAGGCACCCCTGACTCTCCGGCTGGCACTGGTGTAGGCGATATTTGGACTTTTGCAGATATCGATCCGAACAAAGTCAAGAAAAATCGGAAGTGGGAAAATGTAATTAAGCGATGGGTTCATAAGGTAATGAGAGAGGTTACGAGAAACATAGAACAGTGGGTGCGTGTTAATCGTCGATTTGTTTTGGTCGATAAATCTTTGATTCTGCCAACAGAAATGGAGATAGAAGATTTTTGGGAAGAGATAGATCGAATCCGTGTTGATTTTTATATGGACACTTCTGGTTCTTGTATTAGCATGAAGGATAGATTTTTCAAAGCTGCCGCTTCATTACCAGATGTTCGTTTCGATGTAAGACTTCATTGCTTTGATACGAGATGTTATGACACCACTTTGGAGAGCAAAAAAATGTATGGTGGTGGCGGAACCAGTTTCGATTGTATTGAATCTGATGTTCAGAAAAGATGTAAAAAAAACGATGAGAAATATCCTGCCGCTATTTTTGTATTGACAGATGGGTATGGTGATGAGATACAGCCAGAAAATCCAAAGGCGTGGTACTGGTTCGTGACGAACGGGTACTTCAATTATATTCCAAAAGAATCTTACAAATATAATTTGGATGAATTCGAATGAGTAGAGTTAAAGAATGGTTAATTCGTCGTAAATATGCAAAGATGCAGGAGCATCTTCGAACTGTTGATTGTCAAGAATTGATAGAAGAAAGCGGAAGAAAAGTGTTGGATGTTTTTCATTTTGCCGCTAAAAAAATGCATGCGTATAGGGATATTTTGCATAAAAAAGGTATTGACCATAAAAAAATAAAAACCATTCAGGATTTTTACGATCATGTTCCTATATTGAATAGAAACGATTTATTTGTTGATTATTCTTTAAAAGATTGGTCTGTAAACGGGGATTATGGAAGTCCAGTTAGATTCTCTATGAGTTCAGGATATTCTGGCACTTATTCTTATGGAATAGATAATAAAAAAAGATACAAAAAAACAGCATTGTATACCGAATTTTTAATGGATTGCGTATTTAAGATATTCGAGAGTAAGACCTTGGTTATCAATTGCCATCCGGGCCTACGATTGCCCACACGGTGTCTTTCTGTCGCAGAGGTAGTAGCACGGCCTGGACCCGTTTTAGCCCTCCTAAACAATCTCTACGGCGATTTTGATCAGTTCATAGTGATGGGCGAACAATCGTTTATAACAGAATTGGTTGAAACTGGTATTGGTCGTAGTTATAAAAAACGTATTTCTTTCATCACCGGTGGTGAATTTATGCCAGAAAGTTATAGAACACATATTGCTTCTGCGTTAGATATGGATTTTGATAATCCGGATAATGGTATGTTATATGGCAATTTCGGCACAACAGAAGTTTCTTTAAGTATGTTCAATGAAAATATTGATACTATTAGAATAAGAAGGGCAGCAGCAGAAAATGGTCTTCTGAAGAAAACGTTATTTGGAGATGTTAAATATATACCTTCAGTCATGCACTATTTTCCGCAAAATATGTATGTTGAGAATATTTTCTCACACAATATTCCTACGCTGGTTGTCTCTTCCCTGGATATGACTCGCAAAATTCCGATGATACGATATAACACAGGTGATTGTGTCAGGATTATGAGATATCCAATATTATGTAATAAATTAAGAAGCTGCGGATATTCACATCTGTGTCCTAAATATCATTTACCCGTCGCTTTTATATGGGATAGAAAGAGAATGCAAAAATGGCAATAGCTAATGCTCAAGGAAAATTCGACATGGAAAAACCTAAAGACACAGACGGAGATCAATGCCCAAAATGCAGTGATCCTATAGACGAGGAATGGTCAAAGGAATGCAGAATATGTGAAGAAATATTCACCCACAGGAACTCCCTGGTCCTATCGTCCAATTAGTGAGTGTTATTCAACAAAAAAAGCGGCAGAAGCAGCGAAAATAAATAGAGATGACTTTCAGGAAAGAATTAAAGATAGGGATGTAAAGAAAAATATAGGAGATTTATTATGAGATGGTCCGGTCGGTGCCCGAGGCACGGAAATACACGAATAATTAAAAAGTTTTTATTGTTTCCAAAGACTATTTGTGGAGACACAAGATGGTTAGAACATGTGAGATACCGACAGTCTTTCTACGGTGCTCCTGGTCCAAATCCAGATCCGAGACAACTAATTGACCCATCTGGTTGGTGGGACAAAGAATGGGTAGATGATGAGGACGATAATGAGAAATAGAGAATTTGACCGACTACAGAAAAAGAAGCTGAAGAAAGAAATCAAAGTCAAGATTAAAGAAGCAAAACTCTCTGCTAAAAAGCCGAATAGAAAAATTGGCAAAAAGAAAATTCAACTTCCTAAAAAAGAAGAGAACGATATTAAAATTCCTACGCATATGTCTTCAAAACAGATAGAGAAGATGGCAAGACAAATTATTCGTCAACATAAAGACCAACAGGAGGAACAGGAGTATGAACATGTCGAATAAATGGTATAAAAAGAAAAGAACTAGGGATTTGATCAACAAGGCGGTCGAGAAAAACTCCTTGAGTATTCTGGTGATGCTGTAATTGAAGGATATCCTCCATATTATGTGTGTTCTGAAAAGATGGAAAGATTCGTTGATTTTATTATCAAAGAACATACGGCTTCTGTTTTTGAGGCAATAAAAAATGCCAGATAAGTCTATTACATTGCCAGATCCCTCCAAATTAAGATTATTGGCCAAGTGGTTTGACGAAGAAGACAAGACATTCCGTTGGGGACCACACCCTAGTAGCGATGTCCAAGACGATCTTCGTTTATGGGCAAAAGATATAGAGGTATTACGGGATGAACTAATGGAACTCCATCTTGTTATGAAGGACTATCCGTGGAACGATAAATTAAAACAAGCAGTGGAAAAAATTATCGTTAAAATCTCCTATTGACAATTTTGAACAAAGACCTAAGTGCTATTATGACTGGAGATAATAATGTATAGTTTGTTTCAACACAAAGAATGTGAATTTTTTCCTTGTAAAGAGGCCAAGAAATTGAATTGCCTTTTTTGTTTTTGTCCGCTGTACGGTATGGATTGCGAACAAAAATTCACAATTCTAGAGAATGGATGGAAGGATTGTTCCGAATGTACTAGAATACACGAGGAAGATGGATACGAGTATGTCGTTGGTATGTTAAAAAAAAACAAGGACGCAAAATTTTAAAAGACGAAGAGAAACACTGGGAGTTATATCTATGCCGGAAAAAAATAATAACGATAGTAATGGTGAGCCTAAAACTAAGAAGGATATAAAGAAAAAGCAGAAGAAAACCAAGGTCGTTAATCCGACTCCAACTACTCAAGAATTAAAAAAACAGATTGAAGAGTTAGAAGATGCACAAAAAAGCAGGGAAGACTTTAAGTTTCTTGAATCGTTAATTCGACATATCAAACTGGTCAGAGAAGCAGCTTGGCTTTTATCGACGAGAATATGGGAAAGGAACGATGAAGGAGATAAGGAATTCTCCAAGAGATTGATGGTTAATGTCGGTTCACATGATTATACTAAATTTTTCGGTATTGAGTGGACAGATTTAAGACCTAATAACCCAAATATCGAGCAATTAAAACTGGCTCATTCTCAACATCTAGCATCGAATCAGCACCACCCAGAAAACTGGGGTGGGTTGAATTCTATGCCAGATTTAATGGTTGCAGAAATGGTTTGTGACTGGAAAGCCAGGAGCGATGAAAAAGGATCTGATTTGAGAGATTGGATAAAAAACGATGCAGTAGAAAAATATTCAATTTCTCCACAAGGAAAAGCTTACAGAAAGATAAAAGAATATGTTGACCTTTTATTGGACCCACCGTTCGGGAAAATAGAATAAAAAGGAATATGTGAAAATGCAAATTGATTTTGTTAAACAGGACGATGAAAACTGGTTAGGTATTTATTTCGATGGATATCTCGTCTATCAAGACCAAAGCATAACCGTTGAAGAATTTGTAGACCTTCTTGTTGAACATGGCGGATCAGATATTGAAGTTAGGCATCTCTGGGTTAATCCAGAATGGTTCAATTCCACTTATGCGTTACCTGATTTTTTGAGTGAAGTCGAATTATCCGTGGAAGAGTGACATATGTATGCTATAATGATGTAGAGGAATTTATGGATTATGACGACAAAACTTCAGATGTAATGCTAAGCAGAGCAAAAGAAATTGCTTATGTCAAGCATATGCACCAGACTGACCTCTTGGGTCAGCCGTATTATCTGCATCCTGAGATGGTTGTGAAATTGCTTTCTGAAGATACGGAAACAAACAAAACAGCCATTCTGATTGTTGGATATCTCCACGATGTTATTGAAGATACAAAAACTACATTGGACAATTTATCTGCTCTGGGGTTTACTCATGAAATCGTAGAAGCAGTTGAGGCAATGACTCGTGGTGAAGATGAGAAATACATAGATTATATTGTTCGTTTAAGTCATAACGAAATTGCACGACTTGTGAAAATGGCCGATTTGAGGCATAATACGGATATTCGAAGAATAAAGTATGATGTAAAAACATCCAAAAATGATAATCGTCGTATTGTAAAATACATTCGTGCGTTTCAGTTTTTGCGTGGTGAAATGACGGAACAAGAATATAGAGGCTAATTAAAATGGTGGAAGGAGAATAACATGTGGATATTGTGGTGGATATTGTGGTTGTGGCTTGTATATCTTTATAAAACTGATATGTCATATTGAGCATGGGAGTTGGACTCATGGAGATTTAATTATATTTATACTTGCATCCTTATTCGGTCCTGTATTCGCCGTGTTTTCTGGTCTATTACTTTTGTATTATATTATCGTTTTGTGTTTGGAGAAGTGTGATTTTATATGTAAAATTGAAGAATGGTGGGATAAGGAATCAAAAATTTAAGAGGTTAAAGGAGAACAAAATGTCTATATGGTTAATAATCTATTTAATAATTCACGTTCTTTGTATTGTTCCAACATATTTGAGTCTCAGAACTCTTAGTAATAATTTTACTAATCCAAAGCATACATGGACAATCGAAGATAGATGTGTTGCCGTATTAATTAGTGTTGCTGCTTCTACATTGCTACTTGGTGCTATTATTGTGTTAAGCGTTTTTCTTTTGGCCTTGTTCGGCATTGGGTATGTGTTAATGTGGTTAAGTGATAAAGTTGATTGGGATAAACCCGCTAAATGGTAAATTTTCTAATAATATATTGGATTGTTGCTGGAGTTTTTACTTTTTTCCTTTGCCGATTTTATTCGCAGAGTCCAGAGGAAAAGTGGACTTGGAAGGATTATGTTGAACTTGGATTTTTGACCTTGATTGGTCCATTATTGTTGTTATCTATAACCCTAGGCGGTGTATGTATCGGACTGACATTGATAGTTGAGAAAATTTTAGGAAGAGAGGAATAAAAAATGGCATTATACATTTTATTCGGAGTTGCTGCGTTGTTAATTGTAATTTTTATAATTGCGTTCGGAGAAGAGTCTGATGCGGTGCTGTGTATTATTATTGGAACCATAGCAGTTCTCTTTTTCACTGGACTCCTATGGTTTTTTATGGCTTTTGCTGGTCGTCATTTTTCTGAACCGGATGATGTTAAACCTATCGAAATCAATAAATATGAAGAACAGATAGTGTCGATGAAAAGCGGTTCTGAAGTTGGTGGTTCGTTCTTTCTTGGCTGTGGGACAATCGATTCCACGGGATATTACGTCTATTATGAGAAAACGGCAGGTGGAGGTCTTCAGCAGAAGAAAGTTCGTGTTGGTCATGCTATTATCTTCGAAGAAGAAAATTGTAAGCCGAGAATAAGTTGGGAAGGCAGAAAATATACTTGTTCAAACTATTGGTTGCCTGAATGGTCCGCACCGAGTCGTATCTTTTTAACAAAGAAGCATATTTACGTTCCCAAGGGAACAGTAATTCAAGAGTTCAAACTAGACTAATTTTAGAAGGAGAAAAAAATGGCTGAATTTAACATGGTAATTTTGGTTGGTAATTTGACGAAGGACCCTGAAAAAGTCCAGTATGCTGGTACTACTACAATCGCCAATTTTCGTTTGGCTGCGAACAGGACGTATAAGGACAGTCAGTCAACTAAGCAGAATGATGTAGTATTCGTCGATGTGAAGGCTTTCGGCAAAATTGCCGATAGAATACTGAAGTATTGCCAGAAAGGCCGTCAGATCCTCGTACAGGGCCGTCTGTCTATGGATGAGTGGGTTGATAAGACATCTGGCGGTAAACGAAGTAAGCTTTATATTATTGCCGAGAATTTCCAGTTCTTGGGTTTAAAAGAACAGAATGGAAATGATAATGGACAATCTACTAAGGTTATAGCTACTGCTGTCCCTGAAAAGGAGATGTCAGTAGAAGATGTTTCGATGGAAGGTCTTAATTTCTAGGAGCATATAAATGGAGAAATATTGTATGAAGATACTATCTTGGTTTTTGATCTTCATCGTAACTATGTCTGTCGTTGTTCTTTCCGATGGTGAAGCATCTGGTGAAGAAGTGAAACATGGTGAAATAGGGCAAATTTACATTTTTCGGCAAAAATATCAGGATGATGGTGAAAAACATTTTAGATATTTTGTCGTTGAGAGGAAAAAAGAATATCACTGGCTGAGATATCTCAATGATAATGAAAAAGAAAAACTCCCTATTATCCTTAAAAAAAATCTGCTTAAAAAATGGTTCTGGCACCATCAAATAGGAGAATGAAAGTGAAGAAACTATTGTATGTATTTTTAGTTGTAGTATTGGTTGGATGTGCTAAACCTGCTGGTCTAAAAAAAATAGATATAGATATTAATAATCTATATGACAGGGTGTATGATTCACCGAATACAATTGCTGTGGCTACAAAATCTATTGAGACATCATGGTATGGCCCTGCTACACAACCAACGAGTCGTCCTTGGTATAGACCTACTACACAGCCAACGAGTCGTCCTGTGGATATTACAGCATTGTCTTCGAAACTTCCCAAACATGGTCTGGATGTTGTGACTTGTGACGATGATGTGAAAAAATACGGCGATTATTCTGATATGACGAATGAAGAGTATGTTAAATTCAAGAGAGAGTTCAAGTGAGATACATTGGATGAAAAGTAATAGAATATTTTTTAATATTACATCAAAAGACGTAAAATATGTTATACAAAAAAATAGGAATAAGGAGATATCTCATTTTCTTGTTTTGCCCAAGAAAAAAAGTCATTGGGTATCCTATAATGAGTTGGAACATATCGATCTGGGTGGAATTAGACGTATGATTATAGTTTTTGCTTATGACAATCCGGTATTTGTAAGACCGAGATTTAACGACGAAAAACCAGTAATCATAGGTCAAAAAAGTAAGAGATGAAACTTTTAATTTCTCAATTAGTTGCGAGAATTGAGAGGGAGTGTTGAGGTTATGTTGAGACATGAAGAAACAAATATGTCCTCCTTGTACGGAGAAGGAGCAGGACCTAATCAGAGATAATGAGCATCTTATAGGCAAGATTACAGGAAGGTTGTGGAATAGTTTTCACTGGTTGCGATGGGATGATTTAGAAAGTTATGCTATGTCAGGATTAGTTTTAGCAGCAATAAAATATGATCCTAATAAGCAAAAAAAGAATAAAACATTCTGCCATTATGCTTTACACGCTGGCTTTTATTCGGCAATTGATGAAATGAGAGTGGATGGTGTTATCAACAGAGGTAGAAAAAAAGGTCCACAATCTAGAAAAACAGATTGGACCACAGATATCTGTACAGTAGAAGATTTTTATGGCAGAGAAGAGTCTGACCAAAAGGGTGATGATGGATTCGATCAGGTAGATACGAGAGATTTCTGCCATGAAGTGGTGAAAAGGTTAAAACCCAAGGAAAAACAACTATTGAAATTCTTTCTTTTTGATAATCTTTTGAAGAAGCAAATAGCTGATCTTGAAGGTGTATCTGCTTCGATGATTTCGTTTAGGTATAGAGATGTGGTAAAAAAAATGAAAAGAATTGCGGAGAGAATAATGAGATAGTGCCTATAATGCTGTAAATAGATACGGGCATAATCGGGTCCGCCTACGAAGCGGTTAGCCGTAATCGGAATTGAAAATGCTGGTTCGAATCCAGTTGCCCGCGTTTTTTTGGGAATAAATAATGTTTAAAATAGGCGACAATATTATAGACGAAAGTGGTTGGGAAGAAATCCATGCCGATTGTTCTTAATCACATAGAGGAATCATTGTAGAAATTGTTAAACGCCGATCTGCTGGGGCTGGTATGCTTACGTATTATATGGTCAGATGTTTGTGTGGACGTGGCCATGAGGCCGGAGTTCATCCTCGTCATTTGGTCATAGATGATTATTATGAAGATTTTGAAGAAAAAATAAATGATAGAATGTCATAATTTTTCGCGAAAAATATATAATCTGCCTATAATGAGGCATGCGGGTATAGCCAGACCGGTCTTCTAAACCGGGATCTGTAATTGGATCTGAAAATGTAGGTTCGAATCCTATTGCCCGTGGTTAGAAGGAGCAAACAATAATGATTAAATTCGTGAAATTGACCGATGAAGGTTTCAAAGAGAAGATTAAAACCTTTTTTGAAGATAATTACGGAGAATGGACCTCCACAATCGGAGAACAATTCAGAGAGGATGGCACCGTAGATTTCGATTTCGAGAATTACGAATGCGAGCAAGAGACATCCGGTACTTATAGAGATAGCCCTCGTAATCGGATGTTGGGCTTTCAGTTATTAGATAGGGACAATCTACAATACTGGGGATGTACTGGTGGTGGTGATTGGGAGTGGCCTGTCTACTTTATTTTATATTGGGATGGGAGAAAAGTCCGTGGTTATGTTCCTCTCTGTAATGGCAATCGTTTTAACCGCAATACTTATAAGGCATATGGAAATGCGGGTAATCATAAGTATGATGAAGATAACAATTATATCCAACTCGAATACACCAATGATGCCGTTGATCTGAAAAATCAATATCCTGAATTGTTCGCTGATACAGAATTGAAGGATATTGAAGGATCATGCGATCCCCCAGAGTGGACGGAAGAAGATACTAAAGCAATCCGTGCTGAACTGCTCAGTGTTTTCGTAGAAAAAACTCCATAAAATGAAAAAATTCATGAAGATTACTTGCGGTGGACTCATTCATTATAACAGGAAATTATTGATTTGTCGTCCCAGATGGGACAGTGAACTTTGGAATCTTCCAAAAGGAACAATGGAACCTGATGAAACATTTATAGAAACCGCCACAAGAGAAATTAAAGAAGAAACTGGTATCGTTATAGATGATACCTGCGAGGTAATTGATTTAGGAACAACGTCTTATACCAAAAAGAAGATTATACATTTGTTCCATATCGTGTTGTCTAAAGATCCCGGAGAATTGATATGTAATTCGTTCTTTGAGAGAGATGGCAAACAAATTCCTGAGATGGTAGATTTTAAATGGATAGATTTCAGTGATTATCCTCTCTATTTTTCCGAAAAATTAAGTATGAGTGTAAAACTACTTAATAAGGGAATGAAAAATGTCCATAGGATTAACAAAGAGAGCAGCGGAAGAGATCCAAAAAATATTCGATGATACGGAGATGCCTGAATCCGCTTGTTTTAGAATTGGTGTAAAAGGAATGAGCGATCAGGGAATAAAATATCATTTAGAAATTGCTGATAGTCCATATCAGAAAGATATAGAATTCAAGGAACATGGAATTATTGTTGCCTGTGATATGGAAAGTTATGTTTATTTGAAGGGAACTACAATTGGATTTGATGAAGAAGAAGGTTTTGAAGTAAATAATCCAAATATTGTGAAGGATGAAGATAAAATAGTCACTACAGGAGGAGAATAATATGATTCTTGGATTTATTATTGGTTTTATCGTAGCAATTGGTATTGTGGTATACTATGTGAACAAAAAGAAAAAGGACGAATAATATGCATCTATTATCGATGATAGCCATTTACATATTGGGAGCATTGAACAGTGAAATATTAAAGGACAAAAGACATGAAAAAACGGTTAAAGATAAAAAACGAAAAAGATAGAGCAATAGTCGATCCACTAAAATATCAGGTATGAATGGGATGAAATTTGAAGTAGGAGATGTAATTTGCCGTATAAATCCTTCCAGCCGTCCTCCTGAAGAGGAAGGCGTCATTGATAGAATTATACGTGGTTCTAACCAATACCTTATTAAATGGATAACTTTTAACGGAATATCATATAATACTTGGTTAGATATCGGTAATATGCGTTATGGACCCTATCAAGATTTTGAAGAAAGAATAAAAGACAGAATGGGATGAAACTTAATATCCAAGTTGGAGATCGATTATATTATAAAAAAACAGGTATAACTGGTATTGTCTCTGAAGTTCTTCCTGATGATGAAGCCATTTTTAAAAATACCTTCAGAATGCTAGTCCAACATCCTACATCTCATCCTCTTTACAATGCCTTTGTTCTGTTGGTAGATAACGGTAATTGTAAATTCTTGTATCCAATAGATTTTCAAGAAAAAATAGATGAAAGATTGGGAGTTTAATTTTTTCGCAAAAAATGATAGAACAATGCTATAATGAAGTGCTTTTACCAGCAAATGGGAACCGGGTTCCCCGAGAAGAAAGCAAGGTCTTCAGTGTCAAAATGCGGATGGTTCGACTCCAGAGGCTGGTGGTCCAGTGATTTTAATTTTTCCGCAAAAAAAGTAATAATTTGGAGGAAATTCTGTAGTTTTGGGGTATAATAATATAGAGAGTCAGAGTATTTTTGCTACGATTCAGTAAGAACCTCGCTGCTCTGGCTCTCTATTTTTTTTTTTGCCGAAAATATAAGTATATGATAGTTTTTTTAGAATAAAGGTCAAGGAAATGAAAGAGACAAAGTACACAAAAAGAAAACGGAAAACGATGACGAAGAACCTCGCTGCTTCGTTGAAAATGGCAGTGGTGGAAAAGGATGTAGAAGCCGCCTGGAAGGCTGTTTTTGAAAAAATATATCCTGGTTGTATTTCTTCTCCTGATGGCACCGATGGACTCCTGGAACACGAGGAAATCAGTGTTGCTATGGAGTATAAATATGATTGGAATTTGCGTTCATCTCTCGATCAAGCAAATGTTCTTATTCAATCAATTTTCTATCTCAAGAAAATGATAGACAGAGGAAATCCTCTTCCAAAGGTTGTTTTCGTTGGTGATGTGAATGAGTGCTTTTGCCTTCCTTCAGCCGATTTGACCAAATATTTCAATGAGAATGTTGATTGGTCAATTGCCCCCTCTTCTGCTGCTAAGAAGTATCCTGAAATTGTGGCAAAAATCGCTGATGACGATACAATTCGTCCTTTTATTTCCAATGTTGGTAAAAACTTTGACTTCCCGATGGTTGTGGAAAAAATGAAGAAAATTTCACAAGGGAAGCCGTATGCCATTACAATTACTTCCAGAAACATTGTTGAAATTTTTAAGAGATTTGAAAGTGATGTCGTAACGGATAAAAAGTTTGCTTCTGTTCCTCTTTGGGATAACCTTATCAAGCAGAGAACTTCTCAATTGGTTGATTTGTTCTTCACTTGTTTGACTTGTCCTGATGATGTATTTCTTCATCCAAATCGAAGAAATGAAATAGTAGTAAGGGACAAACGCATTGTTGTCAATTCTGCTAATTACAGGGCATTCTTTTCTGAATTTCGTCAAGAGTATACTCCTGTTGAATTGGAGAATTTGACTGCTAATAAAGATAGAATTCTTGAAGACGTTCATCGTCGTAGAACCGGGGCGTTTTTTACTCCGGATATTTGGAGAGATGAAGCATTTAAGCACATTGCTGAGG
>Ga0114919_10000672_pt1 | contig 26835 bp, 19 predicted proteins | sample BlataG_FD_88682 | JGI IMG/M metagenome (GOLD analysis project Ga0114919, IMG submission 88682) | Deep subsurface microbial communities from Black Sea to uncover new lineages of life (NeLLi) - Black_00105 metaG | ecosystem: Environmental > Aquatic > Marine > Oceanic > Sediment | place: Atlantic... | reverse complement strand
GGGGGGGGGGGGGGGGGGGGGGGGCGCCGACCCACGCTGATGACCCAAGCAGCACTAATGTAAGTTTGACAATGTGTGTGCTTCTTTTCTTTCTTTTGAATACCCCAATGTTAGAAGACAGATTTTACGGACGAGTCTTTGAAGCAGCTACGTAGACAAAGGACAGCCAGCTGCTGGGAAGAGCTTGGAGAGGCGGCGGCGGTGGAGCAACAAAACCATAAAGGAGTTTACACGGAACTGCTACCAATTTAAATGCATGTATAATATATCAAACGCACCTTGAACACAAAATGCCAGAACCAATTAAAGTAACCAACGAACAGCTTGGTATTCAAACTGGGTATGTTTTTTGGAAATCAACTCAATTCCATTGCATGCTTCTCGCTGACTTTTCCTCCATTATACGCTAACTCACACACCTCTATCCATCCACTTATAGTAACGAATATGATGGCCCATTAGAATTCGATCTAGGCAACCTTATGGCCACCGACCCAAGTCCCATCAACGCCGCTCTCTTCACAAACCCTGAGCAAGCCTGCTATCAACTCGCCACTGGCATCGTGCAAGCTCTCACCCGACAAATCTTTGAACTCCCTTCAGAACCAGCACCAGTAGGCAGATTAGTTCAACTCCCAAGGCCTACTACAGTCCTTCCAAGAGAGAAACCAATACCAAAGCCCAAACCCCCCACTAAATGGGAGCTTTTTGCTGCTCGAAAGGGGATCACGAAACAAAAGAGAAGCAAGCTGGTGTGGGATGAACCCACTGGAACATATAAAAGAAGATGGGGTTATGATAAAGCCAACGATGACGCAGCAGTCCCTATTATTGTAGCTGGACCAAATGATGTACCAGGAGAGGATCCATTCACCAAGGCAACTAAGGATAAAAAGGGCCGTGTTGCCAGACAGGAGCAGCAGCAACTTGACAACGTCAAAGCGGCCGTTAGAATTGGTGGAAAGGGAGCTATTCCAGCTACATTAAAGCTCTCAGCGTCTCTACCAAACCATAGCAAAGGTAATACTGGTGGGCCTCACAGCGGTGTCATTCGTAAACGCTCTACTCTCACAGCTGAACTCGCAACAGCATCCCGACAAGCAGCCATATCTACCGCTTCCATTGGTAAATTCGACCGCATCGTCGCCAATGAGAAACCAGACCAACTGAGAAGAATACCGGGCGCAAAGAAGGCCAAGGTTCTTCCAGTGGCTGCCACCCGACAAGAGAGGGCTCAGCAGTCTTCAATGGTCAATCAGATTATTGCCAAGAATGCGGATGATATTGTAGACATCACCAGAGCTATAGGTTTACATGAAGCTGCAGCTAGAGAGGATACAAGGAATTTAAAGATGAAGGGAGCCAATAAAAAAGGAAGGTTGACTGGTGGTAGTAGAGGAGGAAGTGGTGGTAGAGGAGGAGGAGGAAGAGGGAGGGGAGGCGATAGAGGTGGTGGAAAGGGCAGAGCTCCTCCGCCATCTGCTGGTGGCAGAGGCGGTAGTGGTGGAAGTAGAGGAGGAGGAGGGAGAGGAGGGAGAGGTAGCAGAGGAGGGAGGAAATAAAACCTTACTTTCTTTCTTTAGTACTTACATGTATACACATGATATCAATGGAATTGTAGGATTATTAAATAGCCTGGTGAATCTTCACCATAAATAACATAAATTCCGTCATTATACCAGCAAGTAGAGGTTAACATTTTCATACCTTATCTATCTATATATTCAGTTTGCTCCACCATCACTGCCATCATTACCTCCATAACCACCACATTGTAATCGTAGCATAGCTGCATACCTCTCTGCTTCTAATTTTAATGCCTTATAGCCTTGTATATCAAAACCAGACCTGTCAAATGCCTTCCTCTCCCAACTTGACATGAATCTCTCATGAGCATCTGAATAACTAAAGTCCCTGCTAGTCTGTATATAGTATAGGTATGTTAGTAGAGTGGTAACACCGCCTACAAAGAAGCCAATGGGCTCCATGACATCCCAAGAAAGTTCCCAATATGTTAATCTAAAAAGTAATCCCCACTGAGAGGCCAAGACGCCGAAACCAAGCCAGGCAAAAATTTTACTTCTAATGGCTGCTCGCCTTTTTATGTTTGCTTGTTGCATGTCTAAAGCAAGGAGTTTGTCGTTGAGGAGGGTGAGCTGTTGTTGTAAGAGGTTGGATTGCTGTGGGAGGACGCGTTGGATTGCGACGGCAACTTCATCTGGTCGCATGTAGACAATGTTGCCATGTTTGAGAATGATGCCTGCTGTGTGTAGGGCAAAGCAGATGCGTTCTGCTTCTGCTGAAGAAATTTCTTGGGAGCTGTCTTCACATTCTTTGATAAGCTTGTTCCAATCCATGACGGGGAAGTGCTGTTTGAGGGAATCGAGGCGGGGGTGGAATGCCACGGCCTGCAGTCCTTCCAATAAAGCTGAGATCTCGGGGCCCTGTGGTGCTGCATCTGTAGAGAATGGGGTTGATAGTAGCGATTGAATCGAATGGCTGGTGCTATTTAGAGCAACTGGGAAAAAATTCGAATTAAATCCACTACAAGCTGAAACTGCTCGAAAGGTTTGCAATGCTTTGGATCTCAGCATATGATGTGAATTTCAAGTGTATCAAAAACTAAAATTTGATGAAGAAAAATGCGATTTTGAGCTGGGAGAGTCTTTTCAAGTGTGACCAAACCTCTGGGCCCAAACCCGGGTTTCAAAGTATGGCGACAGGAGTAAAGAATCTCCTTTTCCTGCAGCATTAATTTCGAAAATTATCTATATTTCTGCAATAAGCAAGTTTGTTTCAAGTACAGAGCCACCTGATCAGATCCGACGCGGTACGTGATCACTTTTGATCACACAAACTTAGTGAAATTCTCACTTGTTCGTCCACTTTACCCTAGAAAACAATATGGCTGGGCCAACTGGAAAGATTAAGAAGAAGAAGGATGGCGATACTCTACAGCAGAAGTCACCTGCCGAGTTTTTTGCCGAAAACAAAAACATCGCTGGCTTCGACAATGTTAGTTGAAACAACAGACTGCCTGTGCTGGTTGAGAATAACCCAACCAACAACACCATCGTGCCCTAACCCCATTCTCACCTTTCTTTCCATCACTCCAACAACTATATATATAAACAGCCAGGAAAGTGTCTCTACACAACAGTCAGAGAACTGGTAGAAAACTCTCTTGATTCAGCAGAGTCCATCAGCTGCCTCCCCGACATTACCATCCGCATAGAAGAAATCAGCCAAAAACGTCTCAATAGAATCAGAGGAGTGGCCAATCACGACCGTATAGATGAAGAGCTTTACCAAGACTTTGAAACTGAGCAGGCCAGAGTTAAGAGAGAAGTGAGAGAAGGCAAAGAAATAGACAAACTGAAGAAACAGCTGGAAAAGAAGGGATTGGGGGAGGATGACATTGCAGCCAAGGTACAAGATTTGGAAGGGAAGCAACAAGCTGCTCAGGCAGGCAAAGGAGAAAAGGTTTTTTTCAAAGTGACTGTTACAGACAATGGATGCGGCATGTCACATGCGGATATTCCTGAAATGCTGGGACGTGTGCTGAGTGGAACGAAATATGGTGTCAAACAGACTCGAGGTAAATTTGGGCTAGGTGCCAAGATGGCACTTATATGGTCTAAAATGAGTACAGGGTTGCCTATTGAGGTGTACTCAGCCAGGAAAGGCTCTTCAACCAAGTCTTATTACAAGCTAGATCTAGATATCCAAAGAAATGAGCCCAATGTTCACGCTTCTAAAATGCTAGATAATATTCATGGCTGGCATGGCGCTGAGCTCAGCGTCACCATAGCAGGCAACTGGCAGTACTACCGAGCCAAGATTCTCAAATATTTGCAACAGATTGCAGTAATCACCCCTTATGCTAGGTTTGAGTTTCAATTCATCGCTGAAGACTCTGACAAGAACAGTCTTGCTGCTACCTTTGAAAGAAGAACCGACACCATGCCTGCTCCTCCAGGTCTCACCAAACATCACCCGTCATCAGTAGACTTGGAGCTGATCAAGCGACTGGCTGGACAGTCTAAAGCAAGCTCTTTGGTGAGCTTCTTATGCAAGGAGTTTGACTGTGTCAACAAGGGACTGGCAGAACGGATTGTGGATGAAATGCAAATGGGGACTCATGCTAAAATGGAGCCCAGTGATCTAGATGATCGTCAATTGGCGCGTCTCCATCAGCTGCTCCATGCAGTCAAGTTCTCAGAGCCCAGTGGGGATCATTTGAGTCCAGCAGGGGAGTATAACATCAGACTAGGCATCTTGAAAGAAATCAGACCAGAGTTGGTGGCCACACATCAAGGGAGTGTAGGTGTGCATGAAGGGCATGCATTTATAGTAGAGGCAGCTGTGAGTGTGGGTGGTAAAGACATTAAACAGGGTCTCAACATCCATAGGTATGCCAATCGTATTCCCCTCTTGTTTGAAGGAGGCAGTGACGTCATCACCAGAACGGCACTAAAACGCATCAACTGGTCGTCGTATAAAATAAGTCAAGGTACAGACAAGGTAGGAGTGTTTGTATCTATAGTATCCACAAAGATTCCATTTAAAGGTGCTGGTAAAGAGTATATGGCCGATGATGTAGAAGAGATCCAGCTGGCTGTCAAGGCGGCGATTCAATCATGCTGTCAGCAGCTGAGATCAAAGATTGCCAAGGCGCAGGCTGCTAGAGAACAAAAGCTGAGGAAGAGAAATTTGACAAAGTACATTCCTAATGTAGCTGGTGCAGTGTATACTGTGCTGAAGAGTATTGCTGATGCTCAGAAAGGGACGATGACGAGTAGTAAGAAAAGGAGGTTGGGGGATAAAGATGGAGGTGATGTGATTCCTGGAGTGGTGGCTGGACAGGTGACTGAGGCTCTGCTGTCTGCAAAATTGAGTGAGCATGTGGAGCGTATTGATTCTGATATGGCTTTGGAGTATCAGATGCAGCAGGGGTTGGTGGATGGGGCTAGGACTGAGGCGTACTTGGCCCCTGTGAGTGCCAGACATGCTCATGAGATGGACGTGCATGGGAACGTCGTCGTCTTGAAACTCTTGAAAGCTGTGTAATTTTTACGTGTAAAATGCCCTGTATTTGAGAATATTTAGGACATTTTAGACACTAGGAAGACGTATTGAAGGATAGAAAGGAGCTGGTTAGACAAGTTAAAGAAGTGATCAAAAGGAGAGAGATGAGTACCTGGTATTTAAGAACAAACGGCATTCTTTCATATGCTGGGACGTGCCTAGCATTGCTTTGTATCGCAGTCACTGTCACAGGTAGGTCTTAGTATATACCACACCAAACCTTTCATCAATGTACCCCCAAACTGATCTCCTCACTTGTACACTCCTGCAGACTACTTTCATAAAGCCAGTCCCATAGTTACAGCCGATATCGTCAAATTTGAAGCATTAGAACGGGAATTCGGTCATGACAAGGTAAACTACATCCCTCATTCAGTCTATCCCTCCGCCTCTCACTCTCTCTCCCATTCCCACACTCACCCTCCTTCCTTGCTTCCTTCCTTCCTCCCTCCCTCCCTCCCTCCCTCCCTTCATACAGGCCTACCCAGTCATAGACCTCTACATGGACCTCACCTCTGAATTCACCTGGAACACCAAACAAATATTCGCTTACACTCAATTAGAATGGGCCACCAAGAGAAACAAAAGAAACCGTGCCATCCTCTGGACCACAATCATAGAATCCAAACAAGATGCTCAAGGCACCATCAAGGAACTCAAGCCAAACTACCCCTTTGCAGTCAACGACCAAGGCCAGGGACTGAGAGGAACAGATTTCAACATCACCGTCTCTTGGAACATGATTCCCAAGGTTGGGAGAATATACACAAGATCAATGACGTTCAGTGGGTTTACATTTCCAGCAGAATATGTGGAGGCTGCAGCTGGGGTGAAGGAGAATAGATTTAGAGATGCGATACAGCATTTGCATCAGCATAATGGTGATGGTGGGGATATGATGGGGGACGGGCTGAGAAGTGAAGAAGAAGAGTATTTGGAAGATTATGCTGAGGAGGAGGATGGTGGAGATGATGAGGATGAGGATGAGGATGAGGATGAGGATGATGAAGGATTTGAGATTTCGTTGGATGAGCTGGAAATGGAGGGTATCACTATTGAATAATAATAATTCATTCATTGATTACAAATATGTATTGTTGTTTGTTTAACAAACACAGCCGGCATCTATAGATAATATTTAACATTCCATTCCATCTGTTTGCTGATGATCACCTTCTCCCTCAGCATCACCGCCAGCTACAACTTTATTCAACAACAACCACTCCCCAGAGAAGTCAGGCCTCCACATACACACCTCCCCATTATCACATGATGTGGCCAACCAGTTACCAAACATGTTCCATTTCACTTGCCATACTGAAGCTTCATGATCTAATGCTGCAACTTTATCTATTTGGGGTGCATCTGATCTACCCTTCACACTCCATAATGCTACTCTATTGTTACTATATGCTACTGCTATGAGTTCATGTGGACGACCGAGTCGTGGTGCCCAGTCTACTGCTACCACTTTGCTACTATCCTTGTCAGTTTTATCATGGAGATCAGCTACTTTCTTCCATTTCATGATACTCTCTTGTAACATCCATATACTAGCGCCTTCGGTGGCAGTTCCTAAGACCAGCATGGGTGGTAAAACAGCTGCTGCTGTTGGTGGTGGTGGTGGTGGTGGAGCCGTGGTATCGTTGTTGTCTGGTGTCTCTAATACTATTCCTAAAGTGGTTGAGTTGTCAGTATTACTGTGTTGGTGCCAGCTAGCTGAAGTACATGCACCTCCAGAGCCAGGAGCAGTGACTTTTACTTCATATAATAGCTCCCATTGATCACCAGGAGCAGTGGGGGCGTACATTCTAAGATGTCCATCTGCACAGCATGCTGCAATGAGAGGGTGGTCAAAGTCGTCATCTGAAGCTGAGACTAGGTCTAGAATGGGGAGAGAGGTATGTTTGAAGGTTGATGTAAGTGTCCATTGTGATGTGTAGGACGGAGTGTTGTTGTTGTTTGTCCAGAATTGTATGGAGCCATCGGAAGAGGCAATGGCGAGGGTGGATGAGCCAAAGCGAGGGGGGGTCCAAGCGGGCTTGGATGGGGGATGAGCGGGCTGGAATGAGCCCGTTGGAGTCCATGTTCGACCATCGCCATCTCTTTTCCAAGAAGTTACGACTCCGTGTTCATCTATAGTAGCCATCTTTGTATGGGGTGTGTTGAAAGCTATTTCTTTGGCACATATGTCCAGATGAGATGTGATCGTTCTAGTTGACATGATGCTCTATTTTGATACATAAAATGTATTTGAGTTATTGGAGTGTGTACACCTATAAAAGTGAAAATTATGTTGCAATATTCGCCGTCTTTGAGTATTTCAAGCACCCACTTCCCCCGTCTTAATTCTCTGCGCTCACAGCTTCCATTCGGGGAAACCCTGCTATATGGGGACCCTCTTACATCGATGTAACTTCACTCCACAAATATAAAAACCATTTTAGACTGCTTTCGAGCTTAAACAGGTCGATTGGAAAGCTAGGGTTACGCAGGTTAAAGCCCTATTCATTGCATCCACAAGGGTTTCTGACTTTTTGCTCTCGCTTTGCACAAGATGAATGGTGGATCAGACATTGGGGTTACTCCCAGAGCATCACAAGGCTTTGCTGAATTATCATCACTGGCCACGAGTTTTACCCTTCAAAATGGACATTCGATGGAAGTAAATCAAGCGCTTTTGAAGGAAGACGACGACTTGCTTCGCCAAACCTTTCTGCAAGTCTTCAGACACCACCACCCTCAGCTTGCCAACAAGGTCGACGTCATCTTCGCCCTCGCCCAAGCTTGGGCCATGTCGGAATCCAACACAGACTTTGAGATGCTGGAGCAACGCCTTGAGGCCCTCACCCCAGATGAGCGCATCCTTGTAGCCTCTGCCTTCTCCTCCCTCCTTAGTCTCCACAATCTCACCGAAGAGATCATCACTGCCAGACTTGAAACTGCTCAACGTATCGGAGAGGTCGAGGCATCCACCAGATCCACCAACAGGAGCGTTCAGTACCTCGTCAAGAAGAAGGGCATTTCTCCCGAGGCAATCTATACCGCTCTTTGCAGTCAAACCGTAGACCTTGTCTTCACTGCTCACCCCACCCAGGCCCTAAGACAATCTCTGTTGAAGAAGTACAGTCAGATTAGAAATGAAATGGGGAAGCTTCACAACACCAGAATGAGTGCATACGAACGCATCGAGTGCCTGGACGAGATCAGATCCCAAGTTCAAGCTGCCTGGAGGACAGATGAGATTAGGAGAAGGAAACCTACTCCTCAAGATGAATCTCGCCAGGGTCTTACATACTTCCATGAGACCATTTACAAAGGGCTCCCCGTTTTCCTGCGTCGCATTGACACAGCTTTAGCGGCCATTGGGCAGCCTTCTCTCCCCCTGGATGCAACTCTATTCAACTTTGGAAGCTGGATGGGAGGAGACAGAGATGGCAACCCATTTGTCACCCCAGAGACAACCAGAGATGTGGTGATTGGCGCGCGTCTGTCTGCACTCACTCTGTTGACTGAGCAGATTGAGAAGATGATGTTTGACGTGTCCGTCTGGCGTGCCGCTCCTGAACTGCAAGCCAGGGCCAGAGAAGTCCTCGCACGCAAGTCTACCACTGAAGGTACCATGCTGGACACTAAAAAGAACACATATGACGTTGTATTTGTCTCTCTACACGAGCCTTATCGTATTGTGTTTTCTGAGATCCGCGACAGGCTGGACCAGACCAGAGACGTGTTGATGCACTGCTTGGCACACCCCACCTTACCACTCACAGAGGCACTGGAGCATGATCCGATGGCATATTCTGATGATGGTGAAGAAGTTTTAGAGGTACTCATAGCATGCTTTGACTCTTTAATTGCCACAGGAGATGAACACATTGCCAGAAGCAAGCTGATGGATGTCATCCGTCAAGTGAAAACATTTGGTCTCTTCTTGTCCAGACTAGACATCAGACAGGAAAGCACTAAGCACACTGAAGCTTTGGACGCTATTACCACCTTCCTTGGCATTGGGAGTTATAAAGAATGGAACGAAGAGAAGAGAATGGAGTTTCTGGTGAGTGAGTTGAGCAGTAAGCGCCCTCTCCTCCCTCCCCACCTCCCAATGTCTGCTGAAGTTTCAGATGTCATCAATACTTTTAGAATGCTGGCTCAGTTGCCTTATGGCAGCTTGGGTGCCTACATTATCTCCATGGCACACACTGCTTCTGACGTGCTTGCTGTAGAGCTGCTGCAAAAGGAATGTGGCATGGACCCTAGTTTGAGAGTGGTCCCTCTGTTTGAAACCCTGGACGATTTAGAGTATGCTGAGACTGCTATGCGTCAGTTGTTTACCTGTGAATGGTATAACAACCATATCAATGGTAAACAAAAATGTATGATTGGATACTCAGATAGCGGTAAAGATGCGGGTAGGTTGGCAGCTGCTTGGGGACTGTATGAAGTTCAAGAAAAGTTGGTCAAAGTAGCTGATGAATTCAACGTGCACCTGACCCTGTTCCATGGTAGAGGTGGTACTGTAGGTAGAGGAGGTGGTCCTGCACATCTTGCCGTCCTTAGTCAGCCTCCAGGCACCATACGAGGAACTATCAGAGTGACTGTGCAAGGTGAAGTTGTGGAACAGCAGTTTGGTGAAAAGGAAATCGGCTTCAGAACCATGGATTTATACACTTCAGCTGTTTTGGAAGCTACTCTTGCCAATATGGGCGACCCTAAACCCGAGTATAGAGAAGCAATGGCAGAAATGAGCCGTGTTTCTTGTGATGCCTACCGTGCTGTGGTGAGGGGAGATCCCAAGTTCTTTGATTTCTTCCAAAGTGTCACCCCAGTCAACGAACTAGGCAGAATGAACATCGGATCTCGTCCCGCCAAGAGACGCTCTCACAACTCTATTGACACTCTCAGAGCAATTCCCTGGATATTTGCATGGACGCAGATCAGGTTCCACTTGCCTGTGTGGCTGGGAGTGGGTGAAGCCATGAAAAAGATGATTGAGGATGGTAAACTAGATCTGTTGCAAGAGATGTACAAAGGTTGGATGTTCTTCCGAGTGCTGCTCGATATGCTCGAGATGGTGTTTGCCAAAGCAGACCCTCGAGTTGTTAAATTGTACGAAAGACACCTGGTAGCACCTGAATTGCATGGGCTTGGCGACGATTTGCTGAAGAGACTGCATGACACGGAGGAACTCATGTTGAAAGTCATGAAACACAGCGGTCTGCTGAGCAGTAAATCAGATGCATTCCTGCAGCAGAAATTGCAGCTGAGAGCTCCCTATGTTGCTCCATTGAATATATTGCAAGTGTATTGTCTGAAGGCATTGAGAGATATTGAGAGTGGGAAGAATGCAGATGAAATAATGGCCAAGTTTAATCCTGATCCTGATGCGCTGGCTATTATGAGTCGTGGAGATAAGAGTCATCCATTTGAGGCAGCTTTAGAGGACACGATGATTATTACAATGAAGGGAATTGCTGCAGGTATGCAGAATACTGGGTAGAGAGATGTGTTGAGGTATGTTGGGATAATAGCAGTATATGGTGGAGATCCCTTTGTACCCCCCGTTTTTTTAGCCTTTTCTTTCTTTTTGAGAAGTGGAGGGGAAGACCTCTGGTCAGAAATATAAGTAGTATTGGCAGTCTAGTAGAAAGGATATGTCACGTATTAAACGTTACTTTGTTTGAAAAAGAATCGCACAGATATGCTGTAAGCTTTTGAAAGTATATTTAAAAGTATATAGGCCTTAAATTACTTGCTTTCTAACTCAAGTCAGCACATGTCATTGTGACATTGCCATTCAAGCTCGAGCACCACTTGACCGTCATTCGTTACTCTCTATCATGACGAAAACCCAACAAGCTCCTTTAGATGCAAATTTCTACTCTTTAGCGTACGTTCCTTCGGTAAAAAACACAAATCACCCTCCCCTCCAAAATCCCCCCCACCCCCTCTTGCAACACCCAACCCAACCCATCTCCTTCCCTACCCTCTTTACAGGAAGAACAATCCAGAGGTCTTACAGAAAAGACAAAACAAAATATACCACCTCAATGAACAATCATCTCTCCTCCTCGATACTAACCCAGGCAGAAGACCAAATTGGGATGAAGGCCGTCTACTGAGGCTGGACGCTTTTTCTCTCCAACAAGGCAAACGATGCATCATGTGGGATGACCAAGGTGCTGGTTTCTTCCTCCTTATCAATTGGGATTGGAAGAACAATATCCCAGCTACCCTACAATCATTTTATACTAGTGATAATGGGAATGGGGACCATCATTCACATATTCCAGGTTGGTGGGATAATGTAAAGAACCTTCTCTCCCCTCCACTCATTGATCCAACAGTGTCAGACAGGGACCTGGCTGCATGGCTGGACACACATACAATGAAGGCACACGGATTTGATGTCGATATGGTTGTAGAGAAGGAGGGCAGAGGGAAGTATTGGATTGAAGGAGGTGGAGAGTATGGCGAGAAACTTGAGCAGTACATATGAATATTCTATAAATTTATAGTAGGGACGAAAGAAGAAGAGTGTAAAAAAAAAAAGAAGAAGTATGTATTCTATCTCCTCTCTACTGCGCACAATGACTCTCTACTTCTATCTAATCTCTTTATTACAAGGGAAATCTTGATAAAAAGAATCTTAGATCTAGATCACTCCTAGCAGGCAACATGGTCAAAAATGTCTTCAAGTGCCTATCAAAAGCAGAATGCACCCTCCACACACTGGCTCGCACCTCCCTCAACATCCCCTCTGGAATACCTTGGGGAGAGTTGTACACAGCATCACTCCATGATCCCTCTGCTTCACTGCGTGCTACTGCATCCAGATACAGCTGCTGTTCTGTTAAAGTGGCCTGGAGGGAGTCTGCCAGTCGTTTGATGGGGCCCATTACGTCGAGAGCAGCTCTGAGAGTGGCGGTGAGTTCGTTGTGGACGTTGCCGGCGCCGTTGATGGATCTGCTGGATTGAGCGTTGATGAAGAGACCACGGGAGATTGTGGTTAAGAAGGTGTCGTGCAGAGTGCATATGGCGTCGAGATCTTTGGCTATTGCGAGGCCGGTTTGAAAGCGCTTCCATGCTGGTTCTATGACTTCAAAAACGGCGTAGTTTTGTAAATTGGCGGTGAATTGTGCCATTTCTGATCGGCAGACATGAATGAAACCTAAGACAGCTGGTACACCTTCCATTCCTGGCACTTCAATACCATGTTGCTTCTGCAGTAAGTCTAGCGTATTCAGTGCGTGCTTTGCATTACCCAGTTTACTCCACCCATCTGCCAGTGCATGTGCAGTCCTTTGTGCAGCCAACAACAATCGGGAGATACGCGCATATGACGCCATTGCCTCCAGATGCAATACTGCCCCCAATGCACCATCTACTTTATATTTAATATTAAAAATGTCCCACCCAGTGTCGCCTTCCATGCCTCTGGCCAGGGAGACGTCCAATCGGGGGAAGATGGTTTCACTGTCGGTGAAAACTGCTCCACATGCCCTGAGCGCAGTGTCCATGTGGCCCTCTAAAACATAAGGGCTCAGTCCCCTTGCTGGTTTATCCAAATCTGCCCCTGCTGCATCAAGAAGGGTCACTACAAAGTCTCCTTGGCCCAGGAGGATGTAGCGACGGATGGCATCAAGGTGGCGGGGGAGCTGTTGTTGTTCCATCACAAAACTCAGCAACCTGGCCCCGACTTTAGTAGTCACCTCGTCTACAGATTCGTCCAGCCATGCTAGCTGCAATGGTCCTTTGTATAATAATGAACTACTACCACTAATAGAGCTATTGCTGTTATAGTTGTCATACATACCAAGGGCAGCAGTCCACTCTGTGTCTCCGCAGTGCTCTCGTAAAAAGTTGATTGTACGGCCAGCTGTCAAGATCTTTGCTGCTAATTCTTGACTTATAAATTGAGGAAGACCTTGAATGTCAACAGCAAAGCCTCCGTGCCACAAAGCACCTGGATGAGCACTGACAAGAGGCTGCCTTGCCACTAGGAAGTCCCCGGGCAGAGCATCTTCCAGAGCGCCATCTTGAATCCAGTTGGAGATGCGTTTTAAATAAGGGGCAAGGGCATCTTGAAGGAGGGGTTTAACGACTCTTCTGACGATTGAGTCACCATGTTTGGAGAGAGTGTGCAGAGCAGAGAGAGCTGGGCCAGCCCTGAGTGGGAGAGCTGTTTCAAGGCAGGTGGCGAGCACTCTCATGCGGTGGAGCTGCTCAGCGCCGAGCCAGACTTCGAGACGACGGAGGGTGAGCTGGCCACCTTGAGCACCACCTGGACGTGCTTGTGACTGAGCTTCTAAGATGGCGATATAGCGGTAGTAATCGCTTGTTTCACGCTGGACTGAGGCGGCAAGAGCTTCATGGACTACACTTTGAAGACCGTCGATCTGTGAAATAAGTTCTCTTATTTTACGCAACAACCAGCCAAGCTCTGTGAGTTTGCTGATCAGTTGTTGTTGTGGGATTGGTACATCAGAGCCAGGGTTGCAAGCAAACCTTCCGGTGTCACCAGAACCTTGAAACCAAATGTGTTTACCATTGATCCCTTGGCAACAGTGCAGCAATTCCTTCACCAAGTGCTGCTCAGGAACAGATGTACTCATGTTGAAGACGAATATATGATTGGATGAAGTAATGATGATCAAGTCAACTTCCGGATTGAAATTCGTAAATGAGAGATATATCACTGTAGTGCGCATTTGCTTAAGTTGCCGAGTTTGGCTGATACCTTGGCATGTTTACTCGATTTGAATGTTTATTGGACATGTTATGTACTGTTTTATCAAGCTAGAAATAGCAAACCATGTATATAATTGAGCTAGAAGGCTTCATCACATGCATATGATGAACTGACTGCTGCTGAGCGGGCTGTGTTCAGTCCTCGTTCAGCTCTGTATCTCGTAACTAACATGTTATAATTCATATATTATCATGACTCTTATTTATTGCCATGTTCTCAGAGAGTGACAATCTGTGCAGACCGCTCTCTCCGACAATCTGTAGCAGGTGAGTCTGTCTCCACCCCTTTCCCTTTTTCCAATCGCTCTCTTCTCTTTTTCCTTGGCTGATGATGATAGATGTATCCGCGCTTCCGATGCATTAGCAGTGAAGATACGCATACACATGGTTGAATTTCTTCGTCTGACTGGCCTTTCCTTGCTTGCTTGTACTTGTTTTTGGAATTGATTTCCCCCCATGTTGCTCTCCCCCGTTTCCCCCTGCTTACCCCAACTATTGCTTCATTTGCAGTGCTTGGATCTTTGGTTAATCATAAACAACTGATAAAAAAGGCTTACATTTCATAATGTCTATAAAAAAGAAAACAACAACAGTGCTACCTAAGAATTAACGAGCAAGAGAACTCTCTCACACAAATGCTGAATTTTCCACCTGACCCAAAACGAATGTGGATAGCAAGGAACATGTATAATAGCTGATGTAAACTCTAAATACAGATATTAATATTTTAAACAGGTGTAGGGAAGGTTATCTTATCAGTACCATCATAAGTACATTTGCACACATCCCCTCTCTGCAACAGCTTCACTCCAACTGGAGGCCCATCCTTGTTGGGACGCACATCCTGATCAAATATGGCAGTAGGAATAGCCAATGTAGCACAACAATTGGGTACATCAACAATACCGCTGATCCTCCCTTCGCAAGGGCAGCAACTGAGCAACAAGTAGATCTGCTGCTTGGTGTAGCCAAATTTGGAGAGATAGTCAATAGCGTTCAAAACAGCTCTTTTGTAAGCAATACTGGCGTCTAAGTAGTGCTGCTTTCCATACTCATCAACAGAGATTCCTTCAAAGACGAGGAATTCTGTAAACTGGGGGGTAAGGGGGCCAGTTTCAAAGATAGGATTGACGTTTAGTTTGCTGGGGCCCATTGGGGTGAGATACTTTTCCATTCCTCCTCGGATGATCTCACATCTCAGCTCCAGGAAGCCACTCATCTCAATAGCTCCACAGAATGAAACTTCACCATCTCCCTGAGAGAAGTGCATATCTCCCACTGACAGGTTTGCCCCTTCAACAAACACTGGTAGCCACACCTTGGTTCCTCTGGTGAGGTTTTTAATATCACAATTGCCTCCATTTTCACGTCCAGGCACAGTTCTGGCACCTTCAGAGGCAATCTTCTCCCACTCTGGAGTTCCTGGCTTTACTGTGCCCAGGCAGGCTCCGTCTTTCGTAGGAAGACAAGCAAGTGGGCGAGTGTGCAGCACCCCACCCAATGTGACTGACTCGGGACCAGCATCCACCAGCGCCTTTTCTCTGGTGTTCCAAATATCAAGCAGCTCTTGTGAAGGGGCAGTTCCAATCAGCCCTGGGTGAATTATACCCGGAAATCTGACACCTGGTATGTGTCTGCTGGAAGTATAAATACCATCAAAGTGCCAGCATGCCTTGGTTGCCTCCGGGAAATAATCTGTCAGGAAGCCACCTCCGTTGTTTCTATCAAAGGTGCCACTGAATCCCCATTCATCACCAGGGAGGCAACCAAGATTGCATAGCTCCACCATAAGGAGGTCACCTGGCTTGGCTGGGACGCAATTTTTATCAACTACGCGGATTGGGCCACTGAGGTAGTGCACCTGGCTGAGGTCGACTGTTTTGATATCCTCTGCTGAGTCGTCGTCTTTGATCTGGCCTCCAGTCCAGTCGACACATTCTACTCGGAATAAATCGTCAACCTTCACCTCAGCTACTGGGGGGATGTCTGGATGCCATCTGTTGTGGAAGGGTTTCTCTTGTTCCAAAGCTGGCTTTTTAGGATCGGCAGTGATGAGAGGGATAGGAGTTCTTGGAGGCATTGTTGCTGTCGTTGTTGATTTTCTGTGAAGGTGGGAGAGGAGGAGTGGAGCGGAGGTTAGGGTTGTGAGATTAGTGGCTAAATTGGGTCTATTAGCACCGATTTCATAGAGTTTTGCATCAAGTGCATTTAGACGGTGTTAATCACAGGATTTGTGAAGCAAATGAGCGCTCTTACAAACTTTAGGAGGGATTAGAGAAGAGATGCCCAACAATGCTCAATCTAAATATATTGTCGCAACCTACCTGATTTAAGCTATAAAAGATGTGCGATTAAGACCCTCGATTGTGATTAGATAGCTATAATTGCAAAGATGGGACATTTTTAGACGGAACCATTGTCATTATAGCAGGTCCCTGTTAGGGGCCAGTCAAGAGTGTGCCCCCTTGTATTTCAATTTCAAAAGGTGATGGAGAAGCACAAGGTTCCGCAAACTAGTACACTACCAATGCATATGGTATTATCGGTTATTGTCTCAATTACAAAAAACACCGTTGTAAAAAAATATCAATATGTCCAGCCATCAACTCCTCCATCTCTAGTGTTGACCCACACTGGCCAATTTCAACTTCTGTCCGACAGTTTTAAACACCTTCTTCAAAGCAGCGACAATGACCTCCTGAACATGAATATGGAATTCAGACAGGGCAAGTCTGGAATTTCCCCAACTACTACTGACAATCTCTCTCTTCTCCACTTTCTCCGCCACCATCGACACACTATCATCATCATATTTATTATTACCTCCAGGGTTGAAACCGATTTTCACCCCTTGCTCTGTTTCATAAGCAAAGGATGATGGTGCAGAAGAAGAAGACCAGACTTTCTTCAAATGTGTAGATACGGATGATGGTACAAAGCTATGCTCAGGAGGAGGTTCTACAACACCATCATCAACGAGTATACTGTTCTTCTCCCATGGCCTCCACATTTGTTGTTGAAATTGATGATAATAAGGAGAACTATTTTTGAATATACCCTTGCTATTCAACACATCTATTTTCTTCAGACCTTGGGGAACAGAATTCCTTATAACATCAGCAATAGGATGCGTCTTGGAGGAGGAAGAAAATGGCATGCCAAGGGTAGGGTGAGTTGTTGTCATGGTGATGATTACCATCCACACAGTCAACAACATAATGCACAACTTGAGTGTATATGTCACCAGTTTCTGAGGCAACTGTAAACCAGGTGTATTGCTAGTATATGTACATTGTTGTTTTTGTTTTTGTTGTTGTTGCTTTCTTTTCAATACAGTTGGAGATGGTACTACTGGGGGCCTAGAAGGAAGTGGGGTAGTTGTAGTAGTAGCCACATTGGTATTTGATCTCACTACTACAACACGAGCAGCAGCTGGAGGAGCTGGAGAGAGTATGGTGGCATTCATTGGTGCATCATCAACAGATGCAACAAGAGGTGCATCTTCTTTAGAAGCAGTAGTAGTGGCTGAAGTAGTAATAGAAGTGGTAGTGGTGGTGGAGGTGGTGGTGACTGGGGTCGTGGTAGCAACTACTTCACAAGTATCACATTGGCTATCATTGGTATTTGGGTCACCCCTTTTGCGACCATTACTACTAGGAGAACTACTACTAGGTGTACAACTAGTGGCGTCATATATGCCTGCCATTTGTTTCATCCATATGATTGATGGAGCGAAGCTCTCTTCAGAACAACTACGTGTCACTCTATGAGAAGTGGGGAAGGAGACAGCCAAAGCCTTTTTAATGCTTCCAGGAGTTGATTTACCACTGGGAGATGATCTTGGTAGTGGTGGAGAGGTGGTGGGTGGAGTAGCTTGGATTTTCCATGCTGGGGTAGAGTGTTGCTGCTGCTGTCTGTTGATTATTTCTTCCACAGCTTTCCAGCTCTCCTCGAGTCGTTTCTTGTCGGGAAGAGGAGTGGCCATGGTGGTGCTAATCTTGGACGTGGAGGTGGCCTCTGCTGATTGGTCATATGGGTTGGTTTTGTTCGTATTAACCGTATTTAGAAGGCGTTTGATGACGCTTGGTGGGGCGTTTTCCTTGCCCATTACTATTCATATATTGATCTCTATAATTTCAACTTTTGTGCAATTATTTCAATAGTCAGACGGTTGTGACACGTTTCTGATAGTGTATAGAACGTACTAAATTAGTTTTCACGAGAGAAAGTGTGGAAATAAATGCTGATACCCTCCCTAAAGTTTCCCTCTTCAATCAATTTGAAATATGAAACCAAACAGCCCTAAAATTCATCGATTTCTCCACTTTCTATCCACAAAAATCGGCATTTTTGTATTGCTCGATTCAATATGACAACAATACAGTGCAACTCCAGTCGTTCTGTGGCTCTAGCACAACAGACTACGTCACATCTCTCAATCCGATCACAACAGTCAGCAAGGATAAAGAAACGTCCACTCAAGGAATGGAGATTGCATGCATCTATAACTGACCCTGAGACATATGCCTTAGAGTCAAAGGTGAGCATGTCGATGATCTGAGATGTCATCGAACCCTCTCTCTCCATGTTTCCAACTGCCCCTCATTTCATCACCTTCTCCCTCTCTGTAATACACACACAGGTCTTAGAGAGCATATCATCCCTTCAGAACCCCATATTCCCAGGTGATGAGACTATTAGAAGAGATATAGATAGCATGATTATAGAATTAGAAGATGTTTGGAAGGACACCATTGTGTTCAACGACAGCGATAGTGGTAGCGGAGATACCACCACAGCAGCAGCAGCAGCAGGTCTACTTGGTTTGTGGAAGTTAGAATACGCTTCTAATGGGACCTATGTTACACGGAGTGCTCCAGCCCAAGCCCTATTAGCTCTCAGTTCACTCCCTATTGGGTTTGGTCTGGCAGATGTAGAACAAGAGCTATCTCCAGATAATAATAGTAACAGTAGTGGCAAACACCAGTTATCAACTAATAATGTAGCTGTGTTTGGTCTAGGTCCTCTGGGTAGATTTAAAGTAGCCATTGAAGGTACATGGTCTCCATCAAAATCAAAGAAAGATGGGAAGAGTGCCGATGTGAAGTTTGGAGCGTTTTCTGTGAAAATGAATGGGTTTCTGGGGCTGCCATTGCCGGATATATTGCCAGAAATGAAGATTCCAATTAGTAATGGAAGGACTGCAGTGTTCAAGACTACATACTTGAGTAATAGGATGAGGATAGCGAGGGGTAAGAGTGATAATGTGTTTCTATTTACAAAGCAATGAAGGGGGGCGGCACCTCTGGCCAACAGGGGGAGAAAGTGAGGAGGGGAATCAAAAGAAAGAAGCCTGGGACTTTAAGGCATTGTAATTCCTTCCAATTTCTAATACACCAAAGTATGAGTACGCCATGAGCCCATCCGCTTCCATTATAGAGCACAGGCCCCCCAGGTTTTATGCATCGAAAGATTCTTTGTGTCCAGATCTCTTCAATTGCGTGAAACTCGATGCTTTAGCTCTCTCACACTGTCCCAACTACTGGATACCACGTGAAGTACTAGAAATAGATGACAATGATCCCTCTACCACCGGTCAAACTCAACTCTTGACATCTTTCGAAGCCGTCGTAGCAGCCGTCGCTCCCTTTGCCAAACGCCACCTCTCCGACAACACAGAAGACTGGCCAGGTGCAGAGGTATGGTGTCAGATATACGAGAATGGACGAGGTCTAGGAATGCATTTTGATAAAGATGAAGCTATAGTTCTTCAAGAAGGAAGGGTTGTCACACCCATCTTGTCGTCAGTCCTCTTTCTCACTGGCACTGGCCATGCTAGTTTTGATGATAGGGAAGAGCAGAAGAGTAACTCTGATCATCATCAACAAAGGCAGAGTCCATTGATACTGACAAACCAAGCCTTCAATTCCACACTAAATGCCCCTATTCCAGATGATCCCACACATACAACCCTCCTATTTCCAGTCCCCAACACTTACGTTCTCTTTAATGGTGATTTGGGACATGGCGTGTTGGATGGTGCTCACGATGCACCTGAGAGAGCCACTCTGCTAATCAATTGGTGGAAAGAAAGACCTAAATCTATACATAGAATAACTGTAGATGAAGTGATTGATGGGAAGTTGTTATTTTTGGATACATCAAATGTGGTGTTGGAGAAATATAATAAGAGCTGGAATGAGTTGGCAAGGAGGAGTAGAACAAGGGTTGTGGAGAATATGATGGGTGGTGGTAAAGATGAAGAGAAAGGAGAGGAGAAGGAAGATGGAATTTCGATGTGTCAATTGAACTTATCACTAGATGAGACAACACCACACGATGATGGTGATAATGAAGGGGAGGAAGAGTTGACTTTGGTAACCGTAGATGAGCTATTAGAAGAAGCAGGAGTGACACTGGTATTGGGAAAAGACATTTGTGATAATGGACATTCAAAAAGTAAGTTGGTCGATGGATGTAGTATAAATCACCCTGGATTTGCAATGTTGCCTATAGAGAGTCCAGGGCTGCAGGTATTAGCTGGGTTTGTTCCACTGTCTCAACTTGAATAGAAGGTGGGGAGGAGGAAATAAAACGGGAAGGATGGCGGTCCCGTTGTTGAGTGGGATGCCAGATTCAAAACAAATCGTTTATTACAAGCTCGTTTGCATGCATGGGTGCTTATACTAATTGTAAACATTGCTACTAATATGGCCAAGGAACAAAAAACATTCAAACTATTCGCCAATGGCGGTGACCAGAGGCAACCTACAACCACATATGATTTAAAGTCGAAAAGTGAGAAAGGTGTCATCTTTTTTTTCAGCAACAATTTCACATGGCTGCTGACGCGTATTCTGTACGCATTGGACGGATCTAAGTGGGCAAAAAAAAGCCCATACCTGCAAGGCAATTTTGCTCCAATCCCCAACGAGGTCCACTCCCCTGGCCTCAAGCTCCTCTCCGGCTCCATTCCTCCCTCCCTCGCTGGCGGTAGCTTTGCTCGTGTGGGCCCCAATCCCTTATACGAACCACTTGGAAGACACCACTGGTTTGATGGTGATGGAATGATTCATGCAGTGTATTTCAAAAAAGACAGTGATAGTAATGGGGGAGGACCTTCAGCAACCTACAACAACCATTTCGTTCAAACATCCCATTTAGCTCAAGAAAAACGCGCCGGTTACCCAGTGTACCCGAACATAGGCGACTTTGCAGGCATTTCTGGACTCTTTCACATCATGTTGGGCAAATTGAAAGAAAAACTAGGAGTGATAGACAGATCAAATGGCGGTGGTACTGCCAACACTGCCTTGGCAGCTCATGCCGGCCGGCTCCTTGCTTTGAACGAAGGCGATACTCCCTACTGCCTGGCCATCGCCTGTTCTGGATTGGTAGAGACACTGGGAAGAGTAACTTGGGGGGGAGAGTTAACACATTCCTTCACTGCACACCCCAAAATTGATGCGGAGACAGGGGAATGTTTTTTCTTTGGCTACACTGTGGAAACTAAACCCTATGTCCAATACTGTTGGCTGGACAAGAAAGGCAACAAAGCAGGTCCTTCCATCCCAATCAACCTTCCCCATCCGATAATGATGCATGATATGGCCATTACGCAGCATTATGCTTTATTCCTTGACATGCCTCTGGTTTTTACCCCAGAAGCAATGATCAAGGAAAAGTGTCTTCCCTTTGTTTTCGACAAGACGATCAAGTCTCGAGTTGGAGTGTTGCCCCGGTATGCCACTGATGAGGCTGATATCAAGTGGTTTGAATTACCTAGAGCCTACATGTGCTTCCACACAGCTAATGCTTGGGAAGAAGAAGAAGAAGAAGAAGTGGTGGGGGGAGGAACCATTATCAAACTCTATTGCTGTCTCTTTACGGAGTTTTCACTCACCGATTTCACAGCAAAGCCAGGCACAGACCCCCACTTGCATGAACTCTCCCTCAACATGTCCACAGGTCAATGTTCAGTTAGAAGACTCATATCTATAGCTGGAGACTTCCCTGTTGTCCAGCAATCCAAAGTAGGTAGAAAAGCGAAGTACGCCTATGTTGCGGCAATGGAAAGCGATGACAGAGGCGTCCCTGATTTCTATGGTGTTGCAAAGATTGATTTGGAAGCTGAGAACGAAAATGATGCGCTGGTTGGATTGGTACGACATGGGTCAGGAAGGTTTGGTGGAGAGGCGTATTATGCTGGTGGGGAGGGAGAAGATGATGGGTTCTTGATGACATTTATATGGGATGAAAATATTCAGAAGAGTGAAATGGTAGGGTATTCTGCCAAAACGATGAGCTCAGAGCCAGTTTTTAGATTGGAGATGCCTCATAGAGTGCCACATGGGTTTCATACATTGTATGTTGGGGAAGAGGAGTTGAAGGAGATTAGGAAGAGGGGGAAAGGGGCCATTGTGTAGTTGGTGAAGTGATTGTTTTCAAACCCCAACCTAAACCATGTAAGAAGAAGAAACAGGCAAGCGCAAGAGGACTCTCTCGTTGGAACAGCGGCAAAAGGATATAAAGAGAGGTCCCTCTTCTTCGTGTGCTGCAAGGGATAAAATATGTTGGTAGAGTGAGAACGATGGCATATTGTAACTAAAATTGGGTTGTGGATTTTAGGAAGAGGAAACAGGAACGCATCAAGTGAAAAGCTAGTCGAAAATCCAATAGATTATTTCCACCATGGAGCCAGAATATGATTACTCTGCTTTTCAGGATGAAGAAATGGACAGTAACGATGCTTGGTAAGTAATTAGTTTTGTAATCAGCACGCAGTCACTGCCTGGTTGATTGAATCCTGTGCAACTCAATTTTCCTTCCCTCGTGCTATATTGAGTTGCCAGAAGAGCCACCATGCTCGTTGAGAAGTCAATCATGCAGTTCTAACATGCTATCCATATTACTCCAGACGTCAGTCACAGTGATCTCACCGACCGCCCCTCTTCCAATCCCCCTCCCACACACCTCTATTTCTTTCTTTCTGCAGGGCCGTCATCAGTTCCTACTTTGACGAAAAAGGCCTTGTCCGCCAGCAATTAGATTCCTTCAATGTCTTTGTCAACGACAGTCTCCAACAAATAGTAGATGAGCATGGCCTTGTCACTATTACCCCCCAAAACCAATACAATCCCCTGTTTACCAATGTCGGTGAGGAGGAGGCTGGCAAGGAGTACCAGGTCAAATTCGGCCAAATCTACCTCTCCAGGCCTACCTATGTAGAAGCAGATGGTGAAACAGTAGTTCTGATGCCAAAAGAAGCTCGTCTCAGAAACCTCACCTATGCATCTCCCCTCTATGTTGATCTCCAGCTCAGAACCATCAGAAAGCCCTCTGCCAACCCAGACGACGATGAATTAGATGATGATGAAGATGAAGACAATGAACAATCAGCAACTGACATTGAACAGCTCCCAACTGAAGAACAGGCAGCCAAGAAAGCAGCAGGCCTCGGCGAGAGGCTCCCAGGAGGAGGCAAAGTTATAGACGTCCAATTATTCGAGAAACAATTCATCGGTGAGGTCCCCATCATGTTGAGATCAGACTACTGCAATCTTCATGAACGCAGTGACAGAGAGCTGACAGACCTAGGGGAGTGTCCTTACGACCAAGGTGGTTACTTTGTCATTAATGGGTCTGAAAAGGTGCTGATTGCACAAGAAAGAATGGCAAACAACCATGTCTACGTCTTCCGTAAATCCCAACCCAGTAAATACGCCTACATGGAAGAATGTAGAAGTGTGGTGGAAGGTTCCACCAGGTCCACTAGTACCATGAGCGTCAAGATGCTGGGGAGAGGAGGCGCCAAGGGAGGTGGACAGGCCATCAGAGCACAGATTCCCTATATCAAATCAGATATCCCCATTCTCATCATATTTAGAGCGTTGGGATTTGTTGCTGATAAGGATATTTTAGAGCATATAGTGTATGATTTTGCTGATAATGAAATGCTAGAGGCGCTAAGACCATCAATTGAAGAGGCATTCCCCATCCAAACTCAAGAAGTGGCTCTGGATTACATTGGAAAGAGAGGATCAGTGGTTGGTGCTTCTAAAGCGCAACGCATTCAATATGCCAAAGAGCTGCTGGAAAAGGAGCTGCTGCCCCATATTGGCATGACCCCCAACTGTGAGACTAAAAAAGCCTACTTCTTTGGGTACATTGTTCACAGATTGTTGCTGGTAGCACTGAGAAGGAGGGAGGAAGACGACAGAGATCATTATGCCAACAAAAGACTGGATCTCGGTGGACCATTATTGGCAGGATTATTTAGGGGATTGTTTAGAAAGCTGACAAAAGATGTGAGAGGGTATCTTCAGAAAGCAGTGGACAAAGGGAGGGAGATCAATCTACCTGCTGCCATCAACAAGGATACCATCACCAGAGGACTGAGGTACTCGCTTGCCACTGGGAACTGGGGAGTGGTGGGACTAGGAGAGCTGCGACCAGGTGTGAGTCAGGTTCTCAACAGATTGACCTATGCTTCCACCCTCAGTCACTTGCGTCGCATCAACTCTCCCATTGGTAGAGAAGGTAAGCTGGCCAAGCCTCGTCAGCTTCACAACAGTCAATGGGGAGTTATTTGTCCTGCAGAAACCCCTGAAGGACAGGCTTGTGGTTTGGTGAAGAACCTGGCATTGTTGACCTATGTGTCTGTTGGCGCAGCATCTGAACCAGTCATAGAATTTCTAGATGAATGGGGCATGGAAACGTTGGAAGATATTTCACCCGGTGTCATCCTGAAAGCCACCAAAATCTTTGTCAACGGCATGTGGGTGGGAATTCACAGAGATCCAGGTGTACTGGTGAGAACGCTGAGAGAAATGAGACGACAAGCAGACATTAGCACAGATGTTGGAGTGGTACATGACATTCCACTACAAGAACTGCGTTTATACTCTGATTTTGGCCGTTGCTGCCGCCCTCTGCTGGTGGTAGAAGAACAGAAGGTCAAGCTCAAGAAGGGACTCATTATGGAGCTTCAAAATAGAGACGTCACTGGCTTTACTTGGAGCAGTCTGGTGGAACAGGGTTACATTGAATATGTGGATGTCGAGGAAGAGGAAACCACCATGATTGCCATGAATATTACTGATTTACAGTCAGCACGTGATGCAGCAGAGCATGGTGGAGGGTATAAGACCACCTACACTCATTGTGAGATCCATCCAGCCATGATTCTGGGTGTGTGCGCCTCTATTGTTCCCTTCCCTGATCACAATCAGTCCCCCCGTAACACCTACCAATCAGCTATGGGTAAGCAAGCAATGGGCATCTATCTGACTAATTACCAAGTACGTATGGACACTCAAGGCTATGTGCTCTACTATCCCCAGAAACCTCTAGTCACAACTAGATCAATGGAGTATCTACATTTCAGAGAGCTACCAGCTGGCATTAACACCATTGTAGCTATTGCGTGCTACAGTGGTTACAACCAAGAAGACTCCACCATGATGAACCAGTCTTCCATTGACAGAGGAATATTCCGTAGTATCTTCTACCGTTCGTACAAAACCGAGGAGAAGAAGCAAGGCAGCTTGGTGGCGGAATGCATCGAAAAGCCAAATAGAGAAGTTACAGCGGGGATGCGTCATGGTACGTATGACAAGCTGGATGAAGATGGCATTGCTCCTCCTGGTACTAGAGTGTCTGGAGAGGATATTGTTATCGGTAAATCATCTCCCATCCCTGATGACGGTTCAGGCATGCCTCAGCGGTTTACCAAAAAGGATGTATCTACCAGTCTGAGACAGAGTGAAAGTGGAATGGTGGACAGTGTCCTAGTCACCACTGGAGCTGACGGTACCAGATTTGTCAAAATGCGTGTCCGATCTATCCGTATCCCCCACATTGGAGACAAATTTGCATCTCGCCATGGTCAAAAGGGTACCATTGGCATCACCTACACTCAAGAAGACATGCCATTTACTGCTGAAGGAATAGTGCCTGATCTTATCATCAATCCACATGCTATTCCATCTCGTATGACTATTGGTCACTTGGTTGAAGCGCTGATGAGTAAGGTTGCTGCCCTGGTGGGTAAGGAGGGTGACGCCACTCCCTTTACCGATGTAACAGTTGACAATATTAGCAAAACGCTGCATGAACAGGGCTATCAGAGTAGAGGCTGGGAAGTTATGTACAATGGGTACACTGGGCGCCAATTGAAGGCTCAGATCTTCTTGAACCCAACCTATTATCAGCGTTTGAAGCATATGGTTGACGATAAGATCCATAGTAGGGGGCGTGGCCCCGTTCAAATCCTCACCCGACAGCCAGTGGAAGGTCGTGCACGCGATGGTGGTTTAAGATTTGGAGAAATGGAGAGAGATTGCATTTTATCTCACGGAGCAGCTGGATTTTTGAAGGAAAGAATGTTTTATCAGAGTGATGCGTACCGGGTGCACGTCTGCAAAGACTGTGGATTGATTGCGGTCGCCAATTTGAAGAAGAATCAATTCTATTGCTCTGCTTGCAAGAACAAGTCTTCGGGCATAGTACAGGTGTACTTGCCATATGCTTGCAAGTTATTGTTCCAAGAATTGATGGCTATGTCCATAGCTCCAAGGATGAGTTTTGATGGAGCTACCACTGTTAGATGAGAAGAGAGAGAATGGTGATGGCGGTACGTCTTGATGAATTGAAGTAGTAGTAAAAGTGCCAATGTGCAATATGTAAGATGGCATATTATCACTCCTGGATTTATTAAGTGAGCTACCTCACAGATACAAAAATACATATAAGTTTAGAATATTCAGTTAATCAATACACATCTACACAAAAGCAGATAAAAGAACACGTGATGAAAAAACACAATTTGTAATTATAATGCAGGTTTTTCTGTCTATTAGTATTTTTTAGTATACGTTCTTTCCACCCTTCTCTCTCTCTCTCTCTCTCTCTCTCTCTCTCTCTCTCTCTCTCTCTTTTTTTTTCTTTTTTTTTTCTCTTCTCCTCTCCCTTCTTTCTTTTTTTTTCTTTTTTTTT
>Ga0114919_10000671_pt1 | contig 26855 bp, 21 predicted proteins | sample BlataG_FD_88682 | JGI IMG/M metagenome (GOLD analysis project Ga0114919, IMG submission 88682) | Deep subsurface microbial communities from Black Sea to uncover new lineages of life (NeLLi) - Black_00105 metaG | ecosystem: Environmental > Aquatic > Marine > Oceanic > Sediment | place: Atlantic... | reverse complement strand
TGGGGGAGCGTCTGCTCGCTCGCAATGACAGTCATTTTAGTCTCGACAGCTTATTGAGTTAGGTGCTGGTTTTTCATAACCAGTTCGACAGTTCAATCATAGGTGACGTGCACAGGACTAAATGCTTGACAACCGGGGACGATGTGCTATCTTAGACCGAAATGGATTGGCTGCCAAGAAAACCTTAAGGAGGATTTGATGAAAGTAAACTTCGTAGACTTAAAAGCGCAGTACCAGACCATAAAACCGGAAATCGACAAAGCCATCGAGAACGTCATCTCCAATACGGCTTTCATTCTCGGCAAGGCGGTGGCGGAATTCGAGGAGCAGTTTGCCGCCTACTGCGGGGCCAAGCACTGCGCGGGGATCAACTCCGGCACTTCTGCCTTGATCATGGCACTCAAGGCCTTAGACGTAGGCGAGGGTGATGAGGTCATTACCACTACCAACACCTTCATTGCCACGGCCGAGGCCATTTCGTTCGCCGGAGCAACTCCGGTATTGGTGGATATCGAGGATGGGACCTACAACATGGACCCCGGCAAACTGGAGAAGGCCATAACCGGAAAAACCAAGGCGATAATCCCGGTGCATCTTTACGGGCAGCCAGCGGACATGGATCCCATACTTGAGATAGCTAAAAAGAAGAGTATCCCGGTGATCGAGGACGCCGCCCAAGCGCATGGCGCCCAATACAAGGGGAAAAAGACCGGTGGCTTAGCGACGGCGGCATGCTTTAGCTTCTATCCCGGGAAAAACCTGGGAGCGTATGGAGAGGGAGGTGCGGTGACCACCGATGATGAGGGCATGGCGCAAAAGGTCCGAATGCTGCGGGATCATGGCTCCCCCAAGAAATTCTATCACGAGTTCATCGGTAATAACTGCCGGTTGGAGGGAATTCAGGGGGCGGTTCTTTCGGTGAAGTTGAAGCACCTGGATAAGTGGAACGACGGCAGAAGAAAGAATGCTGATCTTTACAGAAAATATCTGGAGGGAACCGGCGTCGGTCTGCCGGAGGAGATGCCCTATGCCAAGCACGTTTACCATGTCTTCTGTGTGAGAGTGAAAGAGAGGCAAAAGCTGATCGACTTCCTCAAAGAAAAAGGCATCTTCACCAACATCCATTATCCCATACCCATACATCTCCAGAAGGCTTACCAGTTCTTAGGATACAAAAAGGGCGACTTCCCGGTAACCGAGGGATGCATGGATGAGATCCTGTCGCTGCCCATGTTCGCAGAACTGACCGAAGAGGAGATAAAGTATACCGCAGACTGCATCAGGGAGTTCTACGGAGCATGATCAGCGGGCCAGGATAGCTTCTCATAACTTGAAGCGAAGGTAATTCTCAATAGAGGCGGGAGTTCATCCCCCAGACGGGGGCGTCTGCCCGCCTCAAGATTCAGTCCTTTATACCGGAGCTGCGAACTTGGCAGAAAGAGGTTTCAGGACCCTGGTAATCATTCCGGTGTATAATGAGGAGAACAGGATCAGAACCGTCCTGGAGCAATTCAGGGAAGTGGCGGTTGACAAGGTCCTGGTGGTGGATGACGGCTCAACAGACACCACCCCGGAGGTGCTAAAGAGTTTCGACGTGGAGGCCCTCCATCACCCCAGGAAAGAGGGCGTGGGAAGCTGCATCAGAGACGGCATAGATCACGCCCGAAGGAACGGCTTCGAACTGGTGGTGGTGATGGCAGGCAACGGTAAGGATGATCCCAGAGAGATACCACTTCTGCTTAAACCTATCGCTGAGCAAGATTACGATTACATCCAGGGCTCCAGGTATTTAGAGGGAGGCGAGGCGGGAAATCTTCCTTTGGCCCGGGCGGTGGGAATAAAGGCGTTCACCTTTCTCTGGTCTATGCTCCTGGGAAGAAAGTTGACCGACGTGACCAACGGCTTCCGGGCTTACAAGGTTTCCTTGTTTGACGATCCGAAGATAAACATATGGCAGGCATGGCTTTCCACATACGAGCTGGAGTATTACATTCACTTCTGGATTTTAAAGCTGAAGTACAAGTTCGGGGAGGTGCCGGTCTCAAAGATATATCCTTCGAAAAAGAAATACTCCAAGATCAGACCGTTTTTGGACTGGTGGCCGATCGTGAAGCCGTTGTTTTATCTTTTGCTGAGAATCAAGAAGTAAAACTCGGATAGGTTGAAACCGAATCAAAGAATTCTAAGAAGTAAGATTATGTAAGGGAAAAACCAACAGCCTCTACCTCACCCCCTACCTCCCCCTCTCCATTTTATGGAGAGGGGGACGGGGGGAGAGGTCTCAGTCAAGTCTGGCTAATAGACTCAGCAACCTGCTCAGGATCATGAAATCAAAAGGCAAAAAGAAGAAAAAGCAGGCAACAAAGCCCAAGGAAGTAGTCACTAAGAAATCCGCTTTGACCGAGTTCTTCAAGAATCCGTTCTTCTCCTCCAGGGCCTGTGAGATCGTGCTTTTCTGCGTCATCATCGGGCTGGCTTTTTTCGGCGGGGTGCTTTTCTTAAGCGCTGATCCTCCTGCCATTTCCTGGAGCCAGGACGTGGCCACCGATCCGCCCCAGTACACTTATTTCGCCCGGAACCAGGTCCTATGGGGCGATTGGGACCTGTTCGGGCACAACCGGTTTCCCTTCTTCTATAAGTCGTTCACCACGGTGACCTCTTTTCTCGTATTCTCCGTATTCGGTACGGGCAGATTCCAGGCCAACTTTGTGGCGGTAATCCTGAATCTTTTGACCATGGTCTTCTTGTTTTTGACGCTGAAGAAGGTTTTCAGCAAACGGGCGGCGTTTTTATCTTTGTTCTTTCTGGGGATGAACTTCGTCTTCCTCATGTACGGCCGCAACCCGTTTTTAGAGATCTCAGCCAGCTTTCTTTTAGTCCTCGGTTTTTACTTCATGGTCTCCTCTTTCAAGAGAAGTGAGCTTCTGATTCCCTCCGGTATCTGCTTTGCCGCTGGCATCTTCTTTGGAAAGACCATGGCTGCATTCATCCTGCCGGCCTGCGCCGTGGTTCTGCTCCTGTGGACGTTCGAGCGCTTCTCTTCATCCAACCGGAAAATCAACCTCAAGCCGGTGGTGTTTTTCGGCTCCGGCTTCCTGGCAGTTACACTTTTCTGGATATTCTTCAGCTATCTACCCGCCAAAAGAGAGGTGGCAGGTTACTTGGGTGAGCAGGCATTCGGGCTTTATGGTTTTCCCGTCGCACTTCAATCCATCACCGGATTCGTCCAGGCTCTATTCTCCTTCGGGAGGGATCTTTTCTATCGTATGCCGGTGGCGTTTCTTCTTTCGTTTTTGGGCCTGCTTTTGTTGTTTCGGGATGGTGACACGATCCGGGAGTGGGTCAGGCGCAGAGATCATCGGTCGAAGGTCAAGCTCTTTCTGGCGCTCTGGTTCTTGGTCTGCTTTTTCCTCCTGATGGTCTTGAACTATCGCCCCTTGCGTTATCAGTTCTATCTGATTCCTCCCATGTGCGCGCTGGCAGGCTTCTGGTTGGATTCTCTCTTCTCCGGTTTCGCCTCAAGAAATAGATCGCCCAAAATCTTATTCTGGATCGTATTTATCGTTGCGGCCACGTTTTTCGTAAACAATATCATGGCCACGTACCACAGACTGAGCCAGAAACAGATCCAGCTGGGCTCTTCTCTGGCCATCTCTGTCGTACTCGCCCTGCTGATTGGAGCTCTTTATTTCTGGCGATCCGTTAGCTCCAAAAAGGCATCCAAAGCAGAGGCTTCTTCGCGGTCTACAAATCTGAGGCTCGGGCAGAGGGGTCTGATTATGCTGGTTCTGATTCTGATTTCGCTGGTGGTCAACGGGGGGCAGTACGTAAGTTGGGCTTCCTCTCCCACCTACTCCCTGAATCGATCCTCCGTGGACTTAGGGAAGATCCTGAGCAAAGATGCTGTTCTTTCCGGACCTTACGGGCCCGCCCTGGTGTGGGATAATGAGCTGAAGAACATAATCCACATGTTCGGGGTGACCAAGCCTGACCCGGAGCTTTTCCACACCTACCCCATCACCCATCTGGCATTGGAGAGAGGAGGGAACAAAGATCGGGCTTTTCAAGATTACCCAGACGTGATGAACAAGGCGAAAATCGTGACCACCTATTGGCTCAGGAACATCCCGGTCGATATTTATAGAATAGGGGAATGGACCAGCAATCCGAAGACGGCAGGCTACTCCCGCTCCGACTTCGAGAGGGCGAAGACATTGATCGACGGAGGGGAGATCGACTCCGCTTTAGTTTTGCTGGAGGAGTTTGTATCTCACACTCCGGATAATTACAGCGCGTACCAGGCATTAACGGAGATATACTTCGGGATGGAAGAATTCGAAAAGGCTGCGCTTTCATTGGAGAAGGCGATCGAGTTCAATCCCACTGATTTTGTTGCTCATCAGCAGTTGGGTTCGGTGTATCTTAACCTGGGAAACCAGACCCGGCAGGATAGCTACAGAGAGTTGGCCATTGGGCAGTGGGAGATTGCCTTAAAGCTCTTCCCAAATAACAGGCAGTTGGCGGCACAACTGCAAAGCATTAGAGGATATTAGGAATATGCGAAAAAACGACGGATCGGTGAAAGTATCGGTAGTGGTTCCGGCATACAACGAGGTGGAGAACGTCCTGCCGCTGATGGAGGAGTTCTCAAAGACGTTTGCCCGAACCAGGATGAACGCCGAGGTGATCTTAGTGGACGATGGGTCCACCGACGGCACCTTCCTGAAAGCCAGAGGATGCCAGCGAAGATACCCCTTCTTGCGGGTGGCAAGCCATCAGAGAAACATGGGCCTGACCGAAGCGTTGATGACCGGATTCTCCAAGGCTCGCGGGAGGATCTTCGTGTTTTGGCCAGCGGACCTGCAATACCTCCCCCAGGACATCCCCAAGCTGGTCGACAGAATCGAAAATGGATACGATGTGGTTTGTGGCTGGAAGAAGGGTTCGTACGGTTTAAAGAGTTTCGTCTCCTTCTTTTACAACCTTCTTTCCCGAACCTTGTTTCGGGTTAAGGTTCACGACCTAAACTCGGTCAAGGCATTCAAGCGGGAGGTGGTGGATGACGTGCCGCTGCGCAAGGATTGGCACAGGTACATGGTGGTGATGGCGGCGGAAAAGGGTTATAAGATCGGGGAGGTAAAGGTTAAACTACATCCGCGAAGGTTCGGGAAATCCAAGTTTGGAATCTGGAGGGTGCCCATTGGGTTCCTGGATCTCCTCTCGGTCAAATTCCAGATCTCCTTCATGAAGAAACCCCTGCTTCTGTTCGGCTTCCTAGGCCTGATCTTAATTCTCTTGGGAATCCTGACCGGAGGAGCCGCCGTGTATCTAAGGATTGCAAGGCATGAAGGCTTCAGACCACTTTTGTATCTGGTGATTCTTCTGGTCCTTTCCGGGATTTCGTTCTTTGCCTTAGGCTTTTTAGCCGAAGCTATAACCAGCATAAAAGACGAGATGAGAGCTCTGGCCAGAAAACTCTCCCCCAGGGACAGGCCGCAAACGAGAAACGTTCCCAAACCTGAGCAGAGAAGACATTTTCCCAGGAGAAAAGAAAATCGACCGGCGGACAAGGGCACAGGTAAGAATTCCTCGTAGTCACTTATCAATTTCCTTATGCGCGAAAGGCTCGGTGCTGAGAAAACAAAAGTGCCATCTCAAAGCAGGTCTGAGCTGAACATTCTGATCTTGACTCACAACTACATTCGCTTCCGAGGAGACCACGCCGGCCATTTTCTGCACGTGTTAGCCACGGGTCTGGTTCAGAGTGGACATAAGGTCCTCGTGCTTGCTCCTCACCAGAAGGGTTTACAGGAAGTTGAGATCATGGATGGCGTGGTGGTGCATCGCTTCAGATACGCTCCCGCTGCAAAAGAAAGACTGGCTTACATCGGGACCATGCATGAGCTTGTTGCTGCAAGCTGGTTAAACAAAGTTCTTTTCCTCGCCTTTCTTGTCTCCTTCTTTATTAAGGCTTTGAGTCTTTCAATTCGAGAACGTGTCGACTTAGTCTCCGCCCAGTGGTGGATACCGGGCGGGCTGGTAGGATATTTGGTCTCTCTTTTTCGCCGAAAGCCTTTGGTCGTCACCTCGCACGGAACGGACATTCGTCTGCTGGAAAGATCTCACTTTTCCCGAAAACTGGCGAAGCCGGTCTTTCGCCGGGCCAAATACGTCACCACCGTGTCCGGCTTTCTGAAGGAGAAACTGATTAGAAACACCAGAGTGGCCCAGGAGAAGATAAGGGTCATCCCCATGCCCGTGACGCCGGATACTTTTGCGCCCACGCCACTGCCGAAGGATGTAGTCAAGCTTATCCTCTGCGTGGCTCGCTTCACCCCCCAGAAGGGACTCGATTACCTCCTCAAGGCATGCAGGATGCTCAGAGATAAGCGGATCAATTTCAAGATGACGATCGTGGGAGAGGGACCATCAAAAGAGTCTCTGCAGGAGGAGATCGTCGGGCTGCATCTGGAAGACGTGGTGTCCCTGGTTGACGTCGTGCCACAGAGCGAGCTGAACCAGCTTTATGCTGAGAGCTATCTTTGTGTCCTTCCCTCCATCGAAGAAGGTTTCGGCCTGGTTTTAGTGGAAGCGCAGCTGTGCAAAAGGCCGGTGGTGGGCACACGCTCCGGTGGGATAACCGATATCATTGAAGATGGCGAAAGCGGCTTGTTGGTTTTGCCGAGAGACCACGAAAGCCTGGCGCAGGCTATGGAGAGGATCCTAACCGATAGACAATTGGCTGAAAGACTCGCCGAAGGCGGATACCGAAGCGCACTGGCAAGGTTTTCTCCCCAGGCGGTGCTGCAGAAATATCTGGAAGTGTTGAGATGAAAACAAAGAAGATTCTGATCAGATCGGCTCAAGTCGTCATAATCCTTCTGATATTCTATTTTCTGACCAAGGGCTTAGTCTCCAACTGGAGTCAGGTGAAGGATTTTGACTGGCAGTTTGACTATCCCCTTTTGGCCCTCTCCTTTGTGCTTCAGCTTATGGCGCTCGCCTGGTTGGTCAAAGTCTGGGGGTGGGTGCTTCGACATACCGGGTCCTCGATCTCCTACCTGAAGCTTTTTAAGGTGTGGTTCTTCTCTAATCTGGGAAGGTATCTTCCCGGCAAGGTGTGGCAGTTTCTGGGCATGGTCTACATGCTGGAGAAGCGGGGGGTGCCCACCCGGAACAGCTTCTCCACAGCGATTTTAGCCCAATCCTTCTCGGTCATCTCCGGTCTGTTGATCGCTTTCCTGTTTTTGGGGGTGAATCTGTATTCCCAGTTCTTCTCGAAGAATCCGCTCCTGATTGCGGTGATGGGCCTGTTCGGGATATTCGTGCTGGTGATCATCTTCTATCCGAAGCTGTTGGAGAGAAGCATCAACTTAGGGTTGGGGATGCTAAAAAGGGAGAAGATTAGCCTTGCTATCAGTAGCAAGGATGTTATTATTTACATCCTGGCGTATTCGGTGTCCTGGCTTTTGTTCGGACTGGCGTTTTTGATATTCATCAAGGCGATGGCAGAAGCCTCATTTGGCATGTATCCCAGCTTGACCGGAGCCTTCGCCTTTGCCTTCAACATCGGTTTTTTGGCGCTCTTCGTGCCGGGTGGAATCGGGGTGAGGGAAGGAATTCTGGTGCTTCTGCTCTCCTCCCTGTTCCCCCTCCCGGTGGCCACTCTAATTGCGCTTATGGCCAGGATATGGTCGACAGTTGCGGAGCTAATCTGTTTTCTTACTGCAGTCCCCATGAAATGATGTCAAAGTCGAACAGACTTGCGGAGCCCTGGGGCTTGTCTGAAAAAGCTACATAAGACCATGAAAAAAGGAAAAGGCAAGAAAGATAAGAGAGTAGAAAAAAGCAAGACCAAGGACATCAGTCCGAGGACGGAGGGAAAGCTGTGGCGCTATCTGCCCGTGGGCTTGTTGTTCCTTTTGACCATCCTGTTATTCTCGAGCTTCGTCTTCTCCGATGGGATGCTCTTCGGGACCGATACGGTTGAGGCGGGAGTGATGTTCCGATCATTCTATGCCTCATTCGTAGACCAGTATCACTCCATCCCTCAATGGAACCCGTATCTTTTCGGCGGCATGCCCTTTGTCGATGCCATGCACGGTGACACCTTTTATCCTCTGGCCCTGCTGCAGTTTGTCATGCCCATCTCCAGGGCTCTCGGATGGAAGCTGGTGCTGACCGTGTTTCTGGCCGGGGCCTTCATGTATCTCTGCATGCGGGCCTTCCGGTTCTCCCGAATGGTGTCGTTGTTCTCAGCCGTCGCCTACATGTTCTCTGCCAATCTGGTCACCTGGGTCTACGGGGGGCAGGACGGCAGGATGTATGTGACCAGCCTTCTTCCCCTCCTCTTTTTCTTCTTAGAAAGAGCTCTGGATAGCCGAAAGTGGATATACTATATCGGATTGGGATTCGCCATCGGGCTTCTGATTCTGGCCAACCATCCCCAGTTGGCTTATTACGCGTTATGGGCGGTGGGCCTGTATTTCCTGTTCCGGCTGGTTATGGACTTCACCAGCCGCAAAGGGAAGCCCACGTTCGAGAAGATCAAGCCCTTGATAAGACCGATGGCACTCTTTGTCATAGCCGTCATCATCGGGCTGGCGCTCTCGCTGGTTCAGATACTTCCTCCCTATATCTATGTGAATAAGTATTCCCCCAGGGCTGAGGGTGGAAGGGGGTATGACTATGCAGTCTCCTGGTCCGCTCACCCGGAGGAGGTGGCCTCTCTGGTGGTGCCGGAGTTCTGCGGGTACAGTCTTCAGGAGGAAAACACCTACTGGGGAAGGAATCCTTTCAAGCAGAACTCAGATTACGGTGGCATCATTCCCCTGCTCTTTGCGTTCCTTGCTCTTCTCTTCGTGAAGGACAGAAAGAAGTGGTTCTTCCTGGGGCTATCCGGTCTGGCCATAATCTACTCTCTCGGTGGACACACTCCCATCTATCGGCTCTTTTACCACCTCGTGCCCCAGGTGAAGAATTTCCGCGCGCCAGGTTTGATTCATTTCCTGTTGATCTTCTCTGTCGTATTCCTCTCGGCGCTCTTCCTGCAGCGCCTCCTCAGGGGAATAAAGGATAGCTCCGATCAGAAGAGACTATTCAGGACACTTTTAATTATTGTCGCAGCCTTTTTCGGGCTCTCATTTCTCTTCACCATAGCCGGCGGCGCTCTTCTCTCCGTCTGGACGGGAATCGTCTATCCCGGAATCGATACATACAAGGGCAGAGTCATGACTCAGAACCTGCCCAATGTGGTGAAGGGATTCTGGATTGCCACATTCCTAATTGGGCTGGCCGCGGGAGCTATCTATCTTCTGGCTAAGGAAAAAATAGCTCCCCACTTCTTCATCATAGGCGTAGGAGTACTCTTGATTTTCGACCTGTGGAGAATAGACGTCAAGTTCATCCGCGATTTCGACTACAGGAGTTACTTCCGTAAGGATGGCGCAATCGAATTTCTGCAGCGGGACACCGACAAGTTCCGGGTGATCTCTTTGCCCCGCACCTACCAGGGACAGAATATCTTAGCCTACCACAACATAGGGCAGGTTTTGGGCTACCACGGCAACCAACTCAAAGCCTATGATGACTTCACCGAGAGGAAATACTTGGAGTCAGCCCGAACCCAGGAGGAATACGGGCGGAGATATGCCGAGTTTTTGTTCGGACCCAAGCCTGATCTTCTGAATGTCAAGTACTTCTTGAGTCGTCAACCCTTCGAGCATGCCAAGTTCGAACAGGTGTTTCACCAAGGCGGCGTTTACGTATTTCAGAATCGAAATTATCTCCCCCGGGCACGGATAGTGTTCGATTACGAGGTGATGAATGATCGGGAGAAGATTCTGAAACGGATCGCCGATCCGGATTTCGACTATCGAAACTCCATCATCCTGGAGGAGGAACCCCAGGTCTCATTCAGTCGCGGGGACACGTCCGTGTCGCTGGGAAAGGCCTACATTGAAAAGGATAAGATAAACAGCATGACCCTAAAGGCTGTCCTCTCCAGAGGCGGCTTCTTGATCTTAAGCGAAAACTACTATCCCTCCTGGAAAGCCTATGTGGACGGAGTAGAGGCTCAAATCTATCGGGCGAATTATCTTTTTCGAGCCCTTTATCTGGAGGAAGGGGAGCATGAGGTGGAATTTGTCTTCGATTCCGCCACTTATCGTGTGGGAAAGACGTCTACCTTATTGACATCCGTTCTTCTTTTGGCTATTTTTGGAGTTTATTGGATTAGGCAGGCTGTGCCCAAAAGGAAAAACTGACAGTTGAAGTCCGCAGCAACCTTAGATGAGTCAAAAAGAGATGAAGACTCTTATAATCATACCCACATATAACGAGAGTGAGAACATCGAGAAGATCGTCCCCCTGGTCATGGAGAAGGATCCGTCCATTCATGTCTTGATCGTTGATGACAACTCTCCGGACGGAACCGGCCGCATCGCCGACGAGATGGCCAAAAAGGACGGCCGCGTCTCTGTGATTCACCGCGAGAAGAAAAGCGGGTTGGGCACCGCCTATATAGCCGGCTTTAAGTTCGCTTTGGAAAAAGGCTACGACCTGATATTTGAGATGGACTGTGATTTCTCACACGATCCCAAGTACGTTCCCCATTTTCTGAAGGCGATCCAGGAGGCAGATCTGGTTTTAGGATCCAGATACATCGACGGGGTGAACGTGATCAACTGGCCCATGTCCCGGCTGCTTCTCTCCTATTATGCCAACGTATATTCGCGACTGGTCACCGGCCTGCCGGTCAAAGACGCCACCAGCGGGTTCAAATGCTTCCGCCGGGAGGTTCTGGAAGCCATCGACTTGGGCAGGGTTAAATCCAACGGTTACTCCTTTCAGATAGAGATGAGCTTTCGTGCCTGGAAGAAGGGATTTAAGATAAAGGAGATACCCATCGTTTTCGAGGACCGGAAGGTGGGCCAGTCCAAGATGTCCAAGAAGATCGTTCGGGAAGCTGTCTGGATGGTGTGGAAATTGAGGCTGCGGAGCCTTCTGGGTAGGTTGTGACCATTTCCGCAAGGCCGCCCGGTGTCCAAATCGTAGCAAGCCTCTTTGGGGATGTGGAGCGGACGAAAACAGTTTTCTCTCTCCCGCTCCGGTTCGGCCGTATCTTGTAAGCAAGGATGACCATTCGTGATGTTTCGTTTTGAGCCAGAAATAGACCTTTCCATCATCATAGTGAACTACAACGTTAGAGATCTATTGAGGAAATGCTTGAAGTCGATACTCAGCTTTCAAAAGGACTTAAGTTTTGAGGTGATGGTGATAGACAACAACTCGGAGGATCAAAGTACCGAGATGATCAAGCAGGAATTCACCGGAATCGCTCTTTTGGAAAACAGTCGAAATCTGGGGTTTTCAGCTGCCTGCAATCAGGGTACAAAGAGAAGCCGGGGTCGCTTTGTTCTGCTCTTGAATCCGGACACCGAGTTTACCCCGGGCGGAATAACGGAGATGGTGAAGTTCATGGATTCCCATACCCGGGCCGGAATCTGCGGCCCCAGGATGACCGACTCCCGAGGGAAGGTGCATTACTCGTGCCGTTCCTTTCCCTCTTACCTGACAGCCATCTCGTCGGGCCAATCCATCTTGAACCGACTCTTCCCCCAGAATCCCTTGTCCAGGAAATACCTTCAAAAGGACTTAAATCGCACCGAGAGAATCCAGACAGACTGGGTGTCCGGCTCCTGCCTTCTGACAAAAAGAGAGGTGTTTGAGAGAATCGGGCTTCTAGATACGCGTTTCTTTATGTATGTGGAGGACGTGGATCTCTGTTACAGAGCCGAAAAAGCCGGCTATTCGGTCCATTGTTTCCCCAACGTGACCGTAATTCACCATACCGGCGGAAGCAGCCGGAAAAGAAGAGTCTTGATGTTGGTGGAGCACCATCGGAGCATGTATCGCTTTCATCGGAAACACTATCATCCCAACTTTTTCTTGAAGGGGATCGTCTTCTGCGGCATCTGGATTCGCCTTTGGCTCGCTGTGGTAGTAACTCTCCTTCGTAGCGCATGGTAATTTAGGATTTGCTAAAAGGGCAAAAGGATGAACGGACCTTACTTAGATTTCGAAAAGCCCATTCATGAGTTGGAGAAAAGGATCAACGACCTAAAGGAACTGGCTGGCCGGGAGGGGGAAGATCCGCTGGAGAATTTGGAGCTTTCCCGCGAGATTCAGTCTTTGGAGGAGAAGCTGGATAAGCTTACCCGGGAGATCTACTCCAAGCTCTCCCGGTGGCAGAGGGTGCGACTGGCCCGACATCCTCGCCGTCCCTGCACTCTGGATTTCATCTCCCTGATGACCACGGACTTCATCGAACTGCACGGGGACAGGAGTTTTGCGGATGACAAGGCCATGGTGGGCGGCTTTGCCAGCATGGATGGCAAGCCGATCCTGGTGGTCGGGCAGCAGAAAGGGAAAGACACCAAGCAGAAGCTATACCGGAATTTCGGCATGCCCCATCCGGAAGGATACCGAAAGGCGTTGAGACTGATGCAGCTGGCATCGCGATTTGGCAAGCCGGTGGTGATTCTGGTGGACACCCCCGGGGCATTTCCCGGGATAGGGGCTGAGGAGAGGGGACAGGCGCAGGCCATCGCCCGTAACTTGAGGGAGATGACCCGGCTGCAGGTGCCCATAATAATAAACATAATCGGCGAAGGGGCCAGCGGAGGAGCCCTGGGGATCGGTTTGGGTGATAGGGTGTTCATGCTGGAGAATGCCTGGTATTCGGTGATCTCCCCGGAAGGATGCGCCGCCATTCTTTGGAGGGATGCGGCCAAAGCTCCCGAGGCCGCGGAGGCTTTGAAACTATCGGCTCCCGATCTGATGAGGCTCAAGGTGATCGACAAGATCGTGCCCGAGCCTGGAGGCGGGGCCCACCGGGATCCCAAGAGACAGGCACACATACTGAAAGAAGAGATACTTGCCGCTTTGAATGAATTGGAGGCGTTAAACCCCGAGGAGTTGATCGAGAGAAGAATAGCCAAGTTCCGGGTGATGGGCCAATACCTGGAAAAGTAAACGGAGTGATACCGTCGACTGCGAAGGCCAGCCCTTAAGAAGTCAGCCGGAGACGAATTGGCACAAAGAGTGTGTTCAAAAATCCAAGAAAGCGGGCGTTCGTCCGGCGCCGGCATCGCACTCTCAAAGTGGCGGCGCTTTTCTCCGGCCCTTCTCTTGAGGTTTATTTCCTCTTGTCCAATTTTAGTGCATGGTGGAGTTAAACAAGTTGCGTAAAGAGGAGTAGGAGGAACATGATAGATCCGAAGCTTTTGGAGATATTAGCTTGTCCAGCCTGCAAGGGCGGCTTGATCTACGAGCAGGAGAATCAGAAGCTGGTGTGCGAGAAATGTCGGCTGAGATACCCCATAAGAGATGACATACCGGTAATGCTGGCGGACCAGGCCGAAAGGTTCTAAAAGAAACCGGAAGCGAGCACAAACAGAACAGGAGGAATTTCAGGATGAAGCTTTCAAAATTTTGCGGAGAGGACCTGATATCTTTTGAACTTAGGTCGCAAACCAAGGACGAGGCCATCAGGGAATTAGTGGATTTGGCCTCTAACTCCAAGCTGGTCAAAGACTCAGAACAGCTCCTGAAGGATATTCTGGAAAGAGAGAAATTGGTGACCACCGGCGTGGGCTATGGGGTCTCCTTCCCTCACGCCAAGTCCAAAGCCATCCGGGGTATCATCATCGCTTTCAGCAGATCCAAAAAGGGGATCGATTTCGATTCCATGGACAAAAAGCCGGTTCATCTGTTCTTCTTAATCGCCGCACCGGAGGATGCCATCGGAGCCCATCTAAACGTCATGGCCCGGCTTTCATACCTTATGAAAAGCGAGAAGAACCGGGAAAAGCTGATGAAGACAAAAAGCCCCAAGGAACTCCTGGAGGTGCTGGATTCAGTCGAGTGAGAAAAAGGCCTCGAGCCTTGAGGTCTGACCAAGACCTTTCTCAATGAAGCGGGGCCAAGCGGCAAGAAGCAAACGGCCTGCTTTTAAGCAGGAAGCAACCGAAAGTTGCTGTCTAATCCAGGAGGTTTTTAAGGAGGAGAGAAAATTCGACGGAAGTCCCAGCTGGATTGAAGCCTCCGACTTTTCGATTGGAATGACCAAGGGCGCGCAAGAGGACCAAAAACCTAAAAGAGCCGACCGATCATCTCATGGAGAAATTCTCTTTTCTGATTCGGGCAAGGAAAGAAACTCTTCTTCACCTCTCCACGTTTATACTCCTCTCGCTTTTGCTTCTGATCCTTCCTCGAAGCATCAAGTCGGATATCTCCGCGTTTGTCTTCAGATTCACCTATGGTCCATTTTACGCTCTGGGCAACCATGTCAAGGAGCTTGAGGGGGTACGGGAGGAGAACAAAAGGCTGCACCTGAGGGTGATGGAGTTTTCTTTGAAGAACTTCTGGTTAAACGAGGAACGTCTGGAAAACCGGAGATTGCGGGAACTTCTCGACTTTCGGTCAGAGCTGAAGTATAAGGTGATTCCGGCCGATTTGGTTGCGGCGGAGCCCAACCGGAGACATTTCTCCGTACTGATCAATAAAGGAACCGAGGAAGGGATAAAGAAAAACATGCCGGTGGTCAACATGCACGGGCTGGTAGGCAAGACGGTGGACGTTTCGCCTCACACTTCAGTGGTCCAGCTCATGACCGAGCCCAGCTTCAGGGTGTCGGCCTTAGACCAGAGAAGCCGGGTGTATGGAATCATAAGACCGGGCTCAGGTTTCACCCTGAGGCTTGGCAATGTCCCTTTAACCGAGGACGTGGAGGTGGGCGATGGTGTCGTCTCCTCCGGGCTGGGAGGAATCTTTCCTCCCGGCATAAAGATAGGCATGGTGACCGCTGTTGAAAGCCAAAAGACCTTGTCTGAAGAAAACTTCTCCTTTGGAATCTTCAAGAGGATAAGCGTGAGGCCTTCCGTCGATTTAAGCAGCTTGGAGGAGGTCTTTGTGCTGGAGGTGGAGAAGGCAATAGAAGGCGAGGAATGGTCCGGCCGTGAGTGAGCCGGGTCAGTGTCACCAAATTGGTCTCTTAGGAAGGTAATTCCAAAAAAGGAAGCAGGCCACAGCATGCTCTGGGGTAACGTCATATTTTCGAAAGTCCTCTCCGGAATTCTCGTGCTTTTTCTCCTTATACTCTTTCAGAGCCTTCTCTCCGGCTTAGTGACCATAGCAGGAATCAAACTTGACTTAGCCATCATTATCTTAGTGTACCTGGCGCTAAGGCGCGGCCGCAACTACGGGATGATCTTCGGCTTTTTAATCGGCTTTCTGTCCGACATCTTTACCCCTCACACCCTGGGATTGGGCGCCCTGGTAAAGTGCTTAATCGGCTTTACCCTGGGCAGCTTCAAAGATAATCTCTACCTGGAGAGCCTGTACTCGAAAGGAGCGGTGATATTTCTCACCCTCCTTCTCAATGATTCGCTTTACTATATCATTACCACCGGAGTAAGCGATTCAACGTTTAGAGTATTGAGCCATTATTCCCTGCCGTCGGCCTTCTATACCTCGGTGGTGGGTATGTTGATCTTTCTTGTCGCCGCCAAGATTCATCAGGAGCGGCTGGACGCCGAAAAGAGTTCCGTTCAACTCGAATAGAGCAGGGACCGAGTTCAGATAAAGCTCTTGATCCAGCTAAGTGAAAACGGCCGGACTTTGGGACGGACGTGACGCCGAGAAAATTGCGGTGAATGTTTCTTAAGAAGACTGTGGCACTCGCGGGATAAGGGGATGATCCTCCGAATCCATTTGGCAGTCCGCCCGGGTTTCAGGGGCAACTCCTCGATTCGACCCAAGAGCAACCTTTGTTGAAGCCGAGATGAAAGTGCCGGAGAAAACCACTCAGCCTGAACCTTCCACCCGGACATACCCCAAATTGAGCCGGTCTCTGGTGGTGAAATCGTTCACCGGGATTATTCCCAGAGATCGGAGGGCCAAGATATTGTTTGGCCTTCTCGGTGTAATTATCCTCATGTTGGCCGGGCGGCTGTTTTTTCTGCAGGTAGTGAAGGGTGCTCACTACAGTCAGATCTCCGAGGACAATCGAATACGGCCTCTACCCTTACCCGCTTCACGAGGCGAGGTGACCGATAGAAATGGCAGGGTCATAGCTACCAATCGCCCCTCCTACACCGTCTCCCTCATTCCCTACGAGATATCCCAGGTCTTCCCGGAAAGGAGGCCTTCCGAGCCAGAAGGGACCTCAACCTCGCTGGTTGAGAAGCTCGCTTCCTGCCTGAATTTGGATGCGGTCTCTCTGGAGAAAAAAATCAGATCCAACTGGTTCAGGGGATACCAGCCCATCAGGCTCAAAAAAGACGTTGACTTCAACACCGTTTGCATAATTGAGGAGCAGAACGAGGATCTGCCGGGTGTGATCTATCAGGTGGAGCCGGTCCGAAAGTATTTGGAGGGTAGGTGGGTGGGCCACGTGCTGGGATACGTGAATGAGCTTACCAGAGAGGAGCTATCTGAAGCCACCTCCCGGAAAGGGTTTCGCCTGGGAGGAGTCGTGGGAAGAAAAGGAATAGAGAAAAGCTATGATAATCTTTTAAGAGGGGAGGACGGTATAACCTTCCTGGAGGTGACGGCCAGGGGCAAGATCTTGGGTGCCCTGGAGGAGAGAAAACCGGATCTTCCGGTAAAGGGTTCCGATATCAGGCTGACCATAGACCTGGATCTTCAGGCTGCGGCCGAATCCGCTTTGAAAGAGCACGGGAGTGCCGCGGTGGTGGCTTTGGACCCGCGAAACGGGGAAATCCTTGCCCTGGTGAGCAAGCCCGGCCTGGACGCCAATCTCTTCGCCGGGGCTATGTCTTCCCGGGAGTGGAAGGATATCCTCGAAAATCCTCTGTGCCCCCTTCTCACCCGTCCGATTCAAGCCACCTACCCTCCCGCCTCCCTCTTGAAGCTTCTCACCGCGGGGATCGCTCTGGAGGAGAAGCTGGCAGGCAGAAATACCTTCCTGTCTCCCTGCAAGGGATCTTTTCACTTCGGAAGAAGAGACTTCGGATGCTGGAGGCCGGAAGGGCACGGCAGACTGAATTTAGAGGATGCCATAATTCACTCCTGCGACGTTTACTTTTATCAGTTGGGACTGAAGGTGGGACTTAAGAGATGGAGCGGCTATGCCCGGATGTGCGGGCTGGGCCAAGCCACGGGCATAGACATACCGGACGAGGCAAGAGGTTTGGTTCCCACATTGGATTACTACCGCAAGAAACACGGAAGAGTCCAGTGGATCAAGAATCTTATAATCAACCTGGCAATCGGACAGGGAGAGATTCTGACCACTCCTCTTCAAGTGGCTGTGTTCTTCGGGGGGTTGGCAACGGATGGGACGCTCTACAAGCCGTATCTGGTCAAACAAATAGTCTCTCCGGAGGGGCGCCTCACCTCCACCCAACCCGAGGTGAACGGAACTCTTCCCTTCTCTTCTGCCACATTGGACGTGCTGAAGAGAGCCATGATAGGGGTAGTGAACGATCCGGAGGGAACCGGTATTTTGGCCCGGATGCCGGATGTGGTGGTAGCCGGAAAGACCGGCACAGCCCAGAACCCTCACGGGGAGGATCACGCCTGGTTCGTCGGTTTTGCGCCGGCCTCTGATCCCCAGATAGTGGTAGTGGTCTTAATCGAGAACGTGGGACACGGCGGTACCTTCGCCGCCCCGGTGGCAAGGGAAATCATACAAACACACCTCAAGAAAGACTCAGCTCCAGCCCCGAGAGACAGCACCTTCAGAATAAGCTCTCGCCCGTCTCAACCGGAACTCGGGGAAGACCATCAGGACGGATCATGATAAAACTCGGCTCAAAGGAATTCGATCTTACGCTTTTAGTCGCCGCCTTGTTGCTGTCGGCAATCGGCATCCTGCTGATCTACAGCGCCAAACTTCATTGTGAAAACTTAGCGGAAAGAGGAATCTACGTCAAGCAGATCGTCTGGGTTTTGCTGGGGCTTTCAGCTTGCGTTCTTACCTTCTTCGTGCCCCTGAGGTTCTACGAGGCATTCTCCTATCCGATATGGGTCTTCTCTATCCTCACCCTGGTTCTGATTCTGGTGATCGGCTCGTCCAAGATGGGAGCCGCGCGCTGGATTTCCCTTGGCGGCTTCAATATTCAGCCTTCGGAGTTTGCCAAGATAGCCGTTATCTTCCCTCTGGCCAAATACTTGGCCTATTCCAGGCGTTCAGTTTACAGCTTCAGATGGCTGGTCACCGTGGTAGGCATTGCGTTTCTGCCTGCTCTTCTGATACTGAAGCAGCCGGATCTGGGGACCTCGCTGGTCTTCTTTGCCATTTTGATCTCCATGCTCTTCTGGTCCGGCGTTCCACTTTTCTACCTGTTTCTTATAGTCTCCCCCTTCATCAGCCTCATCTGCGCCTCCCACTGGATCCCCTGGTCCTTGTTCTTCCTGATCTTGGTCTTGCTTCTGTACTACGTTAGGCCGGGCGTCGTCTTTTCCGCAGGCTTCCTGTTGCTTAACTTAGCCTTTGGAATGATCACCCCCTTGATCTGGAACAAGCTGCACCATTACCAGCAGCAACGCATCATCGTCTTCCTGGATCCGGGAAAGGACCCGCAGGGGGCAGGATATCAGATAATTCAATCCAAGGTGGCTATCGGATCGGGAGAGCTGGCGGGAAAAGGATACCTGGAGGGAAGCCAGACCAAGCTGGCTTTTCTTCCCCACCAGCATACCGATTTCGTCTTCTCCGTGCTGGGAGAGGAATTCGGTTTCTTGGGCGGGCTGGTACTTTTGGGATTATTCGGCTTTCTCATTATCAAGGGAATCCGGATTGCCCGGAAGACCCGGAATACCTTTGCCGGCAATGTGGCGATCGGGCTAACGGCCATAATCGGTTTTCAGATGGTGATTAATATCGGTATGACCTTAGGCGTTATGCCGGTCACCGGTCTGCCCCTGCCTTTTGTCAGCTACGGCGGTTCCTCCATGCTCTTATGCTGGGTGGTTTTGGGTATCCTGTTGGCAATTAATTCCAGATGGTTCGAGTATTGATGGTAAACGGATCGGGTTTATCCGATCGTGGAGAAAGTGGTTGCCGGAACCTTTGAGACCTCTCCCCCCTCCCCTTCAGGGTGTCCTTCGATCCCGAAGATCTCAGGATCGAGGGAAATCCCTTTCCTTCGACCCTGAGGTCTCAGGACCGAAGGGCAGGGTGAACCCCTCTCCATGAAATGGAGAGGGGGAGTCGGAGACCCGTCTGGGATAGGGAGTGAGGTTTGTAGGTTTTTGCTATTTGCCTTTTGAAAAACGTATTGTGTTGGATCAGAGACCTTTTGAGAAAACACTTCAGAAAGTGTGTTGCTGAGGAGAGATCATGCATCCTACCCTGATTGAGTTGGGACCGGCGGCTATCAGAACGTACGGATTCCTCTTGGCCTTAGCCTTTGCATCTGGAATATGGCTCTCAGCCCGAAGGGCGAAAAAGCTGGGTCTGGGAACCGAGTGGCTGCCCGACCTGTCCCTGATAATCTTAGTCTCGGCCATCGCAGGTTCCAGGTTCTTTTATGTGATCTATCATCTGGAGGAGTTCGAAGGCCGCATCCTGGATATGATCAATCCCATCCAGAGCACGGGAGAGATAGGCATCGGCGGGCTCTCCATGTTCGGGGGATTGGTCCTGGCCATCGTCAGCGGAATAATCTACGTCCGGGTCAAGAAGCTTGACTTATGGAAAATCGCAGACGTCCTGGCACCCTCCATCGTGCTGGGGTTGGGGATAGCCCGCATCGGCTGCTTTCTGAACGGCTGCTGCTTTGGCACCCCCAGCCACAGTTGTTTCGCCCTCGTCTTCCCCCCCCACTCCGCGGCGGGATATATGTACCCGGGCATTCCGGTCTTTCCCATCCAGCTTGTTGCCGCTATCTACGGGTTTCTGATTTTCGGAATTCTCATAGCTTTAGAGAAGCACAGGCGTTTCGATGGTTTCACCTTCTGGCTGATGCTGACCCTGTATTCGGCAGCACGGTTTGCCGTCGACTTCTTCAGATACTATGAGGAGAGTATGATCTTTACTCGAATAGGTCAGGCTAACATCACGGTCAACCAGGCTTTCATCGTTCTGATCTTTATCGTTTCGCTTTTCATGCTGTTCTATCTTAGAAAGAAATCCAGAGTTGAATCGTCTCCGGAGTCAACGTGAGCAGCTAAGGATAGCTCGTAGCTTGGCCCTCGGTTCTCTCGGAAAGTCCGATGTCTCTCATCACGATCAAGCGCTTCTTTCTTGACCTCAAGGACGACATCCTCGATTTTGTCTATCCCCAAACCTGTCCCATCTGCCGGACTCCCTTAAAAAGAGAAGAAAAGGATGTTTGTGAGGACTGCTGGAAAGCCTTAGCCCTCCTGCCTTCCCCCTATTGTCCCTACTGCATGTCCTTTCTTGAGGATGAAATTACCAATCACCAGTGTGCTTATTTGCGCAGGCCAAAAGACAGAAGGATTCTGGCGGTCAGATCCTTGGGGACATTTGATGATCACTATCAGAAACTTATCCACCGGCTCAAATATGATAAGAAGATTCATCTCGGAAAGCGCTTGGCGCAAATGTTGGGGGAAAGCATATCGCAGGAGAAGGATTTCGCCGGCTGTGATATGGTGATTCCGGTTCCTCTGCACCGTGCCAGACAGAGGGAGAGGGGATTCAACCAGAGTGAAGTTCTGGCAGAAGGCATCTCTCAGGCGACAGGTCTTCCACTGGTAAAAGACGTCCTTAAGAGGAAGAAAAACACCAAAGATCAGACCTATCTGAATGTTCAGCAAAGGGCGGAAAACGTGAGGGGAGCGTTTGTGGTAACCCAGCCAGAGAGGATAAGCGATAAGAACGTGATCTTAGTCGACGACGTGATGACCACCGGAGCCACCTTGAATGAGTGTGCCAGAGTGTTACTCGACTCAGGCGCTGAGAATATCTTTGCCGTCACCCTAGCAGTAGTTGTGGAGTAAACGGCACTAGGCCGCTGTTCGGTTGTGTCAGCTTTTGTTTCATCACTCGCCACGAGTGTGACCTCACACCTCCTGAGAACTCCTTTCTCGTGACGCCAGTGGCCCACCTTATCGGATTTTGTGAGGGGGCAATTTCACTTGACCTTTTGGGGGCGGGTTCTTATTTTCAATCATGTTTCAGGCGCGTTCAGCCTGCTTTCGAAGGCTACCTTCGCAGGACAGCGACCCTTGTCAACAACTGACAAAAAGATGAGAGGTTGATTTTATGAAAAAGCGACCATTAGTTTTGGCAATTCTCTTCCTGGTTCACGTTCTTCTGACCGGCCCACAAGCACAGACGTGCACCAACTTATTGGTAACCAAGGGAGCCTCGGTGGATGGTTCGGTGACGATCACCTATACCTGCGATGCGGAGTTCCATCCCCATCTCGAGTACACCCCGGCAGCGGATTACGAGCCGGGTGATTCGCTTGAGATCACTGAATGGTCCGGGAAGGTTCGGGGCAAGATAAAGCAGGTCCGGCACACCTATGCTGTCGTCGGCATGATGAACGAACACCAATTGAGCATCAGTGAGACCACTTTCGAGGGCCGGAAGGAGCTTCGGGACACCACCGGCCTTCTGCACTACTGGGACCTAATCGAGCTGGCCTTAAAGCGGGCAAAGACGGCGCGCGGCGCCATTAAGGTTATGACCGATCTGGTCGCTGATTACGGATACCGATCCACGGGTGAGTCTTTTTCCATCGCCGATACGAAGGATGCTTGGATTCTGGAAATGATTGGACCCGGGCCGAGAGGAGACGGAGTCATCTGGGTGGCGGTCAAGATTCCCGACGGATACATATCCTGTCATGCTAACAAAGCCCGAATCGGCGAGTTTCCACTGGATGATCCGGAGAACTGCCTCTATTCCGAGAATGTGATTTCCTTCGCCGTAGAAAAGGGATATTACGATCCCAACTCCGGCGGGCCATTCCGATTCTGCGAAGCCTACTGCCCATCCACGCCGAAAAACCAGCGTTACGCTGATGCGCGGGTCTGGAGCATCTTCCGCCGGGCAGCGCCGTCGAAGAACTTCTCCGCCGATTACCATCGCGCCGTTGAGGGGGCTGAGCCTTACCCGCTGTGGATCAAACCTGACAAGAAGCTATCAGTAGCCGATGTCTTCTCCCTCATGCGTGACCACTACGAAGGAACCGATTACGACATGACCAAAGGGATCGATGCCGGGCCATACGGCACTCCCAATCGCTGGCGGCCTATGCACTGGATGGTCGACAGCGTCGAGTATGCCTGGGAGCGTCCCATCTCGACCCAGCAGACCGCCTTCTCGTTCGTGTCGCAGTCGCGCTCCTGGCTTCCCGATCCTATCGGAGGCGTTCTCTGGTACGGCCTCGACGATACCTACACCTCCTGCTATATACCGTTGTACTGCGGCATCGATACGGTACCGAAGTCGTTTACCGTCGGCAGCATAAAGAAGTTCTCCTGGGATTCGGCCTGGTGGGTTTTCAACTTCGTGGCCAATTTCGCCAATTTAAAATATTCCTATATGCTGCCTGAAATCCAGGCGGTGCAAAGTGAAATTGAAGAGACTTTCCTGGCCCTTCAGCCACTTGTAGAAAAAACGGCTGTAGAAATCCACCGGTCCGATCCGGATCTTCTGACTCGCTACCTGACCCACTACTCCGTGACCCATGCCGAAAAGGTGGTCGGCCGCTGGAAGGAGCTGGGAGAACACTTAATAACTAAATACAACGACGGGTATGTGAAGGACGAAAAGGGCCGGGCAGAGGAGAAAGGGTATCCTGAGAGCTGGCTGAGGGAGGTTGTGAAATCCCGGCCTGATCAGTTCCGCTTGCCGGAAAAGAAAGAAGAGGTACCGGAGACGAAGCTGGTTGATTGACGGTCCGCCTCATTGGAACATGAGGTTACACCAACCGAGGCGGGCAAGACATGACTGAGCAAGAATGCTGGTGAATCACTCACCCAGGAGTATTTATATGAAAGAAAACGATGATGAATCGGGTCGGAGACTAAGAAAAACCCTCCTGTGCATCGTGGTGCTGGGGGTGATGGTGGGTTCATCAGTTGCCGTGTACAAGCAGGGACTGGTTAGTTTTCTCAGAGACATATACGAAGTTCTTGCTATCAGTCTCGGCGTGGGAGGGGCACTGGGGGTTTTTTTCTTCTTGATTCACTGCCTGTTCTGCCTGCTTGCACGAGACTGGCAGTTTTTTGTCGATGTGAGGTCGCGGATCAGAAAGATAGGGGTGTATTGGATCGCCCTTATTTCCGTCGTCCTGCTGGCTGCTCTAATCAACTATCTGGTGACTCAGGAAAGGGCTTTGCAGGTGTGGCTGTGTGTCTTAGGGGTGGCGTTCCTCATTCGTATCACTAACTTTGGTCTGGGAGGTTTTAACCCAAAGAAAAGGGGGTAGGGTTGCTCCATCTTATTAGCGTCTACTTCTGAAGTTTCTCCCGTCAGATCATCGGGGGTTTTTCTGACGTGTCAGGTCCTGCTCATGCCTTGCCATGCATGTAACCTGACAGAACAAGATTTACAGAGGTTTGACACACAAAAACACCGGAAGATCATTACTGGTCACTCCTCCCTTTTTCTCGCGAACCTGAAATTCGGCTCTTTTCAACAATTGTCTCCAGGCTCCTAACTCGAAGAGACCGCACACGTGAGAATCATGCTCTATTCTCAACTTCCCTTTCTTGCGAATCAAGTAGAGCAGGGTCTTCTCAAAGGTATTGTCCCTCGGATTCGGGTCGTACTGATTCTCGGTGAACGTTATGTCCATATCGTCCGTTTTAGCTTTCCAGACGGTGGTCTCGTTCTGCTCGAATCTCCCCCTGCACTCGTCCGGATGAACGATCATCACTCCGCCCGGTTTCAGATGCTTATGTGCCGTCTTGAATGCCCTGAGCAGGTCTGTTTTTGTTGTCATGTAGGTTATCGCGTCGTTGATGAAAACAGAATCAAACTGCCGCTTCAGGTCGAAATTCCGCACATCTGCCGAGCGGAATTCGCATTCCGGATTGAGCTTCCTGGCGTTGGCAAGCATGGGCTTGCTGATGTCGATCCCTGTTACCTCAAAGTGCCTCTTGAGATGAAAGGCGTTCTTTCCGCCGCCGCATCCCATGTCCAGCAGAGTGCGGACCTTGATCTTGGCATGTCTCTTTATGATCCTGGCAAAAAGCTCGCTCTCTTCTCTGTAGACCTCAACGTCTTCCCATATGGGCCAGAGCCAGGCAAGGTCTTTGTACAAACGATTCGCGTTTTTTTTCATACCTCTACCTCACCGGAGTGCTCCTGCATGATATTGACCACGAGAAATGCGCTCGGCGGAACGACCGTTAGGGCGGCGGTGGAAAATCCTGATGGGTTAATCGTTCCAGGAAGTTCACACTGCCTGGCGGGTTCTCCGATCCGACCCAGACATGTCAGAATGAAACCCTCAAGGCCCTCATCCGTATGAAAACTACTTGACTGACTCATTGCGCTCGCGGGCGCGCCTACCGGTGTCGAGTTTACTGAGCGGCCAACAGTCGGTTTTGTGACAACTGCAGGTGTCGGCATCACATCAACGAAGGAGCAATTAGATGAAAGCAGCGTACTACTGTTTTGGTATTGTACTTTTTTTGATTCTGTCAGTTCCTCTTTCAAACGGTCTATCATTCGCCAGCGATTCTTCATCAATTGAAAAGACCACCCCGGAGGTTCGGGCGACTCGCATAAACTTTGAAGCCCCGGTCATCGATGGCGATCTGGATGATTCCATCTGGAATGATCCGCGAATCGAGTTTGCTCGTAATTTCACCCAAAAGGAACCGGATGAGGGAATGGCCCCCACCGAATCGACCCTGGTGGCGGTGGCCTACGATCATCACGCCCTCTATTTCGCCTTCTGGAACTTTGATTCGCAGCCGGAAAGAATCCGAAGGCAACTGGTGAGGCGGGATCGTGAGGGAGGATCCGATGAAGTAGCAGTCTGCCTTGATCCCTACCACGATCACCAGACCGGTTGCCTCTTTTTCGTGAGCGCCGCCGGCGTTCAACGTGACGGCCAGCTTTACAATGACGACAATCAGGACAATTCTTGGGATGGAGTCTGGAATTCAGCGGTGAAGCTCCAGTCCTGGGGCTGGTCTGCTGAGATGCGCATTCCGTATCACTGCCTCCGTTTTTCCGAGAAGGAGGAACATGTCTGGGGCCTTGACCTTGCGCGTCATATCAGCCGCAAGCGTGAAGATGACTGGTGGGCTTTCTTTCCCTCAAGCGAGGGCGGGTTGGTATCGCATTTCGGACACCTGACTGGTCTGTCCGGGATCAAATCGGCCACTCATCTGGAAATCCTGCCGTATGCGGTGTCCGATTTTGAGAAGGAGCCGAAGAGCCCGGGAAATCCGGACGGAGAGGATCTCTTGGGAAACACTGGTTTTGACGCCAAGTATGCTTTGTCCTCCAACCTGATCCTGGATGCCACCTTCAATCCGGATTTTGGGCAGGTGGAGCTTGATCGGCCGGTGTTGAACCTATCCACCTTTGAGACTTTCTATCCGGAAAAGAGGCCATTCTTCATCGAGGGAGCTGATCTTTTTGACACGCGGTTCAATCTGTTTTATTCGCGGCGCATCGGTCGCTCTCCGGCAGGTGACGTCGAGGATGAGGATTTCGACAACTATGATGCGCATTTCGATTACTATACCGACTACCCCCGGTGGACGACTATTCTCAGCGCGGCGAAGCTGACCGGTAAACTTGGCGGCAGGACCTCCGTCGCCTTGCTCAGTGCCGTGACCCAACGGGAGACTGCTGAGTACGTTGACACCTTCGGAGTGAGTCGGGTGGTGGTGGTCGAACCCGAGGCCAATTATTCGGTGCTGCGTGTCCAGCAGGACGTATTCTCCAACTCCAATTTTGGGGGCATGTTGACCTTCGCCGGTCAGGATCAGCGGCATCCGGCAACTACAGGCGGAGTGGACTGGCGTCTTACCACTTCGGATGGCGTGTGGTCTGCACGGGGACAGACGGTCTTCAGCCACGTTGATGACGAATATACCGGTTTCGGCCTCGACGCACAGTTCGGCAAGGATGCGGGCAAGCACATTTGCGGCGCGGTCGGTGTCGAGATCAGAGATCCTCACCTCGATCTTAACCAGCTGGGGTATCTCAGTCGGAACGATTGGCGCAAGGGATGGGCGCAGGTGCAATATCGTAGCAGTGAAGATTGGTGGATTATAAGGAATAGCTGGAACAACCTCGACTATCGTGCTGGCTGGAATTATGCCGGCGACAACATCGAGCATGGGTGGAATTTGAACACCAGTATAGAATTCCTCAATAACTGGTCACTCAGCGGCGGGATCGCTCAGGATTTCTGCAACTATGACGATCGGGAAACGCGCGGCAACGGCCTCTGGGAGGTGCCCCGATCCTGGGGTTGGTGGGCTTCCTTCACCACCGATGAACGGAAGAAAGTGTCGCTCAACCTCAACCCTGGTGGCGGCCAGAGTCGCAACGGCTCATGGTGGGCTCACTGGACCGGCATCGAGTACCGCCCCAAGAGCAACATGGAATTCTCGGCCGGGGTCAACTACAAACGCTATTTCGATCAAACCCGCTGGGTGGAAAACCAAGCGGATTCCGCCATCTTCGCCGACCTGGATCAGGACGAGGTGTGGCTGTCAGCAACTGCCAGCATCATGCTTCACCGCAATCTGTTCTGGCAGATATCCGGCGAGGGGCTGGTCCCCAGCTTGGATTACGAAAATTACCGCCGCTATCTGGAGGGAAAAGACTACGGTCCGATCGGCGGCGCAGAAGATTATGACGGCAACTATTCTGC
>Ga0114919_10000669_pt1 | contig 26872 bp, 17 predicted proteins | sample BlataG_FD_88682 | JGI IMG/M metagenome (GOLD analysis project Ga0114919, IMG submission 88682) | Deep subsurface microbial communities from Black Sea to uncover new lineages of life (NeLLi) - Black_00105 metaG | ecosystem: Environmental > Aquatic > Marine > Oceanic > Sediment | place: Atlantic... | reverse complement strand
TCGATTTTGAGGCCGAGGTCTTCGGCGGCCTTGCGGATCTTGTCCGGATCGCCCAGCAGCGTCAGCCGACAGACGCCCAGGTCGAGCAGGGCATGGGCGGCCCGGAGCGTGCGGGGCTCGTCGCCCTCGGGCAGGACGATGTGCTGCTTGGCGGCGCGGGCGTGGTCGATGATCCGGTCGAGGAAGGCGCGGGACCCGACGCGGCGGGTGGGCCGCGGCATCTCCATCGTCTCCCATAGCCGTTCGTGGTCCACGTGCCGCCAGACCGCGGAGGCCGCCATGTAGATCTTGTCGTCGTCCTGGGGGCGGATGCGCACGTCCATGCCGCGGATGATGTTGGCGGTGGTAAAGGTATCGGTTTGGACGGCGAGGATGGGGAAGTTGGGCGCGCCCAGGTCCTCGATCAGGCTCATGATCTGCGGGTCCGGTCGCAGATCGCCGGAGAGAATCACCCCCGAGACCGAGCGCCGTTTGGTGGATTTCTGGGCACAGGCGACCGCCAGCAGAATCGAGTCCCGATCGCCCGGAGTGATCACCAGTGTCCATTCGGTGTCGAGGTGATGGAGAAAATGGCGCGGCTCCATGGCAGCGATGATGATCTTGGTGGCGACGTTGGTCAGATGCTCCTCGCCGGACAGTACCTCGGCTTGCGTCTCGGCGGCGATCTGGTCCAGGCGTGGATACCCAAGAAAGGCCAGGTTGGGGACGACGCCGTAGAGGGGAATGTCCGCCTTCTTCAGCGCGTCGGTGATACGCCGCTGGGCCGCGTCGAACGGTGTATCGACCACCCGGTTAACGACGACGCCGACGAACTCGCAGTCCTTCTCCTCGAACGAGCGTTTGACGGCTGTGATCGAGGTGAGCAACTGGTCGGTGTTGGTGACGCCGTCTTCGGCCTGAGCGCGGGCCACCAGCAGCACCGGCGTGTCGAGGTGTGCCGCAATGGCCTCGTTGATGTCTAGGTCGAACAGGCTCACGGACCGCTGGTTGTTGATCCCCTCGAGCAGCACGAACTCGTCCTGGGCACGGGACCGCTGGTAGCAGCGGGCAACCTGCTCGAGCAGCTTGCTCTGCTGACCCCGGGCCACCAGCTCGCGGGCCTGGGCCATGCTGACCGGACACATCTGGCCCGGGTCCCGCTCCAGCCGATAGGCGGATTTCATCACGCTGACGTCCTGGTCCGCGGCCCCGCCACCGACGGGCTTCAGGAACGACAGGTTGCGAACCGTCTTTTGCAGAACGCCGAACAGGCCGAGCGTGATCACGCTGCTTCCGCCGGCCTGGTCGGTCGAGCAGATGAGAAGGCTACCTGCCATTTTCGGTCTCCATCACGGTACGAACGGTCGGGTCCGCCCGGGCGACAATTCAACCCGACCGGGGGTGTTCTCCCTGACGCCGCCCCAGAGCTACAGACGAGCGAACGCGGTCGCGCCGCCGCGCGGCGCCCGCCGCATATCGCAATGTTAGCAGTCCGGTGCAACACAGTAGCGCCGGACCTCCGAGTCCGGCGAACCCCGGCTAGCGGCCCAGGAACGTCGGACTCGGAGGTCCGACGCTACGAGGATTCGGCCTGCTAGCAGTTTCGCACCGGACTGTTAGGCTAGCGGTGTAGCGGGGCGGGCACAAGGACGGCGTGGAAGCCGGGTCGCGGTGGTGGTCGGCCCAGCGCGATGCGTGCAAGACACGGGCGACGCAGTGCCTCTACGCCGTCCCGCTGCGCACCACCAGTTGACCCGGCAGGCGCTTGATCAGACCCTTCAGCTCGAGCGAGGTGAAGGCGGCCAGGATTTCCCCGGGTGGCAGTTCCGTTGCCGCCAGCACCGCGTCTTGCAGCATCGGCTCGTATCCGATGACCTTATACACACGGGATTCGACCGGCGAGAGGCGTGGGGCGGGTTTCGCCGGTGCGTCAGGCTGCCCGTCGGGAGATTCGCTGCCGGCGTCGGTTGAGTCGTCGGCGTCACGCGGCTTCTGTTGCATGGCCAAGCCGACCTCGCCGAGCTCCTCCAGAATGTCGTCCAGGCAGGTGACGAGCTTGGCAGCCCCGTCGCGGATGAGCGCGTTGGAGCCGAACGACGTCGGGTCCTGCACGCGGCCGGGGATCGCGAATACTTCGCGGTTGTACTCGTTGGCCAAGCGGGCGGTGATCAGTGCCCCGCTCCGTTGGGGTGCCTCGACCACCAGCGTGCCCAACGTCAGGCCGGCGATAATCCGGTTACGGCTGGGGAAGTTCTCGCGGCGGACGGCGGTCCGCACCGGCAACTCGCTCAGCCAGGCCCCGTGCTCCAGCAGCTTCTCGGCCAGGGCCCGGTTATCCGGAGGGTAGACGTCGTCGAGGCCGCAACCGAACACGGCGATCGAGCGCCCGTCGGCATCGACGGCGCCGTGATGAGCGAACGCGTCGATCCCACGCGCCAACCCGCTGACGATCGTGAAGCCGGCCTGGGCCAGCAGCTCGCCGAAACGCCGCGCCTGCTCGCTGCCATAGATCGTGCAGCGGCGGGTGCCGACGATCGCGATGGCCAGGGCGTCGGTCGGCAGCAATTCGCCCTTGACATAGAGCACGATGGGCGGGTCGGCGATGCGCTTGAGACCCTCGGGGTAATCAGGGTCGGCCTGGCAGATGATGCGCAGGCCGTGCTCGGCCGCGGCTTCGATCTCGGCCGCGACCCGGGCCGCGTCCCGGCTCCGCGCGATGCGTTCCACCGTCTCGCGGCCGATGCCGTGGACCGTTTGCAACTGTCCGGCGGAGACCCCCAGGGCCGTCTCCGCGTCGCCAAAGTGCACCAGAAGGCGGGCAAACACGATCGGCCCGATGCCGTCGGCCAGCGCCCAGATCAGATGGCTGCGTGCGATGTTGGAAATCGTTTCGGGCATCGATCTCGACGGATTCGCCGTTTTCGGCTCCACACCAGCTAGTGACTGGCCGCCAACGATTCGACGGCTCGTGCCTGGATCGCGCACACCTCGTCGATCGCGTGGGCGAGCTTCTCACGACCAAGCGGCGAGGCGAGCAGCGGCTTGACCGCTTTACTCGATTCGAACGGCTGCAAGCGCTCGGCCATGCTGCGGCAAGCCGCGGCCCAGCGGTCAGCCTGCGCGCGCGATCCCGTGTCCAACGCACTTGCGACGCGGCCCAGCCACGTCGCCAAGTGCCGCCGCGCGGAAACCAGTACCCGCGTCAGCCGCACCACGCAGCGGTGTGAGCGCCCGCCGCATAGCGGGCAGGCTGGCGGGTGCATCACCGCCTCACGCCATTGCTTGTACGCTTGTTCTCCGGTTTCCACGTCGCCGCCGGCTAACGAATCCGTTCGCGCGAACGCCAGCGCGGCCCGGCAGCTCTGCTGGAACAGAGCGGCGGCGGAAGTGGGCGTCACCTCGGGCGGACGGCATTCTTCGACCACGTAGGCCTGGTGGGCCGGTCCGGCCAGACGCACGGTTCGCCCGTCGCTGCCGAGCGTATACCCGGCGAGCTGATCGCCGTCGGCGGCGACGAGCACGCCCCAGTGCCGATCGGCCGGCCGCGGCCAGCCGCGCCAGACGAGCACCGGCTGCTCGTGCGCCAGCGCCGCGCGGATCAGCGGGACATAGCTGTCAACGAAGTGCTGGGCGAATTCCGGTGACCGGTCCAGCCCGGCGGAGGCCTGTGGCGGGTGCAGTCCGCGCAAGCGCAGGCCGTACAGTGCCGCCGCTTGCGGAAGAGCCAGCTCCCGGGCATACGTCCACCACCAGCCGAGGCATTCGCCCGGGGCCGCCGTCATTGCCGAGCCGAGCCCCAGTGCGGCGACGAGCTCGTCATAGGCTGGCGGGTCGGGTTGCCCAGCGGCCAGCAGAGCGCGCAGGCAAAGCGCCAGCGATTCGTATTCGTCCGCCGATTCTGTCCACCGGATGCCAAGCATGCCTACCGTGCTCCCGCGGCTTGTGGAGCCAGAGCAACGAGAAGGGTACCAGAGGTGGCCGCGGGAATCACGTGCCCCGTTCACCGCGGCGTCGCTCGGTGCCTGAGTGAGGATTGACTGGGAGGTCGTCGCCAGCGGCACGCAGCTTGCCGCATCCAATAACCGTGCGCCGGAGCGAGCCGGCCTGCCGATAGAAAAGCAACGATGCGTGCAGAGCTTATGACTACCACGGCACGGAGGAAGCCGATGAGCAAGTCCAAGACCAAGCGCAGATTCTGCGCCCACGGCGCACGAATCGGACTGGCCTTCGCGGCCCTGGGTTTCTGCCTCGGTTGCAACGAGGACGAGGCCCTGAGGATGTTCCGCGACACCGCGGCCAGCAACATTCAGCAGGGGATCGGCTCCATCCTCGACGGCGTACTCGAGGGTGTGTTCGCCGTCGTGCAGATGGGCGACGACGCGGCCACCCAAGAAGAGCAGGCGACAGCGGGCGGTGGCTAGCTCCCCGCACGGCTGCTCGAGCAACCGGCAACCTACCTTCCGGTCGCGTCCCGAACGAAACGGCCGTCCGGAGGCGTTACTCGTCACGCCGCCTAGCCCGGGAGCCTCCCACACTATTACGGGCAGCCCTCACCCCAGTGGGCCAGCATGAGGCCCAGATCGGACTGGTCCGTATCGCCGTCACCGTCGACGTCGCCGGGGCAGTCCCCGGCCGCGTCTCCGCCCCCCGGCCCATCCCCGCGCGCTGCGTAATTCACCCAGGGCAAAACACTTAGGAATATTTCCTGGGGGACATACCCTATTGTTTTCGGACGTAGCGCGGGCATACTTGCGGTAGAGGGAGCGGGGCGATGAGGACGGAGCGAGAGACTATAGCCCCCCATGCGCGACAGATTCACCCTAGTCCCGCTGGCGCCCGCCACGTGGGCCGCACCGGGCGACGGGATGGACACGCGGCCCGCCCTGGACGCTCCATCGCTTCCAAGGGGGCAGATCCGAGGTCCGTGCCCCACGATGGCGGGCGGCGCGCCCGCGCTGCCGTGGGTAGGGGATAGAAGGGAGGTGCCACGGAAACCAAGCTGTCAGGGCACCATGGGCGGCCCACCCTCTCCAAAGCTGAGGGGCGGCTGCCGACCGGATGCACAACCGGAACAGGGAAAGCAGCAGGACGGGGCGGCGGTGGTCGCCGCCCGCGGAAAAAGGGTGGCCCGGCGCAGCCGCATGGGTGCCCCATCCTTTTCAAGGGTGGGGAAACGCGGCCGCGCGGGCCGGGTTAGATTCACTTTGGGCATTCTAGCTCAAGGCGGAGCAGATTCAAAGAGGAGTTTTCACCATGCAACCAAGATCGATTCTGGCACTTTTGGCAATCGCGGCTTTCGTGACGGCCGCCCAGGCTGCCAGCTACACGTGGGTGGGAGGGGCGTCAGGCCACGAAACCGACTGGAGCTGCGGAGCGAACTGGTCTACCGGAGACGGAGGCTTCAACACTTATCCGGACGGCTCCGACGACACCGCCACCATCGGCGACAGGACGCACGATCCGACGCTGAACGATGGCAACATCGACGAGATCGGCACCATCACGATCAATGAGGACGGCGTACTGACGCAAAGCAGCACGCTCACCGTCGGCACGCTCACGGTGAACACTGGCGGCAGCATAGGGGTGAACGCTGCTTTGACCGTCGCCACCCTCACCGTCAACGGCGAGATGAGCATGAACGCCGACGTAACCGTCACTTCTACGTGCACCGTCGGCGTCGGCGGCACGATCACGACGGGAGCCAACACGCTCGAGATCAGCGGCGCCAGCGGCATGGACATCAATGGCGGGTTGATCAATGTTGACCACGGCTCCGGCAGCGTCGTCCTCAGCGGTGGCGGAGCGAGCCACTACATCAGAGGCGCCAACGGCGAACTGAGGCTGACCTTGTCGGGCTCCGAGTTGAGCATCACCTCGAGTGCCACGATCACCTACACTGAAACTGCCGGCAAGATCGAAGGCCAGGACGACGGCGCCAAGATCACGGTTGGATCGGGCATCACGTTCACGAGTGACATCAACATCGTCGGCGCGATGCAGATCGACGCCACCTCGGCAACGTTCCTCAACCACGGCCTGGTTCACGCGAACCGTGACGGAACGCTGAAACTCGCAAGCGGCACGGTTGACGACAGCGACGGCGCGGTACGCTGGCAAGTCAGCCACGCCGACGCGGTGCTCTGGTTCAACGTCGCGGCTGGCGACCTCGAAGGCAACTTCGACGTCTCCGCCGGCACGCTCGACATCGACGAGGATGTCACGACCACCGGTAGCCTCACGCACACGGGTGGGACGATCGATGTCGCCTCCGGGAAGTGCTTCACCTACAGCGGTGGGTCGCAAGGCGACGGCTGCTAGAAGCGACGCTGCGCTTGCCCCGTGCGGTGCCCGTTCGACGGGCATCGGGTAGGCCTGAAGCGCCGCAGAGAACACAACGGGTGGCTCCCGGTCCGCCACGTGCGGACCGGGGGCTGCCCCAGTCCGCGACACCGATATTCAACAGACCATAAGGAGGGTTTCGCGATGAAAGCCAACCACAAGACAACGCGACGAGTGGCTGTCTGCGCCACCGCCCTGCTCTGTGGCCTCTTTGGCCCAGCGTTCGGCACGCTGGCGTCCAGCGCTGCCGGCGACTGCGAGAACGAATGGGTCATCAGCGACGAGCAACACATGGGCCAGGACGAAACGTACGACTGCGTCCATATCCTCTCGACGGGCCGGCTCTACACGAACGGGTACAAACTGACGGTCACCGGCGCCGACGGCCTGACGATCGACGCGGGCGGCAAGTTGTTCATCAACAATAGCTCCGGCGCGGTCGTTCTGACCGGCGGTGGAACTTCCACCGTCGATGGACGCATCTACCTCCAGGTCAGCGGCTCGGAACTCGAAATCGACGAGGCCAGCCACACACTTGAGGGCTCGGGCCGGATCATCGGCGAGCACAACGGCGCCAGAATCACGATCCAGTGCGGCAGGACGCTTACCAGTGAGATCACCATCGAGGGCGCGCTGGAAATACGGAGGGGGACCGCCATTACCCCCGACGCGCTCGGACGCGGAACATTCGTCAACAATGGATTGGTTCACGCGAACCATGGCAACGTCAACGACGACACGCTGAAACTCGCAAGCGGCACGATTGACGACAGCTCGGGCGCGACACGCTGGCAAGTTAGTCACGCCGACGCGGTTCTGTGGTTCAACGTCAACGCGACGGGCCTGGACGGTGACGTCACGATCGACGCCGGCACACTCGACATCGATGAGAACGTGGACATCACGCCGGGCGACCTGTACATGAGCTGCCCGTCGTATATCCAGGTCGCCGGCGGCAAGAGCTTCACTTACGACACCTATAGCGGCGACTGCGCAACCGACCCCTCAAACCCGCTGACCGCAGATTTCGACTGCTTGTGTCCGTAGGCCCGGTCCGAAGCAATCGCGTTAGTCGTGCCTGACCAAAGCGAAGAGGAGGGGCAGGTATTGCGCCCGGAGCGCACAGGTCGCGTTGGCACTCGTGGCCCTGTGCTGCTGTCTGGCGTGTAACGATCAAGAGGCGCTGAGAACGTCTCGCAGCACCGCGGCGGACAGCCTCCAGCAAGGCGTAAGTGCCATCTTCGACGGCCTAATCGAGGGCATGTTCGCCGTCGTGCAGATGGGCGACGATGCTGCCACGCGCGATGAGCAGCCCGTTGCGGACACGTCGGGGAGGACCGACGAGGGCACGTGAACCGTCGCAGGTCGCTTGGCGCGACGATCCGGCAGCGCTAATCGCGCAACCTGCGCGAAACGAGCATTTGCGCACAGCTTGATGCGCGGCTCGGCATAGGAACGGCTCAAACAGTCGCTATGGGCACCCCTCGCCCCAGTGGGCCAGCAGGATACCGAGGTCGGCCTGGTCGGTATCGCCGTCGCCGTCGCCGTCGCCGGGGCAGTCGCCGCCGGTGCAGCCCCAGTCGGCCAGCAGGATGCCCAGGTCGGCCTGATCGACACACCCGTCGCCGTTCAGGTCACCTGAAACGCTGAGCTCGAAGATCACCAGCCCGCTGCCTTCGGCCGTCCGGTACACGTCTGGCCCGTCTGCTAGCAGGGCGCGGGTTTTTCCACCGTCGAGGATCCGCTTGGTGAGCACCGTCGGTGCGGCGGGGTCGGACACCTCCAGCAGGAACAGCGTCGATATGAACCCATTGTCTGGGTCTCCTGCCACAACGTAAGCGTAGTCACTGTGCACAGCCACGGCCCTGCCAAAACGTGCGGGGAAATGGCTCAGCTCGATCGGGTTGGCGGGGTCGCTGACGTTCATGATGTACAGGCCGCCAATAGCCTCGTCGGAATCGCCGTTGGCGACGTAGAGCAAGTTCCCGTCGCGGGCCAGATCGATACCTCCCCGCCAGCCGTTGTAGATCACAAATGGGTCGGTCGGGTCGGACGTATCGACGTTCATCAGCCACCCGCCGCCACCGCCGTCTCGCGTGCAGAACGCGATGCCCTCCGGCGTCGTATCGATCGTCAGAGGCGCGTTCGCAACCACGTCCCCGATATGGACGATGTTCTGCGGATCGCTGACGTCGAAGTTGACGAAGCGGCTCTCGTCCCCAGGCACGTGGAAACCGAGACTGGCAACGTCTCCCCACAACCCCAGGCCGAAGCAGTACGTGCCGTACTCGTGCATGAACTCACCCACGCCCAGCAGCGCCGGATTCGCCGGGTCCGTGACGTCCACCGCCTGAAGCTGGCCGTACCCCGCCGACAGGTACGCGACGCCGTCGCGCACTTCGAGACCCCAATGCGCCATGTGGTAGCCGTCCTGCGGCGTCTGGTAGACGCCGACGAGCGTGGGATTGGCGCCGTCGGAAACATCCAGGATCGTCATCCCGTTCCACTCGTCGCTCACGTACAATAGGTTACCCACCTTGGCCATCTTGCGCAGCTCCGCCGGCGAATAGTAGTTGCCGAGGCGCACCGGGTTGGTCGGGTCAGAAACGTCCAGCACGATCAGCCCTTCACCTTCATCGAACACGTACGCGGTCGAGCCGAAAACCTCCACGCCCGACACTGTGCCGTGCGTCTTGTACGTATTCACCAGCGTCGGGTTGGACGGGTCGGCGACGTCGAAGATCTTCAACCCGATTCGCTCCCATCCGTATGGCGACGCGCCATCTTCCCAGTCCGCCACGTACGCGAAGCCGTTCGAGACCGCTACATCTCTCGCGTTGAGGAAGTCATCGTAGTACCCCACGACGAACGGCGCTTCCGGATCGGAAATATCCACGATGGCGAACACACCCCCCTCACGCATCGTGGTCGCGTACGCGTATTGGCCCTCGACGGCGATGGCCGTCCCATCGTAGTCGGTTCCCGGCAGCGTCACTTGCCCGCGCAGCAGGGGGTTCAGCGGATCGGAGAGGTCGTAGATGCGAACCTGCTGGCTGTTAGTCACCATGTACATCAGATCGCCGACGATTGTCGTGTCTGCAACGATCGACTCGATTATGTTTGTATGCCAGACTGGGTTGTCGGCGTCGGTGAAATCGAAGGCGTCCAGATCGTAGCGGTCCCGCACGTACGCCAGGTCGCCGTAGAACGTGACCTGTTTAGCCTTGAAGTTCGGTTTGTCCTGGAAGGACCACAGCAGGCGTGCGCTGGCTGGGTCCGACACGTCCAGCACACAAAAGTAATTCGGCCTGGAGTACGTGCACACGTAGGCCCGGCCGTCGCGGACGGCCACGTCCATCACCAGGTTTTCGAGGTCGATGGAGCCTACTTCGGTGGGGTTGGTTAGGTCAGATATATTTAGGATTACTAACTGCCGGCCGGCGGCGACGTACGCCAGGTCGCCCTCCACCTGGACCGCGTTTAGCGATCCGCCCCACGTGCCCAGCGTCTTCAGCTCGTACTTACCCAGCCCCTGCGCGCTGGCCGGGACCGGCATGCATAGGACCGCCAGTATTCCTAGAACGGCCGCTGCCCAAGGCCCGACCACCCGCACCCCTCGAGTGCCCGAGGGTTTGAGATTGCCGAGCTCGGCATCGGCGCGAGGTGCCCGAGTGGCGAAGGCATTCCAAGGTCTGTGCGCACGCCTCTTCGTATCGTTCGCCCCCGGACCCGGCGTGCTGAGGCAGCCGAGTGCCTCGGGGCTGCTCCCTGAGTTCTGGCGAGCCAACATCTTTCCTCCTCCCTCGCCCCCCTCCTGCGAATTGCCGATCGGCCGGCGACGTACGCTACGTTGCCTGCCGTCCCCCGGCCGTCGTTCGACGCCCGGTCCAAACCTTAGTGTATCGGAAGCGCTCCCGGAATCAAGGCAAAAATGCCATGTCTCGGACAATGATTTTCGCTGCCACCCACAAAAAAAAGGACCGCTCGCCGGCGTCGCCGGCGCGCGCACCTCGACCGCTCTCGCCCGATTGCACATGATCGTAACTCCTTTGAGAAGTGAGGTTTGGCGCAAAAGCCGCGCCGCATGACGGTCTCGCATGCTCGCGCCGCTCCAGCGCACGTGAGTCTCCGCGGACCCGGGGAAAGGGATGGCCGCGCCATTGTGCGAATTTGGCCCGCCCCCGTGGCCCCTGTCAACCCCAGCCGGGAGATTCTTAGGAATTTTTCCTAGGGGACTTCCCCTATGCCCGAAACCACCTGCCTTACCGGACCCAGCTCCGCGCAGACCGCCACCGGCGGCCGGCAGCACACACTCAGATGCAAACATGCTCCTGCTCCCGCGCCCCGGACGCGCCCTTGCGCGCTCAGATCTGACATCATTTATTTCCCGCCGAATCGGCCCACCGACCACGCGTCCGGGGCGCAAAGAGAACGCGGGGAAGAGACTAACCGGCGCGCTCGTCCCCGGGGGCGACCAAGCCTGCCGGGAATTCACTGACCGCCGGTTAGCCTCCCCCCGCGTTCGCCCTAAGCAGATCGTCAGACCTGCCCGGCCTCCGAAGAAGCGACAGACATAAGTACGCCTGCCTGAGTGCCGAAGCGGGGTTTGGCCAACCGGTCGTCTCACGGCTCACTATGGCATCCCAGGATGCTCCCCCAGGATGCTACCCAACGAGGCCCGATTGGCAAATCGGCCCCGTGGGCACTTGGTCGCCCAGCCGCGAGATCGTCTTTGCAGCTATCAACCTACCGCGATAAACTACTCCCTTGGACAGCACGCTGACGGTAGTGCGCGCACCAAACCTGGAACGCCACGGTGGCGCGGCGCGAGGCACTTTGGATGCCGTCGTACCCATAGTGTAGTCCAAAACGGATCGTTGTCAAGCGAAAACGTATACAATCTGGACCTTTTTCTCGCCGAGACGCTTCGAAGCCTCCGAAAGAGCCGCGGCGAATCACGCCTCACGATTGCCGAGGTAGTTGGACTCACGTCAACCGGCACCGTGGGGAAATGGGAACGAGGCGAACGTCTGCCCTCCCTGGCACAGGCGCTGATGCTCGCCGATCATTTCCAAGTGTCGCTCGATAAGCTTGTCGGGCGCATTTCGCCTGAGGTAGAGGCGCTCACCAAACTGGACCTTAACGCAGCCATCAGCAACTTGCTGCCGGACAGATCTGTGCTGGCAGAGGCTGCCAAAAAAGTCGCGGACCGGGAAGCAGCGCGCGCGAAGGCAAGGGCGAAGACCCGAGGGAAAACGGTTGGTCGAGGCGCCTCGAAGAGAAAGACTAAGAAGAAGCCATAGGCGCGGCAGAGCTGCCGGCGCGATTTGGAGCCAAGGATGTACCCGGTGCAGTCGCCCCGGTCGTACCTGGTATTCGATTTCGAGACCACCGGCCTATCGGCCGAGCGGGACCACGTCATCCAGGTCGGCCTGTGCGAGGTGGTAGATGGCCGCGCCCGCAGGCAATCCGGCTGGCTTGTGAACCAGGACGTCGAGATCCCGGCCGATGTCAGCGGGATTCACGGCATCACGACGGCGGACATCCGTGCGCGCGGCGTTTCGCCCGAAAAGAGCCTGCGCGTCCTGGTGAACTCGATGCGAAAGGCCCCGACGTGCATGGGGCACAACATCCACCGCTTCGACGTGCCATTCCTGCTGACCGAGTGCCGCCGGCTCGCCATGGAAGCGCCTGATTGCCGGAACTACATCGACACGGCGGCGCTCTTCAAAGGGCGCAAGCTCGGCATGGCGAAGGCGCGCGCCGAGAGCCATCAGGACTACGCCAATCGCGTTCTGTCGATCCGCGTTGCGGGCCTGCGCTACTCGATCAAAACGTGCCTCGCCGAGCTTGGCATCGAACTTGACGGCTCCGGTCTGCACGACGCGGGCACCGACGCCTACGCTGCACACCTGATCTTCGAGGCTCTCGAGAGCGTTCGGTAGATACGGAAGCACCAGCTTGTCATGCGCCCTCACGATCTGCGCGTTGGCCGATAGGATCGGCGTCGGACCTGCTCAAGGGACGTTTCGACCTCGACGCGAGGAAGGCCAAGACCCGCAGGAAGCGAGCCAAACGCAAGTCGCCCGGCGGCGGAACGAACAAACGGTAGCGTGGGCGTCAAAATACAGGCATTTACCCGGTCAACGCTTCCCGAACCGGCGCCACCCACGCGTGGGGCGCGTCTTCCTCGTGTCGGTCGAGCGCCGCGGGCCACTGTGCCCGGCATCCGCCCCACGTTCTACAGCCGTGCCCGGATTATAACACTCGCTTGGCGGGCTGGCCGCCGCCGCCCAGGCCCTTTGCGCGCCGCGCGCCAGCCTTGGGCGCGCTCCGCACCTAACTTGGGTGGAGCGCGCACCCAAGTTGGGTGGAGCGCGCACCTAACTTGGGTGGACGGGCTGCGCCAGCTTGGCGCGCGCTGCCGACATCAGCTTGGCGCGCGCTGCCGACCTCAACTTGGCGCGCGATTCCCGCCTTCCCAGTCCGATAATACCGGCCGCAGTGCCAGTCTTGGTGGGCCGTCCGCCCCGGTAACGGTGGGCGCGCGGGCCGCCCGCGCCGCTGGTGTCGTCCGATAATGGGAGGAATGGCTCCATTCTCAGCGCCCGGCGGTCGCCGCCAGTCGCTCGGCAGCCGTATGTCCCCACGGCTACCGGCGTTACGGCCCGAGCGGGTCACCCGGCTCGACCGGCCTTCACACGCTCAGCACCGCGTCCAGCCGGCCGGTGCGCAGGTCGGCGGCCTCGGCGCGCATGCGGGCGCGGACCTCCAGGTAGTACGTGGCCGGCAGCAGCCCGGCCGGGACCAGGAACACGAGCTGGGCCGGCTTGTTCTTCTGGACCGTGGTGACCTTGGTCTCCAGCCCGCCGGCGGTGGGGATAAAGAAGATCCCCTCGTCGGCCTGGGCCGGGTCGTATTTCAAACGGCTGCCCGAGAGCTGGCCGATGTTGCCGGGCGTGACCTGATCGTTGGTCGTGTCGGAGCCCACGTCGCGGTACTCCAGCGGGTTGGGCGCGGGCTTGATCGCCTCGTCCTTGACCACGCCCGCCTGGTCCCGCACCGTCTGCCGCACGCGGACGCCGGGGTTGGCCCCCACGTCCACGCTGTGGCGGGCGGGGTCGAACGCGTCGGTGACGCCGGTGAAAATGCCGCGCATGCGCGGAAAGAGCTCGACCAGCCCGCCGAAGTTGACGCGCATGCCGTCCAACAGTAAGGACTCGCAGGCGCCGATCGCGTCCTCCATCACCGCCAGGATGTCGGCCCGGGTCGTGGTCGAGCCGCGCTCGATCATGCGGCGGATCAGCGTCTCGAGGTCGGCGCTGTCGATCACCTGGACGGACGCCGCGTAGTCGTCCGGGTCGCTGGTCACATTGTTCTCGAACAAGGCGTAGTGGATCGGCATAGTCATTCTCCATGTGCATAGCGAGGGTTCCAGAGGCTACTCTGGTAACTAACGACAACTGGCGGCCGAGCGCTCGCAAAACGTGAGGCCTACAGCCGGAGCTTCGATACGTTGGACGAGCTTTGTCGGGCTCTGGAAACGACCCCTGCCGATATCCTCGCGTTCGATTCCCGCAGCCCGCAGCCGAAGCCGGGGAAAAAGGGCGAGGGAGCCAACCCTAGGAAGTCGGCGAGCGAAACGCACGGTGCCGAGCGGGCGAACGAAAAAACGGTAGCGTTGGATGCCCCTGACGGCCGGGGCGACCGCCGGTCTCCCTGCCCCGGGCCGGACGTGCCCTTGCGCGCTCAAATTTGCGATAATTTGCTCCCCGCCGAAGCGGCGGCCGCGCTTTCCGTAGGGTGGGCACGGCCCAGCGTTAATTTGGTTCCTTGGCTTTCAGCAGCCTTCGCCCCAGTGGGTCAGCATGAGGCCCAGATCGGACTGGTCCGTATCGCCGTCACCGTCGACGTCGCCGGGGCAGTTCCCCCCCTGGCAGCCCCAGTCGGCTAGCAGGATGCCGAGGTCGCGCTGATCCACGCAGCCGTCGCCGTTCAGGTCACCAGGTATCTGCAAGATGATGTCTATTTTGGTCACGATCCCGAAGCCGTCGATCACGTCCTCGGGGTCAGAGCCGTCGAGGTTCATGCGTATGATCTTGTCGCGGTTGGTGGTGACGGCCTGTCCCCAGTACACCTTGCCGTCGCTGAGGTCGAGCACGATGCCGCCCGGGTTGAGGTTGGCGCCGACCACGTAGAGAGTCTCCACGTTTGAGCCGTTCAGGTTGGCCCGGCGAACCACATCCACCACGTAATCGGTCCAGTAGATCTTGCCGCCGGCGATGTCCAGCGCGATATCCGCGGGCTTGTCGATCTCCGTGACGACGATTTCGACGTTCGACCCGTCCAGATTGGCGCGCAGGATCTCGCCCTCCACGCCGGTAAGCGAAGTGCTCCAGTAGAGCTTGCCGTTGAGGGCGTCCACCTCGAGCCCGCTGTGGAACGGCGTGGAGATCAGCGGAGCGGCGTTGGAGCCGTCGAGGTTGGCGCTGCCGATCTGAGCTAGGGTCTGATCGCCCCAGTAGAGCTTGTTGAGGGGTGGATGAAGCGCAACGGCCATCGGGAAAGCCAGACCCTCGGTCACCAGGTCCTCGGGGCTGGTGCCGTCCAGGTTGGCCCGGCGGATTTTGTCGGTGTCCACATTGGTCCAGTAGAGCTTGCCGGCCGCTGGATCGACGGCCACGCCGCGCAAGCCGCCGCCGGTGTCCACGAGCATTTGCAGGTCCGAACCGTCGGTGTAGACGCTTCGGATATAGCCATCCGGGTAGGTGGGCTTGAAGATGTCGGCGAAGTAGAGTGTTCCCTCCGCCGCGACCGGCACCGCTCCCAGCAAGGCCACTATTGCCAGTGCCACACAAGCCGGCAAACTACTGGACGTGCCCATTCTCAGTGCGACTAAGTGCGATTTCATGGCTTTCTCTCCTCCTGCCTTGGAAGCCAACTCTCCGCGCCGCGACCAGCATTGGATGAGCCTGCTCCGGGTTTCCCCGAATCAGCTCTGGTCGTGACGAAACCACCTGATTCAGTCTTGAGAGTATCGAATTCGGGCGCCCGATGGAACCTCGATTGGCGAAGAATCGAGCCCGTTTCGGGACGCCGCGACGGCTCGGCCGGCTTCCGGCGCGTTTAACAGGTGAGCGGATTTCACGGCGGTTGGCTTGTGCCGCCGCCGCCGCGCTGGCATAGTCCTCTGCCCGCCCGCGGACCGCGGTGGCCGCCGGCTGGTAGTCCCGGGAACTGACGATGATTATCCGCTTGGCCCACAGTCCCGACCCGGACGACGCCTTTATGTTCTACGGGCTGGCGTGTGGTGCGGTCGCGGCCGGCCCCTACCAGTTCGAGCATATCCTGGAGGATATCCAGACGCTCAACGAGCGTGCCACGCGGGGGGAATACGAGGTCACCGCCATCAGCATCCACGCCTACCCCTACGTGCGCGACAAGTACGCGCTCACCTCCTGCGGCAGCAGTATGGGCGACAACTACGGCCCGCTGGTCGTTACCCGCGAGCCGGTGGAGATCGAACGGCTCAAGGGGCGCACGATCGCCGTTCCCGGATTGATGACGACCGCGTACCTCACGCTGCAACTGCTGCTTGGCAAGGGCGCTTTCACGCCGAAGGTGGTCATGTTCGACCAGATTCCGGTAGAGGTGGCGGCGGGGAAGGTGGCTGCGGGGCTGCTGATTCACGAGGGGCAACTGACATACGCCACCGGCGGGCTGAAGCTGGTGGTCGATCTCGGGCGGTGGTGGATGGAGCGGACGGGGCTGCCGTTGCCGCTGGGGGGCAACGCGATCCGCCGAGACCTGGGTGCGGCCGCCTGCCGGGAGATCGCCGGCATCGTCCGCGCGAGTATCCGTTACGGCCTGGAGCACCGCGCGCAGGCGGTGCAATACGCGTTGCGATACGGACGTGGGCTGGACACGGAGCTGGCCGATCGGTTTGTCGGGATGTACGTCAACGAATGGACGCTGGACTACGGGGGGCGCGGCCGCGAGGCAGTCCGTCGGCTGCTACGCGAAGGGGCCGCGGCCGGGCTGGTGCTGGATCCCGGCGAGATCGATTTCATCGGTTGAGGAACGCCGCCGACGGCCGGCTCGCTCGAATCCCCTTCCGATTGCCGTATAATCAGCGCCGGTGCGGTTACGGCGCATCACCGTTCCAACTGAAGGAGACCGGCGAATGCTAGGACTGATCGGCGGGACCGGCCTGGGCGAAGCGCTGCTGGGCGAGGTCCGCGGCGAGGAGCGTGTGGTTGAGACCCCCTTCGGGCCAGCCAGCGGTCCGATCCGGGTGGTTGAGTGGGAGGGGATCGAGCTGGCGATTCTGGCCCGGCACGGCGAGGGCCACGTGCTGCCCCCTTCACTGGTCCCCTACCGCGCGAACATCTACGCGCTCAAGTCGCTGGGCGTCACGCACGTCATCGCCAGCGGAGCGGTCGGCTCGCTCCGTGACACGATCCGCCCGCGGGACCTGGTCATCGTGGATCAACTGATCGACAAGACTTGCCGGCGGCCGGCGACGTTCTTCGACATGGGCCTGGCCGTGCACGTGGAGATGGCCCAGCCGTACTGCCGGCGTCTGCGCGAGTTGCTCCTGTCCGGCGCGTCCGAGGTTGACGCGGTGGTTCATCCCCAAGGCACGTACGTGTGCATGGAGGGGCCGGCATTCAGCACCGCGGCCGAGTCACACATGCACCGCGCTTGGGGCGCCGACCTGATCGGTATGACCGCGCTGCCGGAGGCCAAACTGGCCCGCGAGGCCGAGATGTGCTACGCGCTCATCGCCCTGGTCACCGACTTCGACTGCTGGAAACCGCACGAGCCGGGCGCGGACAAGCAGAAACTCATGGAGGAGATCATCAGCAACCTCAAGACGGCGACCGCCAATGCGATCACGCTGATGCGGACGGCGATCGAGGCCTTTGCCGGTCAGGCGCCCCGCCGCTGCGAGTGCCAGGAGGCGCTCGCCCTGGCCATCTGGTCGGATCGTGCCAAGGTCACGCCGGAGATCGTCAGGACTTACGGCCCGCTGCTGAGCAAATACTTCAAGGAGTGAGCTGGGCGCCCGGCGGCCTGAAGCGGCGGGGACGCCGGTTTGCGGCCGCCGAAAGCGGTTACACCGGGAGAGGGAGGTTCTCATTTCGGACAGCGTCGCTCAACTCGAGCGGGAGTGGGTGGTGGCGGCCTCGCATCCCGACCGTGAGCGGCTCTCGCGTGAGGTGCGTCTCGCCCCGCTGGTCGCCCAGGTGCTGCTCAACCGCGGGGTGCACACTGCCGCGGACGTGCGGCAGTTTCTCGCGCCGGAGTTTCGCGCGCTGCTGCCGCCGGAGCGCTTGCCCAACGCCGTCGAGGCCGCCGGCCGTCTGACCCAGGCCGCCCGGGCCGGCAAACGCATCGTCATCTACGGTGACTACGATGTGGACGGCCTCACCGCTACGGCGATCCTCTGGCACGGGTTGAAGCTGCTCGGGGCGCACGTCGATTTTTACGTCCCGAGCCGCTCTGACGAAGGCTACGGCGTCAACGGCGAGGCGCTGCAAAAGATTGCCGCCGACGGCGCCGAGGTGGTGGTTACCGTGGACTGCGGGATCACCGCGGTCGCAGAGGCCCGACTGGCCCGCCGCCTCGGGCTCGAGCTGATCATCACCGACCACCACGAACCGCCTGGGGAGCTGCCCGACGCTGATCTGATCGTGCACCCGACGGCGTGCGGCGTGTCGCCGAACCCGCACCTGTCGGGGGCCGGCGTGGCGCTGAAGGTCGCCTGGGCCCTGGCACAGGCGGCGAGTGAAGCGGACCGCGTGACGCCGGCGTTCCGCGAATACCTGCTGGACGCCACCGCCTTTGCCGCCCTCGGGCTCGTGGCCGACGTCGTCCCGCTCACCGGCGAGAACCGCATCATCGCCTCGTACGGTCTGCGCCAACTCTGCCACACGAAAAACCCCGGCTTGCAGGCCCTGCTCGACGTTTCCGGGTTGAGCGGCAAGGCTCGCTACGACGATTACGACATCGGCTTCCGGCTGGCCCCACGCCTCAACGCCATCGGCCGCATGGGCCATGCCCGGTTGGCCATCGAGCTCTTCACGCGGGCCGGTCCGGAACACGCCCGGCAGATCGCCGTCACGCTCGACGGCCACAACCGTCAGCGGCAAGAGGTCGAACGCGGCATCGTCAAGCAGGCCGAGCAGATGGTCATCGAGCACGGCTTCCACCGCGACAGTTGCCGCGGGATCGTCCTGGCCAGCCGCGCGTGGCACGCCGGCGTGATCGGCATCGCCGCCGCTCGCCTGGTGGACCGCTTCCATCGGCCCACGGTGTTGATCGCGTTGGAGGACACGGTCGGCCAGGGCTCGGGGCGCAGCGTCAAGCACTTTCCCCTGCACGAGGTGCTGCGCAACTGCGAGCAGCACCTGCTCAGCCACGGCGGGCACGCGATGGCGGCCGGGATCAAAATCGGCGCCGATCAGGTCGAGGCATTCACGAATGCCTTTTTGGCCGAAGCCGCCCAGCGCCTCACGCCGGCCGACCTGCGACCCAAGCTCTACCTTGATGACGAGGTCGAGTTAGCCCAGCTCACGTCCGAGGTGGTCGAGTCGCTGCAGCGCATGGCACCGTTCGGCGTGGACAATCCTCGCCCGCGGCTGGCGACGACGGAAGTGGAGCTGGCGGACACGCCGCGGGCGGTCGGCCGGACGGGAAGCCATCTTCAGTTCACCGTGCGTCAGGGGCGCACGTATCGCAAAGCGATCGCCTTCGGCCGCGGCAAGTACGCCGCCGAGCTGGCCGACCACCACCGCCTGCGCCTGGCCTTCGAGCCGCTGATCAACGACTGGAACAACCAGCGCCGCGTCGAGCTCCGCGTACTCGACTGGAAATGGGCGGACTGATCGCACCGCCTGTGTACTGCCCGGCGCTGGATGGTCGTCAGGTTGGAGGATTGTCATGCCGCGGTGTCCTGTTTGTCGCACGCAGATCGATCGGATTCGGTATGAGGGGGTGCCGGTGCACAATTGCGGGTCGTGCGGGGGGCACTGGCTGGAGAAGCCGCGGCTGGATCTGATCCTCGCGCGGCGCGAGGTGCAGATGCCCGAGCCGGTCAAGCAGAAGATGATGGACATCGCCGACGCGTCGAACACGACGCAGAAGCTGATGTGCCTGACCTGCGGCAAGGAGATGGTCAAGGAGCAGTTCAAGCACTGGGCCGAGATTCAGCTCGACCGCTGCCCGAAGTGCAACGGCATCTGGCTCGACCGCGGCGAGTTGGAGAAGTGCCAGATCTACTGGGAGTACCTGCAAGACCATCCGGAGGAATGGGAGAACGCCGACCTGGTCGCCCGCAAGGCGCTGCTCGATGCCGAATGGGCTAACCGGAAAGTGGAGCTTCGCGAGTTGGCCAAGAAGGCCGAGGAATACCGTCGGCAACCGTACGGCTACTACAGGATGGGCGGGATGCTGGGGGGCATGTTTGGCTAGCCAAGTTGTAGCGTCGGACGTCCCAGTCCGACGTTGTCCGTGCGTCGCTGCCGGGCCCGAAGGTCCGGCGTACGGGTGCCCCGCCCTTCCAGGGCGGGGGACGGATCCGACAAGCGAACATGCCCCGACGTTCCAATCAGTCCCCCATCCTGAAAGGATGGGGCACCCACAGCGCGGACTCGCGGGTTGGTCAGGTCACGGCGACGGGGCCGCGGGGACCGCAGCAGAAGACGTTGTCGGGACCGACAAGTGATTGCAGGTCGGCGAGAAACTCATCGCTCGGGTCCACCGTCATGCCATCCTGGCACTTGACGGTCGCCGTCCAGCCCTCGGGCGAAGTGATTTCGAAATAGATCGGACACCGGCCGCGATGCGCGGCACAGAGGTCGCGTACCTCGGTCAGGCGTTCGAGCGGGCCGCCGGTGCTTTGCAGCCGGATCACCACCTCACGCGCCAGCAGCCGGCGGGCCTGGTCGATCGGGACCACGCGGGAGACGCGGATGCTCGGCTCTTCACGCCGGCGGTCCACCTCGCCCTCGAGGAACACGACCGCGTCAGGCTTCAGCAGCGGCTGGGCTCGGGGCAACTGGTCGGGGAAGATAATCGCCTCGGTCACGCCAACGAAGTCCTCGATGGTCGCGATGAGCAGCTTTTTGCCTTGGCTGCGGCCGGTGCGGATCAAAACGCTCCGCACCTTCGAGACCAACCCGCCGAGCACGACGCGGTGTCCGTCGCCAAGCCGGCGTAGGTCGGCGGTCGTGGCGGTGGCGAAGCGCTGGATGAGCCCGGCATGCTGGGTGAGCGGGTGCTTGGTGATGTAGAAGCCGAGGGCGGCCTTCTCGTAGGCGAGCATCTCGGCGTCGGTCCATTCCTCGGAGCCGATCGGCGGGGGCGGGGGTGGGGCGGCGGCGGTGAAGTCGCCAAACATGCTCAGCTGACCCGCCCGCTGGTCACGCTGGGCCTCCTGACCCAGTTCAATCGCCCTTTCCAATACTTCCATCAGCGCGCGGCGCATCGCGCCGGTGCCGTCGAACGCGCCGGCCTTGATGAGGGCTTCGATCGCGGACTTGTTGGCACAGGTGAGATCCACCCGCTCGCAGAAGTCGTAGATGTCGCGGAAGCGGCCGCCCTCGCGACGGGCGTCGAGGACGGCCTGCACGGCCTTGTGCCCGACGCCGCTGATCGCCGCCAACCCGAACCGAATATGCCCGCGTCTACACCGGTTGGAAACCGGTGCCACAGTAGTCTCTTCGTCGCCTCGCGGCTCTGAATAAACAACCGTAAAGGCCTCGTCACTCTCATTGATATCGGGGGGCTTGACGGGGATGCCGACCGAACCGTCCGGCTGCCGCACGCGACGACACTCGTCGATGTACTCCGCGATCTTGGAAGTGGTCCCGCTTTCGTACGTCATGACGGCCGCCATGAACTCGACCGGGTAGTAGGTCTTCAGGTACGCGGTCTGGAACGCCACCACCGCGTAGCCGGTCGAGTGAGCCTTGTTGAAGGCGTAGCCGCCGAACTGGAGGATGTCGGCGAAGATCCGCTCGGCCACCTCCCGGCGCACCCCGTTCTTGACGGCACCTTCCAGGAACGGCTCGCGCTCGGCGTTGATCATGGCCGTCTTCTTCTTGGAGATGGCCTTGGCCAGGCGGAACGCGCGACGCAGCGGCACGTCGCCGAGGCGGTTAACCAGCCGCGAAACCTGTTCCTGGTAGACCATGATGCCATAGGTCTCTTCGAGCACCTCGGTCATGGCCGGGTGGGGCGTGTCCCATTTCTCGCGGCCGTGCTTGCGGGCCACGTACTGGTCGATGTAGCCCATCGGCCCGGGCCGGAAGAGCGCGTTGGCGGCGATGAGGTCCTGGATGCGGTTGGGCTTCATCTTCATCAATACGTCGCGCATGCCGCTGGACTCGAACTGAAAGACGCCGCGCGTCTCCCCGCGGGCCAGCAGCTCGTAGACCTTCGCGTCTTCCAGGTCGAGGTGTTCGAGGTCGATGCTGACGCCGTAGTGTTTGCGGACCAGTTGGCACGCCAGGTGTATTTGTGAAAGCGTGCGCAGCCCGAGGAAATCCATCTTGAGCAGGCCGACTTTTTCGACCGTGTTGCCCTCGAACTGGGTGGTGACTTCGTCGGCGTCGGGCGGCTTGTGCAGGGGGACCAGCTCGTCGAGGGGTTTGTCGGCGATGACGACGCCGGCGGCGTGCACCGAGGCGTGCCGGGCCAGGCCCTCCAAACGCTTGCCCAGATCAATGACCTTGCGGATGGTCTCGTCCTCGTGGTATAGCCGGCGCAGCTCCGGCTCACGCTCCAGAGCCTTGTCGATCGTCATTCTGAGCTCTTCGGGGACGAGGCGGGCGATGCGGTCGGCCTGGGAAAGCGGTACGTCGAGTGTCCGGCAGATGTCGCGGATGGCCGCCCGCGCCTTGAGCCGCCCGAACGTGATGATCTGGGCCACGTGCCCGTATTTCTCGCGCACGTAGTTGATCACCTCCTGACGACGGACCTGGCACATGTCGATGTCGATGTCGGGCATCTCGTCGCGCTCGGGGTCCATGAAGCGCTCGAAGTACAGCCCGTAGCGCAGCGGATCGACTCCGCTGATCCGCAGACAGTAGCCGACCACTGTGCTGCAACCGCTGCCGCGGGCCACGGCGGGAATGCCCTGCTCGTGCGCGTAGCGCACGAAGTCCCAGACGATCAGGAAATACCCGCTGAAGCCCTTATCGCGGATCACCGCCAGCTCGTAGTCGATCCGCTCGCGCAGCTTGTCGGAGATTTCGCCGTAACGCTCGCGGGCGCCCGCATAGACCAGCTCGCGCAGGTATTCGTCCGCGGTCTTCTTTTCGGGAGGCCGAAAGACCGGGGCGAAGCGCTTGGAGAAGTCGAACTCCAGGTTGCACAGCTCGGCGACGCGCAGCGTGTTGGCCAGGGCGCCGGGATAGTCGGACAATGCCGCGGCCATCTCCCGCGGCGACTTGAGGTAGAACTGGTCGCTGGCGAATCTGAAGCGGTTTTCCTCGTTGACGCGGGCGCGCGTCGCGATGCAGCAGAGCACGTCGTGCGCCTCGACGTCCTCGTGCGTGAGGTAGTGCACGTCGTTCGTGGCCACGGTCCCTATCCCCAGCCGCCGGGCGAGATCGTTCAGCTCGGGGTTGATGCGGCGTTGCTCCTCCATGCCGTGGTCCTGGAGCTCGATGAAGAAGCGCTCGGGCCCGAAGATGTCGAGGTACTCCTCGGCGACGGCCTTGGCCGCGGCGGCGTCGGCCCGCATGAGCGCCGTGGGGATCTCACCGCCCAGGCAGCCGCTGGCACAGATTAAACCCTCGGAAAACTCGCGCAGCACCTGCTTGTCGATCCGCGGCTTGTAGTAGAAGCCCTCGAGGTAGGCGATGCTGGCCAGTTTGATCAGATTGCGATAGCCGACCAGGTTCATGGCCAGCAGCAGCAGGTGGTAGCTGGCCTCGCGCAGCCCGCGCGCCTCCCGTTCGCGCCGATCGCCCGGGGCCATGTACACCTCGCAGCCGATGATTGGTTTGACGCCGGCTTCGCGCGCCGCCGTGTAGAACTCGATGGCCCCGAACAGGTTCCCGTGGTCGGTGATGGCCACCGCGGGCATGTTCATCCGCTTGCAGGCGGCGACCAGGTCGCGGATGCGACAGGCACCGTCCAGCAGCGAATAGTCCGTGTGCACGTGCAGGTGAACGAACGGCGGGCCTTCCGCCTTGGCTGGGGGCATCTCTTCGGGCCTCCGATCCCGGCGACCGCTCGGGTCGCCACGATGCTACGCCGCCCGGAAATGGTTGGCAAACACACAGGCGCCTCGGGACCGCTTCCGGACGCCCCTATTTGCGGGCCGCCGGGGAGAGCCGCCTGAGCAGGACAGGAGAGAAGCGATTCCAGGGCTGTTGAAAAAGCAGGTGTTCGCGGCTGTCACGCAGCGATTGCGTCGCCGTGGCAACTTGCATGAGGTTCATCCCGATTTTGCCTGGCGGCGGGCGACCCGCGGTATCGGGCCGCGGCGAGGCTCGTCAATCTGTGAAGCAGCGCGCGCAAGAATGCCGCGAGGCGCTTCAGGTTCATTACCGCCGCCGTCAGGTAGGCTTCAATCGCGACATTCCAAAGACCGCGGCGCGTCGCGCGACGCAACCCTGCTTGTTCCGTGTCGAACGCCGCAGCACCTTGCCCGCCGGACAACGCACGAGTTTGTGCCGCCCGAAACAGGCAAGACTTTTTTAACAGCCCCTGATCCCCTTTCTTGTCACGGATTAACGCAGTTCGGCACGTTCCCCGTGTTCTTGAACTCGCTGACGATCCGGACCGTCTCCTCGGCAACCGCGAGCTGGGCCTGCTCGGTCGAAGCGCCGATGTGGTGCGTGCCGTACAGGTTGCGTACGTCGGCGATCGGCGCGTCAAAGGTCTTCCCGTCGGCGGGCGGCTCGTTCTGGTACAGGTCGAGCGCCGCCGCCCGGATGCGACCTTCCTTCAAGGCCCGAATCAGCGCGGCTTCGTCGATGACGGTGGCCCGGCTGGTGTTCACCAGGGCGGCGTGCGGCTGCATCAGCGCCAGGCGCTCGGCGTTGATCAGGTGGCGCGTCGCGTCGCCGCCCGGCACGTGCAGCGAGACGTAGTCGGAGCTGCGCAAAACCTCCTCCAGCGTGGCCCGCTTGCAGTTGGGGTGGTCCGCGGGCTGGACGTCCGGCAGCACGTCGTAGAACAAGACGTTCATGTCGAACGCCAGCGCCCGCTTGGCAACCTCCGTGCCGATTCGCCCCACGCCGACCAGACCGAGCGTGCGGCCCTTCAGGCCACGGGCCTTGCTGTAGCCCTTCTTGTCCCATTTGTGGGCGCGCAGGTCGGCAACGTTGTCCGGTATCCGCCGATCCAGCGAAATGACGAGCCCCATGGCCAGCTCGGCGACGGCGACCGCGTTCATGCCCGGGCAATTGGCCACCTTGATGCCACGTTGCTTGGCGCCCTGCCAGTCGATCGTGTCGTACCCCGACCCGGCCCGGACGATCAACTTCAGGCTCTTGGCGGCCTGCTGGATTTCGCCCGGCACTTTGGTCGAGCGTACGATCAGGACTGTCGGGTCGAGCTCGGCGATCCGCTGCCTGAGCGATTCCTCCTTCAGTTGCGGCTCGACCTTGACCTCGTCCGCCAGTGTGTTGAGCTTGTCAATCCCCCACGCCTCAAACTTGTCCGCAATCAGAATCTTCATCGCGTCCTCCCAAGATAGCCGGCGTCGCCGCGCGGGCGACTCTTGACCGGGCTCATTATAGTGCGCGCGGCCCCAGCCCGAAACGCGATGAACGCAGCAAGAGCGCCGCGCATGGTCTCGGGCAGCCTCGCTTGCGCTCATCGGCGGCGGATTGCGAATCACGTGCGGCGGACGCATAATCCGCCGGGCGGAGGTTCGAGTCCTGCGGGGGTCTGGCCGGCCGCTGAACCACCAGATGAAGGCTGCCCTATGTCTGCTTCGGTCAAGATTGTGCCCGGCCACCTGGCAACGGTGGATTCCCTGTCGGACAAGACCGTAGCCGTGCTCGGCTTCGGTTCACAAGGACACGCACATGCCCTGAACCTGCGTGACTCAGGCTGCCGTGTGCTGGTCGGGCAGTGGAAAGGCGGGGCGGGATACGCGGCCGCCGTCGAGGCCGGGTTTGATCCGGTTACCGTGGAAGAGGCGGCCCGGACGGCGGACCTGCTCATCCTCGGTCTGCCGGACGAAGCGACCCCGGAGATCTACCAGCAGCAGATTCGTCCCACGCTGCAGCCCGGGCAGACGCTCGGCTTCATGCACGGATTCGTGATGCACTACGGGCAGATCACCCCGCCGCCGGACGTGGACGTGGTGCTCGTGGCCCCCAAAGCCCAGGGGCGCGCCGTACGCAGCGAGTACCTTGCCGGTCGCGGCGTCGTCTCCCTGATCGCCGTCCACCAGGATGCTTCCGGCAATGCCCGCCAGACCGCGCTGGCCTGGGCGGCCGGAATCGGGTCCGCCCGCACCGGCATCATCGAAACCACCTTCAAGGACGAGACCGAAACCGACTTGTTCGGCGAGCAGGCGGTGCTCTGCGGCGGCTTGACCGCCCTGATTAAAGCCGCCTTCGAGACGCTGGTCGAAGCGGGCTATCCGCCCGAGCTCGCGTACTTCGAGTGCTGCCACGAGGTCAAGCTGATCGCCGACCTGGTCTACGAGGGCGGCGTCACGCATATGCGCGAGCGCATCTCGAATACGGCCCGTTTCGGCGACCTGACCCGCGGGCCACGCGTGATTGGCCCGGAAGCCCGCCGGGCGTTACGCGAGGTGCTCGAGGAAATTCGCTCCGGCCGCTTCGCGCGGGAGTGGTTGGCGGAAAGCCAAGCCGGCCGGCCGCGCTTCACCGAGCTAACCGAGCGCGACCGCGGCCATCCGATCGAGCAGGTCGGCCGCGAAATCCGACAAATGATGTGGGGCGAACCCACCTGACCACGCACCCGGCCGCCATCCTTTGACTCCTTCGGCATTTGACCGGGAATGCGCGGGCCAGTCGCTCGTATAGATACGGGAACCGAATTCCGAGAAAGCAATCGAAGGAGCTGTGACATGTTGACCCTGCGTCCCATGCCGAGCTGCTGTGTGTTCATCGCCGGGCTGCTCGCCATCGCGTCAGTTGCCCGGGCCGACGACGAGCAACGCATCGAGCGTGCCAAAGAGATCCTCAAGCTATGGACCGACGGAAAGTACAAGGAGTTCGTGGCCACCGGCGACGAGAAGGTGCGGTCGCTCTTCAGCCCCACGCAGGCCGAGCAGGTCAAGGCCGGCATCACGTTCAAGCTCGGCGACTACCAATCCATGGAGTCCGCCAAGCTGATCAAGCTGGGCGGCTATTACTCTGTTGATGTTGTGTGCCGCTTCGAGCGGGGCACCGGCACGCTGCGTGTCACGCTCGACCAGCAGGATCGCATGGCCGGATTCCACAATATGGGGCTCCAGGCCAACGTGCCCTACAAGCCGCCGGATTATGTGGACAAAGGGGCTTTTCGCGAGGAGAAGGTGACTGTCTCGGCGGGCGAGTTTCCGCTGCCC
>Ga0114919_10000668_pt1 | contig 26885 bp, 21 predicted proteins | sample BlataG_FD_88682 | JGI IMG/M metagenome (GOLD analysis project Ga0114919, IMG submission 88682) | Deep subsurface microbial communities from Black Sea to uncover new lineages of life (NeLLi) - Black_00105 metaG | ecosystem: Environmental > Aquatic > Marine > Oceanic > Sediment | place: Atlantic... | reverse complement strand
CTTCGGCTAATTCGGCTGGTAAATCCTCTCTCAAAACAGGCGCTGAGATAATCGTCGATACCCTTATCGAACAGGGTGTCGATACAATGTTCGGCTATACCGGCGGCGTGGTGCTGCCTTTGTTTGACAGATTATACGATGCGCCGATTAATTTTATAATTCCGCGTCACGAGCAGGGAGGCTGCCATATGGCTGATGCCTATGCCCGCGCCAGTGGAAAAGTCGGCGTTGTTGTTGCGACCAGCGGGCCCGGTGCGTGCAATTTGGTTACCGGTCTTGCTACGGCGAATATGGATTCAGTGCCGGTAGTTGCCCTTACGGGCCAGGTTCGCACAGAGCTTATCGGAAATGACGCATTCCAGGAGGCCGACACTACCGGCATTACCCGTCCGATTACAAAATACAACTGTATCGTCAAGGACGTTAAAGACCTGGCAAGAACGATTCGAGAAGCATTTTATATTGCTTCGACCGGTCGGCCGGGCCCTGTACTGATTGATATACCGGTTGACGTTGCGGTCGCCAAATGTAGTAACGATGGGCCCGCCGAGATGAAACTGCCCGGTTATCGGGTCCGGACCAAAGGCCACGCCAGACAGATATCAATGGCTGCTGAAGCGATAAACAAATCGGAGCAGCCGGTGCTTTACGTTGGCGGCGGCGTTATCAGCGCAAACGCAAGCGAAGAATTAAGAACATTGGCTGAGAAAGCACATCTACCCGTAACAATGACACTTTTGGGGCTGGGAAGTTACGACCAGAGCAGGCCCGAATCGCTGGATATGCTCGGAATGCACGGAGCCGCCTATGCTAATTATGCCGTGCAGGAATGTGATTTGTTGATTGCCGTAGGTGCTCGTTTTGACGATAGAGTTACCGGCAAGATTAAGGAATTCGCTCCGAATGCAGAGGTAATCCATATTGATATTGACCCGGCCAGTATATCGAAGAACGTTCACGTCGATATTCCAGTTGTGGGGGATGCAAAAGTCATTCTGGCTGAACTGGTTAAGGAAATAGAATTTCGCGAGAGAAAAAGGTGGTTTAAGAAAATTGCCGATTGGAAAGCTAAGTTTCCATTTAATTATGACAGGAATTCATCGGCGATTAAGCCGCAGTATGTCGTTGAGGAAATTTGTCGTCAAACCGACGGCAAAGCGATTATAACCACGGGCGTTGGCCAGAATCAGATGTGGGCCGCTCAGTTTTATCGCTTCAGCAGGCCCAGGCGGTTTATCAGCTCCGGCGGACTCGGCACAATGGGCTATGGTCTGCCGGCCGCCATAGGCGCTCAGGTAGCCAGACCGACAGAGACCGTTATTGATATTGACGGCGACCATAGTTTTAATATGACTATGACTGAGCTTCGCACGGCTGTTGAGAACAAGCTGCCGATAAAGGTTTGTATTTTGAACAACGGATATATGGGAATGGTTCGGCAGTGGCAGGAGCTTTTCTATAATAAGCGTTATTCCAAGAGCTACCTGTCCAATCCCGATTATGCGAAGGTGGCAGAGGCACTTGGCGCGGTCGGGATAACTGTCGATAAGAAAGCTGATGTCCCCGGGGCAGTCAAGGCGATGCTGGCTGAAAAGCAGCCCTGCGTTGTTGACTTTAGAATCGAGCGGGAAGAAAATGTTTGGCCGATGGTTGCGGCCGGCAAAAGTCTAAGTGAGATGGACGGGCTTGATATATTGGAAAGGTTGATCTGATTTAAGCTTAGAAAGTGGTATGAAAAATGAAGCATATAATAAGTGCGCTGGTTGAAAACAAGCCCGGAGTTCTGGCCCATGTTGCCGGGATGTTTGCCGCCCGGGCGTTTAATATTGATTCGCTTGTTGTTGGCCGAACCGAGGACCCGGACTTGAGCCGGATGACGATAGTTGTTATCGGCGATGACAGGGTTGTTGAGCAGGTTCGAAAACAGTTAGCCAAGGTTGTTCCTGTTGTTAAGGTTCAGGATTTTTTTGGTCAGCCGCTGGTAGCCCGCGATTTGATGCTTATAGCGATTTCGGCCCCGTCGGAAAAACGGCCTGAAATCTTATCGCTGATAGAAACGTTTAAGGGAAAAGTTGTGGATATCGGCCCGAAGTTTGTTATGGTCGAAGTCAGCGGGCCTGAAGCCAAGATTGAGGCTTTCATCAATGTATGCAAGCCTTATGGTATTAAAAGCGTGGCCAGAACGGGAACAATCGCAATGCCCCGGCAGGCAAAAACAGAGCCATAGACCGAATTCGTCGTGCGATATATGCAATACGAGATTCGCACGCCTATAAATTCCTTGCCTGACGGAAAGCTTTTAATATAATGTGGACATAGTGTACGATTGTGTCATTGCGAGGAGCGCAGCGCTGAAAGTCCGGCCCTTGGACGGGACGAAGCAATCTAAACCGTAAGGGATGGGATTGCCACGGCCTGCTTTGCAGGCCTCGCAATGACAGCCGCAATGTTAGTTAGAAAATAAGGAGAGTTAGAGCTATGGCATTAAAAATTTATTACGAAAAGGATGCCCCGATAGATGCGTTAAAGGATAAGAAGGTTGCGATTATCGGTTATGGCAGTCAGGGCCATGCGCACAGTTTGAATTTGCGCGACAGCGGCATAGAAGTGGCCGTGGCCGAGCTGGAAGGGACGGACAACTTTAAACTTGCGCAGGAGCACGGCTTTACGCCGGTGGATATAAAAACTGCTATGGATGGTGCGACGCTGATTATTGTAACCGTGCCGGATGAAGTTCAGGCAAAAGTTTATAAAGAGTCAATCGGGCCCAATTTGGTAGCCGGTCAGACGCTTGGTTTTTGTCACGGCTTTAATATTCATTTTAAGTATATTGTGCCGCTGGACGATGTTAACGTTGTGATGATTGCTCCGAAGGGCCCTGGGCATCTGGTTCGCAGTGAGTTTGAAAAAGGCGGCGGCGTGCCGAACCTCGTAGCTGTCCAGCAGGATGCAACCGGCGACGCAAAGCAGATTGCCCTCGCCTGGGCGAACGGAATCGGCGGCGCCAGAGCAGGTGTTATCGAAACCACGTACAAGGAAGAGACTGAAACCGACCTGTTTGGCGAGCAGTGCATTCTCTGCGGCGGCCTTACGTCGCTTATCAAGGCCGGTTTCCAGACGCTGGTCGAAGCGGGATATCAGCCTGAAATCGCCTATTTCGAATGTATGCACGAGGTGAAACTGATAGTTGACCTTATGTATCAGGGCGGGATGAGCTATATGAGATACAGCATATCCAACACCGCTGAGTACGGCGACCTGACCCGTGGGCCGAGGATTGTCACCGAGCGAACCAGAGCGGAAATGAAAAAGATACTCTCGGAGGTTACGTCCGGCGAATTCGCTAAAGAATGGGTAAACGAATACAGGAGCGGCTTGAAAAAGTTTAAAGAGCTATACGAAAAAGACCACGACTGCCAGCTGGAGACAGTTGGAAGAGAATTGCGCAAGATGATGAAGTGGATCGATTCGAAAGAAGTGTAAAACGGAGAGCGAAAAATGCAAAGCCAAAACCTAAAGTGTAAAATTTCGAGTTTTGAATTATGGTTTTTAGTTTTTAGTTTTCAGCTTTTAGTTATCTTGGGTTTGTACGGCTGTTCTGTCCTGGAGCAGCTTCGGCCTGAGGGGCCTCCCTCTGATGAGCAGCTTTACGAGCGCTACCGCCTCACAAAGCTAAAGGAAAGTGGCTCCGCTGATGTGCTTGCTGCGATTCATATACCCGAATATGAGCTGCTTAGCCAGAGCAAGAGCGTTGTCGCTTCCTCAGGGCAAAAGAAAAAAGGCCACAAGATTTGGTTTAATATGGTCGCCTTCGACGAGAACGAGCTCACAGCAAAGCGGAAGCACCTCTTTATTGTAGATGACAGACCCAATATTTTGGAAGAGCCGAGGAAGAAGCTAAGCTTTGACTGCGAGATGGTATTGGAGGGCGAGGTACTTGGGGAACCATACAGCAATGAGAACGCACGGCGAATCGCAATACTAAAACGGGTTCTGGCGAACGTCCGCAGGGACATAGATGAAGTTAGCCGGGACAATAAAGTGCTTGACACCGGCGGGATGCTTATCAATCAGGCACTGGAGACTGTTTTGGTTAAATTGGACTCCTCGCCTGTGCTGGCGACAAGGCTGAGTGAACCGGCCGGCGTCGATTTTAGCCACATTAATCTTGGCAGGGGCAAGATTCAAATGCTCGTCGAGAATGATATTGTCAAAGTCAAGATGAGGTTAGGCTCACTTGTGAAGAAGTTCGAAAAACAACAAGAACCGCAGCAAAGTGAAGAGGAAAATGTAGAATAGATGTGAGCTGGTTGCAAGTGCACCTTACATTTTTGTTGTTAAAATAATCAATTAAAAGAGTGGGTCTGTAAGCCGAGTTTTGTGTCCCCGCACCAAAAGCTCATCCGTTTGTTTTGTTTCAACACGGTTGTATCGCCATTTGCTCGTTCTTTAAAATTTATCAATCGAATAAGCTTTTGGTGCGGGGCGGCGGCCATTTATCTTGACCAACTGTTACCAGTTGGCTCTCCCGCACCTACTTTGAGATTCCAACGCAAATTCCCACATTTGTGCTTCGAACAACAATCAAGCTTTATTTGCTAACTCAACGATAGTATCTCAAAGTAGGTGCGGGAAGCGACCTACCCGCTGGCTGCCCCCCTGCTTTCTTACGAAAGCAAGAAGGGGGGATACTCGGGCCGAGTATTACCAGCTGCTTGGTCTTGCAGGCGGTGGGGTTTGCCCTGCCGGCACCGTCGCCGGCGCCGCGGTGCGCTCTTACCGCACCATTTCACCATTGCCTGTGTCCCGACGAATCGGGGCCATCGGCTGTGTATTTTCTGTGGCACTTTCCCTGGGGTCGCCCCCGGTGGCCGTTAGCCACCACCGTGCCCCGTCCTGCTCGGACTTTCCTCCCCGCACCTACTTTGAGAATCGGCCATTGAATGGCGTCCAAAGTACCGTTTGTAAACCGACGCACAGTTATTGAGCAACTGTCAACTCTCAAAGTAGGTGCGGGGCGACCGCCCGACCCACTCTTACTAATATTATAATACCAAACGGCGAAATTGGCAAGACTGCCGGATTTTTAAATGTAACATCCCCGAACCATATTTTTTGGTTGACACAGAGCGTGAGAATAGTTAGTCGTTGACCGTTGGTTCAGGACTAAAAGCGGCTAAAAACACAGTCAAAAGAATGCGGCAGTTTAAACACTACATTACGACACGTTTCAATGCGGGTTTGTACGGGTCCGGGGCCAGGATTCGCATCTCTGCCGACGAGTGGATGCGGCACCGGATTAAACTTTTTACGGCATTTACTCTGCCTTCCATAAAGGCCCAAAGTTGCCAGGATTTCACGTGGCTGGTATTGCTCGATAAACAAACTCCCATGGCCTACAAGGAAATACTCGAAAGCATTCGGTACCCGAATATGAAGCTTATTCATCAAAATCCTCCGCATAGTCCGTGGCTTCAAGACATTGAGCCCGGTGAATATGACCTTATTACCACCCGCATAGACAACGACGACGCCTTCCACAGGGACGTGGTAAGAGTTATTCAAGACGAATGGTACGCGCAAAACGCCGAAAGTTCGCAACCCTGGGTGATGGTCTTCCCTTATGGTTTCATACTGGATTTAGCTTCGAAACAAATGCTCGTCCTGGAATACTGGTTTAACAACTGCCCCACGCTGGTAGAAAACTCCCAAAATCCCCGGACTATCTGGCACTGGCAGCACGACACTATACCAGTGGAAATCCACAAGCAATACGTTACCGACAAGCCCTACTGGCTGCAGGTTGTTCATTCACAAAACCTGAAAAACAGAATGACCAATACCGCCCACAAGATAATCCACAAGGACATACCGACCCATCTTGGGCTTCTGGCTTATTTCGGTATAGATGCCGACAGTCTGCCGAATCCGTAAGCGCAACCTACAAACAACTAATTACCAAATACTACAAGCTGTGAACCACGACCTATACTTGTTACCGCACAAATCGGTTTCATTTTCCACTTTTCAGCGTGTGATTTCGATATGTTTTTTGAAGTGCTCATCGTCGGTATCGGGGAAATCGCTTCTGAAGTGGACGCCTCGGCTCTCCTGCCGCATCTGGGCGGACTGGGCCATAAGCAGGCAAACGGTGAGCATATTCTGGCATTCCCAGCCCTGTGGCGAATCAAAGACTTTGTCCATCACATACCGCTGCCAGAATCTGATAATCTCCTGGGTCTCTGCCAGTGGCTGGGCCTTTCGAGTGATGCCGACGTTTCGCCACATAAGGGCTCGGAGCGAGTTTCTAACATCGGTGGTATCCAACCGACTGCGGTCTGAATGCGGGATTTGATATTTTATTAGTGGGTGCTTGATATGAGCGGCACTTGCTTTTTTGTGCCGGCAGACGGATTGCCCGGCTGTTTTGCCGAATACCAGCCCTTCGAGCAGGGAGTTGCTGCCGAGCCGATTTGCGCCGTGCAGCCCCGTGGAAGCAACCTCGCCGCAGGCGTAAAGATTTTCGATGCTTGTCTTTGCCGAGGTGTCGGTCTTAACGCCGCCAATCATATAGTGTGCGCTGGGTCGGACAGGAATCAGGTTCCGGCTGATGTCTATGTCGAAGCTTTCACACAACTCGAAAATCTGCGGGAATCTTTTTGCAAAATATTTTTTATCGAAGTGCCGAACATCTAAATAGACATGCGTTGATTCGGTTTTTAGCATTTGGGCCAGGATGGCTCGGCTGACAATGTCACGCGGTGCAAGCTCGGCGGATTCGTGATATTCCTTCATAAAACGCCGGCCTTTATTATCCAGGAGCACGGCTCCTTCTCCACGGAGTGTTTCGGTGATTAAGGCACGCGAGGCCCCTGCGACGTAGAGTGTTGTTGGATGGAACTGCATAAACTCCAGGTCCTGCAATACGGCCCCGGCCCGATAAATCATAGCAATGCCGTCGCCGGTTGCAACTTCCGGGTTGGTAGTTTCGCGATAGAGTTGGCCTGCTCCTCCGGTTGCCAAAATTGTGTTTGCAGCCCAAATTATCTCGTCCGTACCGGGCGGACTGTGCTTATCGTGGCCGATTATTCCTGTGCACTCGTTGTTGTCGTTAGTGAGTAAATCAATGGTGTAGAAGTTTTCTAATATTTTTATTTTGGGATTTTGCCTGACTTTTTTTATGAGGGCTTCGGCGATTATCCGACCTGTTTCATCGCCGTGGGCGTGAGCAACACGAGGATGAGCGTGGCCGCCTTCGAGCGTAGTGGCGATATGACCGTCGATTTCGTCAAACTCGGCGCCCCAGCTAAGCAGTTGCTCTATCAGTTCAGGCCCCTGCCGAACGACCAACTCGACTATCCTCTCGTCACATAGACGACAGCCGGTGTTAAGCGTGTCGGCTATGTGTGATTCAAAGGTGTCTGCTTTATCAAGGACCGAGGCGATCCCGCCCTGGGCCTTCCAGGTGTTACTATCTTCCAGAGTACCCTTGCAAACGATGATGACGTCGAGGTGCTTGCTTGCTTCGATAGCGGCGCGAAGACCTGCGATGCCGGCTCCTATCACCAGGCAATCGGTAAAGAGCTGGTGTGTTGAGATGGAGTCGATATTTACGAGATAGCGTCTAAAATCCGGCATAAAACTTCCTGCACGATAGCGTAAAGTGAAAAGCGTAAAACTTTCGAGTTTCACAGTTTTACGTTTTTCGTTTCAAGTTTGCTTTGTAGAAAACTTTGCAAAATGTCATTGCGAGGCCTGAAGGGCCGTGGCAATCTCTTGCGTGATAGTCAGCAAAAGCCATCGTCGAGCTTGAGATTGCTTCGCTCCGCTCGCAATGACGGTCTCTGGCCTGATGTTTTCTACAAAGCATTTTTAGTTTTAATTATGATACCTGAATTTCTGATTTTTGGAAAGGAGCAATTTTCGTGGCCCGCGTCGGGGGCACGAACCACGATTTACCGATGGGCTAATTTTGACCAGTCGCAGTCCATCAAAGACCCGACGATAAATTCTCCCAGATTCGGTGCTTCGATGTCAACAGTTTCATCGAAAGGCACGACCGAAAGGATATTTACACCGCCGCATTGGCTTATTACCTCCTCGGCGGCGTCTTCGGCCACTGTTGCCTTGGTGGCATCGTAGCCGTTAATGACTACGCCGGCGATTTTCAGCTCTGCAGCCCGGATGCAGTCAATTGTCATAAGTGTGTGATTTACCGTTCCCGGATTCGGGCGGGCAACTATCACTACAGGCAGAGCGAATTCGACTGCCAAATCCAGGAGGTCAAATTCCATTGTTAAAGGCACGCGCACACCGCCGATGCCTTCGACGATAATTATGTCATTGTTTTCGCATATTTGTTTGTAAGCGGTTGCGATTCTGTCAAAATCTATAGGATTTCTTTCACGAGCGGTGCTTACAATAGGCAATGCGGCGGTGAGGTAACTGACGGGGGTTATTGTGGAAAGGGGCAGCTCGCTGTTTGCACAATAGGAAAGGAACTCGGTATCGTTGCTTATCAAGCCGTCCCAACTGTGTTTGCAGCCGGTGGCAATCGGCTTGAATACGCCGACTTTCTGGCCATTATCAGTTAAAATTTTAGCGATGGCGCCGGCTATTAATGTTTTGCCTACACCGACATCGGTGCCGGTTACAAAAAGCCCTGCCTTTTTGGGTAAGTTCAGGTTAATCGGCATTTAGTTTTTATCCGTTAGCCCTTATTTGGAGCGATACTGGTCGGCTCTGTTTCATTACGTTCCATACAATCAGGGTCGTTGGGGTTCTTGGTTTTTTTTGCGACTCAGGACGATTTCTCCGGTGAACACTCTGTTGTCATCGGCATATTTGAGTACAAATGCCTGGAGTTCTTTCGTCGATGCCGTCAGAATAAGCCTGTCCTCAATTGACGTATGCTTTACGGCATTGGGGTCTTGCTCAAGCAGTTCTTCCATCTTATCCTCAACCGTTAATCGCATTTTCAACTGAGGCTCAATAGAGTCTATCTTTATAAATGTATGGGCAGGTATTAAAAAGAGAGAGTTATATGCCCACTTCACCTTGTTCGGGTCATCCGGTTCCCACGGGAGTTCGTCTGGGTAAACATCTAAAAAGAGTTTGTTCCGCAGCTTTACCAAATGCGCAACAAACGAGCCTTTTTTATCCTCCTCATCACAAAAAACCAGTCCGTATGCTTTTTCTGATTCGTCAGGATGCTTAAATTCCCAGGTGTTGTTGGAGTCATTCTGTACCCAGGTGCCTAACAATTTTTTTTCAAATACGACATCTTTTTCGGTATAAAGTGGATGGAGCGACATAACAGGAATGCAGCCGCCTAAAAGCACAGCTAACAGGTAGAAAAGAAACTTTTTGGTCTTCATTTTTGGGTCTCCTTAAAAATTTTCAAATTCACTTATTTGCTGCGTCAAGCTGGCATTTTACCATTTCACGGCGTAATAGCAATGAACTTAGTCCTGGTGAGAAATTTGGTTTGCAAAACCGCCGTTAAAAGACGATTATTAAAGCACTTTAACTTTGACGAAAAGCCGGTAAACTCTGAATACTCAGTAGATAGGCGGTATTAACGGTTTAGGGGATTATAAATATGAACTTTGTATATATCGACGAGTCGGGAAATACAGGGCTGAATCTGAAGGGTCCTCAACAGCCCGTGTTTCTTTTAGCTGCGATGATTTTGCCCGAATCAAAATGGTTTTCATTGGAAAAACTTTTTTTCAATGCAGCAAGGAAGTATTTCGGAGATCCGCTGCCCAGCCCCTTTGAGATCCAAGCGAAAGACCTTAAGAGTGGGCGTGGTGTATTTGAGAATCTAACTTTTACACAGCAGCTATCTTTTCGTGACAAAATGTTGCAGCTGCTCTTGGACAATAAAATTGCAGTTATTTACATGCGAATTATCAAAGGCAAATTCGCAGCATTTTGTGAGGAGCATTATGGTCCAGGTATAAAGGTGAATCCTTATATAATGGCATTGCCATTTGTATGCATGGAAGTAGATCATTATCTCCGGCAGACGGGAGACGATCAGTTAGGCATGTTTATTTTTGACGAACAGAAAGAAACTTTGGATGATGCTGAGCGTTCATTGCGAACTCTTCGGTTAGATTCCAAGTCGATTCTTAAAACGACTAATATTATTGAGAAGGGTTTCTTTATTGATTCGTCCAAGAGCTTTGCTTTGCAATTAGTGGATTTGGCGGCATATTATATTCGCAAATACGAAGAAAACGAATTAGGACTGCGAGTGAGTGATGTTGACAAGCAAACTTTTGGTAAAATCAAAGAGCTTGCATCAACAGGCATTGGTTCAAATGTTGTAGATATTCTCGAATGGGTCAAAAAGTACTATATAAAATAAAAAGAGCGGCTGCCCCCTAAGGGAGGGTCGCCATACAGGCGGCCACTTACAGTCGCTAAATATAGTATCGCTTAAAGGCAATAGCAAGTCAAGTAAAAAAAATTATTTTTTAGAATTTTTATTGGCATCAGAATGGAAGATAGATTTGCCAGGGCTTGCCAGCAGATGGTCAGCCACGACCTGATGGGGCGGGATATTACTAATCCGGACGTGTTAAAGGTGATGGGCGAGATTCGGCGGGAAGAATTTGTGCCGGAGACATATCAGTCGCAGGCTTATGCCGACGGCCCGCTGCCTATCGGGATGGGCCAAACCATTTCTCAGCCGTATATCGTTGCCCTGATGACTCAGGAGCTGCGGGTCAATCGTGATTGTGAGGTTCTGGAGATTGGAACGGGCAGCGGATACCAGACTGCTGTCCTGAGCAAGCTGGTAAAAAAAGTCTATACGATAGAAAGATTCGCGGAGTTGTCGGAATCGGCTCAGGCGGTTCTGGGCAGATTGAGCATTAGCAATGTTGAATTCTATATTGGTGACGGCAGTTGCGGCTGGCCCCGGCAAAGGTGGGACCCCATTTCCCAACGTATGGTAAAATGGGGACCTTGCTTTGACAGGATTATGATTACCGCAGCGGTGCCGAAGGTGCCGCTGCCTCTAATAGAGCAGCTTACAGAAGGCGGCTTTATAGTCGCTCCGGTCGGCTTGTCAGGAGTCCAGGAGCTGGTCGTCTGCGAAAAAAAAGCGGCACACATTACTAAAAGATTAATCTGTGACGTCCGGTTTGTTAAACTGCTCGGTGAGTATGGTTTTGAGGAGTGATAGAAATTATGAATTTAGAAGAGGGCTTTCGAAGAATCGGCATAGGAATATTATTGGTAGCGCTTTTGAACGGGATAATAGTAGCAATCTTCACAGGTAGCCTGTTGGCAGGGGCGTTGGTTGCGGCAGGCAATGTAGTGGTCCTATATGTGATACTATATATAGCGGCTTATGTGATAAAGGGCTTTATGAAGGACAGTGATAAGGAGAAAGCCAAAGAATAAGTTTTATGACCCAGTTGATAAGCGAAAAATCACAGAATAAGCTCGATTTATCGATGCCGGTTCAATATCTCAAGGGCGTAGGGCCGGCCAGAGCCAGGACCTTTGCGCAGTTGGGAGTGCATACAGTCGCGGACTTGCTGGAGTATTTTCCGCGAGACTGGAATTTCTCGCCCGAGCCGATAAAGATAAATCAAATGCAGCCTGGACGGACAGCCACCATTGTCGGTATGGTCGAGTCAACAGACTACCAGAGCTATCGCAGGCAGCCGATATTTGAAGCTATAATCAGCGATGATACGGATGTGTGCAGGATTATATGGTTTCACGGCGGGTATCTCCGTGACCAGTTAAAACCAGGCCAGGTAATAATGGTCACGGGAAAGGCCGCTTTATATAAGCATCAGTTACAGATGACCAATCCGAAATTTTTGGTGCTTGACGAGAAAAGTCCGGAGCCGGATGAGTATTTCAGCGGCGGCGTTTATCCTGCTTGCAGCAAACTCTCCAGCAGGCAAATCAAAAAGATAATCAGACGTGTGCGTGATGCAGTTGATGAGCTTGTGCCGGAGTTTTACAATAAGGGCTTTCTCAAAAAAGCCAATCTAATCGGCAGAAAGGATGCGTTTGCCTGGATACATTTGCCCCCGGACGAGGAAAAACTGGCCCGGGCAAAACGCAGATTAAAGTATGATGAATTGTTTTTGATGCAGCTGGGGTTGGCGCTTCGCCGGTTCCGGATGCAGCATTTTTCAACGGCGACTCCCTGCCGTTGCAGCGACGAAATCGACAGCCGAATCAGAAAGCGTTTTCCATTTTTGCTCACCGAGGACCAGGATGGTGCAATAGCCGAAATTGCTGCGGATATGGCAAGGTCTGAACCGATGAATCGGCTCCTTCAGGGTGACGTCGGGTCGGGCAAAACGGTGGTGGCGCTTTATGCGGCTTTGCTGGCGGTTGCCAACAGGACGCAGGTGGCCATTATGGCGCCTACGGAGATTTTGGCAGCTCAGCATTTTTTGAGTATCGAAAGATATTTGAAGAACAGCAAGGTAAGAAGGGTTTTGATAACAGGGGGATTGACCGGTAAAAAGAGGGCGCAGCTTCTCGACCAGATAACGCGCGGAGCGATTGATATTGTCGTCGGGACGGTGGCATTGCTGCAGAGAGATATAGAATTTCAAAAGCTTGGCCTGGTGGTGATTGATGAGCAGCATAAATTTGGCGTTCATCAGCGTGCGCAGCTGCGAAAGCAAACCACGCCGCATTGTCTTGTTATGACGGCCACGCCTATCCCCCGGACGCTGGCGATGACCGCTTTCGGCGATCTGGACGTTTCTGTTATCAGGCATTCCCCGCCGGGCAGAGGCGATGTTATTACACGCTGGGTCGGCCGACACAACCGGCAAAAAGCATACCAGTTTATCCACGACCGTCTAAAGGCGAAGAAACAGGCGTATTTTGTTTATCCGCGGATAACCGCACTTGAGGAAAGCGACGATATCAAGGCAGCGACTGATGAATGGAAGCGTCTCTCTACGGAAGTTTTTCCGGAATTTACTGTTGAGCTTCTGCACGGCCGGATGCCATCTGAAAGGAAGCAGAAAATTATGTCGGAATTTCGCAGAGGCAAAATAGATGCGTTGGTTTCTACCATAGTGATAGAGGTGGGCGTGGATGTGCCGAACGCAACGATAATGGTTATAGAGGGAGCGGATAGGTTCGGGCTGGCGCAATTACATCAGTTAAGAGGGCGTATCGGAAGGGGAGAAGATAAATCGTATTGTCTTTTGTTTGCAGAGACCGAAAGCGACGTAGCAAAGGGCAGACTCGAAATAATGACCAGGAGCAATGACGGTTTCCAGATAGCTGAGTATGATTTGCGGTTGCGCGGCCCGGGGGAGCTATTTAGCACACGGCAGCACGGCCTGCCCGATTTGAAAATCGCAAATATCATCGATGATTACGAGCTGCTGGTTATGGCAAGGAAAAACGCATTCGAGCTGGTTTCGCAGGACCCGATGTTAACGAGACCGGAGCACAAGAATATTCGTCAGGTGCTGCTGGCCAAGTTCGGCGATTCGCTCGGATTAGCGGATGTCGCATAAAAATTATAAGATAAAAAATAAGAACCGTAAGTTAAAACTCAAAACTTTTTCATTTTGGTTGGGCTTTAAATTTTAAGTTTTGGTTTTACATTTCTCACTTTACGTTTTACGCTATTACTATGCAGATGCATTACAAAAACAAGCGGCTGGAGAAGGTTTTAATCGGCGTTAATGCCTCGACTGCGGCGGTGGTGGCAGCGTCTTTTGTTGTACTGTTCGGCTTTGATGAGCCCCTCCTGCCGGCGGGGATTTTGTATACCGTGCAGGCTGCTTTGCTTTGTGTATTCATTGCAGAGAAAATAATTCGGCTCTCCAATACGGTTTCGAGGGGGGAATTCTGGCGGGCAAACTGGTTTGAAGTTCCGTTTTTCCTTGCGCTTGGCATTGCTGTGCTCGGAGCGGGCCGTTGGTTTGGTAGAACCGACCCCGCGGCTGTTCGGCATTTTGCAGTGGGTATTTATCTTGTCCTCCAGGTAGTTACCAAGCTTTGCAGGACCAGCGTAAATCTGGCGGCGTCGGGCAAGAGTCCAACGCGGACACTTATCGTAAGTTTTCTGGTTCTGATAATTTCCGGGGCGGGCTTGCTGATGCTGCCAAGGTCATCTGCTAAAGAAAATATCGGTTTTGTCGATGCCTTATTTACGGCGACCAGCGCTACTTGTGTTACGGGCCTTATCGTAAAAGATACGGGGGAGGACTTTAGTCTGATGGGGCATCTGATAATCCTGTCGCTGATTCAGCTTGGTGGTCTGGGAATAGTGGTGTTCGGCGCGGTATTTGCCCTGCTGTTAGGACAGGCGTTGAGTCTGCGTGAATCGGTGGCAATGCAGGATTTATTAAGCGCCCGGACGCTTAGTCAAATAGGCAAGATAATTGCTTTTATCTTTGTTGGCACGATATTAATCGAAGCTGTTGGTGCGGTCAGTATTTTCGGGATGTGGGGTGACCGGGTGGATAATGTTCAGCAGCAGTGGTTCTGCAGTATCTTTCATTCCATCAGCGCTTTTTGTAATGCGGGCTTTAGCTTGTTCGAGGATAGTTTTCGCGGCTACAATAAAAGGCCGGAAGTCTATGTAGTGATTTGTCCGCTGATAATCCTGGGCGGACTCGGCTTCGGCGTCCTTTACGACCTGGTCAATATCGCCGCTGACAGGGTAAAGCGATTCTACAAAAGGCGGTTCAATAAGCGATACAGCTTTTCGATGGAAGCGCCGAAGAGGATGCGACTGCAGACAAAGATTGTCCTTAGCGTAAGTGCATTTCTGATAGTTTCGGGAATGCTCGCCATCCTTCTGTTTGAGCGCTACGCAGGCAAAAGTGGTTCTGCTGAGGGTCCCAGCGTTCTCGGCGCACTGTTTCAGTCGATTACGGCCAGGACGGCCGGGTTTAATACTATCGACGTCTCGGCACTGTTGGTTTCGAGCAGGTTTATTTTGATTTTGCTTATGTTCGTCGGGGGTTCGCCCGGCTCGACCGCAGGAGGTATCAAAACTGTAACGTTGGCGGTGGTAATAATGACTGTTATTGCAGCCCTGCGAAAACGCCAGGAAGTCGAGATGTTTAAGCGTTCGGTGCGGATAGTTGTCGTTGGCAGGGCAATTACTGTAACGCTGCTTTTCGTTGCGGTGCTGTTCGGCGCTACATTGGCGCTGAGTATTACCGAAAACGCAAACGACTTTAATATGTCGGAGATTATGTTCGAGGCGGGTTCCGCTCTGGGCACTGTCGGCTTGACAACCGGAATAACACCTTCTTTGACAACCGCAGGCAAATTGATTATTATTGCGGTGATATTTGTTGGCAGACTCGGGCCGTTAACACTGTTGGCGGCGCTGACGTTTAACTTAAAACCGGTTCGATACAATTATCCGGAAGAGGCGATAATTGTCGGCTAAGTAGGAGCTAATACTATGAAGCGGTTTGCTGTAATAGGATTGGGACGGTTCGGCAAAAAACTGGCTATCGCTCTGGCGATGAGCGGAGCGGAGGTTATCGCAATTGACAAAAACAGGGAGGAGATAGAGCTGATTCGCGACCAGGTAAGTCACGCCGTTCGGCTTGACAGCACTGACGAGGAAGCGCTGAAGGCGCAGGGCGTTGATAAGGTTGATGTCGCCATCGTCGGTATAGGGCAGGGCACCGGACGCGGTTTTGAGTCTGCGATTCTGACGGTGGTGAACCTGCGGCAAATGGGCGTAAAGCTGATATACGCAAGAGCGGAGGATTTAATTGCCGGCGAGGTCTTTTCCAAGGTTGGCGCTACCGATGTAATTTACCCTGAAATCGAGTCGGCTCAAAGATGGGCGTATAAACTTATCGCGCCGCAAATCGGGGAAAAGATAGATTTTGCACCGGGCTACAGCCTGGCGCGGGTAAAGGCGCCGGCCAGCTTCGATGGTAAGACGGTTATGGATTTGCAGCTGCGACAAAAATACAGTGTAAATCTGGTTGCAATCAAGCGGGGCGAGCACAGCAAGACGAAGAAGGCCGAAAAGGGCCAGATTATTAATGTCCCTATGCCCAGCACCGTTATTTGTCAGGAGGATATCTTAATGGTCGCCGGCTCCGACGCCGACCTCGCTAAACTGCCACAAGAATAAACGATTTGGGAAGGATGAGAAAGGCCGGCAGGATCAGGGGGAAATCTGTAACGTCTTGGCGGAAAGCGGGAAAAATTTTTTCTAAAACTCTCAGATTTTACTTGAATTATTATCGCAAATATGCGATACTTTATGAAAGTGGCAGCGATGCCGAAAACAGATATTGTTATATATCAAAACAAAAATGGGTCAGTCCCATTGCTTGAATGGTTCGATGCCTTGCCTCAAAAAGCTGTAGATAAGTGCATTGTTAAAATAGAGTTGCTTGAGGAATCTGGATATGATCTGAGGAGGCCTCATTGTGACTTACTGGAAGAAGGAATTTATGAGTTGCGAGCCAAGCTCAAGCGGATTAATTACCGTATATTGTACTTTTTTGAAGGCAAAAACGCAGTTATTGTTTCACACGGTTGTACTAAAGAAAAAAAGGTTCCTGAAAGTCAAATTAACAAAGCTATAAGACATCGTAATAACTATATTCAAAACCCAGGGGCTCACACATATAAAGGTGCGCTGCGATAATGGCAAAGAAAAAAACAACTACAACTGATGCTGTTAAGATTTTGCACAATCGATATATTAAAGATGACCCAAGGCGACTTGAGTCTCTTAAAGAGGAACGAGAAAAAGCTTATATAGCAGGCCAAATTTACAATCTTCGCACACAGGCTGGTTTGAGTCAGGCACAATTGGCTAAACTGGTTGGAACCACACAGTCTGTTATCAGCCGGCTGGAGGACGCTGATTATGACGGCCACAGCCTTAATATGCTTCGCCGCATTGCAAGTGCGTTACATTGTAGAGTCGAGGTTCGACTTGTTCCGGAAAAAGTAGTATCCTCAGGTGCATGATAAATAGTGGCTGGCTCCGACGCCGATCTCGCTAAACTGCCACAGGAGTAAAGCAGCTCAACTGTATAGGCAGGTTCAGTTAAGCAACAAGTAGGGCCTCAGCCGGTTTTGTTAGACTTCTCTATATTTTCTGAGTATATCGAGCAGATTCTGCATATCTTCGGGTAAGGGGGCTTCGAATTTCATCGTTTCGGATGTTGTTGGATGTTTGAATTCGAGCGTTGAGGCGTGCAGTGCGCAGCGGCTTATAATCGGGTCCTGCGGCGATGGCTCGGCATCAGCTAATTGCCACGGATAGACCAGCTTGCCGCCATACATATCGTCGGCGACGATGGGGTGCTTTATGTATGAAAGGTGGACGCGTATCTGATGCGTTCGGCCGGTCTTGGGAGTTAGCTTTAATAGAGAAAAGCCGCGAAAACTTTCGAGAACTTCGTAAAAAGTAATTGCTTCTTTACCTTTTTCGGGCCGAACGGCATATTTTTCCCTCATCCTCGGATGAATGCCCAGCGGTGCGTTTATGCGGTCGCGTGTCAGCTCAGGCGTACCGTGGACTATAGCCAGATAGCTTTTGTTTATCTGGCGGTGCTCGAATTGTTTGGCGACTTTCCACTGGGCTGTGTCGTTTTTGGTGATGACCATAACGCCGGTGGTGTCCCTGTCGAGCCGGTGGACGATACCGGGCCGGAATTCGCCGAGACCGCTCGATAGCTTGTCAGAATAGTACACAAGGGCGTTTACCAGAGTGCCGCGTGTGTTGCCGCGGGCAGGGTGGACAATCATATCAGCTTGCTTGTTGATGATGATTAGATGAGAGTCTTCGTAAATGATATTCAGCGGGATGTCTTCGGGCTGAATCTCTTTGCTTGGCAGCTCGGGCAGTGTCAAATCAATTTTGTCGCCCGGGCTTAGCTTAAAGCTGGATTTCACTATTTTACCGTTTACCCTGACGGCGCCGGCGCCGATTTGCTTTTGTATCATAACGCGGCTGAGGTTGGCGAACCGGCTGTGCAGGTATTTATCAAGCCGGCGCTCTTTGATTGAGTTTCCCACTTGAAGTGTCGAGTGTCTGCGGTCTGTACTCTTGTTGCTGAGTGTAGAAACAGTCTCTTTCTCAGCCTTGACTTTTGGTTGCGGCTGAGATCGGCTTCTGTTTTGCTCCATAAGAACCACAGGAATTACGGCCCGGTCTGATTTGCATCACCGAGATTAGTATCACCAGGATTAATATCAACGAGATTGGCGTCAGCGAGATTGGCGTCAGCGAGATTGGTATCATCGAGATAGATGTCGGCAAGATTAACATCAGCGAGAAAAGTGCCAACGAAATCGGCATCGGCGAGATTAGTGTCAGCCGGACCTAATTGGATTGGTGGTTGTAGAAAATCGGCAGGTCTTGGTTTTGGCGATGCCTTAAAGACCACCTTTTGCTTATAATCGGCCATTGTTTTGAGACGCTGTTTTGCCTGGATGATGGCTGTGGTGCCTTCAAGATTAGGGTCTGCGACGACATCGCTATATATTTGCTCTGCATCCTCGAAGTTGCCGAGTTCTTCTTCGCAAAGTCCCAGGCCGAATTTTGCTGCCGCCGTTAACGACGGATTGGGCGAAGCCTTCTCGAGCGCTTCGCCGTATCCAGCCCTTGCTCGGTTTATCGTAGCTTCCAGCTCTGCCCAGCTCACAGTCCCTTGGCGGTAATGCAACGCCGTCCGCAGGGTTTCTGCGTGTTTAATTAGTGCCAGAGCAGCTACCTGGTCGTCTTTTGTGCTCTGGGCAGCACTTCGGAGATTCTCGGCAAGCTGGATGAGCATAATAGAAGTATCTACTCCCCTGGCCCGGGCCATAACGACTTGCATTTTGCTCTGCGGCAACTGGGTGATAAGGCTTGTAAACTTGTGCTGTTCTCGAACCGATTCTACGTTCTTGTTATACCAGTACCACGAGGCTGAGCCTATGACCAGCACAGCAGCTGCTGAAACGTAGATGATCATTTTACGATTTTCCCGGGCCCATTGTGGCAAGTTGCCTATCCACTCGGCCAATTCATTAGTTTTTAGTTCGTGCCGATGGTCGGATTTCATTTCTTTCTCCGTTTCTTGTTCTAAAATAGATACTGCCCGCAATATTCGATTGTGGACTTAAACCGACATTGTAACAAAATTTATTTTATCTTGCAATGGGCCTGTCTGTCGATTAAAATTTTACCCCGTTAGAAATCCTGGCTGAAAACAGGGCAAAAACCTCTGGCCCCTTATTTGGGTTTCCGCAAGGCGGGGTCCCTCTAACGGGGTTTAGTTAATAATCAATCGAAAGGGTATAGATGTTCAAAATAAAGGCAAAAGCCAAAACTGACACAAAGTGTCATTGCGAGGAGCGAAGCGCTGAAAGTCCGCCCCTTGGACGGAACGAAGCAATCTCCCCCATCTGCAAGCCGGAGATTGCCACGCTGACCTTCGGTTGGCTCGCAATGCTGCGCAATTTTTGCTTTTCTCTGGTTTTGGCCGGTTCGCTTTGTGCCGCTGGGACATCAAATGCAATAGAAGACGTTTGGGACCCGGCCAAATATATCAGCATTGACGAAATTGAGCCCGGGATGGAGGCGTATTGCCTGACCGAGTATGGCAGCGCCGGGATTGAAAAGTTTGCTCTGGATGTTATAAGCGTAGTCCGTAATATAAGCCCCGGAAGGGATAGAATTTATGTTCAGGGCACCGATGAACGTTTTATCCACACTGGTCCCGTAGCCGGTTGCAGCGGTTCGCCGGTCTATATCGACGGCCGTTTGGCTGGAGCGTTAGCTTACGCGTCGTACTATAGCAAGGACCCACTTTACGGTGCGACACCGATTCAGGAGATGCTTAGAGTGGGCCAGGCCGGCAGTTCTGAGAAAGATGTAGCACAGACGGGATTTACTTTTGACTTCTCGAAGCCCATTGATTTTGCCGAGATTAACAGGCAAATTGCATCTCCACGACTTTCCAGAAATATTGGCCTTGCTGGCATTAGTCCTTTGCCCTGTCCTTTGATTACCTCTGGATTGCCGGCCAAGGTTTGTGAGCAATTGGCGACTGCTGTTGAACCTTTCGGGCTTATGGTTGTTCCTGGCATCAGTGGTGCAGGCGTGCAACAACCGGAAAATGGCGATGACGTACATTTGGAGCCGGGTGCTGTTCTTGTTGTTCCGTTGGTAAGCGGTGATATAACAATGAGCGTATTTGGGACCGTAACTGAAGTTACAGGTGATAAAGTCTATGGCTTCGGGCACGGCTTCCTCGGTTACGGGCCGGTAAATTTGCCAATGGCCACGGGCAAAGTGCACACTGTCGTATCAAGCGTGGCTCGTTCTTTTAAGCTCGGCAGTGCGCTTGAAATAGTCGGTGCCTTGACGACGGATGAGTATGCGGCCGTCTTCGGACGGATTGGTGCAGAGGCCAGGATGATACCGGTAACGATAGGAGTAGACCGTTACAATGACGCCGAGAAACGGGTGTACAACTGCCGGGTTGTTGACAATCGGCTGTATACTCCAACGTCACTTCGCTCAGTCGTCTCTGGAGCGGCTCTTTACCTCGGCGATTTGCCCCCGGACCATATGATTGAGTATAAGGTGGCTATCGGCTTAGAGGACACCGAGTCGATTACCTTTGAAAATGTCTCCACCAGCCTGGGTCTGGCTGAGATGATAACGGAAAGTGTCGGCTCGGTTACGCTGCTTATGAATAACCCATTCAAAAAAATTGATATAAAATCAATCGATTTTGACGTTCGCATAGTGCCGAAAAATATCGTTTCACATATATGGTCGGTCGATTTGTCCGATTCGAAAGTCAAAGCCGGCCGGAATATCGACATCGGAGTAGTTGTGGAATCCGTCCGGGCGGAAAAGAAAAAATACCGGTGCAGCTTGAAAATACCCGATGATTTGGCGCCCGGAAAATATGAGCTGACTGTGTGCGGCTCGCCTGATTATGAGCAGTTTCTTAGAAAAGTTGTCCCCTACAAGTTTATTGCGCAAAGTTTGCCGAGTTTGATTGAGGCGATAAATAATTCTTTGCAAATCGACAGGGATAAATTGTATTGTCTTTTGCGTTTACCATCCGGTGGTGTTACGGTGGAGAAGGCTGAGCTTCCTGATTTGCCGGCGACGAAGGCGCTGGTCCTGCAGAATGCGAAAAGAACGCTGAAAGCCCGGCCGTATCCGCATTGGCTCGAAAGTAGTTTGGAAACCGGCACGATTATTGCCGACAAGAAGGTTATGTATATAACGGTAGAAAAAGAATAGCGGATAGTTATAGGCGATATGAAATTTGAGTTTATCTTTTATACGCTGTGCGCTAAACACTAATTTGGGAGAGTTTTTATGACAGCTAAATTTTATCTCAATTATAGATTAACCCTTTCGGTGTTGGTTTGCCTGTTTTTTAGTTCAGCCTGTTGGGCCGTTAGCAGTAAGATTACACGTCACGCCAGCAGTTCGGATTTGTTGAAGGGCCAGACCGAAGATGTTGTGATTGGCTCACGGGGGACTATCCAGCTCGGGCGGTCGGCCGAGACGCTGCTTCCCGAGTTCGAAGATGTTTGGTCGATAAACAGCATCGTTGTAAGCGGTGGGACGGTTTACGTCGGCACAAGTCCTAACGGCGGTATTTACAAATACAGTCTCGGCAAACTGACAAAGATTTATCCGCCTGAATCGGAAAAAGACGAAAAGGCAAAACAGACCAGAGAGCCAAACGATGCAAACGAGCCTGGCGATGCAAATACGGTCGAGACCGAGCAGTATCTATCGAACGAGCATATTTTTGCGATGGCAACTGACGTGGCCGGCAGGCTTTTAGCTGGTGTAAGCGGCGACAAATGCTCACTGGGCCGGTTCGAAGCGGGCAAGATGGAAGTGATTTTTGAGCCGAACGATGCCAAATATATCTTCGCGATAGATATTGATGATGGCGGTAATATTTATTTGGGAACCGGGCCGGAAGGTAAGGTTTATCAGCTTGACCCATTGGGCAAAGAAGCACAGCTTGTTTACGATAGTCCGGACAAAAACATACTTTCACTGACGGCCGGACAGGACGGCTTTGTTTATGCCGGAAGTGACAGCCGAGGACTGGTATATAAGATAAACCCCCGCACTAAAACAACTACCGTTTTATATGATAGCGACCAGCCCGAGATTACAGCGCTATTATTTACAAAGGATGCCCCTGATTTAATCAAGGGTCTGTATGCGGCGGCGACATCGGCTAAGATTGTTGAGGCCCAAACGAAATTTGCTGCGCAATTGCCTTCGACTGGTCGGCCTGAGACTAAAGCGGAAAAGGGAAAAAACGCCGGCAAGAGCAAGGGCGGCCTCAAACTTAAAATTGCAAATACAAAAAAAGCAGCCGATGATAAATCGGCCGAGAGACCGACACCGACCCGTAAACCAGCCGGGCCGGGCAAAGCCAGTTACATATACAAGATAACCAAGGACGGCTTCGTGACTGATATATTCAGCGAGGCCGCGGTTTTCTTCTGCCTGGCGGTACAGGATGAAAAGCTGCTTGTCGGGACCGGAAACAGCGCCCAGCTCTTTACCGTCGAACCGGCCTCGGAGCAGGAAGCGATTATCTATGAGGATGAGCAGGCATCGCAGATAACCGCCATAACTGTGGTCGGCGAGGATGTATATCTTGGAACAGCCAATCCTGCGAAGTTGATAAAGTTAGGCTCCGGATTTACTTCTGAGGGAACTTACACTTCCGACCTTATCGATGCCGGTCAGCCGGCAAAGTGGGGCAAGCTGCAAATCGACGCCGATGTTCCGCGAGGGTGCAGGGTTCGCCTCGCTTCTCGCAGCGGAAACGTTAAAGATGTAAACGACCCGACTTTTTCGGCCTGGACTGAGCTGGTGGAGGTGACAGAGCCGATACAACTGCGATGCCCGCTCGGCAGATTCTGCCAGTATAAACTTGTGTTGCAAAGCGAATATGGTCTCGGCAGTCCGCTCATAAGGGAGATTGCTGTTGCCAGTACTGTGCCGAATTTGGCGCCGAAAGTCGAATCGGTCAGTGTTGGTCGAATTGCCACAGCCGGTAAAACAGGAATGTTCAAAATCAGCTATAAGGCCAAAGATGATAATGGCGACAAGCTCATTTACAAAATGGATTTTAGAAAAATTGGAAGAACAAACTGGATTGAGCTGAAAGACGAGCTCGAAGCGGACAGCTTCGAATGGGACGGAAAGACCGTTGAAGACGGTCGATACGAGGTCAGAATAACCGTAAGTGACGAGAGAAGCAATACCACCACAACGAAGTTGACGGGCAGTAGAGTAAGTGACGCGGTAGTGGTTGATAACACTGCGCCGGTTATTAAAACAGCCCCTGTTAGGAAGGATAAGAAAACCGTAACGTTGAAGCTGCAGGTATCTGATGAATTTAGTGCGATCGGAAAGGTACATTATACCGTTGACAGTAATGCCGAATGGATAGGGGCTCTGCCGGACGATTTGGTCTATGATACTACCGATGAGGATTTTACGATTGTGATTGAAGATTTGGAGGCCGGCGAGCATATAATCGCAGTTAGAGTCAGTGATGACGTCGACAATACAACGTATAAAACCTTCGAGGTCAATGTGACGGGCGGCTAAGGGTCTTTAGTTTCGAGTTTTTAGTCTTAAGTTCAATTATCGTGCGGTACATCGAGTTTGAAAAAATCGCAGGGATTGTCGAATCGCTTTGCGTATCGGCTGCCTATGAACTGCCCGACGATGTTTTAGCTGCTCTTAAAGAGGCGCAGCGCAAAGAAACCAATTCGGGGGCGGCGAAGATATTAAATCAGCTTATCGAAAATGCCCGTATAGCAAAGGAAGATAAAATACCGCTGTGTCAGGATACCGGGCTTGCCGTGGTTTTTGTGCAGCAGGGTGCCGGGGTTGCTGTTAAACCTGCTGCCGGAGATAGCGATACGACACTGTTCGATGCAATTAACGCCGGTGTTGCAGCCGGCTGCGAAAAAGGATATCTGCGAAAAAGCGTTGTCGCTGACCCTCTAAATGAACGCAGGAACACCGGCTCAAATACACCTGCCATAATCCATCACTCGATTGTGCCGGGTGACAGACTGAAATTGACCGTTATGACCAAGGGCGGCGGGTGTGAGAACAAGAGCCGGTTCAGGATGTTTAAGCCCACCGCAGAAAGAAAAGAGATAATTGATTGGGTCGTTGATGTTGTCAGGCAAGCCGGTGCTGATGCCTGTCCGCCGTTTGTTGTTGGGGTGGGGATTGGGGGCGATTTTGAACTAAGCTGTCTATTGAGTAAAAAGGCCCTGTGCCGAAATCTGCATGAGAAAAATGAAGACGGTTTTTACGCTGAACTTGAAGTGGATTTGCTTTCGGCAATCAATGCGCTCGGCCTGGGCCCGCAGGGGCTTGGCGGCGATACTACCGCTTTGGCTTGTTTAGTCGAGACTGCTCCGTGCCACATTGCCTCACTGCCGGTGGCGGTAAACATTGAATGCCACAGCCACCGGCACAAATCAGCGATTATTTAACGACCTTTGAGTTACTATGAAACCTGGGTGTTGAAAATCAAATTTCAATAGCTCCCTCAGCAAAACTGATTCTTAATCACTTGACTGACTGTTCGACCACATCGGCCAGACCCACATCGATGTATTGCCCGCCTCCGGTCTGACGACAGTGCACAGCCAAGCAATTCGAGCCGGCTTTCAAGGCCCTGCTCCCCGCCTCCTCAATAGGAGCTTGGACATAACTCGCAGTAAAGCCGGACAGCTTCGCCGCGAGCACACCGTTGATGTAAACTTCGGCGTCCTCGTCATGGTGTATCGACAGGCAGAGTTGGTTGAGTTTTTTATCTTTTAACTCAAATGTCCGGCGTAGCCAGATGTCCGACGACTTCCACTCGGTGCGGACCACCGACCCGGGTGTGCCTTTGGTGCCGAAGCCACCGAGGCCTTTCTTCCAGGATGAGTCATTGAAGCCGGGATTCTGCCAGCCGTCACCGGGCTTGCTCGTAGTGTAACTCCACTCGATACCACGTCTCTGGGATGTTGGCACAATCGTCTTGATTACCGGCGGCGGCAGGTAGAGCTTGCGGTTGGCAGCAGTGATTCTTTCAGCGTCCGCCTTGACCATCGCCCGGTCGTAGGTCATAAACCCGTTGACCTCGACCTCTACATCGGTCGTTTGTGTGTACACTGCAGCGCACAGCCCACCACCAATCATCGGACGCAGCTTGCTCAGTAAAGCTACGTAGGCGTTTGTCAGTTGCTCTCTGGTTTCATAACTGCGATAACCCCAGTTTTTCTCGTCCTGCCAGGTATGCCCTTTCACCGGCAGACCAAGACCCCCGAACTCGCCCAGCACCGATGCGCGTTTTTCCTCATTGGGCGGTGCCGCCGGACCGGGATAGCTGTGAATATCACGCACGTCCCCGGATTCTCTGTTCGCCCAGCCGCTGGCCTCGTTCACCAAACGCGTCGGGTCCCACTCTTTAACCAATCTGGAATATCTCGGCGTGTCATGCTGTCCCCACCCCTCGTTAAACGGCACCCACATCACAATACACGGATGATTGCGAAACGTCTCAATCATGCGCATCAGCTCGAGCTCAAACTGCTTCTTGTCGGCGTCGGTCTTGTTATTGCCGCTGGCCATATCCTGCCAGACCATCAATCCCAGCTTATCGCACCAGTAGTAAAGCCGCGCAGGCTCTACTTTGACGTGTTTTCGAAGCATATTGCAGCCGATTTTCTTCAATACCTTGATGTCATAGCGCAGCGCTTCATCCGTCGGCGCGGTGTACAATCCATCCGGCCACCAGCCCTGGTCCAAAGGCCCATATTGAAACAAAGACTTGTTGTTCAAAAACAGTCGATTTATCCCGGCTTCGTCCTTCTTCATCTCAATCTTGCGCATACCGAAGTAGCTCGTAACTTCATCCACCTTCTCTGGGTCTTCAAGTCCGAGCCATAGTGTGATGCGCAGCCCGTAAAGGAAAGGATCCTCAGGAGACCAGAGCCTCGCGTTCAGAATGGGTACCTCGATTCTTCTAAAACCGTGACCTTTGGCCACCTCTTTGCTGCCGTCCAACACCGTCACCTCCACACCGTGTGACTTTGATAAGTAGTTACTGTCTAGTTCCACAACGAGGCGGGAGCGCTCAACATCTGGCGTAAGTTTTAAGCCCTCGATTCGCGCTCCTGGCACCGGCTCCAGCCAGACCGTCTGCCAGATTCCGGTAACCGCCGTGTACCAAATTCCCCGCGGCCGGCTGACCTGTTTGCCCCGCGGCTGGCCTCCGGCGTTCGTCGGGTCCCACACCGACAGAACGATTTCCTGCAACCCCGACTTTTTCAGCGTATCAGTAATATCGAAGCTGAACGGGTCGTACCCGCCGCGGTGGTTGCCGAGCTCTTTGCCATTCACCCATACTGTTGTGTCCCAGTCCACAGCGCCAAAATGCAGAAGCACCCGCTGACCCTTCCACTTGCGGGGTATCTTGAATGTGCGTCGATACCACAGCCGGTTCCTTTCGCCCACCTTCTTCATCACCCCCGACAAAGCCGACTCAACCGGAAACGGTACAAGAATCGGGCCATCGAACTTTGCAGGTTTCGATTCATCTTTGGCTGTAATGGCGTATTCCCACAGGCCGTTGAGGTTCAGCCAGTCCTTGCGGACCATTTGCGGCCGGGGATACTCCGGGTGAGCATTATCAGGCGAAACCTCCTTTGCCCACTGCGTCATCAGCGGCCCATCTGCCGGCTTCCACTGTGCCTGCATAGACGAGCAGCCCATCAGCGCCGCGCATATCACGACCCAATACCTTGTTTTGTTTTTCCGCAGGACACCTTGCGGTGGAAACAACCCTCTTTCGCTGCGTTTTGATTCCATCTTT
>Ga0114919_10000666_pt1 | contig 26915 bp, 21 predicted proteins | sample BlataG_FD_88682 | JGI IMG/M metagenome (GOLD analysis project Ga0114919, IMG submission 88682) | Deep subsurface microbial communities from Black Sea to uncover new lineages of life (NeLLi) - Black_00105 metaG | ecosystem: Environmental > Aquatic > Marine > Oceanic > Sediment | place: Atlantic... | reverse complement strand
GGGGGGGGGGGGAGGAGGGGGGGTGGGGGGGGGGGGTGGGGGGGGATTCATCCTATGCATTTGAGCTCACATTGTTGGAAGGTTCCAAACTTAATATCTTCAAGGGCACGGCTGACATTCATTAAACGAGGCATGTCGAACTGATCTCCTCAGAGATGCGAGAATTGAAAGAGCAACTATATGATTCAGCCAGTATCCATGCTTTTATGGTAACCTTGATGGGTATGTTCAAATGTATGGTCCATTTAATTCCTGATTGACATCCTCTATGGTACATAAATCAACCAAGGCCATCCTCGACAGCGGGTCCTGCCGACAGAGGAAGTGATGAAGGTGAAAAGCACATAGCCAAACTGTATTGTAACAGAACGCCTTTTCTAAAATTAAGGCTATCTGTTCAATGCAACAATGTTGAAAAGGTCAACAAGATGATAAACCTAAGAAATATACCCAAACCTTTATTTTAGAATGGAGTGCCACAACGAGAGCCGGACATTGCGGACGGAGAAACTTTCCTAGGGCGTCTCCGTCATATATCAAAGGTGGAAGCCCATCCTTTTCAGCAAAAACTTTCTTAGGATCTTCATACTAGCATATCACAGTATGCTAAATAGCAGCTCTTGTAATCAATACTCCTAGCTTGATTTTTGAAACACGTCTCTTACTCTTTACTTTAGTATCACCGTCTGCGCCATTGCTGGCCAATGGGCACAGGTGTAAAATAATAAAAACACGTATTTGCCAGAGAGCGACACCAAACCTTCAAATAGTGCATATATCTAGACATTCGTGCATACTTAAGATACAAATTCAAAAGACTCGTGCCCCCCATAATATTATACTTGCTCTATTGAATAATAATGACTGAACAATTTATTGAAATCAAAAGGCTTCCGACCAGTATCCGTTCAAAAGCAGAGCAGCTGGACACTGATAATTCCGGATTTTTAGAACATGATGAGCTGATCAAATCAATTGAGCAGCTGGTGGAATTCAAGCGGGCTAATTACGTGCTTAAATGGATGCTTGTGGCACTTGTTGTCTCCCTGTTGCTGTCTATTGCAGCCATTGCTGGGTGTGTCTTCGTCATAGTTGACCAACAAAAGGACACCACCAATACCAATGGCGCGCTTTCCGACAGGGACAGTGGCAACACCCTTAGGACTTCTGGTGCCCAATTTACAGTCCACCCTCTTCCCTCCTCTTTGGGACCCTCTTCTATTCTTGAAAACATGGCCCGCTCAAACTACCTGGCTCCAGCAGAATATATCAGTCTTTTAAGCCTTAAAAATACAACCACTGATACTCTTTTGCTTTTAGAAGAGGGTTACGATGCCTATGATGTGCCTAGCAATCTGACCAACTTTGCCAAGGGCATACGCATTCTCGGTACCATTCCCCTTTCAAAAGCAGACGAATTGTGTGCATTCTTCAACGAGGGCTACAAGTCTGTTATGATAAACTTTGGAAGCCATCAGAATGGCATGACAAGCATGCAAGGTGATCTTTTCAATACAATGGGCTGTAGTGATAGCATCCCTGGCAATCAGGTATTTTCCATTCTACTTGTGGAGAAGGGGGGAGCTACCAACTTACTGGTGGAGTGTCATGGAGGAAACAAAGACTGCACTGTCGTGTCTTCTTCCATGCTCGGTAGCAGCAGCCCCGACTACGATGGAGGGGATGCTGTCATGGACGGCAACAAAGGAGGACGGCGTCTGCTGGAGGAGGGGGAGCAATGGCAGCCTCCTGTCGATTGGGTTCAGTGCAGCGAACAAAATTCTCTATTGCCTGGTTTAGATGGCCTTCCAAAACCAGAATCTTGCACACCTGGAAGCTTGCAATGTTACGAGTGTCTATGGTTGTCAAACCAATGCTGCTGTCCGTTGGAACATCCGAATGAAGAAGTGACTTGTCCCTGGTGGAATACCTGGCTGCAGGATGCTCGTTGCCCAGCATTCATTTGTGGTGTTGGAGCGGGACGAATCAGAAGCTGGCTGAGAACTTGCCCTACGATGATGGAAATCGGTTATCAGAATTCGTTATATCCTCAAGGGAAATGGAAATTATGTCCTTATACCAGCCCATATGTCCCGTCCAACACCATACGTACAAGAGAGCAGAGGGAAGGTGTTGCAGGGCTCCTGTACGACTGTGAATGCAATTGTGAACCCCCCAACGATCAATGTAGATGTTCCTACTTCCGTGTAGGTAATAGTGAAGAGATAAGACAGACAAGGGACATGAAGTACGGAACTTATGAGAATTGTGCAAACCATTTTGGTACTGTTTTCCACAGCTGCTCACTGGTGAAGGGGGACTCATGCTATAAAAACTTGATACAGTGAAAAATAAATGCATGCAGCCAATTATATTTTATAGGAAGTATGTAATACAACGCATTTTTTAAATAGAATCAAGGATTTCTGTGCAATGAGCAGCAGTGATGAAGAGGGTGAGAAGGTGATAGATAGACCGAACCTCTAGGGTTTTTTACTTCTCCAAATTATTCCGTTGACTGAAAGGAGGGGGGAGCCCAGCGTTTTTCGTCAAAAAAATCCATAATCTGTTCATATACACACATATCACAGTATGTCAAATAGCAGGTCTTGTAGTAGACAGTCCCAGCTTGATTTTTAAAACACTTCTACTAATTTGAAGATCGTTTCAAAATGTTTCGATTATGCGTGCTCCTCTTCGCCTTTCTATGCTTGTGCGTAGCAGGCAAGAAACCCACAATCATACTGCAACTCAGTGATCTCCATTTCAGCACCAACAAACACGGGAAATACTTCAAGCACTTTGGGGACCGAGAGAAAGACTTGCACACCTTCTCCACCGACATCCTTCCAGCCCTCTCCCCCTCCTCCATCCTCATCACTGGAGACCTCACAGATGCCAAAAACCCTCAAGACGCCGGCCTACAACAAGAATTAGAGTGGATTGCCTACCGCCAGGCCATCGACCATATAGTTCAATCGACCGACATTCCTGAAATTCTGATCTTTGATGTCAAGGGCAATCACGACGCTTTCAATCTCCCTCTTAGGGGAGGAGACTGGGACTACTGGCCTTCATATGCAGTAGAAGGACGCCGCAGTGGACCCACCAAGAGAGTGTTTGTCAACCAAATCTTCCCACCATCTTCTCCTGATAACAGTAATAATGAAGAAGATGGAGGGGGCCCTCCACCATGTCCTTCTGTCACTTTGTTAGGCATCGATGCATCAGCACAAGTAGGCTTGAAATCTCCAGCCAATTTCTGTGGCCACATCACCCCAGATATTTTGAGAGACATAGATCATGAGCTCACCAAGCTAGATGATAAGAGACATAGTTATTGTGTTAAACCTCCTCTCATTGTGTACTCCCATTTCCCCATCTCAACCTTGGATCACCGACCTGCTGATACATATAGTAGCACTGGTAGACACATTAATACTACTAATGATGTACATGCAAGATATAGTAGAGGGGGTGTAGTAGGAGCGATACGTCATCTGACACACAAGATCACCCCAATGCAGGGCCTGGGAGAGCTCCTCGCCTCCCATCAAGCTACCGTCTACGTATCTGGTCACCTGCACACCGTGTTTGGAGAGCGACTTCATACTGTACATACACACAAGGGTGGTCATAATATTAATAATAATAATAATATGGTAGAGTTGGAGACTGCTGCGTGGAAAGATGACAGAAGATTCAGGCTCATGTCCATTGACACTGATGATGATGATGCTACTACAAGTAGTCAGCAAAGTGGGTTTACATTTATGGATTTATACTTCCACACCCCGTTGTCTCCCAGACAAGAGAAGAGGGGAGACGGGGAAGCAACAAAGGATGGATTATGGAGGAGTAGGTACAAGGTCCGTGGATGGGCAGTAACATCCACGGACACTAGTGCCAGGGTGATTGACCATATACCAATGATCACTTGGCCTCCTGATGGTAGGTACCAGGTGGTAGAGAAGAAGATGCCAGCGGGAGAGGTGGGTAGGGGAACAGTGAATGCTATGGTGTTTCCTCTGGTAAGAAAGAAGAAGATGATGACGGAGAACAATGCAACTACTACTCTTGATGATAATGATGATGATGGTGATTTGTTGCTGTCAATTGAAAAAGTGACATTGGTGACGAGATTATCAAGTGGAGTCAAGTTGCTGGAACACGATATGCAATTGGTTGATGGTGATAGTATGTATTATACTGCTGCTCCTGAAATAACCATCTACTGTCCTAAAGGAGCCAATAATAATAATAATGGAGGAGGAGGAGGAGGAGGATTGTCATCATCTCATTACCATGCGCCAGGTAGTGGTAGTGGTAATGGTGAAGATGAGAGAGCATGCTCTGATGGAGTTAAACATATAGAAATACAGGTCATTGTCAAATATAAGGATACTAATGGTGGTAAACACAACAAAGGAGTGATGTTGATGGAAAGTAGATCGATAGTGCAGCCAGCTTTGTTGAAATGCAGTTCCGATTGGAATGGTGAAGGAAAACGTGCGGTGTCTGAAACATGCCGCATCACACCAGCTACTGAACTGCTCCCACTGGGAACTTCCATCATTGAAAAGATATTTTTGAATCTCAGTGCACCAGTGTTTACTCAACAAGTCATCGTTGTCGTGTGGTTGATCCAAGTGGTAGCACTGCTGCTCTTACCGAGGATGCTACTGGTGAAATATGTCCCCCAATTGCTCACTGCTCCCTTATTCGCACCAACTGAACTAAAGAAACACGCCATAGCAGCTGGTTACTTTGGAACAGTAACGATGCGTGCCTGGAGGGCTTGTCTTGGCACTTTGTTATGGCCATTTGTTGCCCTTTGCATCACCGCTAGTGTCTCTGAAGTGTGGCTCCCTTGGTTCCTGTATTCCATCTATCTCATAGCAGGCCCATGGTTGATGGCTGATTTGTTGAGTGGAAGGCCCCCTGCGTTAATGTTTTGGTATGGAGTGGCGGGAAAGTTCTCTGATGGGGTGAATGTCGGTCTTGGACAGGCTGCTCCTCTAAATTGGCAGTATATAGCTACTCCTGATACTATGTTGCTATCTTTGGCTCATTTCATTGGTTGTGTGGTGCCGGTGACATTGTGGATTGCCTGTGTAGTGGCGCGGAGGGTACAGCTGTCTACCAGCCCTGCTCCTGCACGAAGAGCTGCAAGTAGTGCTAGTGTTGGTAATAGTATGACAAGTCCTGGACGTAATAATAATAGTAATAATAGTACTACAGGGAAACCCCAAGGTGGTGGTGGTGGTAGTTTATTGGTACAAGAAGGACCAAAGTACAAGCTGTTTTCTACTCTTCAACTGCTGTTTTTTGCAGCAATGCTGATGGGTAATGTTGGTGTTATCTACATCAAAGCAGCTCATTTGATGGGTCCATTGTGCTTGATTGTATCACCTGGATTGACAGGTACAATAGTGCTGGCAGTTGTGTTGGTGAGGTGGAAGAAGTTTGGTGCAATTGTGAAGAAGAAGGGGAAGACTGTGTTGACGTCTTCGGCTGGAGGGAAGCGCTGACATGTGATGACGAGGACGAGGAGTTGAAAAAAGAAGCGTGAAAACGCCCTTGTTTTAAGTCGCTACAGTTTGTAATAATTAATAGCATTAATTAACTTGATTCAAACCGTTATAATTCGTTGATTTATCAAGGATGAAGGGCGGGTTTACAAATTGTGAGTGGCAGTTGTCTCTGAGTCCAAAACCAGCATGTCTCCCCTTGTGTTTCTCTCCCTCCTTCTTTTCTAGTAAACTAATCAACGTGCCTTCCATGGTGCAGTGCAGTCTGGTGGAACTACATGGCCAGGCAAGAGCACTGCAGCTGCCAGTGCTGAGGAGGAGGAGGATTTTTTTGCCAACTATAACTTGGAAGATTTGGATGAGACAGAGCAGCAGGTCGATCATCAACATGGCAACAAGAAGGAAGAAGAAACCACTCCATTAGTAGCACCACCACCCAACAATGATCACCCTCAACCATCACCACCACCAAGTAGCCATGAGTATCCCAAAGATCAGGGACCAGACACCATCATCAACCAGCAGCAAGGCCCTCCACTCGACAACAACCCTATTGGCAACGACGTTCAGCAGATGCTTCCCGACACCCAACAGACGCTCACTGACTCCAAACTCCTCCTCCTCCCTGAGGCCCAGCCGCAGCAACAACAACAGTCCCTCCCCTTATGCTCGGCTGATACTGAGATGCTCTCAGGCACCCAACAGAAACACGAGCAGATACTTCCAGACACCCAGCACATCCTCCTCCCTCTCACTACCCCTCCCCTTGATGTTCTTCAGGATGATGCACCACTCCCTCCTCCTCCACCATCTACTGTTGCTATTGATGCTATTACAAGCAGTGTTGAAGGTAATACTACTGCTACTAGTGCTACTACTAAGAAGAAGAAGCAACCACCTAGAGGTTCTCCTGGTGGTCTCCCTCCCCTCCATCCCGGTATCCTCAAGACCTTTCCTACTGCTGCACGTCCTTATGCTCCTGTTGCTGCTGCTGTAGCTGGTCTTGACTCTTATCATCATCATTCTAATCTTGTCAACAGCTCTAAGAACAATAAGGAGAAAAAGGGGAAGAAACGAGCAAAGCTGGTAAAGAAGGATGATGCACGTCGTAAGCATGATGAGACAAACCCTACCCCTTCCTCCTTCCCGCCACCCAAGAAGCCAGCCCTTGAGAAAGAAGCAACTGGTAATAATGGTAGTAGTGATAAGGCCATGGAGGAGGCCCAACAACAAGGTCAGCCTCGTTTTGAAGTGATTGTTGAGAAGAACAAGGCATCTCACAAACAACAACAGCAGCAGCAGCAGCAGCAGCAGCAACAGCAACAACAAAATCTCCCACCACCACCACCACCACCACCACCACCACCACCACCACCACATGCCCTTCCTCCTCCTCCAGTCACCATCAGCGACAAAGCCACAGCTCCCCCCCTCCTCCCTCCCCCACCCTCCTCTTCGGTCATTCCAGACAGCATCCTCCACCTCGTCCCTGACGACATCCGTGGCTTCCTAGAAACCCACAAAGAAAGGATGAATGAAGCCCAAGACCTCCTTGAAGCCCCCTCTGATGCCGCTCAAATGCACTCCATGCTGGCAGAGAGTGAAAGGATGATTGCAGAGGCAGAAGAGATGACCAAGCTGGTGGAGGCTCGCGAGACTGAGATCATTGCTCTCCTTGCTTCTCTCTACTTTATGAATGATCCTGGGATGAAGAAGAGGTTTGATGAGGCGTGTGAATGGAGTGATAAATTGGATGAGCTCATCATTGAGGTGGATGCTCTCATCATCGCTGAACATGGTACTACTACTGGTATTGGTATTGGTACTGGTAGTCAGGATATGAAGGTTGCTGGTATCATTACTATTGTTGAGTAATAAATAGAGAACAATGATGTGGTAGAGGTAGGGATTACAATTCATGCAATTTTCGTGAATTTTGGGAAATAATAATAAATCTAGGTAGTAGTAGTAGTAGTAGTACAGGTTTTAGATAGAAAATAACACTTTTGATTTCCTTTTCAATAGCTTGATGATGATGGTCGATACAATACATTTGAGAGAAATAAAAACATCCTGTTACATATCCGAGGCAATCTTCTGCTCTGTTTTTATAGGATGCTCCACCATATCAGCTGCCATCTCCTCCGCTGTATCCTCAGCAGGCCCTGTAAAGAACGGCAGTGCATTCGCTGCATCAACAACCGCCTGCTTCTCCTCTTTACTAATGTGAGGACCACACGCCTCCGCTACTTGTTGTAGAAACACACTAGGTTGATCTATGAATGGCCAGTGTCCTGAGCTAGGTGTCTTCACAATTGATAAATCACTTTCCACCAATTTACCTTGTTCTCCTTCCCCCTTACCTTGTCGTATCCTTTTCAATTTATCTAGAGCTCTCTGTGCAGGTTCAGGTTGCATCCAATCCTCCTCTCCATATATAAATGTCACTGGTACTTTCAAATCTAACAATCTATCCTCCAAAGGAACCTTGGCCCATGCTAATGGAGCTAGAAGATGCCTCAGGGCAAATTCCCCACTGCCCGGTTGAGCTATAACGTGATAGACATAGTTTTCAAATCTGCTCACTTCATCTTCATTCATATGATGACCTTGTTTGAACCTGTTTCTGCAGTACCGTTCAATCCAACCTCTTCCCCAGGGACCCATTCCTCTGACAAAAACACCAGGAGTCCAGTTCCAGTCCCAAGCTCTCATGGCAAATCGGAAGAATTGACCTCTGACCGTCCAAGGATTGCGGAGCTGCTCTGGGGGCTGCCATTCTGCAGGTCGGCCTCCGATTCCTGCTGGGGAGACGAGGACGAGGTGGGCCACGTTGTCTGGGTAGCGTAGAGCGTAGACTGTAGCTAGGTAACCGCCTAGAGAGTGGGCTAGTAACATGACCTTGTTGACACCTGCCTGTTTTCTCCATTCTTCCAAAGATTCAACAAAAAAGTCTTCAGCCTCCTTCGTGTTGGTGGCCTTGAATGACGGTCTTCCTGATAAGCCTGTGCCTAGTAAATCAACTGAGAAGAGATTGAAGCCTTCTGTGAGGCCTTTAAGGACACGGAACATGAAGCCAGCTCCGCTGCTGTAGCCGGGAATGGCGACGAGGGGAGGGGAGGAGGTGGTGGTGAGTCCTCCATTGAGGTAGTGTATGAAGTCTTGTTTTCCTGGGCCGACTTGGAGTTGTTTTTGTTGAAGAGGGGTGTTATTGAGTTTGAGGAGGTGTAGTTCTGATGCGAGGGCTTCTGCTCTGGAGGTTTGGGACCATCTGGTGCAGCGGCGCCACCTGGAGAGAGGTGGAAGGGGGGGCGGTGTGCGAGGAGAGGATGACGTTAAGGATTAATTGCAACATTTTCAGTGTGTTTGACAACTAATTTCTGGATAATGCACGTAGCCACACACGTACCAAGGCACTAGAACTTCAGAGCATGCCTCCATGATCGAGTTATACCGCGTGAATAAGGAGATTACACGGAGAGATATGTTTCAGATCAGTTGGGAATTTGACGTGTACTTGTATGCTTAAAAATTGCGCCTATGTGATATATAAGTTTTCATGAATGATTCAAAACGTCTTATTAAGTGATAATGGTCTGTATATCGCCCTTGTTATAGTTGCTCCTGGACAGAGCTTTTGTCAAACGGTCGACAACAGATTTGTGGCCCTTAATTTCTCATGCCCATTTCCTTGTCTTTGTTGAAGCCAAGCAAGCCCTATGAAACGTTCTGATCAAGTTTTGAGCAGCCTTCTAAGATAAAAAGAAATAAGGAACACCAACCTCGTCATTGCTGTCCGAATGATACCACCCCCTCTCCCATCTCTCGTCGAGGCTCCTCTCGAATCGATTCGATATCGTCGTCGGAAGCCAGAGGAGATCCTTTAAACCTCCAAAACCAGCCACCATCTCCATCTTTCTGCCCAATCTTTCATATCTCGAAGTTTTCATAGTTGCTTAAGTTTACTTGACGGGGGAAGTTTGTCGGAACATCAACTTTCGTATACGTATCCTAATCAATCCCTCTTCAAATCAAGACCTTTGCTAAGAATTCATAGTCTAAATACAACTTCAACCAGTCACTTACCATCATGAAGGTCTTAAAATTCGTTACTTGCTTGATCTTGGTAGCTCTCGCTGCCATCATCGCCGCTCAGTCTGCAGAGGAGACTATGCACGAGGTGGGCTTGGCTATTGCTGGCTCTGCTTACCTCTTACCCTTTTACTTTGGTGTCACCAAGGTCCTCATCGAAGAGGGCCTTGTTGATCCAGCTACCACCCCCATGGGAGGGCTCAGCGGAGGTGCCATCACTGCTATGAGCTTATGCGCTGGTCAAACTTCCGAGGAGCTGTACAAAGAGTACTCGACATTGCTAAACACATGCAAAGCCAACTGGAACACCACTATTCAAGACTTTCCATGTGCAGGACAAGACTACGAGCTATCAAAGGGTCCACTTGAAGAACAGTTTCCATCAGAAGGAAAGGGCAGTGACATTTACGAACGCTGCCGCAATGTTCAGATTGCCTACTCTGCTGTGAATAAAACCAGCAATGCTTTGGACGATTTCACTGCAACTGTGATCAGTGACTATAAGAACAACGAGGAGTTGGTAGATCTCCTCCTTACTACCAGCTACCTCTCTTGTTTTTCAGCATGTGAACCATATAAAAACTTTAGAGGTGAACCAAGCATGGACGGAGGCTATTCCGCCACCCTTAATGACCTATGTCCCCCCAATGTCAAAAGATGTATCAGAACACAGGTCTACTACCCCAACACCACTGAATTTGGCCCCTATTGTGACATTCAAAATACAACCAACGGAGCAGGTCTAGTTGAAGCATGTGCTGCTGAGAACGGTTCGAAGGGCGTTGGCTGTACCATCCCTCCCCCTCCCGACTTCCCCTTCTCCCCTCAAGGCAACCTCCCAACTAATTGCTCCGCCTCTCCAACTGCATATGCATTCCCAGGTGAGGCAGACATCTACCCAGGAAGGTTTATCCCAATAACAAATTTTACTTGTTTTCAGTTCCAATGTATGAGCTATGTTCCTGGTACTCCAGAGGATCTAGAGTATTTGTACAACTTGGGAGAGCAGGAGACAAGGGCTTGGATTGCATATGAAAAGAGCCAGGGAACCCTGCCTGATCCTAATGGTGGTGGAAATGGTACTTCTTCAGCATGGGCTCCAATGGTTGGGGGACATGGTGTGGGGATGTCTGTTGTTGCGACTGCTGTTGCTGGATTCGTGTTGATGATGATGTTGATGTGAGGAGAAGAAAATGTGTGTCTGAGAGAGAGGGATTGTTATAGTTATTATTCTGGAAGGAAAGCACGCCCTATTTTTGGTCAAGTTTGCTGTTGAGAAGAGTTTACTTATGCTGTCGATTTAACGTATTTATTGTTGTACGTAAAGCAGGATGTAACACCGCAATAAGACGGGGAAAACGTTCAAATCTTACCAATATTAGTACATATCAGTGAAAGGGAATGATTTAATGATACTAATTGAATCCACCTCCATATGAGGGTAAGGGCAAGGGCTGTCTATGTAGTTGTGGAATGTTATTCTTGTCATCGATTCGTTACTGTGTGGGAGAAGTGTATGTGCTAAAGGAATCAAACCACCAACCTTTTCTCACCCAAAGTATCCCCAAGCACAGGTAAGCTAAATTGTGAAAGTTCCAGACAAATATTCCAATACTTACCACACCCTTCCTTTCCCAAACAACAGGCCAAATGCTGTCCCCAAATTCAGGAGACCTCCTCATCCCTATCGCCCGAAAAAAAATAAAACCAACACATCGTCTAAAGAAAGAGAAGCCCACCATCCAAATGAAACTCCAGGTGACAGAAGTCAAAGCATTCACAGCCACCTCCACTAAAATACTAAGCAGACATATATATGGACAGCTCAGGGACCATTGCACCTCCACTCAGTATGATTGGCAGCTCTCCAGCACTAGATCTACACCTGCTCCACCGCTCATTAACCCAGCTCAAGCTAACAAAACTTCTAGAAGCAGCCCAAGGAATGTTCTTCCTACACAACCACTGCTTATAAGTCGTCCACCGTGACCTGAAATCCCCACACCTGCTTGTTGACCAAGACCTTCACATCAAAATAGCAGACTTCAACCTCAGTAAGATAATAGAAGAGGTAGAATCAGTCCAAACATCAGCCGGTGAGTGGGGCTGAGAGAATGAGGAGACAGCCTCCTCCCATGTGCCGACCCTCTCTCTGTGTCACACTTTCCTAGAAGACACTGGACAGACTCTCCAGCATTTGAAACGCGTTGATGCTTAAAGAAGCGATTGCTTGTTCAATTGAGCAGCTAAAGCAACTTGCTTGAGTGCTATTAACGAACATCTCAAAATAGTCATTGGTGGTTTTAGTAGCCAAACACGGCCTCTTGGTCAAACTATTGGTCGGACCAACAGTCAAGGGAGAGGTGAAAAAGCTACCTTGCTGGCATATCTGGCCTAATTAAGGCGATATATTGTCATTTTTTAGTTCTTATTATAAGCATTGGAGGTACGGATAGGTATCCTGGGAACTGGTTGCACTTAGCTGGCTAGCATTCTCAATTCAATTTAATAAAATGACTCCCCTCACTCGCTGCAGCACTGAGCCAATCATTTCATTTAGACGCAGCAACTCGTCATCACCAAGCAACGGGTCACCAGAGTGGCGACCAGCAACATCCAACCTCGCCTTCCCACCCTTTCTCCAGCAGCAGCAACCTCAACGCAGCAGCAAGAGCAGAGCGCTCCTGGCAGCAACACCCTTCCTCTTCATCGCCATCTACTTCCTGGCCTTTGTCTGCATCCCCTTCATAGTCACCTCCAACATAAGACAACCTTCGGACTCTTTCTCTTCTTCTTCTTCTTCTTCTTCTTCAACTCATGCTGATCTCAATGGATTACACCCCTCTCCTCACTCTTTTCTCAAAAAAACCAACAGAAGAATGGCACTCCAACAACAACATCAACAGCACAGTTTCTTCAATGATGATGATAATTCTTTTGAGCACTCTCCTATTAATGCAGACCTGATATCTGTAGAATACAAATATGCTGGTAATTATGTTTCCCTTTCAAAAGCACTCAATCCTCACCTTTGGGACGAGCAACCCGTCTACACGCCACCACCATCATCGACAACAACGACAACGACGAGTCGTCAGCTTGTTCAACCCCCTCACCACGATGATGATATTAGTAGTGATGGTACCAAGGATATCATCAACAACAAGAACAACAACAACATTCAATCTAATGCATCTTCCTGCCCAACAGGAGACATCCGCCTCCTCATCGCCATCACCACCAGATGCTGCAACGCCAAGGCTCAAGCCAAGAGAGAAGCCATCCGATCCACATGGGTCAAAGAAGCACTGAGTGAACATGCAGATGAGATCGACATCAAGTTCTTCCTCTCTCAACCAGCTGATCCTTCCATGTCCCTTGTTGCTCATAAGCTCCTCCCCAATGAAGTAGCTACTTCTTATAGTAATGATGATGATCAAGGTGATATGGTGATTGTTCCTGGGAAGGAGGCATATAGGCTATTGCCTGAAAAGACACTTAGACTGATGCATTATGGACTGTCTTCTCCATGCAATTATACACACATCTTGAAAACAGATGATGATGTGTACCTCAGACCTTCAGCACTATTAGATATTATTAAATCTAAAGGAGGAGAGGGAGGGTATGAGTATGAGTTTGACATTGCTGCTACTGCAACATCTGCTACTGTATTCGACGGCAAGAAGATGAATAGTACTACCAGTATCACTACTGATAATAATAACAACAATAATTATTGGATGCAAGGTATGTATGTTGGTCAAGTAGATTCCAACAAGACTGGAGTGTTCCCTGGATGGACCCCCACTAGAGACAATAAGAACAATAAGTGGTACTTGAGTGAGGAAGATCTCCCCGACTCTGATCTTGATGGAGTAGCTCATGTTAGATGGTTGAGTGGGTGGGGGTATTTGATGTCAAGGGATGTTATTGAGGCTGTTGTTCATCAGGCTGATGAATATCAACAATTAGCTATGATATATAATACCAGCAATAGTGATAGTAGTAATAGTAATGGAGAAGAAGGCGCCCCCTCATCATCATCATTTTCTCCTTCTCCTTCTCTTCCTCCTTGGTGGGGAAGGATGCCTTGGGAAGATATCCTTGTAGCAACACTTTTGAAAGACTATAGCAGCCAACATGGTAGTAGTAGTAATGATGATAGTGCATTAGCAGCAAAGGCATATCATCATAGAGGTTTCAAGGCAGCCTGGGAGGAATGTGACCCAGGAACAGTATTAAAACACCTAGACATGGATGCGCCATCATTATTACAAGGTCTGTATGACCAAGATGCATCTGGACTATGGGATAAAATGTCGGTAGTGTGTAGTAGCGGTGATTTTAGGGTCGGAGAGTATGATGAGTGGAGGGCATGGAGGAATGCTCAGGTTGACATTACAGCTGGCAAGGAATATTGATTATAGGGACAGGCAGTGCTGTTGTGAGTTGTATATATGTATGTATATTTGAAATTGGTACTTATGTTGATACTTTGTTTCTGATTTTCTCTCTCAGTACTTTAAAGATAAGATAAGATCGCAGCATAATAATGGATCTATATTACACAAGACACAAGTTTACAATAACTTGATCAAAAATAAAATAAATCATCCCTCATAAAATTCAAGTAATCCCTCTCTTTATCATGTTTACTCCTAATAAATACTAATACTAGTTGTCCATTGTAGTATTCTGTTGCATGAGCATCTGTTGAGCAGCTAGAACAGCAGCCCCAGCACTCCCACTATCATCTTTAGTAAACGTCTCCCTCAACTCTTCTCTGCCTCCTCCTCCCGGCAACGCCCCTAACTTGCTCATTTCAGCCTGCCTTTGTTCTGGCCAGGTATATTTGATACCCAGCTTGTTAATCACATCAAACACAGCCAGATGCACCTTTGTTCTAGCCTGTCTACATCTCCCAAGGTCAATACCATTGTGACTGAACTCAAACCATATATACAGTGTCACCTTGAGTGGATCAGTAGCTTGACGAAGACCGACTGAAGGATAGCCACCAAACTCTTTGGGATTCTCATCAACCACATGTTTAAGTGCCTTTTCAATTTTCTCTAATGCAGAGGCAGGTGTATCTATATCTATCAATATCGTTATTGGTTCTCCCCTGTTTCCAGAATAGTTTAGATTAATGAACGAATTCTGGACCAGTTTTTGGTTGGGGTACCATACACGAGCATTGTCGGCCCTGTTGAAGCAAGTAAAGTGGAGGTTGATTTCCTCCACTTTGTGGTAGTTATCCTCGAAAAAGATAGTGTCCCCAATGTCGAATGGATGGACGACGAATAAAAAGATGACGTTTTCAAACATGGTTCGGATACTGTTTCCAAACACAAACGAAAAGGCCAGGACAAGTGACGACAGACCCAGGTATGTCTCCATCACATTGACTTCAAATATAATGAGGTAGATAAATAGAAAGACGGTGTGAATAATGATCCCTATTAATGTCTCTAATGTACTCACCACACTCTTGGCATCTTTAAGAGTGGCAGCAAGGTTGGCTCTCTCTTCAATGATAGCCATCAATGCATTGCAGCAGTCTTTGAATGTTACTGTACCATCATTATCAGCATCTAGCATGGCATGCGCTTCCTCAGCCTCGTTATCTTCAGGTAGAAAGTCCCTGAGATCATCGACTGTTATACAACTGCTCTCTGGATTAGCTCTCACATTCACCCAGAGATAAAACGCCATCTTCTTTGCTTCCACCACCGTCACTGATGCTTTACTCTTCTGTGTTCTGTTGAGCTCATCTCTAAATGTCAATGTCAGCGTACTCTTTCTTATATACTTCTCCATCTTTGCTAGTTTCTGTGCATCCAATTTACCCGAAATATTCAACACAGATGGATGCTTCTTGTTCAGCCCTCCCTTTCCTCTGACAGTACCTGCCACTGACGGTGAGGTGGGGTCCTGCTGTCCACTGGCTGTTGATATTTGCCTCTTTAGTGGTGATGCTGGAGGCATATGTCCAGATCCTGTACTAGGCTGCAGTCCTCCTCTCTTCTTGGGAGAAATGGTTGGACTCTGCATCATGGGGGGAGAGTTCATACCACCACCAGCAAATGGACCTAATCTTGGTGATCTGTTACCTCCAGAATAAGCGGGAGATCTGTAGCCATGGCCATTCATGTCAGATGAAGGGTCAGATCCACCATGATTAGTACCAGCAGTATTGATTGCCACAGTCAAGTGCCTGGCTGGTAGTGTCGCTGATCTAGTATGCACTACACCAGCACTTGGACTGCTGCTAACTGGAGGAGGAGCTCCTCCGTGGATACTGGTGGTACTGTTATCGGAGGTCCTTCTTCTTATGACAGGAGCCTCTATATCTACGGCTTCTTGGCCTTCTATGTCGGTGTCGTCATCAAAATAGGTACCATCCTCAAATGCCATGGTTGGCAGACCACCTTTACCAGTGGTAGTCATTCTCTTTGCACGTAGCTCTACGTCCACACACACCTCGTCGGCGTCTTCTTCACTGATTGCCTGAAGACGGCTACTGATGTTGTTGCCGTGTTGATTAGGGCCTCCTCCTCCTCCAGAGCCACGACCGTTAGTTCGAAACATGCTGATTGACTTTCGTAGCAAAGCAGAACCCAGCTTCCTTCTAGATTGCTTTTCATCTAATGCAATAGGCATCGATGCCCCTCTACCTTGCTTTTCTAGCTCGACTCCATCTTTTCCATCATTCATCATCATCATTGCACCACCACTACCACCACTACCATCATCGTCACCATCATGGAACAGCTTATCTCTGGGCCACAGTAACATATGCAACCACCTCTCTCTCCTAAGACTCTTCATCATGTTCTCCATATGGCTGGTTTTATGAAACTTAGAAGCCAAGATCTTGGCCAACAGTCTCTTCAACAGATTAGCAGTCATAAACAATGTAACGCAGGCCCACAACTTGAGGATAATAGTATACGCATCTTTAGCACTAGAATTCATGGTATTATTATCCACTGTCAACATGAGAGCCCACCAGCCGAGTGCGACTGCTGCTCGGATGACATTAGCTAGCGGTTTACGCACTGCATATGCAAAGTATAGGGCACCCTTCCAAGTAAACATGGAGCGTTCTACTACCCAGACGAATGTGGCAGTGCATAGGGTTCCAAACCACCATACAAATGGCAGCCCAGCAAGGAAGAAGCACATTCGCCAGATCTCCAGGTCGGATACACTGTTGGCGCTGGCCTCTGTGAGGAATATCACTCCAATAACGATGAAGATGGAACTGAATATGAGAGGAGGGACCACATATTTCCAAAACTTCTTCTTCATCCAGAACTGCTTTTTCTTTCCACAAACATCATAAGCATAATCCTCATCTTCCCAATCTATGTCTCCCATTTGACTACCGCCATCACCACCACCGCCCTTTTTGTTTTTACCATTATTATTGTCATCACAGCTGGTAATGCTGGCATTGTCGTGCCCATGACCTGAGTGCACACTAAACCCCTCTACTGATCTTCTATTATAATTAGTAGTAGAAGGAGCAGTCGCAGGGTTTGGACCCAGCACAACATTCCCTCCTTGTTGAGTTCTCCTCTGTCTTATTTCCCCACCAGGACCACTACCACCAGTGGAGCTGGTGTTTAGTAGTGGTGGGAGTTGTGGTGGTGGTGCTCTTCTGGGAGAGTGTGAAAGGAAGATATTATCTACTGATGGTTTGGATGCAGTGGATATAGCCAGTTCACCAGCTAGAGGGTGGTCATATATGTGCATAGATGATGGGGTGGGGGCCCACATGGCATGATTGAGGGTAGAAGAGGAGGTGCGAGTGGGAGCAGAAGCAGCAGCAGAGGTGGAGGAGGTGGAGTTGTTGATAGCTTGTAGTTCTGCAACGGCATAGCCACGGAGGACTTGCATATTGGAAGCCGGTTCACTGACGTAGGAGGTTAGAGGTTTTATTGGTGGAGCTGATGATATGGGCTGGCGGTTGCTGCCCTTGTTGGACGTGTCGTCTTCGTCGTTGTTGGAGAGTGTGCCATCGGCTAAGAAGCTAAAGGAGATGGATTTGTTCATAATGATAGGTGAGATGGAAGTATAGCTTTGGGGCCGAATGAGGGAAAAAGAACCAGGCTTTTCAGGCTTATAGTTGGTCAACTATTGGCACCTTGATTAAATGCGATTAAAAAGGCTCAACGCCGTATTCACGGACTACTGCGCTATAAATTGATTGAAAAGATGCTAGAAAAAATGAATAGTTTTTCAGCCAGTTGCTCCTTTCAAGTTTGCAAGCGTGTCTCGCTCATTGTGTTTTAAACAGCTTTCAATTTCTTTGTCGCAAGGAGTAGAAAGATGATGCACATATACAAATATATAAGAGTAATGGACTCCGCGATCGCACCCCATCTAGCCCTGCCAGATACTGTCTTCTCTCAGACGGTAACCACTTGCCTCACCCACCTTCTTCCCTCTTGTGCAGTCAGAAGCTACAGGCCTATCGACACATATATTCAACATATACATTCTGATCACAAAAATGACCCTATCTATTATCATAATCTATCCCCTACCAATTGTAACACTATTGATTCTAAATACTATTTACAGATACTACAGGTACAAAACAAAGCTTAAATTACTCGTCCTTGAGAATTGTTGATTTGCCTGATACATAGATTCCGTCCAAGAATTTACGGATATCCTTGTGCTTAACCAAGCAGACTTGGTGGATAAGAGCACATGACTTGCTGACATGCTCAATGTCATTTCCAGTCAATACCAACTCATCCTTGACTGCTGATGAACGCTCAATCTTCACACCTGGAAGCATGTTGATCACTCTAACTCTCTTTTCACCCAAGAAATTTCTGATTTCCACCTTGGCGCCGGCATTCTCAATGTTGATGTTAATGGGAAAATGGGCATACACCAGACGCATTTTGTATTCAAAGCCCTTGGTGACACCGGTAATCATGTTTTGGACATGAGAAGTGCAGGTACGTAAAGAGGCGAGAGCCTTGCGCTTGGAAAGATGTGCGTCAACTTTGAGCTTCTTCTGGCCTTCCTCTTCGAAGAGGTACATATCCACCGCAAGATGCTTGAAGTCACGGGACAGTGTGCCTGTGTTAGTAGGGGGAGGGGGGGAGGTGAGGGGGTGTCCCTGACGGTGGGGAGAGGGATGACGAAGAATTGGATGGATAACTCCAGCTGCAGCGGCCAATGAATGGATGTGAGAGGCTCTTATATGGCAGCACACCCTATCAGCTAGTATCGCACTCTGCTGTCTCCAAAAACAGGAAAAGGCCAGTCTATTCCATTCAACTCTGTTTAACTAATCCTGTGTGCAGCTGTAAAATACTTACCACGTGGACCTTTAACACGGACTTTACGTGCTTTAACCTCCACTGTAACCCCCTCGGGGATTTCCAGTGTTCTGATGGATACCAGCTGTTTCATTTTCTGCAAAGAGCAATGGGGGAAGATTGATGAAGATGAGTTGAACTAATGTGGGGATATGGGGACTAATGTATTGAAGTAATAATTAAGACGAGATGTCCTGTTGCGATTAATATCCTAAACAAGTCTCTACGTCTCGAGGCAGCCGATGTTATGATGAATGGCTCGTCTATAATTCGAGTGATGACTGCGTACCTGAACTAAAACTGGCTCTCTATCACTATGTATATCGGCTTGTTAGAAGAGGGAGTATTAATAGTTAGACTCTTCTATTTATGCGTTTTTCGAGGCAGTCTGCAATGAAACCTGCCAGGGTCTAATTTTGAGAGGGAAAACCAGCATTTCCTATCGACTCGAAGCCAAAAGGTGGTCAATTAATAGGGACATTTTACAAGGGCCAACACTTTCCTCCTATTAAAATGATATCTCTTTCACAGCACTAAGACTCACACTACTCACTCCCATTGCAGGCCCACCTTTAGCACCAACATTACCCTTTAGCACAGCCTTGAATGGCTTTCTGTTCCAGCTCATTGCCACGCTCCTGTCTCTGACACCCATGCTCACCGCCACTGTGTCCTTGCCTTGCTTCTTACACACAGTAAGAGTGGGCGCCTCCTGCTGGACATTATACATGGCACTAAGTGTCCATGCATCTTTTATGTAGTCGTATGAGAAAATAGCCTCTTCATTTGCAAAATTGTAACTACCAGAGAGCTTGTTCTTCTTATCCCAGAATTTCCAAGACTCCTGCAAGATGAACTGATTGCCCTGTTGCTTATAAGTGGTAGTGAGACTGAGGTCGTTGCCATTGATGGGTTTGGAGAGGTTGACTGAGGCAGTGGTGGCCTTGCGACCGATATCGTAAGTGCAGGCGGCCTTGATATTGTCGCCTATTCTTCTATCGAGGGCGACGACGACTGATTGACCGGAGCGAAGGTCCTTGAGGCTAGCATCGCTTAGTGAAAGAGTAAAGGTTCCGACATCGCCAATATTCTTCTTAAACACAGAGATGAAGCCAATTTCTCTATCTGCAGGAAGTGACAAGCCATTAAACTTCTTGGCAGTGAAGGTGATGCAATTGGTGGATGTCATACTATGCGCAGGAAATGTCCTGTAAATGCGTAGGTAGAACGATATATTAAGTCTGCTTATCAATGCGTTGGGCTGCTGGCTTTATGATGACTTGACTGACTGATGTGAGGCTCAGTCTGAATGACAGAGCATGATGGGCGTCGGGGTTCAAGGGAAGAAGAGGACATGGGAAGAAAGGGATGCAATGTGGGAGTTTCCATACAGTGCACCCACACCATGCAGCTACACTGTCTATTCTGCTTGATGTAGAAACCTTCTCATACAGCAACGGAGTCTTAGGGTCCAGCACAGCACCGATCTGAGAGCGGAGGGATTTTTTTAAAGCCGGGGAACAAACTTGAGAGCGGGCAAGGTCATTAAATTAGGAGGGAACTTGCACACCTTGCAAATTTTGTATCGGTATATATTCACTTGGTAGTAATCAAATTCTCGCTGATAGGGCAACACCTGGCAGTCGTCTTCAAAACAGAAATTCATTTTGGTTGAAAGTTGATCCTCAGCTTTGCTAGCTTTCCACCAGACTCTCTGAATAGCTCGCTTCGATCAACTGAAGGACATTCTTACTTGGATCATTTAATCCCACATAACACGTCGAGTGAAAAAAGAGGCGACCCAACTGCATCCTGCAACTGCCCCGCCAACAACAACAACGAGAATAATGAGAAGTAACTTGGCAACGCTACTCCTCCTCCTTCTTTGCTGCACCTTTTCAATCGGACATGCAACCAATGATCCGTGGCATTCAAAAAACTCAAACAAAATCTCAAATAAATCCAGATCCATCTTAGAAGCAATAAATGAGCTCCCCATTACTGACCATGATGACGACCTGTTTGGACTGTTTGTTGCTAGCCCAACACCAGCACCTGGCCCTTCAATAGAAGATGAATGGCTGGACATGTATGTTCCATCTCCTGTTGACGAGGATGGAGAAGTGAGTGCTGCTGGAGAACCATCAGGCGATGCTCCTCCCTTGGTATCCTTGCAGGAGGAAGGAGAAGAAGACGATGATACTGATGATGACACCACTGATGGCTTAAACACCATTACACCTTCCTCTTTATCGCCATCATTAGCACCAGACCTAGCACCAGCACCAAATGATGAAGGAAACATCGTAGTAGAACCATCAGCTGAGCCTACTGCTGCCCCTCCTGCCATCCCTCTCAATGACCCACCACCACCACCTCCTCAACAAGAACCTCCTCCACCTCCACCTCCCTCTCCAGACCAATCACCTCCACCTCCAGTAGAGCAGCCCCCTCCTCCTCCACCCCCCCCCACTGAACTACCATCACTGCCCCCACCCCCGCCCACTGAATCTTCTCCCCCACCACCTCCTTCCCCAACAGAGGCAGCCCCTCCACCAATGATCCAGCCCACCCCCCCTCCACCAGCCTTCCCAGCCCCACCACCTCCTCCACCATGGGTAGTACCCACCAACCAAAATATGAGTGGATACGTCACCTTTGCATGGGCAGTTGAAGGCATCATAGATAGGGCAGGATACTTGAATGCAGCACTGCCAGGGTTAAAGACCAACATAACAGAACAAGTAGATTTGATACCTGGACAGATGAACCTGACAACATGGCAGAATGCCGTGACTGCATTCTATAATGTGAAGGGTATCTCTGAAAAGGATGCAGTAGTGTTGGTCAATAAAACAGACACTGGAGAGTGGTATCAAATGGCAGCATTCTTGGGTGTTCCTGCTTCTGATATTAAGTTGTATATAAACCTGGACGCCAGCATGGTACTGAACAGCCCTGTTGAAACTACTACTGCTGCTACTACTACTACTACTGGTGGTAGTGGTGGTGGTAATCGGAAATTGTTACAAGGGAGTGTCATGGTTCCATCTAATATCACTACCAGTGGAATTGCTTCCTTGATTGTTCAAGTTTTCACAACCACTAATTTGGAAGAAGTAATGTCAAGGATGAATGAAGCAGAGAGCATCCAGACCATCTGGGCAAATGAAATAACAAAAAGCAATGGCGGTGTCAGTAGCCGGCTGTCAGTCGCCAAGACAACCGCACCAACATTAAATCCAATTCCTACTACATTTAGTATCACATCTCTACTGCAAACTGATATTGATGATGGGAAAGCTGCTGCATTGACTGAGCTTGTCACTCGATCTGAAATTAAAGAAATACTTGTAGGCCAAGGGCAGCCAGATAATATTAATGTCGTCATGGTATCTCAACCTCAACTGACACTTACTCCTTCTAATGTTCCACCTGGACCTGCTCCTCCTTCTCCACCTTCCCCACCAGTACCTCCAGCTGGTAATGGAGGTGGGACACCATCATGGGTGTGGATAATAGTGGGAGTGGCAGGTGGGTTGGCAGTTGTTGCTGCTGTGTTTGTTGGGTATGTGACGCATCGTAGACGACAGAGAAGGAGGGAAGAAGGAGAACGATTGGTACTAGGAGGAGGAGGAGGAGGAGGTAGACGACAAGAATCAATAGCAAAGAATGCAGCAGCAATTGAAAACGGTAATGGTAATGTTGATGACCGATACAACAGTCTTCCTCTATCAGCATCAGCTGCAGGAGCAGCTACTGTTGGTGGTGCTGGTCTGGTGGGCAGTGCCCGCTCATTCGGCAGAGCACTGAGCAGTGCTGTCTCTCGTATGACAATGAGCCCCAGAGACAAGATGGCAGCCCAGGAAGCAGCAGAAGACGATTTCCCTCTGGGCAGCGTAGAACAGCCATCAGGGGGTGCACCACTAGTAGATCTCCCTCTCGTCCAGATATTCAAGAGTGACAGACAGAAAGCAGAGCCTGAAATAAACCAAGATTTGGGAGATAATACCTCTCTTATTGCGAGAATATTACTGGATAGAACTGGTCATTTGAAGGCAGGAGCTGCCTTCTTGGGAGGAAGAATTAGGATGGTGGAAGGGACCGTTGATGGGACCACGTATGTATGTCGTAATGGTATGGAAGTGTCTACTGGAAGGCAAGTGACTGTTAAGTTTTACTCTAAATCTGAAGATTATCAGAGAGAAAAGGATTTTTTAGATATTCCAGAGTTGAATGGAGATTATATGCCCACTATTGTGGCATCTGATGGTGGTGATGAAGACATGCCCCCTTATGTAGTGACTGTGAGAGGTGACTTTTCACTGGCAGATGTCCTGATAAAGACATCTAGACCACCAGAGCAGCAAAGAAGAATCATCATCCATGACATCAGCACAGCACTCAGCCATCTTCATTCTCTAGGAGCTGTACACATGGACGTCAACCCTTACAATATTAGTTTCTTTGGTGCAGAAGGCCGCTGGAAGTTGATTAATTTCGAAAATTGGGCAGAAGCTGGTGCCCGGTCCAGTATTCATTATTGCCTCAGATATGCAGCACCTGAAGTAGTCAGTGCTGATATACTGGGCGATGCAGCATTAGAAGCAAGTCCCCAAATAGATTGCTGGTCACTGGGTGTAGTGGCTTATGAGGTGTTGATTGGCACCAAGTTCTTCCCTGACGCCGATATGAGTGATCAAGAGGTGATGAAGGCAATACTAGGGTTCCATCTACTGCCTAGTGAAGGGGCAGATACGGTTCTGGCTGAGGTGGAGGATATGGATAGCAATGCATGTAGAATGTTGAGACATCTGATTAGGAGGCAGCCAGATAAAAGATGGAATTCAGCTAGAGTGGCAGATTGTGTATTCTTCCAGGCAGCAGATTTTGAAGCTTTTAGAGTGACTAATTAATTATGCTGGGTTGGGTTTGGAGATTATATTATTTTTCAGTGTGTAAATGATACATTATCATTCTAAACACCTTATATTGCATCAATTACACTACTTAATCAATTTATTATCATTTTGATGACGAATGCCGTATCATGGTGGCAGGTCTGAATGCCTTGACAACATTATCACAAGTAACTATATAAGGTCCTTCTATTAATTGAATACATGCAGGTATAGATTGAAACACTTCATCAAACGTCTCTCTAATAGATTTAGGCTTACCAGGCAGATTAATGATGAGGCTGCCTCCTCTCAGTCCAGCAGTCTGCCGAGACAAGACGGCAGTCGGGACATATTTAAGACTGATGGCTCTCATTTGCTCGCCATAGCCTGGCATCATGCGATCACAAACTGCTTCTGTAGCTTCAGGAGTGACGTCTCTAGGAGCAGGACCAGTGCCGCCAGTGGTGACTACGAGACAGCAGCCGTGGTTGTCGCAGAGATCGATGAGGGTGGATTCTATGAGAGGGCGTTCGTCAGGGATGATCTTGTAGATGATTTCCCAGGGAGATGCGATGGCTTCGTGGAAGAATTGGATGATGGCTGGACCACTAAGGTCTTCATACAAGCCTGAGCTTGCACGATCGCTAATTGTTACTACGCCAAACTTTGCTGCATCTCCAACTGTGTCATCCTTTCCTCCTTTTAGATTAGGCACAGAAGCAGCCATTTTGACTAAAGTTAGAAGAGAGTGTAATTGGTGGGTATCTATAGATTTAAAATTGTATGAATTGAAGCAGGTTGACTGAGCACATGTGCTCACTCTCTCGGAGAGAGAGGATCCTCTTCCCATTAGAGACATTAGAGATCCCCATTACCACTCCCAGCATACATATCAAGCAACCACCTGTGGTCTCATCTCTAAGGTAGGAATCTCATCTCCAGCAGTAAATGTACGCTTAACTCCATCTTTATTGATAGTCACCGTTCTGATACACCCCCCACTGGATCCATCTCTTGCCATGGCATGTGCTACCGACTTGATGACAAACGCTCTACATTCCTCCTCAGTCATACCTTCTCTCCATGTTTTATCACATAATGCAGTGATATAAGCGCTGCCCGAACCTCCAATAGAGAAAGGGGTTTTGACTAGGGTGCCTCCCAAAGGAACGGCATACACTGCTCCTCCCTCTGTAGCATCAAATCCTGCAATGATAAGGCCAGCCTGGAGAGCGCTCTTGTTTTCATAGGCCATTTTTTGGGCGAGAGTGGCGGCTGTTTTGACAGAGGGTTCTTCACCTATCTCTGCTCTGGTCTGTTCTAAGAACCATTGGATGTATCTAGAGAGGTTTTGGGTGTCGGCAGCACTGCCGGAGCGGCAAATGTAGATGTTATCGGAGAGGGAAGTGATCTTGTCGGTGACACGGTTTGCAACGTAGGAGCCGGTGGATGTGCGTGAGTCTGCACCTAATATGACACCTCCATTGTAACTGGCTGCTATGATTGTTGTCTGTGTATGTCAGGAGGAGAGAGGGTTAGGAAAAAGGTCAGTGATTGAAATGATCGAAAGTGAAGGGACTATTGAAGCAACTAAACTTACTCCCAAAGACACTGGTTTCGATAGGTCATCATTAATGAATCCTTCATCCATCGCTATGATTATTTCGGCTTATAAATCGATTCGATCAAAGTGATCGATGCCAAAGTGAGTACAATAGGGAGAGCTGTAGCTTCAATAAATGCAAAAATAATCAATAGACGTGTCAATCTTACTGAACCAATGTTTGTTATTGGCTTTTGCAGCAAGAGCTCGCCCCTCCTTTATTCCATTCCCATTTCTCCCCGCTCCGACACATTCCCATCTTCAGTCTCCACTCAAGACCACCAATCCATCACCTCTCTTCTTCCTGTCTTTCTTTGAATATTTTACAGATGCCTGGGTCCATATATAGCAACAAATGTCCTCCCATACCTCCTATCCTTCAACTTCACCAGGTGCCCCAACTCCTCCCTTATCTCCTCCACACACTTTCTAGGATACTCCACCACCACTATAGCATCTTCTCTCAGCAACGGACTCTCTGCCACAAGATCCAAAACCTCTGTATACGACACTGCTTCATATGGAGGACATATAGACATGAAATCAAATGCACCACCAGCAAATCGACCAGTATTTTTAGATTTAATCGATTTTTGGAGGAAATCTTCCGCTCGTTGATTGCCATGTACAATTGCCATGTCGTCGACGCCACATCCGATGAGATTGGGTGCCAGACAATTGGTGATAACCCAGGGACTGAGCTCCACAAAATGAGCCTCATTACACCCTCTAGATAAAGCCTCAATTCCCACCGCTCCAGTACCAGCAAACAGATCCAGCCACCTACTCCCCTCTGGCAGCTGCCCACTCCCCCCACCCAGTGCATTGATCATGTCAAATACTGCTCCTCTTACCATCTCCATCATTGGTCTGGTTTGATCACCTTGGGGAGATATGAGACGTTTCCCAGCCGCAAACCCACCCATAACACGGAGCTGTTTGTGTGTCTTGAATCGGGCAGCTGCTCTCCTGAGAGCCGCTGGTTTCACACGTTCTCTTTCAGCATCAGCTTCTTCTTGGAGGGTTTCTAGTCGTCGTCTGACATGGGGTGCTACTGTTTTTAATAAATCAGATGATGATGATGATGATGACGACGATGGCTTGGTGATCTTGGCTTTAGTTTTTCTACTGATAGATGCACCATTACCACCAATCCCTATACTATATTCATCATTATCATTGTCAGCTGTCATCACACTGAATGTAATGTCATCTTCATCAATATCATCATCATTATTATTATTATCTTCTAATGAATCAAGAGATGAAGCTTCTATAGACGGCAGTGCTTCTACATTCCAGCCACCCTCTAGAGAGAATATTTCTACATCTGAATCAGTGTTGCTGTTTTGGAAGGAGGATTTACGTTGACGAGCAGAGGCTGCAAGCGAAGAAAGGGGGGGGGGGGGGGGGGGGGGGGGGGGGGGGGGGCTGCTGT
>Ga0114919_10000665_pt1 | contig 26928 bp, 16 predicted proteins | sample BlataG_FD_88682 | JGI IMG/M metagenome (GOLD analysis project Ga0114919, IMG submission 88682) | Deep subsurface microbial communities from Black Sea to uncover new lineages of life (NeLLi) - Black_00105 metaG | ecosystem: Environmental > Aquatic > Marine > Oceanic > Sediment | place: Atlantic... | reverse complement strand
TGCTTGACCGGCAAGGCGTGGCGACGAGGCATAGCGGTGGCTATGGCGAGGAGACGCAACGCAGCCGGTCGGGATACGGCGCCGCTCGAATGCCACGGTTGTTGCGTGACAGGGCACTAGTACACCGTTCCGCAATTACACTTGTATTCGAGCGCCGATGCATTCCGGCCAGCCGTGTTGCTCGTCGTTGCGATAGACACCGCTATCCCTCCTCCTCGTGCCTTGCCGGCCGGACGCCTCGGCACTCTCGATACGTAACCGTAATTACGGAGCGGTGCACTAGTCGGCAGCCTTCTCGGGCCGTTTGTGTATCAGTTCAGTCTGAAGGATCGATAGGACATTGAACAGGGTCCAGTAGAGTGTCAACCCGGCGGGAAAACTCCTGAAAAGAAAGAAAAACATTACAGGCATTATTATCGCCATTGGCCTCTGTCTCGGGTCCTTCATCTGGGCTCTCTGCTGAACAAGCATTGTAAGTGACATCAGCCCCGGCAGAACCATATACGGATCCATTACTGAAAGGTCTTGTATCCAAAGGATAAAAGGAGCCCCCCGAAGCTCTATTGTCGTGCGCAGAATAACAAAGAGTGCATAGAATATCGGCATCTGAAGAAGCATCGGGAAGCAACCGCCCAGCGGATTGACTTTATTCTCCTTGTACAGGTTCATGATCTTCCGGTTCATCTTCTCCGGATTGTCCTTATACTTCTCCTTTATCTCCTGCATCTTGGGGGCCAGCTCCTGCATAGCACTCATGCTGACCCAGAACTTTCTTGTCAGCGGGAAGACCAGTATCTTTACAAGGACTGAGAAGATTACTATCACGAAGCCGTAATTGGGAATGTACTGGTAGAGGAAGGTGAAAATCAGCAGGCTAATCTTGCTTATCGGGCGAATAATGCTCCAACCGAAGTCCATCATCTGCTGCAGCTCAACATTGTAGCCGCGGAAAATTCTGTAGTCTATCGGACCCAGGTATAGCAGAGTCTCAATAGATCCGCCCACACCTGTCGGTATTCTGCGGTCCACCGCCAAATTCATTCTTGCGGGCCCAACCTCTCCCGCTGCCCCAATCATACGTACACTGCGGAACGGTTCATCGAGGGGAATCAGGATCGCCGCGAAATATTTCGTACGCAGAGCTGCCCAATCTACGTATCCGAACAGCTGATCCTCCACCGAGTCCTTTTTAAGTTTGGTCTTATGAATACCACCGCCCTGAAAAGCGAAAAAACCTGAATATTGCATATCATCTTTTCTTATTTCTTCCGTGAACTCCAGCCCCCCGATCCACATCAGTCTGTAGGAATCATTCATCGGTGATGCATTAAAGCCCTCGAACCCATCTGTGATCTTGACGTCGTATGTATCACCGCTGAACCTCATCCGGCGGCTCAAACGTCTCCCGTCACCCAGTTCGGCTGACAACTCTATTTCGATCTCTTCACCTGCACGCAGATAAATACTTTCCGGTGCATCTGTATAGAATTCAAATTCTGTGCTCGTAACACTTACATCACCTATTGGAACCTCGATCACCGGTCCGTATGCATTCCCTGGAATAAGCCGTATATATTCTCCGTTCTTAATGAAGTACTCTTCAAGCTGCCACTGTTCGAATACCGCTCCTTGAGTATTCAGCTCTGCTCTATACAGCGGTGTGCTAATGGTCAGAATACGTCCTCCGGTCCTTAAAGGCTCTTCCGGAAGCACTGAACGCACTATTAGTTCGGACTCCGAAATAGTTCTCTCGGCCACCTCTTCAGTTCCAGCTCCTGCCGGACTGGTCTGCACGGGGGCACCTGTGCTGTCGGCAGGCACCTGCTCGGGACCCGGTCCGTAGAGAAACTTGAAATACGTCGGCATCAACAGCAGGATGATCCCTATAATGATCAGTGCGACAATAGTGCGCCGATCTTTCATCTCCGATCCTCCGTCCCTGGAACGGGATCGTACCCGCCCTCAGACCAGGGTCCGCACCTGAGCACCCTCCAAGCGCCCAACAACCACCCTCGAAATGGACCATGCCTGTCTATTGCTTCGATCGCATATGAAGAGCAGCTGGGGTAAAAACGGCAGTGCTGACCCAAAAGGGGGGAAATGAACCATCGGTAAAGATGAATGGGAGCTTTAACTACATATTTTAACAAGTTCATCACTCAGTGTCTGGAATGAGCGGGTAAGGTTGAGGTGTGAAGCATGTTGGGCGTCCGATCTGGCAATGAGCAGGAATTCACCAGCCGGGGGTAACAAGTCTCGTTTTCGCCGGTAAATATCCCTTAACCTTCGCCGCAACCTGTTCCTGGCAACTGCACCTCTACAATGTCGGCTTACTGCCACCCCCACACGGCGGTGTGCCATCTTTTCGGTTTGAGGTAGATATCGGATTATGAGATAGGTGTCCTCGACGCTTACCCCATCACGCATCAGCATCCGGTAGCTATCCCTGCCTTTAAGACGCTCACCCCTGGGCAGGCGCTCTCGGGCCACAGTTCACACCGCCAGGCGACGGCGACCTTTCTTCCTCCTGCGCTTCAGCACTGCCTTGCCACCAGCATCGCGCATCCGTCTGCGGAAACCGTGCTTGTTCTTTCTCTTGCGCCGGCTTGGCTGATAGGTCCTCTTCACTTTTTCCACCTCAACTTACATTTAGTGCACCGCTCCGTAATTACGGAGCGGTGCACTTAGAAACTGCAAGACCAGCTAAGCTATTAGTTTAATTGTGCTTCAGTCAAGTTCAAAGCCGTGATATATGCAATATTGTACGGTACTTGATCGGGTTGTTATTCTTACATACTTTATTTTTTTGCCTTCAGCCACTTTTTTTATTTTTGTGTGGAAAACCCCTTGACTGTCTCTCTTTTATTATGGTAGATTATACATCCGTTTGGGTGTGTTGATATGTGGATAAGGTGTGGATAAGGTTGTCTGCGCACGGTGGAGAACGTTCGGATACTAAAAAAGGCTCCTCTGCAACCTCTTGGAATTGTTGAGGTTATAACGGCTGTCACAATGTGGATAAAATAATTCCTCAGCTGTGAAGGTGTGAAAAAGTTGGCGCCTACTTTAGAACTCATCTGGTCTCAATGCCTAGAGGACCTCTCATCACAGCTACCATTACAAAGCTTTGAAACATGGTTCAAGCCGATAAAGGCAGTTGAGTACTCCTCCCAGAAACTTCACCTGGAGGTTCCAAGTCAGTTCTTCAGTAACTGGGTTGAGCAGCACTACCAGCATCTACTTCAGCGGGTAGTCACTGCGCGTGTCGGCGATGGGGTAGAAGTAGTATTCGATGTGAGAGAAGGGGGGATTTTTGAAGAGGTACCCTTCCCTCACCCCTTGCACACTCCAGAGCCCATACCGCCAAAACTTGAACTGATGGTAGACCCTATCGCCCTGAACCCCCGTTTCTCATTCGAAACTTTCGTAGTGGGCAACAGCAACCAGTTTGCTCATGCAGCTTCCAAGGCTGTGGCTGAGGCTCCAGGTAAAACCGCTTTCAATCCTCTTCTTATTTACGGTGGTGTGGGATTAGGGAAAACTCACCTTCTACAGGCTATCGCCTCCTACGCTCTCTCTCATGGTACCGCCATGAAGGTTATCTACATCTCCAGTGAGAAATTCATCAGTGATTTCATAACATCCATTCAGAACAATAAAACTACCGAATTCACCTCCCTTTACCGTGGTGTTGATCTACTTCTTGTTGATGACATCCAGTTCTTCACCAACAAAGAGAGAACCCAGGAAGAGTTCTTCCACACCTTCAACACACTACATCAGCGTGGAAAACAGATCGTTCTCACTTGCGACCGCCTGCCGAGAGAACTCCAGGGCCTCGAGGAAAGGTTGATATCCAGATTCCTCTGGGGCCTTGTAACCGACATTCAGACACCAGATCTTGAAACCAGGGTTGCCATCCTACAGAAGAAGGCAGACAACGACGGTGCAGTCATACCTCATGATGTCCTACTCTACATCGCACAAAACATTAAGTCGAATATACGTGAGCTTGAGAGCTGTCTTATAAAACTTCTTGCTTACTCATCCCTTACCGGTCAAGAGATTTCGGCGGAGATGGCCCGGGAAGTCCTCCACGACCAGATCGAGTCAACCAGGAAGTGGATCACTATAGAATCTCTTCAGGAGACAGTGGCCTCCTATTTCAACCTTTCCTCCGACCTTCTCCGTGCAAGGACCAGAAAGAAAGAGATTGTAGTACCGAGGCAGATTGCGATGTATCTGTGCAAACATCTTACCGACAGCAGTCTTAAAACAATAGGTCTACACTTCGGTGGTCGGGATCACACTACAGTCATTCATGCTCAGCAGACCATAGAGGAAAAACTGCAGAAGAACCCACAGTTGAAAAGAGATGTTGATACTATCCTGTCGAGACTTGATGTTGAACCCGGTCTGCTATAAGTACAGTCAAACTTAATACACACGCCCCCTGTTGATAAGCCTGTTACTAAAAAGTGATTTATGTGGAAAAGAAACTCCTAATGAGAACATATTCTCTGTCGTGTTGACTATGTATATAACAGGGCAGGTTATCAATATGTTATTCCCATGTAATTCACGTTTTTCAAATCTATCTAACTTTTTGTGTATCAATGAGTTATAGTCTCATGGAAAGGACTTTAAGACAATCCACATACCTTACTACTATTGTTTCTATTTCTGTTAAATTTCTATATCTTACCTGTTGTACAAGAGATCAATTGAAACACTGGTTAGTGACGTAGAGATACAGTCACCTAAATGTGGAGCGGCTGATGAAAGTACGACTTTCAAGGGATGAAGTGACGGAGGCATTAGCCAGTATCCAGCAGGTAGTTCCTCCAAAGACTACGCTGCCAATACTTTCCAATCTTTTACTTAGAGCAAAAGAGGGACGTCTCTATATATCATCGACAGATTTGGATATTTCAATGATAACGTCTATTGAATGTGACCTTCTTGAAGAGGGTGTAACGACGGTGCCGGCACGTAAATTCAGCGAAATAGTAAGAGAGCTCCCAGAGGAAACCTTCCAGCTGGACGAAAGTGAAGACCGGATAAGTCTTACGTGCGGAAGGGGTCAGTACAAGCAAACGGGCATAGATTGGGAGGAATTTCCTAAGATACAAGAAGGGGTCGAAGGTGTTCGAATCCATATAGAGGGTAATTATTTAAAGAGGATGGTGAGCACAACCTCGTTCGCGGTATCAAGTGATGAGACGCGACCAGCTCTGGGTGGGGTGTTATGGAAAATCACAGGGAAGGACACACGTATGGTCTCTACTGATGGACACCGTCTGGCATTACTGGAGTTGAGTGATGTCGTTGGTGGAGATAGTGAAATAGATGTGGAAGTGATAGTTCCACCAAAGGCCCTTGGTCAGATCGCTCGTCTTATAGGTGAAGGGAAAAACCTTAAAGAGGTAGTGGTGGGTGAGAAGTATATACAGGCGGAGATTGGTGACACGGTTCTACTTACACGTCTTATAGATGGCCCGTATCCCAACTACAAACTCGTAATGCCAAAGGATAATGATAAAAAGCTTGTTGTTGAGAGAGATATTCTAGAGGCCGCTGTTAGCCGTGTTTCGATTCTGAGTAACACTCAGACACACCAGGTAAGATTCGACCTTGAGGAGAGCAGCGCCCAGCTCAGTGCAATAAGCCCGGACCTTGGTGCGGAAGCACGTGATCATATTGAAGTAAAGTATGATGGATCTCCTATGACGCTTGCCTATAACGCTTCATATCTACTTGAGGTCCTCAGACACATACGACGTGGCGAGATCGAAATTACCTTGAAGACTCCGGTAAGCGCCGGTCTGTTACGTCCAGTTGAGCAAGAAGAAGGGGAAGACCTGACATTTCTTTTGATGCCGTTGCGCCTGAATGACTGAACAGGGGAAGGATACAAAACACCCCCCCACACAGTTAAAGAGGCTGTCTCTTAAGGCGTTCCGTAACTATACAGACGCAGATTTGGAACTGGGTCCTGGGCTGAACCTTGTGATCGGGCCCAATGGTCACGGAAAGACGAACCTGGTCGAAGCGGTTTACTTTCTGTGCCTTGGTCGATCCTTCCGAGAGAGAATCGACAGGCGACTGATAATGTTCGGTGCACCGCAGGCACGGCTTTGTGGGGTTGTCGAGTGGGCAGGTAGGGGGCATAAAGTCGAAGTTGCATGGAGTCGAAGTGGATCAAAGAAAGCTTGGCTGGATGGGGCCGAGCTGGTTCGGATCAGCGAGCTTGTAGGGAAAACACCTGTGGTAAGCCTTACACCTGAAGATGGATCACTGGTTCATGGTGATCCAGGGGCGCGCAGGAGGTTTTTGGATATAGTTCTTGCCCAGACTGATCGCAGCTACCTTTCAGCACTGAAACGTTACAGGAGGGCCCTTCTCCAGCGGAACCTTTGCCTTCGCGAAGGAAGGTTTACACTGGCGGAGGCATACGAGGACTCCCTGGAAGAGAGCGCGGTGGAAATACGCAGATGTAGAAGAGCACTTGTTGATTTCATCCAGGAGAGTTCAGCCCAGACATACCGCGATATAAGCAGCCAGGGGGAATCATTAAGGCTCAAGTACCGTCCAAACCCTCCAACAGGAGAGGAGGACACCGATAGTGTTGCCCAGGCTCTTTCCGATGCGAGAGACCTTGACCGGGAACGCGGTTTCACCAGTGTGGGGCCCCACAGGGATGACATCCAGATAGATGTGGATGAAAGGGAATTGAAGACATATGGATCGCACGGACAGTCAAGAACTGCACTGGCCACACTTAAACTGGCTGAGGTGAGCTACTATTTAAGGATCTACAACCGCCCCCCGATCTTGATAATGGATGAAGTCGCTGCGGTGCTGGATCGCGGCAGAGCCTCAAATCTGATACGTCTTCTGTCTGATATGTCCTCCCAGGTGTTTGTTACTTCGCCGTCCGTCGAGGATCTGGGAAGTGTAGCGGATGCAGCTGGATGCGTTGTGGAGGTCGAGGAAGGCAAGGTGAGCAGAAAGCGTTGAGCGCTAATAAACCCAAGCCTCTGGCGCAGGTCATAAGAAACTGGCTCAAGTCCTCCGGACTGGAGAAAGGGCTTGAAAAAGGGCGTTTGATCGAAGAGTGGGAATCGCTCGTAGGACCGCGTATCTCCGCGGTTTCCACCCCGATTGATGTCAGGGGTGAAACGTTGCTTCTTGAGGTAGAGGACCCGGTTTGGCGAACCGAGATCTCTATGATGCAGGAGATGATCCTGGAGGTGATTGCCGGGCACCCGGACCTGCCAAAAGTACATAAAATACGCCTTATGGGAAGGCGTGCAGGAGGAATAAAAAAGTGACGCAGAAGTTAGGCGGGGGCGGCACGAAGAAGTCGAAGGCGGCTACCTACGACGCGAAGAGCATCCAGGTCCTGAAGGGCCTCGAGGGCGTGCGCAAGCGCCCCGCCATGTATATAGGAAGCACAGGGTCGAGCGGTCTCCACCATATTGTCTATGAGGTGGTTGACAACTCGATTGATGAAGCGCTTTCAGGGTTTTGCGGGCATATATCCGTGACGCTCCTGGATGGTGACATCATCAGTGTCTCCGACGACGGGCGTGGGATCCCGGTCGGAGTGCACCCCGAGATGAAGCGGCCGGCAGTGGAGGTGATTATGACAACCCTGCACGCCGGCGGAAAATTTGACCGGAAGACATACCAGGTCTCAGGCGGATTGCACGGAGTTGGTGTGAGCGTGGTAAACGCTCTAACCGAGTGGCTGGAGGTAGAGGTCTCCAGGGAAGGAGAGGTCTTCCGGCAGCGGTATGAACGGGGTATTCCAAAGGGCAACCTGAAAAAGGCAGGCAAGCGGAAGAAGACCGGCACAAGGATTACTTTCAAACCCGATCCGGAGATCTTCCAGGAAACTGAGTTCCACTATGATATTCTGACGCACAGGATGCGCGAGCTCGCGTTCCTTAACGCTGGACTGAAGATAGATCTGGTCGACGAGAGGAAGGGGAGGGAGAAGGAGGCCACATTCCGCTATTCAGGCGGGCTCATAGATTTCGTCCGCTACCTGAATGAGAACCGCCAGACGCTCCACCCCAAGCCGATTTACATGATCGACGAGCGCGAGAACGTCAGGGTCGAAGTCGCTCTCCAATATCACGACGGCTATCAGGAAGATCTGTACAGCTTTGTAAATACGATAAACACACTGGAGGGGGGCACTCACCTGACCGGATTCCGATCGGCGCTGACCCGAACGATCAATAACTACTCCCACAACAACAACATGATGAAGAATGGCGCGAAGTACACACTTACCGGCGATGACTGCCGGGAGGGACTCACGGCCATCATCAGCATCCAGGTGCCCGATCCTCAGTTTGAGGGGCAGACCAAGACGAAGCTGGGTAACAGCGAGGTCAGGGGAATCGTGGAGTCGGTCCTCGGAGAGAAGCTGGCCGCCTTTTTTGAGGAGACGCCGTCATATGCACGGCAGATAGTCTCGAAGGTGGATGCGGCGGCACGTGCCAGGGATGCCGCAAGGAAGGCGAGAGAGCTTGTCCGCAGAAAGACGGTTCTCGAGTCGGGCACCCTGCCTGGCAAGCTGGCAGACTGCTCCATACGGGATCCCGAGAGCTCAGAACTCTACCTTGTCGAAGGAGACTCAGCCGGAGGCAGCGCCAAGGCGGGGCGCGACCGAAGTTTCCAGGCGATACTTCCGCTGAAAGGAAAGATACTGAACGTCGAGAAGGCGCGGCTGGAAAGGATTCTGGCCAACGAAGAGATCCGGACCATCATTACGGCCATAGGCACAGGTATAGAGGATGAGTTCGATCTAGAGAAAGCAAGGTACGGCAAGATCATTCTCATGACCGATGCCGATGTGGATGGTGCGCACATAAGAACCCTTCTCCTCACACTATTCTTCCGCTACATGAAGCCTCTTATTCGCAACGGACAGGTCTACATCGCCCAGCCCCCGCTCTACCTGGTGAAGAACGGCAAGGAAGAGATTTACGCTTACAACGAAGGGGAGCGCGACGCGGCTCTGAAGCGCCTGGGAAAGAAAGGTTCAACCGTTCAGCGCTACAAAGGCCTGGGGGAAATGAATCCCGACCAGCTGTGGTCCACCACGATGGACCCTGATACACGTACCCTGCTTCAGGTTACCCTGGAGGACGCCCATGAGGCCGACAGGATCTTTTCTCTGCTTATGGGCGATTTGGTGGAGCCGCGCCGGAACTTTATCGAGAAAAACGCCAAGTACGTGAAAAACCTGGACGTGTGAATGGGGATGGCAACACTACACCGTCAGAGAATCGTGCCCGTTAACATCGAGGAGGAGATGAAGGCCTCCTACATCGACTACTCGATGTCTGTGATCGTAGCGCGGGCGCTACCCGATGTGCGCGATGGCCTCAAGCCGGTCCATCGCCGGATCCTATACGGGATGAGAGAACTTGGCCTCCACCCGAACCGCGCCCACCGCAAAAGTGCAAGACTGGTCGGGGATGTGCTCGGAAAGTACCATCCCCACGGTGACTCAGCGATCTACGACAGCTTAGTTCGCATGACTCAGAACTTCTCGCTGCGCTACCCGCTTGTTGACGGCCAGGGGAACTTCGGCAGTATAGACGGGGATTCGGCCGCAGCAATGCGGTACACGGAATGCCGGATGGCAAAAATCGCGGGGGAGATGCTTCAGGACCTCGATAAAGGCACGGTAGGCTGGGTCCCCAATTTTGATGAAACTCTTCAGGAGCCGCAGGTTCTACCCACCAAACTGCCCAACCTTCTGGTCAACGGCGCCTCCGGGATTGCGGTCGGAATGGCTACGAACATTCCTCCGCATAACCTGACCGAAGTGGTGAACGGTCTGGTTCATCTGGCGGAACATCCGGACGTTGAAATCGAGGAACTGATGGAGTTTATCACCGGCCCCGATTTCCCGACCGGAGGGATAATCTACGGAAGGCAGGGTATTATCAGCGCCTTCAAGACCGGACGCGGCAAGGTGATAGTCCGAGCCCGTGTCCACATCGAGGAGGTGAAGGACCGCGAAAGGATCGTTATCACCGAAATCCCCTACCAGGTTAACAAATCCAACCTTCTGGAGAAGATCGCCGATCTAGTGAGGGAGAAGAAGGTGGAGGGGATCTCCGATCTGAGGGATGAGTCGGACCGTGAGGGCATGAGGATCGTGCTGGAGGTCAAAAGGGATGCCCCGGCCGAGGTAATCGTGAACATGCTCTATAAGAACACCCAGCTTCAGACCACCTTCGGTGTGATCAACCTGGCGCTTGTGGATGGGCAGCCCAAAGAACTCAATCTGAAGGAAACCCTGCAGGCATTTCTCGACTTCCGCCACTATGTGGTGGAGAGGCGTACCCGGTACGAGCTGGCCCAGGCCGAGGCCAGGGCCCACATCCTGGAGGGACTCAGGATATGTGTAGACAACATCGACGAGATCATAGCCCTTATAAAAAAGGCGAAGGATCCCGAAGCTGCAAAGAAGCAGCTGAAGAAGCAGTTCGAGCTGTCAGATGAGCAGGCGCAGGCCATCCTGGATATGCGGCTTGCCAGGCTGACAGGCCTGGAGAGAATGAAGATCGAGGAGGAGTATCGGGAAATTATTGAAAAGATCGCCCACTACAGGGAAGTACTGGCCAACCGGGGCCTTCGCATGGCGATAGTCAAGGAGGAGCTGCTGGAGCTCCTGGAGAAATACGGGGATGACAGGCGGACCGAGATTCTGGAGGATGCTGGGGAATTCAGTATGGAGGACCTGATCGCGGAAGAGGACATGGTCATCACGATTTCCCACCAGGGGTACACCAAACGTATCCCTGTCTCGACTTACAGGAGCCAGGGCCGGGGTGGGAAGGGTATCAGGGGAATGGGGACGAAAGAAGAGGATTTCGTTGAACACCTCTTCGTAGCCTCGACACACTCGTACATCCTTTTCTTCACAGACTGCGGTAAGTGCTACTGGCTCAAAGTCTACGACATACCCCAGGGGGGACGCCTCGCCAAGGGACGACCGCTCATCAACCTGATCCAGGTGGAGAAGAAGGAGACCGTCAGGGCAATGGTGCCGGTCCGGACTTTCGAAGAGGGCAGGTTCGTGATATTCGGCACCGGGCGTGGTCTCGTGAAGAAGACCCCGCTCACCGGCTACAGCAATCCGCGCCGGGATGGCATTATAGCAATCGATATAACCGGGGGTGATGAGCTGATTGAGGCTCAGCTCACCGATGGCACCTGTGACGTTATACTCGGCACGAAAAAGGGAATGGCTATACGTTTCCACGAAGACGATGTGCGTCCGATGGGGAGGGATACAAGGGGTGTAAAGGGGATAACCCTGGCGAAAGAGGGTGACGGGGTCGTCGGGATGGTCATCGTACGGCGTGAGGGTTACATACTGACGGTGGCTGAACTCGGCTACGGCAAACGCACAAAGATCAGCGACTATCCGGTGCAGCGCAGGGGAGGGAAGGGTGTGATTACCATGAAGAGCTGTGACCGCAATGGGGACGTACTGATGCTGCAGGAAGTTGTTGACACCGACGAGCTCATGCTGATCACCAGGAACGGCTTGATCATCCGTCAGGCCGCCGGGAAGGTTTCCGTTATTGGTAGGAATACCCAGGGGGTGAGGTTGATGAATATGGGCGATGGGGACAAGGTGGTGGACGTAGCCCGCGTCGCCGAAAAGGACCAGACAGAGATTAGCTCTGCTGGTGCGGTGGATATAGCCGAGGAAACCCCGGAATCAGGAGGAGAAGAGACATCCGGCACTTCCGGGAAAGCGGACAGGACTGGGGTGGCGCACAAGGCTAAAACGGCAAGTAAGGCTACGACGACTGGAAAGGCTGCGACGACGGGTAAGGCCAAGACTACCGGCAAGAAAAAAACCTCCACTAGGTCGAAATCAGCGGGCAGCAAGAAAACGGCTGGGAAGAAGAAGGCGACAAGCCGGTCGCAGAAGGGCCGGGCCGGCCGCTGATGAGATGCCACGCACGTCAGGGTTGTTGACACTTTTGTGGACTCTTCGGCACTCTGCTGCGTAATATATTAATACACAAGCAGTTACAACCTTCGACATACTAACAAATGATGTGGATAATTCCTCCTGAGGAGTGGATAAGGTGTTTTCAAAAGCATCAGATTGGTGAAAAGGGGTGAAATGGAAGGATATTGTGTGTAATATTGACACGATAAACATCCACATCATGTTGCAGAATGACTACAAACGGGGTGAAACCGGACGCATTCTCTGTCCGTAACATGCTTATAAAGCAACACTTGTTCCCGGTTGGCACGGAGTGTGCTTGCATCTGTGGACAGGTGGCATGCTGGAATGCACGCCTGAATTATCGGGCGCCGCAGGTGGCCTGAGTCATCGGGCGCATGAAGTGTCCCAGATGCGGGCAAGGAGTCATTCAATGAAGAGCATACGCTGGGCGGTTCCAATCCTGATTTATACGGTTGCCGCTACCGGCACGTCGGTGAAGGCAGCGCCAGGTAACGGCGAGAGCACACTTGTGGGTCATTGGAGTACGCCGGTGGTGCAGGAAGGACCACGCCGGGTGAGGGGTGATTACAGAATAGAGAGGGGCGAGGTGGTCCGCAGAGACCTGATAGTTGAGGGCGGCACCTTGACGATTGATGGCGAGGTCCGCGGCTGGGTAGTGGTCACCCACGGCGACGCATTTATTCGAGGTACGGTTCAGGGGCTCGTGGTAGTCCTCTATGGCGACGTGATGGTCCTTGACAGCGGGCTTATACAGGGAGACGCGGTCAGTGTTGAGGGGGATGTGATAATGAGGGGGTCCGGTGTGGTAACCGGCAGCAAGTGGACTACAACAAGGCAGGGTCTGGAGCGGCAGGGCCGTGACGTGGACTGGGCACGTGTGGTGCGTCAGTCAGGAGTCCTGGGCAGGGAGGAGGAGTTGGAAAGCGAGTGGCCGCGAAGGGAGCGGGACTGGGATGTCGATTGGGATGACAGGTGGAATTACCGTCGGTGGACAGCCTATGAATTCGCCTACACTGGCGACTTCCCGCTTGGATGGGTCTGCTACAACCGGGTTGATGGACTGACGGTCCAGGGAGAGATATTCAACAGCCAGCACGACTGGGGAAGCGCCGCAACCAGCTTTTACGGTGGTGCCGGCTACGCATTTGCAAGCAAGGAGCTTTACTACCGGCTCGGACTGAACCGCTTCTTCTTCCCTGGAACACCTGTCGAGCTCGGGATCTCGATGTACAGGCAGCTGGATACGGAAGACGCCTGGTATATAACGCCAAACGAAAACGACTTGAATGCTTTCCTGGCCCGCTACGACTGGTACGACTACTACAGAGTGGAAGGTATGCAGGCTCATCTCAGGTTCAGGCCTCAGAGGTGGCTGCAGCTGGGTGTTCGCTACGCCCAGGATACGGAGATGGTGGCCGAAAGGATCACGAACTGGTCGATTTTCGGAGGGGACAGAGTATTCAGAGAGAATGAATGGCTTACGACTTACGATCCGGACCCCGACCTGAGGGAATATTCCATAGCCGACGAGGGGGAGATCCGCCGCCTTGTATATTTCGTACGGCTCGACCTGACCTCAGGCAGCAGCAGGCGGCCGACACGGGGAGTGGTGGTTGACGCCACACTCGAGAAAGCGGAGCACCAGGGCATCGACGCCGGTGACCCATTCACATACGAGCGGCTGCTGATCAAACTGGAGGCATACCAGCGGCTGAGCCGGATCGACCACCTGGCCCTGCGCGTACGTGCGGGCTCGTCAACCGTGGAGACCTCTTACGCCCTACCCGTGCAGCACCGGTACTACATGGGTGGTGTGGGAAGCCTGCGGGGTTACGATTTCAAACAGTTCAACGGGAACAGGTTATTCCTCGGCACTCTGGAATACACACTCGGTGCCGACGGCTGGTCGCCCTTCTTCGGTGGCTGGGCTCTGACCTTCTTCTACGACTATGGGCTGGCATGGGATGCCGATCCCGAAGTTGAAATTGATAAGGAACTGACACCCGGGGAGGCCGTCCGGAGTATCGGTGCCGCAATCGCACCATTCGGTTGGGGCGGCATGAGGATTGAGGTAGCCAAGCCGCTCGACACCGAGGGAAAAGAGATCACCTATTACATCCGGTGGTCGTTTGATTTCTAAGTGCACTGCTCCGCAGTTGCGGAATGGTGTACTAACGGATACAAGCGTAATTGCGGAACGGTGTACCAAGGGAGTGGTTCGATGAATAGAAGCGAAATACAGGCACTGAAAACCCTGCTGGTGACGGTGCTGCTGTTGCTGGTTGCAAGCACCCTGCTATTTGCTCAGAGTCCGCCCCAGGTGATTACGAAGTCCTTCACCCCTGATACAGATCGCCCGCTCCAGGTGAAGATCAGTGGTGACGGGGCGGAGATCACGCTCGAGAGCGTGGCCCGGAGCAGGCAGGGGAGGGCGCGATACCGTTACGATGAAGAGCATTTTTCGGGCACACTCGAATGGGAGCCGGAAAGTAACAGATTCGAAGTCTTTCTCGATATGGATCTGGTCAGCTTCGATACCGATGACGAGGACCACGAATCGGAGCTTGAGGTGCTCCTCCCGCGCAGGCCCGAGATTGATCTCGATGTATCTCTCAAGGCTGGCATCATTTCACTCGACGGTGAACAGCTTACCTTTGACAATCTGAATCTTTCTCTGTGGGCCGGCGAGCTGAAGGCGTCGTTTCCGACCCTGTCGAATAAGGTAATCGACAGGGTGGAGATGGATGTTAAACTTGGGGAGCTACACCTGAAAGGGCTGGGCAACCTGGCGTTTGAGGAACTGGATGTCAACGGGTTCGCAGGGGAGATGATACTGGATTTCCGCGGTACGTTGTCGATGATGCGGGAGGCCAGGATAGACCTGGAGATCGGTACTATAACCGTCGTAGTACCTGAGGGCATGACGGTTCAGGCCAGGGTGAGTAAGCTGGGCTTCCTGGCCCAGGTCAACGTTCCCGATGGGTGGAGAAGGGATGGAAGGTATATCTACTCGCCAGGTGCAAGAAGGGGCGAGGCAGATCTGAGACTGGTCATTCGGGGTGGAATCGGCGAAATAGCTATCGAAGAGCGATAGAGCTTGCTACCTCGACATATGTGGGGGGTCGAGTGTCTCACAGGCTGGGCGTTCTAATAATCGCAGCCGCACTCGTACCGGCGGCGGCTTCCGGACAGGAGCCCGACCCGGCGGTCGTTATCGGTGAGGTGTGGCGTCACGAGGGTGAGCTCCGATTCTCCGTTACCGCGACCGGGCTCTTCGACGAGGAGGCTCAGCGTACGATAAGGCAGGGCGGTACAGCTGCCCTCGAATTCACCTTCGATCTCTACCGCCGGCGTGCGGGTTGGTTTGACACGATAGTCAATACGCTCCCGGTTCCTTTCAGTGTCAATTACGACGCATTCGACCGCACATACAGGCTGCTTGGCCGCGATATTCGCCTGAAGACAGAGGACTTTGACGAGATCGTTACCCAGTGCACCCAGCTGGAAGGTGTCTCGATGGGGTTGATGGAGGAGCTGGGGCTCGATATGAACGCAACTTATTACATGGTGGTGCGGGTCAGCTATCAGCCGATGACGGTGAAGACCATTAATGAACTCCGCGACTGGGTGACCAGACCGGGCAATCAGACCCGCGAGCAGGAGCGGAGCGGCAGGACCTCCTCCGGAGTGGGCTCGAGGCTTGCGCGCGCTCTGATGAGCGCTGCAGGCTATGGGGAAGTGGAACTTCACGGTGAGAGCGCGCGGTTCAGGCCGGTCGACCTTCCGGAGCGTTAGCTGGTGCCGAGCTCTTCTCTGCCTCCTGTTTATATTTTCTTTGCCTGGGTCGTCTTCCTCACATTTGCAATTGCCGTGGTTGTTTTCTACCGATGGAGGCGTCCCAGGCGTTACAGCAGATTCCAGCTTAAGCTCACCCTCGCCCTGATCCTGTTTCTACTGATTCCTACTGTACCCCTTGTCTTTATGGCTGGAACAGCGGTCGACCAGGTTAGGGGGTTCTTCGTCGCCCTACCCGTGGACGATGCGATGGAGAGCGGTCTTGACGTGGTCCGGCTCGCCCTGACCGGCGAGGAAACTCGCCTCCGTACATGGTGCGAAGTGGTCACGGGCGAGGCCGAGGGAGTGGGTGGTGGGTTTGAACCTGTGGATTTCACCACGCGGTTCGGTCGAGGAGAGGACGGAGTGTGGGGAATGGAGGCGTTTCAACCCGCAGGGGTAGGCGCAGGGGCCGATTACGATTCCCTTATGACAGATGCTCCCGATCCCCGTCTGGAGCGTCCGCACGTACTGGAGGATGTTGAGTTCACATGGGATGAGCGCACGCTTTTCCACTATCGCGACCGGGGTGTCTATATGGCTCTGGTCAGGCCTTCCGAAAATGCGGCGATAGAGGGAGCCGGGATCTGGGTTGATCCCAGGATAGTCGAGGCCAGGTATGCGCTTGACGAAGGCCTGGTGAGCTTCCGGAGCATAATCATGCTGGGAGCAGGGCTGCAGGAAGGGCTGTGGATATTGGCAAGCCTCTGGCTGGTTGTACTGACCATCAGTGCTTTCTTCGCGGCGCGTCTGCTGGCGAAAGGCGTTAGTGAGCCGGTCGTTGAGCTGGCAAAAGGTATGGCTGCGGTAGCCGATGGTGATCTGAATGTACGCGTGGACGTCAATGCTCAAGATGAGATGCTGGTCCTTCTCGATTCATTCAATACCATGACCGACCAGCTCAAGGAGGCGCGCGAACGCATTATCATGGTCGAGAAACAGGCCGCCTGGAGAGATGTGGCACGCGGGATCGCTCATGAGATCAAAAACCCTCTGACACCCATACAGATCGGGCTCCACCGTGTGCGGACACGCCTGGAATCAGATGGGACATGGGAGACCGATCCCGCTCTGCGGGAGTCAATACAGACGATGAGCGAGGAGGTTGAGGCTTTGCGGCGGATGGCGGCCTCCTTCAGCGAGTTCGCCCAGCTCCCGCAGCCGAAGATGGAGAAGGCGGACCTGGAGATGGTGGTCAGGAGTGCTGTAGCGCTGTTCCAGGAGGGTTACGCGAAAGCGAGGTTGAATGTACGGGTGATCGGCCAGATCCCGGCACTCAAGATGGACTCGGACCTTGTTAAAAGGGCATTCATCAACCTGGTGAAGAACGCGGTTGAATCTGTTGAGGCCGCCGGAGGAGGTGATGTGGATGTGGTGCTGGAGCGGAGCGGTGACGATGTGGTGGTGGAGGTGCGGGACAGCGGTATCGGTTTTAAACCGGATGATGCGGCCAAACTCTTCTACCCCAACTACTCCACCAAGTCGAAGGGGACCGGTCTGGGATTGTCAATGGTGGCGAGGATTGTAGCGGATCATTCATGGCAGATCGCAGCTGAAAGCGAGGGGCCTGATTCGGGAGCGGTAATAAGAATTCGCATCAGCCTGGAAGAAGAGGAGATCTCCGAGCCTCTGGAGGGCCTTTGATGAACGGAACGGTATTGATCATTGACGATGAAGATGGCGTCCGCCGAAGCCTGCGCGGACTGCTGGAGGATGAAGGCTACTATGTGGCAGATGCACCTTCAGGTGAAGAAGGGCTCCAGGTAGCTGGTGAGGTCTCACCCGATCTGATCATGCTCGACGTGGTACTGGGAGGCATAGACGGGCTTGAGGTGCTGGCCCGGCTGATAGAAAAGGGATACAGGTATCCTGTCATCATGATGTCGGGTCAAGCAACTCTGGAGAACGCTGTCAAGGCGACCCGGCTGGGTGCGACGAACTTTCTTGAGAAGCCCCTGACGGCTGAGAAGGTACTGGCGGAGGTGTCCACGGCGGTAGAGCTGGCGAGGCTGCGCCGGGAGAACGAGAGCCTGAAGGCAGAAATGGGCCACCGTCATACGATGGTCGGGGAATCGCCTGTCATGCAGAGGCTGCGCGAGAGGATCAGGAAGGTAGCACCTACAAGGGCGACGGTGCTCATTATGGGAGAAAGTGGAACAGGCAAAGAGCTTGTTGCCCGCGCGGTGCATGCATACAGCGATCTGCCAGATCAACCTTTCATACAGGTGAATTGTGCCGCCATCCCCACCGATCTCATCGAATCCGAGATGTTCGGGCATGAAAAGGGCGCCTTCACCGGCGCCGCCTCGATGCACCGCGGCCGCTTCGAGCAGGCGGACGGAGGAAGCATCTTTCTGGACGAGGTGGCGGATATGAGCCTCGAGACGCAGGCGAGGTTACTCAGGGTGCTCCAGGAGGGGGAAGTGCAGCGGGTGGGGAGCGAGAAAGTGCTTGTAGTCGATGTGAGGGTTATTGCAGCCTCCAACCAGAACCTCGGTCTCATGATGGAGGAGGGGGCGTTCCGCGAGGACCTGTACTACAGGTTGAATGTGCTCCCGATACAGGTACCGCCCCTGCGCGATCGGCTCGAGGATATTCCTGAGCTGGCCGGGGAATTCATTTCGCACTTCGCGCGCGTAGACAATCGCCACCCGATAGAGCTGACCGACCAGGGCATCGAAGCTCTGATGACCTGTGAATGGCCGGGGAATGTGCGGGAGCTGAGGAACGCCGTGGAGCGGTTTATGATTCTATACGAGGGCATGAGCATAGGAGGGCGGGAGGTGGAAGAGGTCCTTCCGTCGGCTAGAAGGCGGGGCCCGTCGCCCGTTGAGGAAGAGGATGTCGGACAGAGCCTTCGTGACAGGGTGGAGGCCTTCGAAGCGAACCTCCTTGCGCGCGAGCTAGAGCAGAGCGGCGGCGTGGTTTCGCGGGTTGCGGAGAGCTTAAACACCGACAGGGCCAATCTGTACAGGAAGCTGAAGCGGTACGGATTGAAATGAGACCTGCAGAAAGCGCCGCCCCCCTTCCGTTGCTGGATGAATGGCGGGTGGCGATCACAGGAACACAATTCTTCCAGACTATACTTGATCGCGTTGAACGGGGAGCGAGATTCGAGATTCCGGCACTACCTGGTTCTTTGAGAACAGTCCTTCTGGCGGCGGTTGTCGAGGAACAGTCCCACTCCGGGCTCCTTGCCATTCTGCCGGATCCGGATCAGGCCGAGGAGGCGGCCCTCGACTTTTCGGCACTTCTGGGAGATGAGGCTGTGCGACTGCTGCCTCCCTGGCCTTACGAAGCCTATGAAGAGCTCAGTCCCTCTACGTTGCTCTCCTTCGAAAGACATGATGCACTTGTCAGTCTCAGCCGGCTCGGCGGTGCAGTAGACGCCGAAAGGGGCACCGGGGCAGGGGTTGGACGGGTTGTAGTAACGTCTGCACCTGCGCTGACAATATGGTCGGCTGGTTCTGCTGAACTGCAGGCCCGGGAAATATCCCTTGTGGAGGGCGAGGAACGGGAGTTTGAAGGGTTGATAGCCGGACTTTCCCTTCTGGGGTATGAACGAAACGAGATGGTTGAAGGGCCGGCCGAGTTCTCGGTTCGCGGGGGGTTGATAGATGTATCGCCTCCCCGCCGGGACCATGGGATCAGGGTGGAATTCTGGGGCGATGGAATCGAATCTATCCGCGAATTCAGGCTGCGGGACCAGAGGGCGGTTGGAGGATTGGGGCGTGTGCGCATTCCTCCGGTGCACGAGGTGCCCTTTCACCAGAATGCACGCGCACATGCGTTGGAAAGGGCCGTCAGGGACCTCGACGGTGGGCTGGTGCCAGACACACCCCTGGAGAGAGCGCTGGAACGGGAGCAGTTGTGGGAGGGCCTGGAATGGTATTTGCCGCTGTTTGTTGAAACACCGGCGACCGTCGCCGACCTGCTTCCCACCGATTCGGTGGTGGCGATCTGGGAGCCCGAGCGGGTGAGAGAAGTTGTGAAGGATCTGCACAGGCAGGCCGCAGACAGCTATTCCGCGGTCAAGGAACAGGAGGGGTGGCTCTCCCCCGAGAAGATCCTGACGCCTGTTGATATCGTTGACGGCATCAGGGGCTCCTTCCGTGGTATCGACCTTCCTCTGGTCGCCTCACCGGGGGCAGAGACAGTCCGTACAGATGCAGGCAGGGCACCGGCCGTTACAGGTGATTTCGATGGACTGAGGGGAGAGATCGGGCGCCTGCGCCGCAAAGGTATTGTCCCGACGATCCTGGTTGAGGAGGAAGGGCAGCGGCGCCGACTTGAGGACCTGCTGGGGGGAGAGGATGAAGGTGGCCCGCGGCTCAGGCTGGGACAGCTGGGAGAGGGATTCGTGTGGAGCGAAGCTGGATTGGCGATCTGGCCTGACCATGAGTTATTCCGGAGGCCCCGGCGGAGCCGTCCCGTGCGTATCCGGGGCGGAGGGGTGATCCGATCGTACCGCTCCCTGAATCCGGGGGATCTGGTGGTGCATGTCAATCACGGGATAGGTCGCTTCGAGGGGCTTCGAAGCCTTGAAGTAGACGGAGTTCTGACGGAACTGCTGGAGATCGTGTATGCGGGAGGCGACAGGCTTCTGGTACCGATAGATCAGATGGCACGCGTACAGCGCTATATCGGGGCCGACCCCGATGCGGCGCCGCCGCTGAGTACGCTTGGTGGAGCAGGTTGGCAGAGAACTGTTGAACGGGCCAGGACCGACCTTTTTGAGATGGCTGAAGAACTTGCCGGATTGTATGCGGTCAGAAAGACGGCCGGCGGTACCGCCTATCCCGCCGACGACCTCTTCATGGAGGAGCTTGAAGCCTCTTTTCCCTATACAGAAACTCCCGATCAGTCCGGTGCGGTCCAGGATGTCAAAAGGGATCTGGAGTCACATCGGAACATGGATCGTCTCATATGCGGGGATGTGGGGTACGGGAAGACAGAGGTAGCCATACGGGCGGCACTCAAGGTGATTGAGGGAGGCAGCCAGGTCGCGGTGCTCGTACCGACCACCGTCCTGGCCCAGCAGCACCTCGAGACATTCAGGGCGCGCCTGGATGGATTCCCCGTGCGTGTAGAGATGCTGAGCCGCTTCCGGACCAGGGCTCAGCAGGGACGCACATTGGAGAATCTTTCATCTGGCCGCACAGATCTTGTAATCGGCACACACAGGCTTCTGAGCAGTGATGTATCCTTCTCCCGTCTGGGCCTGATAGTAATTGACGAGGAACATCGTTTCGGCGTCCGGGCAAAGGAGAGGTTGAAATCTATACGCGCACAGGTGGATGTATTGAGCCTGACGGCCACCCCTATACCGCGGACCCTGCACATGTCGCTTCTCGGGATACGCGACATATCGATCATCACCACGCCGCCCGAAGACCGGCTGCCCATTCATACAGAGGTTGTAAAGTTTGATGAGGGGATCATAGAGACAGCGATCCGAAGGGAGATGGAACGAGGCGGTCAGGTCTTCTTTGTTCACAACCGGATCCAATCCATAGATTCCGCAGTCCGCCTGGTCGAGCGCCTGGTACCCGAGGCGCGAGTGGGGCTGGCACATGGCCAGATGAAAGAGGGCAGGCTGGAAATGGCAATGCTCGAGTTCGCCTCGGGGGGAACCGATGTGCTCGTCTCCACGATGATCATAGAGTCCGGCCTCGATCTGCCGAACGCGAACACACTTCTTGTAAACCGCGCTGACAGACTCGGCCTTGCACAGCTCTATCAGCTCAGGGGAAGGGTGGGGCGGTCGAGCCAGAAGGCGTACACCTACTTCCTTGTACCACATGGACGCCGTCTGACCAGAGATGCGCGACGAAGGCTGCAGGCTGTACAGGAATACTCGGAGCTGGGAGCCGGCCTTCACCTGGCGATGCGTGATCTTGAAATCAGGGGAGCCGGGAACCTGCTGGGCGCCCAGCAGCATGGACATATAGCGGCTGTCGGCTATGACCTCTACCAGGAGATGCTCGGGGAGGCGGTGGCTGAGATAAGAAAAACCCCGGAAGAGATCTGGTCGCCGCCACGCCTGGAACTGCCGGGGGAAGCATACCTGCCCGTGGCTTATGTTTCGATGCCGGGCCTGAGGCTGGAGTTTTATCGACGTGCCGTGGAGGCGCGCACTACCGAAGAAGTAGGAAGGCTGCATACAGAGCTCAGGGACAGGTTCGGACCGCTCCCGCCCGAGGCCCGGGCCCTGATCAACGCCTCGCATATCCGCGTATCGGGTGCGGAACTCGGCCTCGATTCGCTGGTTGTACAGAACAACATTATGACTGGAACGTGGCCCGGGGACCGAATGTTCGACCGTACACAGTGGGAAGAGCTGCTGAAACGGTTGGGTCCTGGTGTTCGGTTTGAGGGCGAGACGCCGCTCAAGTTTCGGCTGGAGCTTGAAAGCGGTATGCCAATAGACCAGGTCGAAGAGGCCAGAAACCGCTTGCTGACGGAGAAGGAAGCTCGGTACGTTACGGCGCTAATGCCTGATACAATTGCCGGAGAAAGCGCAGCTTATGGGTAGACGGAATTTAAGTTTGACACAGAAAAGTCTATGGGGGTTCCTGCTCGGCCTCCTTCTGGCAGTCAGTCTTGCAGGCTGCGGCAGGAGCGGGGATAAGGAGCTGGTGGTTGCCCGGGTGGACAGGCTGGATATTACGATGGCCGACTTCCAGACCTTTTACAGGCCACCTCCCCAGGAACAAAATACAGTTGAAGAGCAGATCATGATACTGGATGAGAAACTTGAAGACCTGATCGGCTTCAAGATGGTCCAGGAGGGAGGTCGGGACGACGGCCTTCATGAGTCTGATAACTTCAAGCATCTTCGGGAAAGGTACATAAAAAATCTGCTCAACCGCATGGTCAAGCAGAGGGAGATAGTAGGGGCGATAACGATCACCGACGCCGAGATCGACAGTCTTTTAAGCCGCTCGCTCATCGAAAGGCACTTCCAGCACATCCTCACGCTGAACAGACCGGCAGCTCAGGAGGTTGAAGAACGTCTCAAGGCCGGCGAGGAGTGGGAAAGAGTTGCGATCATCTATTCACGTGACAACGATGTTGGCCTCCACAGGGGTGATCTTGGGTGGCTTGCGTGGGGGGAAGGGCCGTTCAGCGTCTATACAGAGCTGCAGCCAGTCGCATACCAGATCCCGGTTGGAACCTGGCAGGGGCCGATCCAGGTAGGCAGGGAATTTCACTTCATCAAGGTTCTTGAGGAGCGAACACGCGAGCGTGGGATGCCCGAGGAGGAGCGTGCTGCCGCCCGTTCCTTCATCTTCAGCTTCAAACAAGATGCGATGGAGCAGGAGCTGTCGAACCGGATATGGGCCGAGGGCGGCTTTCATCTCGACGAAGACCAGTTCAGGTGGCTGTACGATCAGTTGATGGACTCGTTCGGCCGGGATCCTTCGAACAACCCCCTACCAGAGCTCTCGAGAGAGGACAGGAGGAGGGTGGTTGTACGTTCCAAAACCAATCCCTATACCGCTCAGGACCTTCTGGAACGCATTGAGCTTCTCAGCCCGAGGGAAAGGGATAACCCACTGACGCTTGATGACTGGAGACATATGTTCCTGGAATGGGTCATCATCGACGGGGTCGCGGAGTATGCCACTTCGAAGGGGTACCGGAAAGAACCCGCCGTACTGGCCAGCCGCAAGAGGTTCACCGACAGCCGGCTATACGCTCTCAAACTGAACTCTCTCAGGGCAGAAGCCAGGCAGGCGATCGACGAGGAGATAGAGGAGTATTACGAGCAGAATCCCCAGTTGTTCGATCTGCCGGAGCGGCGCCGGATAGTTGAGGTTCTCGTAGAGACGAGGGAGGAAGCCGAGGAGCTGCTCCTCCGGGCGAAGGAGGGGGAGAGCATGGATACGCTGGCCCGGGACTACACGATCCGACCCGGATTCGTCCAGCGCGGGGGACGATTCGTCCCGATAAGGAGGGATGAGTTCGGCCCGCTGGGCGAGGCAGTATTCGAGGTTCCCGAGGACGAGTTCGGTCCCGTGGTTGAAACGCCGCTCGGTTTCAGCATCTTCGAGGTCATACAGATACTTGAACCTTACCTGATACAGCTGGAGGATGTGAGGGAGAACCTGCGCGAGAATTTCAGGCTCGAGAAGGAGAGGACTATTGTCGAACAGTTCAAGGAGGATGCCAGAGCTCGGGCGAGGATCTGGAAGAATGAAGAACTGATTCGGAACTGGGCGGAGGGGATAGTAGCGTAGCGGGAAGCTGCTCGAGACGATTCTCAGACGACGGGTGGTGAGCCGGCTGTCCCACCTGTAAGCAGGTGAACTACTTCCAGAGAAATAAGGTTGTTCTGAAGCCCTGGGCAGGAATGGTATGGACGGCACTGTTCGGGGGCGCCCTCCTGCTGGGGGCCTGCAGCCGTCAGTCTCAATCATCTGCAGTGATCGCGCAGGTTGGTGACGCCACGTTGACCGTGGAGGACCTGCGCCGCATGGTCCCCGACGAGGTCCTCAACGGTGCCGGTCAGGGTGATCTGGTGGAATTTGTCAATCAGTGGATGCGGAGCGAGCTGCTCTTCCAGGCCGCCGAGGCGATAGGGTACGGAAATGACCTCAGGGTTGAGCAGAGGGCGCGCCAGGCTCGCCGGGACATCATAATCGATGTCTTCCTGGAGGACGAGCTCGACATGCGGCCCTTCATATCAGAAGAAGAAATCTCCTCCTATTACGAGAATAATCTGGCATCCTTTACGCGGTTCGAAGCGGAAGTGCAGGCTGCAATTGTATGGTTCGAGGATGCCGATCACGCCGGGCAGGCTCGACAGGCCCTGAACGGTGGTAGAGGCTTTACAGAGGTAATGGCTGACACATCCCTGGGAGTCGTGGCATCAAACCTTGAAATGCAGTACCTGTCACGTGTTGAGCTTGGGGACGAGCTGGGGGATGCGGTCTTCGAAGTCAGAGCGGGTACGATCAGCCGGCCGATCCGGATTGACGACGGGTACATACTCGTGCGGGTGAACGACCGGCAGGAGGCAGGTACCGTACGCTCCCTCGGGGAAGTCCGTGATGAGATAGTGATGCGCCTGACCAGCGATCTGTGGGAAATGAAGCTGGACGAGCTGCTCTCGCGACTGCTCGATCAGGCGGATGTCTCCATCAATATCGAAGCAGGTCTTGAAGCACTGGGCAGGGAGCGGCTGCCGTGAGGCGTTTCTTCTCATGGTCACTTATTTCGGCAGCGTTAATCGTATCGCTGCCCGCGCCGATGCGGGCGCAGGTACCGATCGGGGTTGAGGGCCAGCGACAGACGATTGACGGGATAGCGGCGATAGTGGGCGGCGAGATCATCCTGAAGAGTGAGGTGGAGCTGCTCTTCCTGATGAGGATGCAGGAACAGCGGATAGATCCGGGTTCCATGACCGATGAGGAGACCGACGAAATCCGCTCCACTATACTGCAGGACCTGATCGATCAGACCCTGATTGTAGCCAGGGCCCTTCGTGACTCCATCGTCGTTGAGCGGGGTGAGGAGGAAGAGGCGATAAACCAATGGATGGCAGAGCTGCAGGAGAGTTACGGAGGAGAGAGCGCCTTCCAGCAACAGCTCAACAGAGAAGGAATTACAATTGCCGAGCTGCGCAGACGGAGACGGCCACTGGTGCGCAATCAGCTTCTTCGTTCCAAGATGCTGCAGGAACTTGGGATCGGGCGGCCGACGGCAGTATCCAGAAGGGATGCGGCAGAGTTTGTCCGCGAGCATGCAGATGAATTGCTTTTCGTCAGGCACCTGCTTCTTGAACCGCCGGCCGATATCGATCCAGAAGTTGTCGCAAGACAGAGAATAGAGGAGCTGCGGGAGCTTATAGTGAGCGGGCGTGAGGATTTTGAGACCATCGCGCGTCAGTACTCCGACGATCCCGGCAGCGGGCCGCTGGGAGGCGATCTGGGCGAGGCCCCGATGGGGACCTATGTAGCCAGCGTGGACAGTACTGTCTGGAACCTGCCTGTCGGTGAGGTTTCAGAGCCGGTTCGCAGCCAGTTCGGGTGGCACCTGATCCAGGTGATATCCAGGGATGAGGAAAGGGCGCAAGCCAGGCACATCCTGATTCGGGGGGCTGAGGAGGGAACCACAATACGTGCGCTGGCCGACACGATATCGATGATCGAGGATGCCTTGGCGGCTGGGGAGTCATTCATTGACCTCGTGGAGCGTTTCAGCGACGAGGAAGGTGCGGCCGAGGAAACGGGATATTTCGGAATGCTGTTCCTGCCGCTGACAGCAGCCAACTCGGGTTTGTCAGCGGAGTGGATAGATGCCCTTCAGACCCTTGAACCCGGCGACTGGGCTGGGCCACTGGAGTTGGAAAACACGGTTCATTTCGTCCAGCGCATACCGTGGGATGAATCCACCGTCAACACGGTGCTTCGGAACGACTTTCCCCGCGTGGAGCTCATAGTGCAGCAGCTGCGCAGCCAGGAGGATGTCGAGGCGTGGCTGGATGAGCTCCGCAGAGAAACCTACATCGAGATCAAGAAAGAATGATATAATCTTCCGTCATGGGTGACGGGAATCCACAGCAGAGCAGAGCGGTGTACTCAGGCCAGGAGCCACCACGCCTGCTTATTACAATGGGCGATCCGGCCGGCGTGGGGCCGGAGGTTGTCCTTAAAGCACTGCCTGTGCTGGTGGAGGAAGGATTGGGCCCGATAGGTGTGGTTGGGCCGCCGGTGCTGTGGGAACTGGCTGCAGCCATGCTGGGCCTTCCCCGGCCGCAGGATCACCAGATACATATAGTGGTTCCAGAGAGTCTTCAAGGGATGGATAACGGCCTGGCGTGCGATATTCTGTTCTGCGGCGAAAGGACCACTACAGGGGCCGGCGTCGCACTGGCTTGCCTTGAGACGGCTGCCGAGTTCGCCTCGGCGAATCCACAAAAAACTGCGGTGATAACAGCTCCCGTTAACAAGAGGGCACTGCACGATGCGGGGGTAACCACGCCGGGTCTCACAGAGTGGTTCGGCGAGCGGTTCGATTCCCAGATGCCGCTCATGCTACTTGTGGGGGGAAGGCTCCGTGTA